>Ga0137428_1000889_pt1 | contig 12171 bp, 13 predicted proteins | sample EasRivERMZT718_2_FD_102305 | JGI IMG/M metagenome (GOLD analysis project Ga0137428, IMG submission 102305) | Soil microbial communities from meander-bound floodplain in the East River, Colorado, USA - East River MetaG ERMZT718_2 | ecosystem: Environmental > Terrestrial > Soil > Floodplain ...
GCGCGGGCGCACCCCGGTGGTGATGAGATGGTCCTGGGTGACCTGCACCTCGCGGATCGGCGTCAGGCGCTCGCCCGGCTTCATGTTGAAGCGCGGCACGGCGCGCATCAGCGCCTTGAGGTACGGGTGGCGCGCCTCGCGGAAGATGTCGGTGAGGCTGCCCGATTCCATCACGCAGCCGCGGTGCATCACCACCACCTCGTCGGCCATGTTCGCGACCACGCCGAGGTCGTGCGTGATAAGGAGCACCGCCATGTGGAACTCTTTCTGCAGCTCCTGGATGAGCTGCAGGATCTGCGCCTGGATGGTGACGTCGAGCGCCGTGGTCGGCTCGTCCGCGATCAGCAGCGCAGGGCGGCACACCAGCGCCATCGCGATCATCGCGCGCTGGCGCAGGCCGCCGGAGAGCTCGAACGGATAGGTGTGCTCGGCCTTGACCGGATCCGGAAAGCCCACCCGGCGCAGCATGTCGATCACCGCCTCGCGCCGCTCGCGCTTGCCGAGCTCCCGGTGCAGCGCGAGCGCCTCGCCGATCTGGTTGCCGATGGTGTGCAGCGGCGAGAGCGCGGTCATCGGCTCCTGGAAGATGATCGAGATGCGTCCGCCGCGGATGTCCCGCATCGCGCGGCTGGCGGGGTCGAGGCGCGAGATATCGACGACGCTCGAAGAATCGGGGTCCCGGAACAGGATTTCGCCGCTCTCGATGCGCGCGATGCGCGGCAGGATGCTCATGATCGACTGCGCGACCACCGACTTGCCCGAGCCCGATTCGCCGACCAGCGCCACCGTGCCCCCGGCGGGGATGCGGAACGACACGCCGTCGACCGCTTTCACCGTGCCGGCGTCGACGTCGAGATAAACCTTCAGATCCCGGACGGTGAGCAGATCATCCATGCGCCGCCCCAGTATACGAGAAGGCTTCTTCAGCCGAGACCCAGCGAACGTCCTCGAGGGTGAGAAGTCGTTCGAGAAAATTCCACGCCGCAGCGTCGTGCACCGCGTGGTGCGTCAGCCACCCCAGAGGTTCATCTCCCGATAGGTACGGAATTGCTTTTGATAGAGCCTCTGTTTCGCCGATGAAGCGCTTGCCCTCTTGCCAGGCAATGATGTCGACATGGGTGTTTACCTGCCGCAGGCCGGGCACGGGCTCGGCGCTTGCGCGCGCGCCATAGGCGCTCACTCCACGCACGCCGATGGCCGGGAGCTTCTTCAAGATATCCCTACGCACGCGGTTCCACGGCGGCGCGAGCACCGGGAGAAATCTGTTGCCCGCAAGGGACCGCAACCTGCCCAGGCCGTCGGAGATCCGCGCGAGCGCCGCCTCGACCGGCTCGCCGGCGGGATATTCGGTCTTCTTCTCGCCGGCTGCGGCGCGGTTGCGATGGTCGGTGCCGTGCTGCAGCACCGTCACGCCGTCGTGCAGCACGCTGAAAAGATCGGGCTCGGCGGCTTCGGGAATCACCGCGAGCGCGAGCGGGGTTTGACGCTTCTTCGAAATCGAAAGCAGTTGCTCCAAGGAAGGCAGCACCGCAGCAGCATCGTCGTCGCGCCACCAGAACTGCACCGGCCGGCCGGCCTCGCGCCGGCGAGCAAGCTCGTCCTCGAACGCGCTCCAGTTCACGCCAGCCATTCGCGAAGCAGCTCTGCGCTGCGGCGCGCGCCGCCGAGATCGACCGCCCCCGGAGCCGGCCGCGGGCCCGCCGCGGCGCGATCGACGGCCGCGGCGAGCGTCGCCGCTGTCAGGACATCCTCCTCGACTACGTGCACGAGCCCCCTCTCGGCAAGCAATCTCGCCCGCAGCGTCTGCTCGGACTCGCCGCCGCCGGCAAAGGGCACCAGTACCGCCTTGGCGCCCGCCTGCAGCGTCTCCAGAACCGTGTTGTACCCGGCCTGGCTCACCGAAAGCACGCAGTTTTTGAGGCGCAGCGTGAAATCGTTCCGGGCGCGCTCGACGATCACGTTTTGACTTGCGTGGGAAGCGAGCCGCTCGAACTGGGCAGAGTTCGAACCCGCGAGAATCCGCCAAGTCCGGTCGCGCAAGCCGGTCAGCGGCCGCGCCTGGATCGCCGTTTCGAGCAGGTGGTGCCCGACCGCGCCGCCGCCCGCCGAGACCAGGACCTCGTCTTTGCCCACGTTACTTTTCAGGGGCATGTCGTCAACGACATAACCTGTGTAGTGCAGCTTGCCGGCGAGGCGCGCCGCTTTTCCGAAGCCGCGCTCGAACGTCGCGACGCGCGGGTCGCCGTGCACCAGCAGGCGGTCGAAGTAGCGATCGAACTGCTCGAGCCTCTCGTCTTCGCGCGCGGGATTCGGCTGGATCAGGTCGCGCACCGAGCAGACGACGAGGGGTTTGGGATCTTGTCGATGGGCAGATTCGAGCAGGGGCAGCAACTCGAAGCGCATCTGCCGCCGGCCGAACGGAAACAGCTCGATCAGCAATACGCCGGGAGAGGTCCGCTGGAAGGCGTCGAGAAGCGTGTCGCGTCGCCGCGTCTTCCAGGCGTCGTCCACCGCGTTGCCGTCTTCATCCAGGAGCTGCTTGAAATCAGGGCTCGATACGCTTGGCAACTGCAGAACGGGAATCCCGTCTACCGGCGCACCGCCGCTCGCCAGCGTGACGTCGAATCCCGCGCGGCGCAGCGCGCCGGCGAGCGTCGCCGCGCGCTTCAGGTGCCCGATGCCGAGCAGGTGCTGAACGTAGAAGAAAACTCTCACCGCACATTCAGGCGCTGCACGCTGGGTTTTCCCTGCCGGTCGAGAAGAAAGAAGTGTACGGCCTCCCAGTCGAGCTTCGCCGGCGGCCTGGCGCGCATGTCCCAGCCGGTCGCCTCGGCGAGGATGGCGCGGATCACGCCGCGATGCGTGACCGCCAGCGTGGGCACGCCGGCGCGCGCGAGCTCCTGCAGCCAGGGCTTCAGCCTTTCGGTCACCCGCCGCGGGCTTTCGCCTCCCGGCGGCATGAAGTCGAGGCCGCGCGCTTCGTTGTCGCGCATCTCCTCGCCGAGGCGCTCGCGCAACGCCGCGAGCGATTCGCCTTCCCAGGCGCCCCAGTCCATCTCGATGATCCTCGGTTCCGTTTCCGCGTTGGCTGCGCCGAGTAGCGCCGCGGTCTGAACGCAGCGCCTCAGGGGGCTCGTCACAATGCGCATGCCGCGGCATGCCTCGGGCAAAGAAACGAAGACATTCTCACGCAAGGGCAAATCGGCCCGTCCCTGGATGCGTCCTTCCACGCTCCACGCGGTGTCTGCGTGGCGCAGCAGCGCAAGCACTGTCACAGCCCGCCGAGGAGGCTCTTCAGCCGCTCGGCCGCGGCCTCGAGGCTTCTTTCGCGCTGGATGAACGCCGCCGCGGCTCGCCCGAGCACGGCGCGGCGAACGCCATCGACGAGAAGCTCGCGCAGCGGCTCGCCGAGAGTCTTCTCGTCGGCAGCGAGAAGTCCGGTGCGGCCATGGATCACCACGTCGGGCACGCCGCGCTTGGCCACCGACACCACGGGAAGGCCGGCCGCCTGCGCCTCGAGCATCGCCATGCCGTAGGCCTCGTTGACCGCCGGCCAGGCATAGAGGTCGCAAGCCGCGGAGATCGCCGCAACTTCCCGGTTCTCCAGGCCTCCCAGAAAGCAGGCGCGCCCCGGCGCCGCCTGCTCGAAGGCGGCCCGCACCTCATGCCGCGCCGAGCCGTCGCCGACGACGACGAGCCGCCAGGAAAGATCGGTGAGGCCGCCAAGCGTTGCGGCCAACGAGTGGTACGAAGCGAGCTTGTCGCCGGGACGCATCATCGCCACGACCGAGATCCACGGCACGGCGGGGTCGAGGCCGTGCGCGCGCGCAAGCCGTGCGCGATGCGCTGCGCGCTCTTTCGCCGCGTCGCGGTACGGAGCCGGGTCGAGAAAGGGCGGCAGATGCACCAGGCGCTCCGGCGCGACGACCTCTTTCAGGCCGGCGAGATCGTCGCGCGACGGGGAAATCACCAGGCGCGCGCGGTTGATCGCGTCCGCCGCCGCCTCGTGGCCGATCGCCCAGGGACCGCCGGCGCGCTTCTCCGCGTAGGAGGCTTCGGCGATGACGTACGGAATGCCGAGCGCGGCACTCACCGCCGGTCCGAGCCAGTCCGGCGCCTTGTAGTAGACGTGATAGGTGAACCAGAGGTCGGGCCGCAGCGCGGCGGGCCCGACGCGCCATCCTTCGGCGAGCCGTTGCGCCAGCGCCGCGCCCTGCTCGCGCAGCGCTACTTGGCGCGCGCCGTCGCCGTCGCCGTCGAAGCTGCGGAAGGTGGACACCAGCTCGATGTGGTCGGCGACGCGCTCGAGCGCGTCCATCAGCAGCCCGGCGACGCGCCGATCGCCCGAAGGCGTTGCGTGCGTCGGCGGCTTAAGCGGTGCGTAGAACGCGATTCGCACCGGACGCGCCGAGCCCGAACTTGCGCGCGAGCGGCTCGAGGCTCGCATCGAGCGCGAAGGCTTCGACCACGCGCGACTGCCCGGCCTGAGCGAGCGAGCGGCGCCGCGCCGGATTCGTGATCAGCGCTTCGAGCGCGCGCGCCAGGGCGTGGGGATCGTTTTCCTCGACCAGGAGCCCGGTCTGGCCGTCGCGCACGAGCTCCGGGATCGCCGACACGCGGGTCGCCACGCAGGCGAGCGCCTGGCTCTGCGCCTCGGCGAGCACGTTGGGCAGCCCGTCGCGGTCGCCGTCGCGCGCGATGCGGCTCGCGAGCGCGAACAGATCTGCATTGCGGTATTCAGCGAGCAGCCGATCCTGCGTCATTGCGCCGCGCCATTCCACGCGGTCTGAAATTTTCAATTCAACCGCAAGGCGCGCGAGGCGCCGTTGGAGCGGACCGCCGCCGGCGTGGACGAACCTCCAGTGCAGCCTCGGCGAGATGCGCGCGAGCGCTTCGAGCAGTACCTCGGTGCCTTTCTTCTCCACCAGCCGCGCCACCGAAAGAATCACCACCGGGTCGGCGGCAGAGGTGCCGTCGCGTATGGCTGGTTTCGTAAGAGCTCTTGGTGAAAACCTCGTGAGATCGATGCCGTGGTAAACCAGCGCCACGCGGCCCGGCGGCGCGAGCGCGGCGAGGTGGTCGCGATTCGCCCGCGTGCAGGTGACCAGCCACTGGCAGGACGCGAGCTTCTCGCGCTTCTCCCATTCGGGCAGGGTCCAGATGTCCTTGGCATGCGCCGAGCCCGTCCACGGCAGGCCGAGGAGCGCGGCGGCGTAGCGCGTCACCGAAGCGGGCGTATGCAGGAAGTGCGCGTGCAGATGCCTGACGCCGGCCGGAAGCTCGGCCGCGAGCACCAGCGCCTGCCCGAAGCGGCGCACGCGGTTCGGCGTGGGATCGCGCAGCAGGTCCTTGATCCAGAGACTGCGGGCTTTCCGGTAGGGTTCGAGCTTTCGAAACTGCCACCAGCTCCGCAGCACACGCAACGGCTCCAGGATCAGGTACTCGGGCAGGTAGAGAACCGCGGCGCGGATCTCGCCGTGCACCGGGTGCCGGCGCGAGTCGGTGGGCCGGCGCAGCGAAACGATGTGGATCTCGAGGCCGCGACGCTCGAGCGCCGCGATCTCCTGCGCGATGAACGTCTCGGAGAGGCGCGGATACCCCTTCAGGATGAAGGCAACCCGCACCCGCGACCCGCGCTAGCCGATGCGCGACATGATGCGCGAAACCGGCCGCACCTCGGCTTCGGCGTGCTCGATCCACGGCGCGACGAGCCGCGAGACGTTCTTCAGGCCTTCGAGCAGCCCCGGCACCACGACTTCCGAGGGCAGGTTCTGGCGCGGCAGGGCGCGCAGCGCCGCGGCCATCACCGCCGGATCGTAGCTCCCGTCGTCGCTCAGGATGCTCACGAGCCCGATCTGGGCCGCGCGCGAGGCGCGGATGAGCTGCTCGAGCCGCGGCTCGGTGCGCGGCACGATCAGCGCGCGCTTGTCGAGCGACAGCACCTCGCAGAAGGTGTTGTAGCCGCCCATCGCCACCACCCCGGCCGCGCGCGCCACCAGCGCCTCGATCTGGCCGTGGAAGGTGATCGCGTCGACGCGTTTCAGCTTCGCCGCGCGGTCCATGAACTCGGCCTGGCGTTCGGCCTGCATGAAGGGCCCGAGCACGAGCAGCGCCGGATAGGGGAGCAGCGGATCGTGCTCGTAGGCGCGCAGCACCCACTCGATCAGCCCCTCGCCGTCGCCGCCGCCGCCTGTGGTCACCAGCAGGAACGGCCGGTTGGCGATCTCGGGCAGGCGCGGCGGAGCGCCGTGCGTCGGCACCTCGCGGTGCAGGTAGCCGGTGTAGACCATCTTCTCGCGCACGCGCGGGGGCAGCGCGATGCCTTCGAGCGGGTCGCAGATCTGCGGCAGCCCGTAGACCCAGATCTCGTCGTAGAACTCGCGCAGCGCCGGCACCGCTTTCTTGCGCGTCCATTCCGGCTCGAGGAGGCGCGGCTCGTCCATCACGTCGCGCAGTCCGAGGACGATGCGCGTGCCGCGGCGCTTGAGCATTTTCAGCGTCTGCGTGAGCTCGCCGCGCAGGCCGACCGGCTCCTTGTCGACGATGAACATGTCGGGCTCGAAGTGCTCGGCGGTGTGCTGGATGATCGAGGCGCGCATCGACATGGTCTCGCGGATGTCGAGGTGCAGGTTGAGCGGCGTGTAATCGCCGTTGCGCAGCTTGATCACCCCCGGCACGCGCACGAAGTCGACGCGCGCGCGGAAGTCGAAGCTGCCGATGATCGGCGAGCCGGAGAGGATCAGGACCGAGAGCTGCTTGAAGCTCTCGACGAGCGAATGCGCGATCGCCCGGCAGCGGCGCAGGTGGCCGAGGCCGAAGGTGTCGTGGCTGTAAATGAGAATGCGGCCATCGTTCCGTCTGGATCTCATGGCGCCCCTCCTCCCTAGCCCTGATTCTGGGCCGGGGCGGTCTCCCGGCGCAAGCCCTGCCGCATACGGCACGCCTTGCAAACCTCACAAGGGCGAAATCCATCAATCGGACGACGACAGGACCATGTCAGGTCGAGAAGCTCCCGCGGCAGCGCCGCCGCGAGCTCGGCCTTGGGGGTGTCGTAGACCGGGAAGGTCCACTCGACCCGCGGCTCGCCGAGCTTGCGCGCGCGGTAGCACGCGTACATCTCATCGAACACCCGCTTCTGGCGCGCCGATCGGTTTGCAATGTCGGTGTCCGTGGCGAGCGCGCCGATCGCGATGCGATCGCAGCCCGGTGTATCGATCGCGACCTGGCAGGCGACGAACGCGATCGACAGGTAGTCGATCGGGATCGCCTCCAGCGCGCTGAAGTCGAGCGCCGATTCGGAGTAACGGAACGCCCTGTAACGCGCGCGGCAGTACGCCACGATCGCCTCGACGGCTCGCTGCTCGGCGCGGTCCCGGCCTTCCCGGTTCACCATGCGAATGTGATGCACGCGCAGGTCGTCGGCGCTTTCGGCGAGCAGCTTCACCAGCATCGCCGTGCTGTCGAGCCCGCCCGAAAACATCACCAGCGTAGTCATGCAAAGCATTCTCCCTGATTTTCGGGCTTGTACTAGGATTCGGCCTTGTGAGCGTCAAACAGCTGCTGGACCTAAGTGGAAAAGTCGCGCTGGTCACCGGCGGCTCGCGCGGGCTCGGCCTTCAGATTGCAGAGGCGCTGGGAGAAATGGGCGCGAAGATCGCGATCACGGCCCGCAAGCAGGAGGAGCTCGACCAGGCCGTTTCCCGCTTGAAGAAGCTTGGAATCGAAGCCTCGTCCTACGTCGGCGACATCGGCAAGCGCGAGGCGATCGCGCCGCTCGCCGACGCGGTCCTGAAGAAGTTCGGGCGCGTCGACATCCTGGTGAACAACGCCGGCGCCACGTGGGGCGCGCCGGCCGAGACGCATCCGCTCGAGGCCTGGGACAAGCTCGTCAACGTGAACTTGAGCGGCGCTTTCGTGCTGACGCAGATCGTCGCAGCCAGATCGATGATCCCGGCGAAGTGGGGGCGCATCATCAACGTCGCCTCGATTGCAGGGCTGATGGGCCAGGATCCGCGCTTCGCGCCCACCGCCGCCTACACCGCGACCAAGCACGGCCTCGTCGGCCTGACGCGCCAGCTCGCGGCCGAGTGGGGCGTGCACGGCATCACGGTCAACGCGATCTGCCCGGGATTCTTTCCCTCGAAAATGACCAAGGCGACCCTCGAGACGACCGGTGCGCAGATCCGCGAATGGACGCCGAACCGGCGCCTGGGCAACGACGAGGACCTGAAAGGCCTCGCCGTGCTGCTCGCTTCCGAGGCGGGGCGGCACATCACCGGGCAGGCGATCGCGGTCGACGGCGGCGCCACCATCGTATGAAGCTCGAGTTCGCCCGGGAATACCAGAAGAAGATCCCGTACCTCCAGCATCTGAAGATCCAGACCGACGAGCTCGGCGAAGGCACGGCGCGCCTGTCGCTTCCGATCGAGCCACAGCTCACCAACAGCCTCGGCACCGCGCACGGCGGTGTCATCATGTCGCTGCTCGACGTGGCGCTGTGCACGGCGGCGCGCACGCTGCACCCGGACTCGATCGGCGTGATCACCATCGACCTCAGCGTGTCGTTCATCGGCGGCGCGAGCGGCGAGCGCCTCGCCGCGGAGGCGCGCGTGCTCAAGGACGGACGCAGCATGAGCTTTGTCGAGGCCGAAGCGAAGAACCAGGACGGATCGCTGGTGGCGAAAGCGATCGCCACGGTCCGGGTGCGACACAGGGAGAAAAAGGGAGAAACATGACGACGAATCCTTACGCAGCGCCGAAAGCCGCGGTCGCGGATGAGGCGATCGTGTTGAACGCCGACTTCGTTCCGGGCGGCCAGTCGCGCCCCGCGGGCAACGGCTGGACCTGGATCGCCGAGGGCTGGGAGCTCTTCAAGCGCCAGCCCGGCCTGTGGATCGGCATGATCCTGCTCGCTGCCGTGATCTTCATCGCTGCCTCGTTGATTCCCATCGTCGGCCCCCTCGCCACGACGCTGTTCGGCCCGGTGTTCGCGGCCGGCGTGATGGTCGGCTGCAACACGCTCGACAGCGGCGGCGAGCTCGAGCTCGGCCATCTCTTCGCCGGTTTCCGAGAGCGCACCGGCACGCTGATCGCGGTGGGCGCGCTCTATCTCGCGGCGACGGTGGTCGTCATCGTGGTCGTCAGCCTGGTCATGGGGGTCGGCATGATGACCATGATGGGCGCCGGCGACCCGCAGGAGGTGGCGGCAATGGGGATGACCATCGTGCTCGCCGTGCTGGTCATGTTCGCGCTGCTGCTGCCGGCGGTGATGGCGATCTGGCTTGCCGCGCCGCTCGTCGTGTTCCACGAGCACGGCGCGGTCGAGGCGATGAAGGGTAGCTTCGCGGGATGCCTGAAGAACATCCTGCCCTTCCTGGTCTACAGCGTGGTGCTCTTCGTGTTCGCGATCGCCGCCACCCTGCCCCTGATGCTGGGCTGGCTGGTGCTCGGGCCGGTGTTCGCGGCGTCGGTGTACGCCTCGTACCGCGACATCTACCTCAAGCCGCGCCCGTAGAGCGGCTCTCCAGAAGAGTCCGACCGCTCCACAGCCAGGCGAGGCCGGCGAGCTGCACCGCCAAGGTCATGCCGAGCGCCCACGGATACGCCTCGGCGGCGTAGCCTCGCGCGCTCTGCGGCCACAGATCCAGCACCAGGCCGATTCCCCACTGCCCGGTGAACATGCCGACGAAAGCGAAGACGTTGATCGCGGTGTTCGCCCGCCCGGCCATCGCCCTCGGGTAGCGGCGCGACACGATCGAATAGCCCAGCACGACCGCCGTACCCGCGGCCACGAAAATGCACCAGAGAAAAAGCATTTTCACGCCGAGCGCGAGCAGCCCGAGGCTGAGCGAGGACACCGCCACGCCGCCCGCCAGCAACGGCAGCGCGCTGCGCCCGCGACGCTGCAGGAGGTCGGCGGCGCGGCCGAACGCAAGATAGCCGACGATCATCGCCGCGTTCACCGCGAGCAAGCCGCGCGCCACCTCGGCGGGCGTGTAGCCCGCCACGTCGCGCAGCCAGGTGGCGATCCACAGCGTCTGCAGCGAGATGGCGGCGAACTGGCTCGCGCCGAGGCAAACCGCGAGGCGCAGGAAAGCGGGGTCGGCGATCAGTTGTCGCAGCTCATGGATTTCCTCCATGAAAGGCTTCCCTCGCGGCTGCGCGCGGCGTTCTGGAACCCAGAACCACAGCACCAGGCTGACCGCCACGGTGAGGGCGACGATCAGCAGGAAAGCTTCGCGCCAGGGCCAGACGCGCAGCAGCAGCTCGAGCGGCACCGTGACCGCCATGGCGCCCACCATACCGACCGAGAAGGCAATCGCGTTCATGGTCGCGAGCCGCTCGGCCGGATACCAGAGCACGAACGCGGTGAGCGAGGACATGAGCGCCACCGAGACGCCGGCGCCGACCAGCGCGCGCGCCGCCATCGCGCCCGCCGCCGTGTCGGCATTGGCGAACCAGGCGCCGCCCGCGGCAGCGACCAGGAGCAGCGCGGCATTGACTCGGCGCGGGCCGAAGCGATCCATCGCCAGGCCGACGGGGAGCTGGCAAAGCGCGAAGGAGAAAAAGTACATGCTGGACAGCAGCCCGAGCCCGCCGGCGGACAGGCCGAACTCGGCGGCGAGCGTCGGGGCGAGAACCGCGTTGACCATGCGGTACACGTACGACACGAAATACCCCGCGAGGAACGGGGCCGAGACGCGGAAAAAAAGGCTGTTCAGTTCTTCGGCGTTTCGAGCCCGCCGAGGTAGAACCGGTTCCAGGTCGGGCTGATGATGAGCTCGTTGACGCACGCGCGCGGCGGCAGCGTGGCGACGAACAGGATCGCCCGGCCGAGGTCCTCCGCCTGCAGCATGCGCGCGCGCTCGTGCGGCGGCGGCGGCACCGGGCGCTTTTCCAGGATGGGCGTGGCCACCTCGCCCGGCAGGATGCAGGTGGCGCGGATTCCGTTGGCCGCCTCCTCCACATTGAGCGTCTCCGTGAGCGAGACCACCGCGTGCTTGGTGGAGTTGTAGCCCGGGCCGCCCAGCGTGTTCCAGTAGCGCCCGAACCACGACGAGACGTTGATGATCATCCCGTCCTTGCGCTCGCGCATGCCCGGCAGCACCGCCTGGCAGCAGTAGAAGGTCCCCGAGAGGTTGACCGCCACGATCTGGTTCCAGCCGTCGATCGACACGTCGCGGAAGCGCCGCTTCGGATGGTTGAGGCCGGCGCTGTTCACCAGGATGTCGACGCGGCGGTGGCGCTTCGTGATCTCGGCGGCGGCGCGCGCCACCTCCTTCTGGTCGGCGACGTCGAGCGCGATGGTCTCGCAGCTCCCGGCCGCCCTGAGCTCCTTCTCGGCTTTCTTCAGCGTTTCCGCGCTCCTACCCGAGATCACGACATGCGCGCCGGCGCGCGCCAACTCGATGCCGCCGGCCAGGCCGATGCCCGACCCCCCGCCGGTAATCCAGGCGACTTTATCTTTTAGCGTATTGAGCGGCACCGAAGAGATTCTCGCGCTGCTGTTGCGTCATCTCGGTCCGGCGCCGGTCGGCCAGCACCTGCAGCGCCTTCTTCACCGCCGGGCGCTCGAGGATCGCGTCGCGCCAGCGCTTGAGCGCCGGGTAGTCGTCGATGTTCACGCCCTGGCGCTCGGGCGCGCGCAGCCACGGCACGGTCGCCATGTCCGCAATCGTGTATTCCTCGCACGCCACGTACTTGCTTTCGCGTAATCTTTTTTCGAGAACCCCGTAAAGACGATTCGCTTCGTTCTTGTAGCGGTTCATCGCGTACTCGATCCTCTCCGGCGCATAGCCGAGGAAGTGGTGCGCCTGGCCGAGCATCGGGCCGATGTGGCCCATCTGGAACATGGTCCACTGCATCACCTGCCAGCGCTTGCGCAAGTTCTTGGGCAGGAACCTGCCGGTTTTCGACGCGAGGTAGAACAGCATCGCGCCGGATTCGGCGAGCGCGAACGGCTTGCCGTCCGGGCCGTCGGGATCGACCATCGCCGGCATCTTGTTGTTGGGCGAAATCTTCAGGAAATCCGGCTTGAACTGGTCGCCCACGCCGATGTCGACCGGGATCACGCGGTACGGCGTGCCGGTCTCCTCGAGCATGATGTGGACCTTGTGGCCGTTGGGGGTCGGCCACGTGTACAGATCGATCATACCTACTCCTCTGAATTGA
>Ga0137428_1000892_pt1 | contig 12159 bp, 14 predicted proteins | sample EasRivERMZT718_2_FD_102305 | JGI IMG/M metagenome (GOLD analysis project Ga0137428, IMG submission 102305) | Soil microbial communities from meander-bound floodplain in the East River, Colorado, USA - East River MetaG ERMZT718_2 | ecosystem: Environmental > Terrestrial > Soil > Floodplain ...
ATCCGCCAAGGCAACCCTCGACTTCCAAACCCCGTCAATTATGTGGAGTTCGACCCGCACTCCAAGCCTATCAGCGTAGAGAACAGGTGCCCAACTCCACATTACTGAACGCTCAACATAAGGTGAATTATGTGGAGCTCCACATAATTCACCGAATTGGGGTCGCAAGGTTTTTGGAGGTTTGACCGGACTGGCATCGTAATTCGTGGCCGAATAACCAGGCTGTGGTCGTAGCCGTACGACGGCTGGGAGCCAATCGGATGACTTTTCTGCCAGTATCGCGGGTGGCCGCACTGGCATCGTACGATCGGGTTTTTCACTTTCGCAGCCAAAGAGGGCCGCGCTGGCGTCGTAGCGCTGCGACACCCGGGGGCCGTTTTCCGATTCTTGCCGCCCGGCTTATGAGCCCGTGATTTCTCGCATGGCGTCGTGGAAGCTCATGCCCAGGACCTGGACGAAGAAGTCGATGGCAATTGAACAATTGGGGTCACCCATTCATTCCCGATCCGCTCATCGTAATTTAGGCTCTTGGCGAGCTTGCGGCGTAAAAACAACGTCGCCAAGATAGATGCCCGCATAAGCGTTGTCGTTCTTATCGTGGTTATCCAGATCGTAAATAGTGACGTGAAGGAGTCCTGGCCGCAGCAGGGTGAAAGTGATGTCGAACTCGGTGGTTCCGTTCGGAAGCGGTTTGGAGAGCGATGAACCTGCGTTGGCGACGATCGCATCCGGGCCGGATTCGGCAGTATTGCCGAGGTAAAGCGTTGCGTTCTTCAGGGTTTGTTGGCGGCAGGTGCCTACGACCCGATAAGTGCCGCCGGTCTGAAACTTCGGCGCGGTGCCGGCGACGGAGCGAACCTCGATGGCGTCGCCGCTATGAAATACCTTCTTGATTGCGGGCTTAATGGTGAGCGTGTGTTGCAGCGTGGGTGAATCCGGCGCTGTTGAGCAACTGCTGACAGCCAGCGCGATTAGGACGGACGTGATGACAGTGTTTGTTTTCATGTGCATGGTTAGGCCGCCTTGCGCCTGCTGATGGCGTACGAGACGGCGCTCGCGCCAAGACTGGTAAGCAAGAAAACCCCAAGTGTGTACGACCCGACGAACGCGCTGGGAATCGCTCCGATGTCCCGCACCTTAGCCAGCGCGGGGAGGATACCACCCACGCCTATGAACACAGCAACCAGCACCCCGATAACGATGGCAACTTTCTTCATTTTATTCCTTTCGGTTATCATGATTTGACCAAGCAGAGATTCATTTGTCATGCGCGACGTTCGGCGGCAACTAACGAGAGCTCAGTGACTGGCCGCGAACAACTCGGCGGCCCAGAATCGAGACGGGCATCCAAACTGGAACAGCCCGGCCAGTTCACTGGAGCGCATGGTTAGGCCGCTGGGTGTCCATACTCACTTCGTAATGGAATCAGAGTAATCGGGACGGCTCGAAAGCCGAATCGGTAGCCGCGCGTCGATGACCGCTTGCATCACCTCCGTCGCAATGGGCGGCGGCTCTTGCTGGCCTGCCTCGCGGTAATACCAAACGACTCCTTGTTTCTCGCTCAAACTGCGCAGCGACTCTCGAAGCTGCTGAATGGTAGATGCCGTGCCATCCGCAGTGAGCCGACCATCGGCAAAGACCGCGACCTTTAGGACGGGTGCATCGGGACTCGGTGCACTCGGTGGCGCGGACTGCTTGCTGCACCCGCCTAGGAGAAATGAGAGGAGACCCATAATCGTGATGAGATGTCGTAGTGTCATAAACGTGTGTAGTGGCCTAACGCCCCGGCTCACCGACTCGGCGCCAGTTATGCGTTGAATTCAACTGAGACGCTCCCGCCGAGTTCGGTGCAGCCGGCTTGTTAGCTGCTTTTTTTACGCCGATGGTTTTCATTCCAATCGTATCCTGTTTGGAGGTTGGTCGGCTCTCGCCCGATGGCGGAACCAATCGAGCAAATCACCTCGCGGTCAATGTAGCTGGAAAAGAACACCGCGTCACCCATGTCGGCATCGTGAATGGCAAAGAGCATCTTTCGGTCGTCAAACCCTTTGATGTGCCAGAACACATCTTTCACTTTGTGGCTGCGCAGGACCTCTTCCAAATCCTCGGCGAGCGACTTGCTGATGACGCAGTAGTGAAGTTGTGTTCTTGGGGCGATGGTGTCACGATACGGTCGGAATTTTTCGTGTGAATGATGCTTGGCGTATATCTTCCGCGTCTCCGAGCACGCATTTTGAATCTCAAAGCTCACTGTGCGCGCTGCCGGAAGAAACTCCGATATCGCTGCAAGCAACTTTGGCACTGAGGTAATCGAGTCCATCTCCCAAGTATTCATCGATGCAGCAGCTAACTAATAGTAGGCAGACCAACGTCTGCCTTTTAAAGGGGAAGATCGAAGTTTGGTCTTGGCTGTAGCTTCCATCGGGAGACACTTCTAACGCATGTCCCTCAATATAACAAGCAGCAAAGGCAGAACTCTCCCCGGCATCTCATAGATAGGCAAGGCAATCGCAGGATGGTAAGAAAAAAACGGAGCGGCACTTCTGATGCCGCTCCGTCAGGAAGACTTCTGTTTGATCGCTTCTATTAAGCTGCCGCTTCGGCCGCCACAGCCACCGTCACTGTGGCTTCTGACCCGGTACCCCGCGAATTCACGCCAAATGCTTTATACACATTTTGTCCTGGCGGGACATTTACCGCGTCGTAAGAGTTGAGTGGCCCTTCCTGCACGACAGCAAAACCGGTGTCCGTTTGCCCTTTGTGGAGGAGTGTGTAACTCGTCGCGTGCGGCGCGCTAAAGAGCAAGTGCACAGTGCCCGGTCCCGAGGAAGTTGCTTCTGTAATCACCGCTTGCCCCGGTATGGGCGTGCTCGATTCTGTGGGGACTGCATCAATGACTCCCCGCTCGGCTGAGCCGAGGGGGAACTGCGCCCGTCCTTGTATGAGGGCGCCGGTGATAAATTCGATATTCGTGTCATCGGCGACGTGCAACGCGCCTTCCTTCATTTGAAATGCCTGATCGCATTGAAAAAAGTTTGCGTGTTTCGTGCGCAAATCTGTCAGCAACCCATCGAAGGCAACCTTCGTGATTGGGCCCGCGACAAAAGCTGAAGCAGAACCGGGCGGGTTCGGGAGTTCCGCCCACAACTTCGAGGTGGCTTCCATGCGCGTCAGGGTTTGGGCAGGGGTGCTATCCTTTTTGGGCAAACTGCTGATGGCCCGAAGACTTGCCTTGTCCGGTTTATAGATGCTCTTCATCACCGCATAAACAGAAACGCACGCGCTATGGCCCGTATCATGCGCTGCCTGCAATGCGCCCCGTGCCGTCCCTAGCGTGCTGAGCTTGGTGAGATAATTTGACCGTGCGGTATTTCCATCCGTGATCATTGCGTTCACCTGCTCCGGGGTCCTGCCATAGGGCCGGAACGCGGCAATTTCGTCCATGGCGCTCTTGATGTAGCTCAGTTGGGTTTGATGGAAGCTAAACTCTTCTAACATAATGTTAACCCTTCTCTTACGTTCATTAATTATTAATGCGCCGGCATCTGCGGCCATACTCAAACGGCCTCGGTTCTCCTTCAAAGCAGAGAAAATGCCATTTCGGTGATTCCGTGTCTTGATTCGGGACAGCTAGTACTGCGACAACCATGTTTCGTTACATTCCGGGAAAGGTAGGGCGCGTCACTCCGTTGCGCGCCGCAGACTGTCCCATCGCGTTTGAACGGCGCGCACGGAGTGACGCGGGGTCAGCGCGGCGCATTCGAACGGGGTCACCCATTCTTTGCATTCTACATTTGGCTTGTGTCCCGATGAGGGGGAGCCGAACAATCTCCAGCTATGGCCAGAGCTCTGCGCATCGAACGGCCCGGGCGCGGCTTCAAATGTAGAATGCAAAGATGGGTGACCCCAATTGACCATGCGGTTCAGAAGGTCAGCCAGTGATTCTTGAGATCGTCGTCATTGAACACGAACCCACGAAAGGCGAGGATCGCTCCTTAAAGCCACAAGGCCGCTGAATCGGAGTAGCAAATCGCCAAAATATGCGGGGTTTGTGACTTGCTTCGGGCTGAACACTCCGGCTGGTCATTCTGTTTATTTGTTCGTAGAATCTGATAACCAACATGAGCACAGGAAGCAACGCCATCGGCGAACCGGTCAAGGAAGCGATCCCGCGCGCGACCATTGCGCTCACGCTCGCGGCCAAGGCCGGCATTGACACCAACCAGTTCGACGTGAACTACGTCAAAGCCGCGCTCGACACCTGCAAAGGCAAAATCAAAACCTTCAGCGAACTGCCGGCCTACGGCGGATTTTATTTCCGCGACGAAATCACCTGCGACCCCGAAGCCGCGAAGAAAAGTTTCGTGCCCGAAAACAAACCGCGCCTCGAAAAACTCCACGCCGCCTTCGCCGCCGCCGATCCGTTCAACGCCGCGACCCTCGAAGCCGCGTTGAAAGCCGTGGCCGTCGAGCTTGGCGTGAAAGCCGGCGTGCTCGTCCATCCCGTCCGCCTCGCCTGCACCGGCAACCCCTCCGGCCCGAGCCTGTATCATTTGCTGGAGGTGATGGGAAAGGAGAAGGTGATGGGGAGAATTGAGCTGGCACTTGGGCAAGCAGAGTTTGGTGGGTAGTTGCACGCTATATACAAAAACGGTTTCCGCGGTGTCTATTAGTATAAGACCCATGACTTTCGCCGGATTGCTCTTTGGCGCCGCAATTCTTTCCGCTGCGGGTGAAACTCACTTTATCTTAAATCGTGAAACTCTCGACGCCGCCTCCGTTGCATTGGAGGCTGAGGCCGGTGTTCTGGGTTCGGATTACGTCTCGACTAACGACGGAACCGCCCAGTTTATCTCGATCCAAACGGATACCCTCGATCGGGACAGCCCCGGCAGCAGCAATCGAGTGGCAACCTACAAGGCGGTTTTTCCCGCTGCCGGCACCTATAACCTTTATGCCCGGGTTCGCGTGAAGGTGGACGCCAATGATGACAGTTTTTTCTATGGGAACGGTTTTGGGATCAAGTCGCCCACTAACTCCGATGACTGGAACACGGTCAATGATCTGTATCAGGGTGGTTATTATGAGTACCCTTCGGATGTCGTCATCGGCAGTGGTTCTGCGGGGATCGGCCTATGGAAATGGCTGAATGTGTCACAACTCACGAACAGCATGACTGAACCGGCCATTGCCTTTACGGTGACCGCCAGCAATCTGGTTCAAACATTTCAGATTGGCGCTCGGGAAAACGGACTCGACATAGACCGATTGGTCTTCGGAAATTCGAGCTACAAGTTCACGGTGGATGACCTCGACGTCGGAGGGATGCCGCCGCCTGCGCCAAAGCCGGCGTCAAAGATTCCACCGAAGCTCCTGCAAGAGGATTTCCAGATCATGCGCCAAGCTCTGGAGCAAGGGCACGCAGGCATTTATTGGTATACCAGCAAAGCCGACTTGGACCGAACGTTCGATCGCGCCTATCGAAAAATCGATCACCCCATGACCGATCTGGAGTTCTGGCGCCTCGCTGCACCAGTGGTGGTTCATATCAAATGCGGTCACACGTATCTTTGGTTTCCAGCGGCATTGAGGACACGGGACAGGACGTCAGTCCCGTACTTACCTTCGGTGGTTAAGGTCCTGCGCGGTCGCGTGTACGTTTATCAGGATTTCGTTACCCCCGGCAGTCCTCCGGAGGGAGCTGAAATCCTCTCAATCAACGGCGTGTCCATGAAGACACTCTTGAAAGACATGCGCACTTTCGTCACGGGTGATGGCAACGGGAACACGGCCAAGGACTGGCACCTCAGTAGTACGGCCGGCTTCTGCCGACGGCTCTACGCCTTCGGCGTTAGAAGCCCTTTCCGAGTGACCTATCGAGCAGCGAATGGGAAGGCCAATACTATCGAACTGGAGGGAATGGCCCAGCCCGATTGGGAAAAAAGATGGATGATGCGAAATCCTGAACCGAAGAACATTGCCGATCTCAAATTCCTGGACGACGGCAAAATCGCCGTGCTCACGATCCGAAGTTGGGACGATCATGTGGACCCGGAACGCAAGCTGACGTTCGAGGACTTCCTCAAACAGTCGTTCGCGCAAATGCAGAAGAATGGAACCCGCAGCCTGATCATCGACGTTCGTGACAATACGGGCGGTGCCGATCCGCCCGGCAAACAGCTTTTTTCATTTCTTTCGGACCATCCCTTCTACTACTACAAGGACATCGTCAGCAACGCGCGCGAATTCGATTTCTTCAAGTATGACTCCGCTGCGAAGCCGATTCCGGCGGACGCCGTCGAACTTCGCAGCGACGGCAAGTTTCATCACACTTGGCATCCGAATCTGGGCTTGCAACAGCCGCGCCAGCCGCATTTTTCCGGGAAAGTTTTTGTCCTGATGAACGGCGGAACTTTTTCCGCCAGCACGGAATTTTTGTCGACGCTCCATTCCCACAAACGCGCGACATTTATTGGAGAAGAAACCGGCGGCGGTTACTATGGCAATACCTCCGGCATGTATCGCGCTAACCTTGAATTGCCCAATTCAAAGTTGAAGTTGCACTTCGGTCTCATGACCTACTATCAAGCGGTGAGCGACGACAATCCCGAGCGCGGGGTCCTTCCGGATTATCCAATCACTCACACGATCGAAGATTTGATAGCGGGCAGAGACAAAGATATGGCATTGGCCCTTTTGCTAGCCCGGTCGAAATAGGATCTGATTGTTATGACTTTAATCATTTTTGTCCCCGCGAGATTCTCAAAAAATCCGGCAGATCGAGATTCGCACAAACCGCATCGTGACCAATTGACTTAATCAAGCGCGATGGGCCTCCTTTTTTAGGAAGCCGTGATCGGCTAGGCGAAAAAATAGCCCAAGGAGCGAAGCGATGAGTGGGTGGGATTACCAATGACGATGTGATCGAGGACTTCGATTTTAAGAAGTTGACCGGCCCGGATGAGGTCGCGGGTGATTTTGATGTCTGCTTCCGATGGAGTTGATTCTCCGCTTGGATGATTGTGTGCAATGATGATTGCGGATGCACTTGCCATGATTGCCAGACGAAATACTTCACGGGGATGACAGAGAATCGTATCCATCGTCCCAAAAGACACAAGGTAGTGACCTTTGATGCGGCGACGGGTGTTGAGGATGAATACCACCAGACATTCGCATTCAGAATTGAAGTAAGGATGAGTCGCGATGTGCGTTTTCCAATAGGCGGCTGCCTGATCCGGTGTTTCGCACTGTTGCATGGCGTCGGGTGTGGGACATTCTCGAAGTGATACGATTTTCCATTCCTGCGGTTGAGCCGGGAATTTTACCGGCTTGATGATTTGATTGATAGGCTTCGGAGCGGTTGCGGGGCAGCCAGTGGAGATGAGGTTTTCCGTTGTGTTCATGTTTTGCGTTTCGTTCCGAAGGAGCGGGACTGCTCTCTTCACCGCCCCGAGAGAGCAGCCCCGCTCCTGACGAAACGCACCCGTCTGCGCCCGCGCCGCCGGGTAGCGGAGCATCTGCAACTGAGTGACGGCGGGCGCAAAGATGTTGCGACCGCCGGCGCGATGTTGCGCGGAGCAACCAGAGGCGCGGGCGTGGGCGGGATGAACACAGCGGATAACCTCATCGGCGGATGCCTGATAAGTGACGAGCGAGTCGGTATTCCGATTCTGCACCAATCCTCGAAGCACTTGAGGAAGTGGTAAAAAATGAACCCCGAATTTCTAACGGCAGAATGGCCGCATTTCAGAATCTCCCCGTTTCAACCGTAAGGCGGATGCTCCAGTGAGTTTAGGCGAAAACAAAATGGAAAGACGGTCGGTGCTGCTGGACGGAGCGGCGAGAGGAACGAACGCATAGTCGTTTCCGCCAAGCGCGACGGGAAGCGGCACGGACCGGCAGTGAACCAAACCGTCGCGGCGCGTGCGTTGGGTTGGCGGAGCGAACTGAGCGCAGTCAGCCGCACGCACGGGCCAGCGCGGCGTAAATACGGCAATGAATCAGGCGATTAAATGATGTTTTTAGTGCCAGTGAAAGTGCCAGTGAACGGGTGATGAATGTGTAATTGGTGAGTAGTTGGTTGGTATTGGCTGCGTAATGCCGAGTGCTTGACAACCGTGCGAAAGCACCTGATTCTATTGGTGTTCATTAGTTATGAGGCTGTTCGCCTCTGGTGGTGGGGTGGTAATTGCGGAGTAGTGAGTTTTGGAAAAACTTCCTTCTTCTGTTCGATTCCGACCCTCGCCTCCAATCAGATCGCCTTTGTTTGCAGGGGGTTGGTTGAGATGGGAGGGTTGAGTTTCACCGGCGTCTTATTTCTCCAGGAGATCATCCAGGCCGAGCTCCACATATGGCTGATCGCATGCTTTATCAAGACCTTTTGCATTTGAAACCCACATCTTTTTTCTTTCAAGGTCATAAACCACGTTGTGAAGGTTATTTTTAGGCATTGCAATCTTTGGAATAACGTCATTCATCAAGACATCAGGAGATATCTTTCCATGATTCTCTTTTAGGGAATCATAGCATTTTTGAGAATCGTAACTGCCATATAACGTATTCTTTAATATTGGAAATGGATTTTTCTCATTTGGCTTAAAAACAGAGACAAAGTCTTTTGTGCTTATGTACCCTCGGGAGTCTTTCGCATCGCTTACAATGAAAGCGTAATAGCTTGTTCTGTCCACGCTCTTCAATATGCCCGAAGCCTGTTCAACATTGTCCGCAAATCGTAAGACATTTTTTAATTCAAATATCATCGGCATTCCGCTCAATGTTTCGCTCGGCCTCGGATGGCTTATTCCCGGCAGCTCTTCTTTTTTATCTGGATAGCCATATCCTCCTTCGCTTACTGCCACTTTGTCAGACATTCCGCTTACAACCCCGGTAAATCCTGCCCACGCAACATTTGCAAAAGGGTTTCCATATCTGGGGTGATAAATAGTCACTGTTGGATGCCTCTGCACACCAAGAAACATAGCGAAATCAAGAACTCGTACCTGATACATCTTTCCGTCAATCGTTCCTTCCCCAAAAACTGAGATTAACGAACATGAAGTTTCAGCCAGTTCAGGCATGGCGTGCACTTTCTTAATCTTCTCCAGATCAACGCCTGAACCATCACTAAGCCCTACCAACTCCTCGCGGTATTCCCGCGGAATGAACCCTTCAATTTTCCTGAATGTGTCCTTCAACGCAGTGTCTTCAACCCTTTTCGCAATCGGCTTGAAAATAAAGTGGGGAAGAGGAAATCTTTTCCTGCCGTTTTTCTTTGGCTTTTTATAATTCTCTTCCGCGTATGCGGCAATGCCCTCAAACATTCCCTCTACATTTTCCTTAACCTCTTTTCTCAGAAGACGGCCTTGCTGATAGCCCATCTCATAAAATGTTCCATAAACGTGCACTACCGGAAGAACCGTATTGCCGTTTCTGATATACTCAATTCTTCCCTCCCGGTTTATGGTCTTGTCGAGCTTTGAATCAGTGTCCGCTATTCTGCTCTTGTATTCCTTTGTGCTTCTTCCAACAGCATCAATAAGAGTCCCGCAACCACTCGTGCCCAAAAGTCCGATAAGCCCCATACCAGAAATGAAATCCCTTCGCTTCATTCCCGGCTCCAGAAATCAATATTATTTAACGATATTCGTGCCATGTGTCAGGCTGGGCTTGTGATGGAGCAGAAGATTTGCCAGTTGGTCTCAGGTCTTGAGCCAGGTAAGGCTTATCTCCTGACGGGCGAGTAAGGACAACTTTACCTTTCATATTTTGCTCGGCCCGCGACACTCGATTCGAACCGTTTGCCGCGATGAAATACAACCGGTTTGCAGTCGCCAGATAAAGCGCATCACCGTTCTGCGCCTGGAACAGGGGTCAGTGATAATGTTAAGCTTTCTCTTACGTTCATTAATTATTAATGCTCCGGCGCGGGCCGGCATCTGCGGCCATAGTCAAACGGCCGCTCGGTTCTCCTTCAAAGCAGAGAAAATGCCATTTCGGCGATGTTTTGTCTTGATTCAGGACAGCTTGTGCGGATGGAAGCGACAGATGTTTTTTCGGCGTCCTAAGGGAGGGCATTTGCGCAACTTCCCAGGACACCTGCCCGGGTTGCACACCTAAAAGCCCAGTGTTGAAACCGACAAAACCATTCTCTGCATGGGCAAGACCACATTTCGAAGTCGCAATACCGTTTTCTAAAGTGACAAGACCGGTTCCAAACTGCGAAGCCTATCTCTGAACGTCACAAGCTTGGTTTCTTCACTGAAAACCCTGACTTCAAAACGTCAAAGCCCATCTTCAAAAGACCAAAGCCTTGGGAAAGTGTCCTGTCTGGCAGCGCACAGTTCCAGAGAAAAACGTTTATGCGCCCTCGCGAACGGCGTATCATGGTATGGGCGACGAGTTCGCTTTCTCAGCAATCGGACGTGCAGAAGCCGCCTAATAGACCAATACGTCATGTGAAAGTTTCGCCTCCTGAACTCTGCCGTCGCAATCGGAACAGAGGAGCCGAGTATTCTCAAGTGTGTAGCCTCTCATTGCCTCGAACCTGTCCAAGATGGGATGACGCTTACGTAATTTAGGCTCTTGGCGAGCTTGCGGCGTAGTCGAGCGGCCTACGGCTAAAGCTCAGCCACGCCGGGTCGGTAGACGTGGAACGTGGTGGGGTTCTCGGCCAACGCAAGGTGCACCCCGGCGTTAGGTGGCAGCGATTTCGTTAGGCGGCAGATGTGGGTGCATCAAATTCAATCCTTACGTCTTTTGTTGCGCGCTTGAACTGCCACTTGGTGCGCTCTGGCCCGTCGATGGTGAGCGTGTCCTTGTCAGCCCAACTGATATTGTATTGCGTGTCCTCTCCGAAACGTGGGTGATTTGGTGTGTCGGTGGACATGATGATCATCTTGAGGAAACCCATGCCTCGCGTCCAGTGGCCAAACTCTCGAAGCTGCTGGTCACCTCGTCGGATGAGTTGCTTGTATGTGCCCTCCGTGTCACCGCCCTCAAACTGAATCGTAATGAGACTGCCGTCAGGTAGTGAGGCAATCCAAGCGCCCAGCAAGCTCTGCTTCATCGCCCATCGATTGTAGAAGATGAGGAAGATGACAAATGCTCCTGTGAGGCCGCCGACTATGAGGAGAAATGTCTTCATTTTCCGAGCGCGTCCATGCCGCCTAACGACCCGAGTGAGCGACCGCCGCCGACCGCGCACTCAAGCTGTGTCTGATGATGTTCATAAATCCAATCGTGTCAAAACCGAGACGCTCAGCGGCGGTTCGCTCGACTCGCTGGTTAGCCTCCTTCTTCATGGGCCATCGCTTCTGCCAGTGATCTGGCAATCTTTCTGATACTCGAAGACGAGGTCGTGGCAGCGACCTTATCGGACAAGGGCGCGCTGAAATGCTCTACCTCCTTCTTCGTGACACCGTGCCATACGGGAAGTATGACCTTCTTTCCGTCCATCTCTCTTGAAACTAGCCCATTCAACTCATACTGCGGCCAATTCTTCGCGAAAAAATTCTTCGAGAGGATGATCACGCCGAAGCGCGAAAGTCCAAGGCCGCGATCTATCGTGCGCCGCAAACTATCTCCGACCTTCAGGGAAAACTCGTCGAACCAGACGCTGAAGCCGAGCTTGCCAAGCTCTCGTGCGAGTGGCCGCGCCACCGCCGTCTTGTCTTCGCTGGCGTGGCTGATGAACGCATCGTATCCGACATCGTGGGGAGCTCTCTTCGACGTGCGAAAATCGTCGGCACTCATCCGCAGCATCAATCCGGTGTGCATCGAGAATGCTTCATCTGCGGAACGAAAAACGCGCTTCGTGTAGAGATTCATCGGCGTGCCGCCGCCGACAACCCACCACTCAGGGTCTTTTTTTTCAGTGGTGCGTACTAAGACAACGACATCCGTCCGTCCCAACAGCGTGAATCGCTCCACAAAGCGGACAGAAAGCACTTTCGTGTGGCCTTCCATCTCGACGTATTCTTTAGCGCGCCGGATGAACGTCTTGAGGTGAATACCCATTTCTATTCTTGGACCGGGTAGGCGCGAGCGGTTGCGCGCTCACGCCCCCCTAAGAACCGGGCGTGAAAGTTTCCCTTCACACGGCTCGAGCCTTGCTAAGAACATCCCGGTTGTGGGGTGTTCCATTACTCGATAAGTTCG
>Ga0137428_1000893_pt1 | contig 12146 bp, 9 predicted proteins | sample EasRivERMZT718_2_FD_102305 | JGI IMG/M metagenome (GOLD analysis project Ga0137428, IMG submission 102305) | Soil microbial communities from meander-bound floodplain in the East River, Colorado, USA - East River MetaG ERMZT718_2 | ecosystem: Environmental > Terrestrial > Soil > Floodplain ...
GAGGAGATTGAAGATGTCGGCCTTGAGAAGCGCATGGAATCCTGTCTTGGCATCCTCCAGCCCGATGTAGTCCTCGGCCAATAGGCTCTCGCCGTCACTGCCGTTTACACCTCCTCCCACACTTCCATCAAACGGCCGCCCTGGCGGAAGGTCCGGCTCCCCGTCGATGACTCGAAGACGAACCAAGTTCGAGGAAGTCTCGAGCACGCGATCGACACGACGCGGCCCGCCGTCGACGTTAACCACGAGATTGCGATGAACCTCAATGCTGCCTGTCCCATTGTCGATCACAGTTAGATCGAACAGGTCATCTGCAGCGATCGGAATACCTTGGCTCACCATCTGATTCGCGAACTCGGCCGCCATGGTCAGATCCTCGGGGTGTGTCAGCTCTGTCGCTAGCTTGTTTCCCCATTCGCCGGGACTGGCGGCTTCGAGATTTAGGGTTCCGGTCATCACGGCGGCGATGCCGGTACTATTCTCACTCGCAGGCTTGAAGAGACGGATCATTATCATCTCCGTCCCGCCGTTCGCGAAGAAGTCTTCCACGCAGTAGGTCAACGGCCGGTCCGCCCATAGACCGCCGAACAGCCGATTGAAGTCGCCCCGACTGAAGCAGGTGATGGGCTGGTTGATCAACCCGCGTTTGGCCCGCCCGACAAATGCGGTGACCGACGTGGACACGCTGGCGATAGTGCGCACACCGCTTGCGATCTCCTCGATGTACACACCAGGATATGTCGGCTGAATAGGCATGTGCTTCTCCTTCCCGCTCCTCGTTTGGTGACTCTAGACCGCCGAACCCGGCCTCAAGCAGTGAGCTTCAGACCCAGCAACACATCCACGTCAGCAGAATCAACCGCATCGTTAGCAACAGTCACTGTCCCAAGGGAGTCGCTGAAAAGCGCGATCGCATCGCCATAGAGAATCAGCGGACCGGTCAAGACTACTTCGCTACCACCGGCGCTGACCCTCAGAGTTCCGCCATAGGTGCTACCCTTGACGAGCAACATCGCAATCTTGGTTACGTCTTCCAATTGAAACGCAAGCTCCATCGTCGCTCCAGCATCGACCGTGACCGATGCCGACGTCACGGCCTCGACTTCGAGCGAACCGGAGTCCGCAACCCCGCCTCCTGGAGATCCCGTATTGAGAGACCAGAAGAGCTTATCGGACATGACGCATCACCCCTTTCTTTTACTTCGTCAGAGGGACGGATGGCGCATGAAGGACACGAGGATCCAAATCCCAGCCCACGCTCACTCTGGAACGCGCACCCCCTAATCCGCCCCCAGCGAGTCCTTCGAGGCAGGCTCCTTGGTCTGGAACATCGTGTTGAACACTTCGCTCAACTTCTGTGTCGCCGTCCTGGCGAATAGCCCTGCCAATGCGGCGAAAGCATAGATCGCTATGAAGTTCAGATTCGCCACGCCGCCGCCATCACTGGAAGTCGTCGAGGGAGCAAGAATCCCGACACGGAGAAGCATGTAAACGATCGCCGCAAGCATCGCCCCTACGACAGGAAGTGACAAGTAGTGCAGCACCCAACTGCGCTTCAGCTCCCGATCACCCACGAACCTCACGAGTGAACTAATGGCGTGTAGAGTCCCACCCAGAGCCCCTAACAGCATGACCATCCATATGACGACTCCCTCTGCGTCGTTGCAACCCCCGTCCGCAGCCGTACTCCTATCCGCCCCCAGCGCGCTGTCGCTCACAGATAGAACTAGGGTCTCGGTAATACTGGAATCATTCGGCGGCCAGTGAGCCCCACCGAGCGAATCAGCCGGCCACCCGAGGCTATCTCCATCAACTCCCTCGCGAGCAGGGCCCTCTGGTACCTTGTCCGTGCCAAACACGGCCATCACGACCCCGGCGAGCTTTCCCAGAACCGAATGGGGTCTCCCAATTACTTCCATCTCCGGGTTACAGGCCCTGTTCCATCCGCAGCAGATCGCCATTAGCAGAATTACAGCCCAAATCCCGATCACTGAAAACAAAGCCACCGTCGCCGGCGTCGATGCATACTCGTCATACATTATGTGCTTCGGATTCGTCGGGCCATCTACCCATGCGCGCAAGTATGCCCGTATGCAGGACAACTGCCTGCTAAGCTCTCGACGCTGGCCTTCATTGAGTTCGTTCCACTTGTCTTTGTTCAAAGTGAACGATGACGCTTGGTCTTGCGGGTCCTGATCCACTATCTCCCGAATGCTCTCAAGTAATTCCTTAAGTTTTGGTGCGATCGCCTTCTCATGGACGGCTGCTTCTTTCAGCGATTTAATGTCGTCGAGTAGCTTTTGAACAACTACGGGATCGATGCTATGCATCTTCGTAGTCCTCGTGATGGGTCTTCATAGAACCACTGGCTTCCCTGTCTACACTCAGCACGCCACTGCACCCGAACACGACTGCTCCAGCACGCCCTTTTGAGTCACTGTGGTGATCGTCACGAGCCCGCGCGGCTCAAATCCTCATATCAGAGTCAGCACCCATGCTTGAATCGTATTGAACAGGACCCGCAAGGCCGTCCTCCTGATGCGCAAGACCCTGGCATCTATCAAAGCTTGGTATCCGTTGTAGGCATGCTTCAACGTGAACAGAAGCTGGTCTTTCGTCAAAGTCCCCTGGACATACAAGGCTAGGGCGTTATTGACATTCTGCGCGATCGCTTCTGCAGCTGCTCGCTCGGCCGGATTGCCCTTGACAAACGACTCGTAGGTGCCTTTCAGGTCGCCCAACTGCTCGTCACTCAGCTCATTCTTGAACGCTTCTCGCAAGGCGCTTAGAGAAACCGCCATCGCCGACACCTCCCTAGTGGAACTCCTTCTTCATCGTGGCTTCTGGCATCAGCTGCTCACTACTCTTTCGCGTGCTCATAGATGAGGTACCCGTCAATGCTGGTAAGGCATGCTCGAACCATCACGCTATCGCCCCCAACCGCCCCTCTCATGCAGTCGCATGCATTATTGACATTTCTCAACGATTTCTCGTCATAGAGTTCGCTTCCAGAGGCTTTCTTTCCCTCCTCGTATGCCACAAACTCATCGCAGGCACTCAAACTGTCAGATGGCAACACTTTGACGTCCTCCAAATGGCGCACGGTCAGCGGGTCTGGAAGCGGATGCGGCGTGCAACTGGCGATCAGCGCCTGGGTAGCAATCAGAATAAGCCACAAGACCTGCTTCATCGTTCGGCTCTCCCTGGATTCCGAATCCCTCTTGACCCCTCGAGTCCCTGTGGGTAGGCGGTCGGCAGCAACAGCGGGCCGTCAATGCTCAAGTCGCTCATAGATCCCGCTCCCCTTCGCCTCCCCCTCAACTGGGTACGATCTCCACGCTCCACTTGTTCAGCGTCCCCACATCGACCCGAGCCACGTCGGCGACGCGCAGGATCCAGCTCCCCTGGATCGATTGGCCGACCAGCGCTGACAGGGGCGACAGCGGCGCGCCCGAGTCGTACGTCACAACCAGGTTGTCTTGATCGTCTCCCAGCTGCCCGTGCAGCAGCACTCCGCGGCCGCCGGGGGACAGAACCTCGATCCGCAAATCGCCGATATACGTATGAGTGATGTCGACACTCACTGTGATCCGGGCGACGGTACCCCCGCGCCCAATCGTAATGCTGCTGCTCACCCCGGCGGGACTGTTATCCGGGATTTGAATGTCCGGCGCAGCTTCCCCGCCGATGACCTGTTCGACTCCCTCCGCCACGATGTCGAGTCCCCAACGGTTGAGCTTTCCCTTGTCCTGTCCTGCCACGTCGCGGACGGCGAGCACCCAATCACCCTTCACACCCTTGCCCTCGAACTCCGCGAGCTCCGCCAGCGAAGCCGGGTCGTAGCTCCGCATCAGATTGTCAGTGCCTGCGCCGGCGCGATCATGGAGCCGTACGGTTGTCCCGTCCGGCCCGGTCAGGTCGACGATGAGATCGCCAATGTAGGTATGGGTTATGTCGAGGGCGACCCGCAGCTGCTTCACGACTCCGCCGCTCGGAATGTTGATCTTGCTTTCAATGCCACTGAGCATGTTGTCTGGAATCTGCACTGCGGTGCCGTTCTCGACCTGAATGCTGACCCCTGAGGGCACCGTCCCGACGCGGAAGTCCATTTTGGACCCCGGAACGGAGACATTTGAAATCGCCAGGCCAGAATCGGACCCATTCCACAGTCTTGTCGAGGGGCTCGTGGCGTTCGACAGAGCGACGCCACTCATTCCGCCGAAGAGATCCGTTCCGTCGCCCTGATTGACGTTGTGCTCGAGGTCGGTGTGGCCGTCCGCTTGCAGAAGGGCACACTGGTAGTGCCGCAGGCCCGTGCCTTCTTGGAACTCGTTGGAGCCGAGAATGTCACAGTGATATACGGCCAAACCACTCGAGGGCAGGTGCTGGTCGAGCCCGAGCTTGGAGCGGTTCTCGACGATGAAGTATTCGTTGGGCGCGCTGGTCTTGAACTTCAACACTTTGTCGTAGGCTGCGTGCTGAACCTCCACGCCTTCGATGGAGTTCAGCACGATCTCCTCGCACCACTCCGCGAGGTCCCTCAGGTAAGCGCACACCGGAGAAGGAGAGCGACCGAAGTTGAGGTGGTTTCCCGAGCCCATCAAGCAATAACAGCCAATCCCCGCGCTCTTCACACCGTCGCCTTCCCGATTGACTGCGCCGTAGTCGTACATGTCCGGGAAGCGACACAGCAGATGGCCACTCTCGTGGCAAAAGGTGCCGATACTGAGATCGGATGCACTGCGACCCGCGCTGGTAAGCATGTAGAGATTGACAGCGATGCTGTCGTATCTGAGATCGACAAACGAGTTGTGCGGCCACAGCTCACCCACGTACTGTGTTTGACCGGCATACACGATGTTCAGCGCATCGACGATTCCCTCCCCAAGGGAGTCGTATCGCCTCAGATCAACCCCCTCTGCCACTGCAAGATCGAGGGCCTCCTTCACCAACAGATGCGTCACGTAGTAGCTCCGGTCCTGGCTGAGCCGAAGTGGGCCAACGACGTCGCACGTGTAATTCAGCTTTCCAGTGGAGACCCGTTGAAAGTATTCTTGCACCGAGCAGACATTCCCGTTCCGCGTGTAGTTCTGACCGGTCAGCAAGTCGTCTACGTCTGGTTTGGTCACGGTCGTTCTCACGTCCTGGAACTCGATGATGAGGGTCAAACCGCGCACTGCGCCGATACTCAGACGCCGCCCCTCCAGGAGTCCCTGGCTCGGACCGAAGGTCAGCGCGGCATCGTTCGCCGTGCGTAGACGCAAAGGCCGAGTGCGTAGCCTGCGCCCCTCGAAACGCCGGTTCCGTACCGAGATGGATTCCCGCAAATGCCGGGGGACACCCACCGGTGGTGGTCCGTCCACCGGGTAGCCGCTGGAAACCAGGACGCCATTGACGAGCATTGCATAACAGAATTGGCCGCGATCGCTGTCACTGACTGCCGTGTAGCCATCAAGCGTTTCGTAGGTCGCGTAGTGCTCGTCCCCGGTGACCCGCAAACGAATCTCTGGACCCTTTGCCTGCCCGAAAGTGAGGATCTCACCGAAGATGGCGCTCATGCTTTCCTCTCCCTATCCTTCTGCTCATATCGGAACCGGCCTCATTGTTCTCGCCCACATCATCGCCGTCGTGATAAAGCGCCGCGTAGACCTTCAGCCGCTCCGTCCTGAGCTCACTGTCATACTTGGCCTCGAGGTCCTTCTTTGTCTTCCAGTAAAGCCCCAGGTAGGTGCTGATACCCCCCACCAAGAAGCCCCCCAGGCCATTCAGGACCTCCCACGCGTCCATGACCCTCCAGCTTTCGTGCAGGTCCCTCAGGATGGCTTGGTCGAATTGCTGGGAGGATCCCGAACGAGCCCGAGCGCAAGCCGGCTTTGGTCGCAGCGGCTCCGCAGCGATAAGGCTCGGCGGTGAGCCAGGTGAACTTTTGAGTCAGCTGGCAAGCGGGCTGGGCGGACTCCGTCCTTCCGCTTCGTGCCCTTGCTCCTCTCGTGAGCCGAGGGCCTCACCTGCCAGGTGTCCCGTCCTACGAGCACGGGGCGGCTTTCGGCCGCCCCGGCCGCCAAGGCGCATCCAACAAGCGCCGTTAAGTGGGCACCCCTGAAAGGCTATTTACGGAACCCGCGCCGCTTTGAAGCCAATGAGCTTCATGGACATGCGGCGCTTCACCGGCCACTTGCTCGACCGGTTGAATGAGACGCGAGTCGATCTCCAGCATCGCCGCCTGACCGAGCATGGTCACGTTGAGGACCAAACGCTCTTGGCGCCGGCGGAAGTACCGGCGAGCAACGAGACCTTCCACTCCGGCCAGCGGACCACGAATCACCCGCACCCGCTGGCCTCGAGCAAGAGCTGGCCCCGGCATGATCCCTCGCCACGCTCTGAGTGCCGCCTCGACCTGGCGAAGCTCTCCCAGCATATGGCCCGGCTTTGGCACCGGGATCATGCGCACCAGGCCCTTGGTTCCCTGTAGGCCCAATCGAGAATCAGTGCAGACGCAAGCAAATAGGTAGCACGAGAAGAGGGGGACCCGACCCTTCTCCCCCTCCTTGGGAAGTAGCCCCTGCGGAACGACCAGCGGCAAGTAGTGGCGAATGCCTAGACTTGCGCAAGAGCGCGCGACCAGCCGCTCGTGGTTGGAGCGCGTGTAGAGGGCGCACCAAGTCTCACCAGGCTCGGGTTCTGCAAGCGCCGTCTCGGCGATGGGCTGGGTCACATTCATCGATCCATTCCCGGCTTCGCTATGAGCGGCAACCCCTTGCGCCAAATTTCGAGACTGAACACCACGCGGCCCAGCATTCCTCCTCGACCCAGGAACCTCCCAGGCCCGCGGACTATCACCTCCCCGTCTTTCCGAAACTCTTTCAGAGTTCTCCATCCATGATCGAAATGACGTGAGTCGGGACACGGGAGTCCGCGCCCCCTGGCTGGACGCGGCGCCCGAGCGGGAATAGAATGGCGGCCGCGAAAACGTGGCAGCCGGCCCCCCGGCCCACCCGAAGTCCACAGAGCGGCTCGATCGCTCAGTACGGGTTGTTCGCTCGGTCCTCCCGCCACGTTGTCTTTGGAAGCGCTGCTCGGATAGGTCGCTCAGGTCCCGCCATTAGTGAGGCCGCAATGGCGTTCGTAGCTGTTTCCAGTCATTCGCCGCATTACCCTCCCCTCCCAGGCCGCCAAGCGGAGCTCGAACTCATTGCGCGCGAGCTCGATCGGGCGATCGAGGGCGAGCCCTGCTTCGTCCTCCTGACCGGGGAAACGGGCGTGGGAAAGACCCGGCTCCTCCGGCATGCCGCCCACGAGGCCGAGATGCTTCCTGTGGGCCTCTACCTTCCGCCTGAGCTCGTGGGACCCGAGGACCTCCTCGAGCATTGGCTCGCTCCCCTCCTCCTCCTCCCCCCCGCTCATCATCTCGATCTCTCCATGGCCGCGGCGGTCTACCCTCGACTGGTCGACCTCCTCCCGCAAACAAATCGCCCGGCGCTCCGCGCTGCGTCTCCCCGCCAGGCGGTCGCAGCCATCTGCCGTCTCCTGGCGGACGCGGCCGAGCGCACGCCGCTGCTCCTCCTCTTGGATGACCTCCCGCGCGTCCAGCCCGAAGCGCGCAGTCTCGTAGCCCAGATCGCGGCAGCCCTGAACGACGCGCCGATGGCCTTCCTGGCCACAGCCCGCACGGACGACGATTCCCTCCGCGACCGAGCCCTTGCCTCATTGCTCGATCTCCACCTCATCCGGCGGATCGAGGTGAAGCCTCTGGGCGAGGCCGCCCTCGGAGATCTCATCCAGAACGAGTACGGCGCGGCGATCGTTCCCAGGCTCTTGCCCTGGCTTCACGCCAAGAGCCTGGGGAATCCGCTCTTTGCGACCGAGCTCCTGCGGGCGCTCGAGTCGCAGGGTTTCCTCCGGAACGGCAACGGCACCTGGCGTCTCAACGGCCGGCTCGAGGCCCTGACCATTCCCCACACGATCGGCCATCTGCTCGAAGCCCGCCGCCGACGCCTTCCCGCCCACCTCGCCGAGCTGCTGCCGATTCTCGCCCTGCTCGGCCCCGATGCCCCCGCAACCGTCCTCGCCACGGCCTCGGATCTCGACGAGAAGGCCGTCGCAGCACAATGTGAGCGTCTCGCAGGCCTGGGCTTCCTCGAGCGATCGGGTGACAGTTACGTCTTCGCACATCCTCTAATGGCGGAGGAGTACCGGGCACGCCTCAACAAACAGCAACAGCGTGATGTCGCAGGCCGCGCGCTCAAGGTTATCGTTGCCGACATCGCAACCCGGCCCTCGTACCGCCCGGCGCTGCGGGACGGCGCCTCCGATTCCGGTCTCGAGACGGCACTCTCGGCCGAAATCAGGCGCATTCTTTCCTACGCCGAGGCAGAGGGGAACACCGTCCTCTCGAGCCTGACGTCGCTCGAGCTTGGGCGCCGATCCTTCGATGGCCACCGGCCGCGGGAGGCCGCGGGTTGGTCTCGATACGCCACCCAGCGGATGGCGCGGGTCGCCTCCCTTCATGAGCGGCACTGGATTCGCGCCCAGATCGACGTCCTCATCGGCACCGCTCTCTACCAAGCCGGTCGCATGAGTGCAGCTCGCCGGCGACTCCTGCGCGCTGTCTCCTCACATGAGCATCTGGGCCTCGAGAACAAGCGCAAGGCGTTCACATTTCTCGGTCTCCTCTACTGCAAGACCTCCCGATACAGCGATGCGCGGGCGACGTTCGAGTCCGCGTGCGAGATCTTCGACGGCATGGAGCTGTCTCCCGATCAGCAAGCGACCATTCAGTGCGGCTTCCTCAATCACTTGGCCTGGAACGAGCTCAGGCGGAGCGACTTCCAGGCCGCCGAGCGTTACATCAACCGGGCAGAGTCGCTCCTTGGAGATACGCCGCCGGAGAGAGCCGGGCGCCCCCTGGTCCAATTGCTCACGTATCGCGGACTGCTCCGTTCGGGACGCGGTGAGTACGCAGGAGCTGTCGCCGAGCTCGAACGAGCCGCCGAAATCGCAAGGCTCCACCTGCCGCACGCCTTGAAGAACGCCGAAGGCAATCTGGCATTGGCCCTGGTGCATGTCGGCGACCTCCGCCGTGCCCGGCAGATCGCCACCCGGATTCTTCGGTTAGAGACCGGATCGGACGATGGTCCCGGCCAGGTCGGAACCTTGATCTGCCTTGGCAGCATCGCCGAGGCCGCCGCCGAATGGACCGAAGCCGCGAAGGCCTACGAGCGAAGCCTCGAGCTGGCGGAGCACTTTGGCAACTTCAATGCAACGCTTTCTGCTCTTGCCGGTTTGATTGCGACCTATGAAGCGGTGGGCGACTCTTGCAAGAGCGATCACACATGGACCCGCGCCGTGACCATGCGGCAGCGAATCCTTCCGGTCCCACAACAGGGATCCCTCTTCCTCTCCCGGGCAACCGCTCTCGCGCAGCGCGGGGACTGGGCGGGTGTCCTGGACATCGCCGGCGCTTGGATCCCGAAACTCACCGCATTCCATTGCCGGCGAGAGGCTGCCGCGCTGGAGATCCTCGGCATCCGCGCCGAACTGGAGCAGCTCAAGCAGGCCGATGCGAGCCCGGCCCATCCCGCCGAATCCCCTGCGCCTCTCCAAGCACTCGGGCGTCGCCTCTCGGCCCTCGAGGAGTACCTGCGCCGCGAAGGGCTTCGCGGCCTCCTGGTCGAGTCCGGGCAGTTGCAGCTGCACCTGTCGCTGGCCGGCTTGCAAGGGATGCCGATCGACGCGGTCCTCACCGAGCTCGTCGAGCACTTGAGATTCATGGGAGCAACGGCACGCCTGTCCGAGATCGCGGAAGAATTCTCCGGCACCGCGGTCAGGGATCGGCTCATCTTCAGGCAACTCTTCGAGCCCGCGCGTAACGTGGCTTCTTTGCGTAGCGAGACTTCATCAACCCCGTCGTCCATCAGCTCGCGCTCGGACGCAGCCACGCCCGAGATCGACGTCGAGCCTATCGACCCGCGGACGCGCATCTTCGCTTTCGGCGCCCTGAGGATCATTCCAGCCGGCAGTTCGCAGACCCTGATCCGCGCCCGGTGGGCCTCCCGCCGCGTGCGAGTGCTCCTCGCCTGCCTGCTCGCCAAGGACCTGGAAGGTCGGGGCGTTATGCGCGATCAGATCTGGGACGCCGTGTGGCCGGATGCGGACAGCTTCGATCTGACGAACGCGTTCAATATCAGCGTGACCCGATTGCGCACGGCCTTGCGTCGGGGCCATTCGAGCCCAGACATGAACCCAATCCTCTACAGCGATGGCTCGTATCGCCTGGCCCACGACGGCATCTGGTGTGACGCCCGTGAGTTCCAGCGCGAGATCTACCGTGCGGAGAAACTTGCACGAGAGGGCAATCATACCGAGTCTCTGCGCGCTCGGCACGCGGCGTTCGATCTCTATGCAGGTGACTTCCTCGCCGACTCCGACGAGATCTGGGCGGAGCCGCGGCGCGAGCGCTACCGAACTCGCTTCCTGGAGTCAGGGGCAGTGCTGGTCGAAGCCGCGCTTGGGGAAGGGCGAACCCGAGATGCCGAGCGGGTGGCCGAAAAGGTCCTGGCTTGCGACCCCCAAGGCGAGGAGGGGCGTCATCTGCTCACTCTCGTCCACTCCGGAGCAGTTCGCCGCTAAGCGTCGATGAGGGCGCCGTAACTCATTCGCGGGGCGGGGCGGTCGGGCGAGGGGCGATCGGACAGGCTCAGCAACGGGGATCCTGTCGGCCATTCACATCGCACACCGGCACATTCCTCAGAAGTTTGCCGACCTGCGGGTCCGCATAGACCCCGAATGCATCGACCAGCACCCCGCGGGTGCCGTCCTTGCCTTCGATCGCGTAGACGATCGACATATCGTCGGGATCGGATTCGCCTTCGAAACGATGGACCTCGCGGATCACGAGGTCATCGGGGCGGAGGTTTTTGCCGCTGTCGAACTCGCGCAGGGCGCCGTCCACGACGCCGAGATTGGCGGTGTATCCGCGGCTTTCGAGGGTCTTGAGGACCTGGCTGACGGTCGATGGCTCGGGCATGGCCTACTCCAATGATGCCCCATCATAGGCGCATGGCCCTGCCCAGTCCACGGTCAGTCGAACCCGAACCCCAAACACGCCCCTAGCGAGTCAAAGTCACCTTCCGCGCCTCACTGCGGCCGTCGAGCTCGAGGCGGATGAAGTAGGTCCCGGACGGGAGCGCACGGCCTTTCGCATCGCACCCGTTCCACGACACCACATGCGACCCGGCCGGCCGGGTCGCGGCGGCGAGCACGACGCCTCGCGTGCGCTCGATCGAGCCCGCGGTGAAACGCGCAGTAAATCTTCAGGCGACACGCGCCCGACCTCGATCTGGAGATCGATGCGATCAAGCAGCGGGCCCGAGAGGCGATTCAAATACGCGCGCACCTCCTGCTCGCGACATCGACACGCGACGCGTTCGTCCCCCAAAAAGCCACAGGCGCAGGTCTGCGAGTCGCAATTACGGAGTTAGCCGTGTCTACCGCTGTGTAATCAGGACTAACCGATGGCCCCTGGAACGCGTCCCAGTGGCCCCGGCGGCCTGAAGGTCAAGAGGGGACGGTGCCTGCCCGCCGCCGCCGAAGGCCCACCGGGGGGGACCAATTCCTGGCCAGCTGCCGCCCCAGTCCCGCCCGCCAGCCGCTTTGGGGACTGAGAACTGGGGAGGCGTAGCGCCGCCAAAGGCCGCTTGGGCACCCCCCTTCTCACCTCGTTGCCTGTCGAGCCACCCCCGACCAGGGGCATCCTGCGAGTTATAGAGTCTAGGCTAGACTCTCTAACCGGGGCAGGCCCGACGCGAACTCCCTCGCTGAACACGTGGTCTCGAGGTCATCCTGGTTCTTCTACCGCCTGACCGCCCTCCCGTCTTGCCATATCCACTTGAGATGGCCCCACGTGGTTGGATCGGCGGCTGTCGTCCGGCACCCAACGCCATGGGCACCGATGAGCCCGCAGCCTCCTGAGTTATCGGGAGCGCATGGCGATCTCTCATCCAGCCTGAAGTCATCCTGCGCATGGTCGCAGAAGAGCGGATCGGCCGAGATGTTGCCGTTGATGCCATTCTGGCCCTCGACGCAGTCCACCCAGTCGCCGCCGGCGTTGCCAAAGATGTCCGTGCAGGTTGCTGCACACCCGCCCC
>Ga0137428_1000896_pt1 | contig 12140 bp, 15 predicted proteins | sample EasRivERMZT718_2_FD_102305 | JGI IMG/M metagenome (GOLD analysis project Ga0137428, IMG submission 102305) | Soil microbial communities from meander-bound floodplain in the East River, Colorado, USA - East River MetaG ERMZT718_2 | ecosystem: Environmental > Terrestrial > Soil > Floodplain ...
GACATCGTCATCCCGCGCGATTCCAGCGGCCAGGTCGATTTCGAGGGCGAGCTCGTCGCCGTGATCGGCAAGCTCACGAAAAATGTTTCCGAAGAAGAAGCGCTGGCGTGCGTGCGCGGCTACACCCTGGGCAACGACATCAGCGAGCGCACCTGGCAGCGGAGCGACCGCACACTGTGGCGCGCGAAGAACAGCGACACCTTCAAGCCGATGGGCCCGAAGATCGTTTCGGGCATCGATCCCATGAACCAGGTGATCGAGGTGCGCGTCAACGGTCGCAGCGTCTCGAGCTACAACACCTCGGCCATGATCTTCAGCGTCGCGCATTTCATTTCGCGCATGTCGCGCTACCTCACCCTGCACCCGAACGACGTGATCTGGTTCGGCTGCGACGGGCCGACCGAGCCCGCGCTCAAGCCGGGAGACCTCGTAGAGTTAGTCAACGACGCGATCGGGGTACTCGCCAACCGAGTCGTGCTGGAAACCGGCGATCCGTAACATCCGGTCACAAAGCCTCACAGCTGACTGCGCAGCGCGGCCTTAGCTTGCGGGCATGACCGTGCGCTGGCTCTTCCTAATAGCTTTCGGGCTAAGCTTCCAAGCGCGCGCGCTCGACTTCAGCACCTACCTGTCCATCCAGCGTTACATGGCCGAAGGCGAGGTGCTGGCAACTGCCGGGCGGCCGGACCTGGTCGCGGATCAGGGCTTCACCCCGGAGGCCCTGCCGATCAAGACGTACGCGTACCTTGCCACGCCGGAACAGCCCTATACGACGACCGTTACTCTCGTTGGCGGCCGCGTCAGCGCGGTCGAACGCAGTGGGACGTGGACTCTGACTAGCGAGAAGCAAGGGCTGGATTTCCGCACGTACTTGTCGATCCAGCGCAATATGGCCGAAGGCGAGGTGCTTGCGATTGCGGGCCGGCCTGACCTCATTGCAGAGCAGGGGACGACTTTGTCGGAAAAGTCGAACGCCGCGCTCCTGGTGAGGACGTATACCTATCTCGCGATCCCCGAGGAGCCCTATACGACTACCGTCACTTTCGTCGGCGGTCGGGTGCAGAAGGTCGAGCGAAGGTGGAAATTCTGATCAACCCGGGCACTAACTACGACGACGGTGCGGTCCGATGGACCCGTGCCGAGACGAGAACGCGTTCCAGCTCGTCGAGAATTGCGCGTGCACTGCCCATGAGCTGCGGCGTGTCGACGCCGGCGGGCGCATCCACGACGCCTGAGGCCAACGTCGCCAGGCGCTCGGCACCGATGGTCAGCGCGCTTCCCTTGATGCGATGCGCAGCGCGCCGCAGCGCTGCGCCGTTCGCGCTCTCGAGCGCGACCTGAAGTGCGGCAATGTCGGCGCGCACGCCCGACTCGAGCTCGGCCAGCACTTCGGCGATACCCTGCGGGCTGCCGGCGAGTTGCTGGATGCGCGCACGATTGATCGGATTCCCGTCCGGCGCGCGGGCCGGCCGGGCGCTCGGCGCCGCCCTGAGCGGCGCTTCGCTGCCCAGCCAGTGCGCGAGCTTTGCGCGCAGCGTCACGAGCTCGGCCGGCTTGGTGAGATAGTCGTCCATCCCCGCGTCGATGCACCGCTCGAGCGCATCGCTCTGCGTGTTGGCGGTAAAGGCGATCACCGTCGGCTTGGGCATCTTTTCCTGATCCCGGTCGGCGCGGAGGGCGCGCGCGAACGCGTAGCCGTCCATCTCGGGCATCTGCAGGTCGGTGATTACGAGGTTGTGGCCTTCGCGGCGCCACTTGGCGAGCGCCTCGACGCCGCTCGCCGCGGTGTCGGCCTCGAGGCCCAGGACCTTCAGCTGGCGCTTGAGCATGGCGAGGTTGATCGGATGGTCGTCGACGATCAAAAGCTTGGTCCCGGCCGGTGCAGAGACCGGGACTGGAGCGCGCGCGCCGCTGGAAGTCTGCCCGTCGTCGCGGATTGCGCCGACGCTCGCCTGTTCGGCTGAGAGCGTCACTGAAACGCGCGTGCCCAGGCTTTCGGTGCTGGTGACCTGGATGGTGCCGCCCATCAGCTCGATCAGCTGGCGCGAGATGGCAAGCCCGAGGCCGGTGCCGCCGTAGCGGCGACTGGTCTCGGATTCGCCCTGCTGGAACGGCTCGAACAGGCGCCCCTGCGTGTCGGCGCTCATGCCGATGCCTGAATCGTGCACGCTGAGGCAGAATTTCTGGCGTCCTTCCCCCGCCGCCAGCACCTTCACCTCGAGGGTGACCGTCCCGGCGTGCGTGAACTTGATCGCATTGCTGACGAGGTTGGTGAGAATCTGGCGCAGGCGCGAAGGGTCGACGAGGTGCGCCGGCCACAGCGCCGGATCGATGCGCCGCGTGAGAAGCAGCCCCTTGCCGCTCGCCACGTGCTCGAAGGTCGCGTTCACGCCGTCCACCAGGCGCGCCACGGAGCAGGGCTCCGGCCGGACCTCAAGCTTGCCGCGCTCGATCTTGGAGAAGTCCAGCACGTCGTCGATCAGCGCGAGGAGCGAGCGGCTCGATTCGCGCGCCGCCGACAGCATTTCGCGCTGGTCGGAGCTCAGCTTGCTGTAGGAGAAGAGCTCCAGCATGCCGATGACCGCGTTCAGCGGCGTGCGGATCTCGTGGCTCATGGTGGCGACGAAGGCGCTCTTCGCTTCCGACCCGGCGCGCGCGGCATCGTGCGCCCGGCGCAGCTCTTCCGTGCGCTCGCGCACGCGCATCTCCAGCTGCTCGTTGGCCTGCCGCAGCCTCGCCGCGCCGCCGGCAATGGCCGAGGAGAGGCGCGCGTCGTACGCCGAAAGCAGCATGGTGGCGGTCAGGATGACGAACGTGAACCCGCCGATGGTGTAGGCCATCCACTCCTCGTCGAGCCGCAGCCCGGAGGCGAGGCATATCGACGCGGGATGGAACTCTGCCGCCGCCACCGCCGTGAAGTGCATGCCGACCACGGCCGCGCCCATCACCAACGCGGCCCCGAAGTTCGTCCACACCGCGCGCTGCTTGGCGAGGTGGAACGCGATCCACAGCGCCGCGGTGGCCGCGCCGATGGCGATCAGGACCGAGGCGACGAACAGCACCGGGTCGTACCGGATCCCGGGGGAGAGGCGCATCGACGCGTCTCCGGTGTAGTGCATCGAGGCGATGCCGATGCCGATCAGCGCGCCCGGCAGGAGGAACTCGCGATGCTTGCCCGTGAGCCTGCGCAGGACGATGAACGCCGCGCCGCACGCGACGATCGCGAACACCCAGGAAAGCGCGGTGATCGACAGGTCGTACAGCACGCGGATCGGCAGCTTGAGCGCCAGCGTGGCGACGAAATGCATCGACCAGATGCCGATGCCCATCGCGAAGCCGCCGCACACGACCCACAGTTTCCAGTTGGTGGCGTGCGGATCGCGCACGCGCGCGGCGAGGAGAAGCGTGACGTGCGACGCGGTCACCGCCACGAGGTAAGACAGGAATACCAGCCCTAGATTGAAGTCCTTCGGCACTTGCGCATCTTGCCCGCGCCGGTGGCGCCAGGACTGTGGCTTATTCCACGCGGCCCGCCACAAGTTCTGTCAGGCGCAAAGAGTTCTGCAAGGGGCTGTGGTAGCTTGGCCCGCCATGAACGGATCGACGCAATCCACCCCAGCGCCCAAGTCGAAGATCGCCGTCATCGACGACGATCGCTTCATTCGCTACCTCCTCGACCTGCATCTGCGCAAGGCAGGCTACGAGGTCTTCGCGGCCGAGGATGCGGTGGCCGCCGGGCGCGTGATCGTGGAGCGCACGCCCGACGTGATCCTCTGCGACGTGGACATGCCGTTCATGGACGGCTACGAGTTCGTGTCGGCGCTGCGCGCCGATCCGGCGACGCGCCACATCCCGGTGATCTTCCTCACGGTGAACAAGAGCGTCGGCGACCGCGCGAAACAGCTCGGCGCCGGCCACCTGGTGAAGCCGGTGATGGCCGACGAGTTGCTCCGGGCGGTGGCGCAATTCGCGCCGCCAGCACAGCCCAGCGCCGGCGATTAGCCGGTCGGCTACCCGCCCTTGGCGCGGGTCATGAACACCAGCCGCTCGAAGAGATGAACGTCTTGCTCGTTCTTTAGGAGCGCGCCGTGCAGCGGCGGGATGATGGTCTTGCGGTCCTTGGAGCGCAGCGCTTCCGGCGGGATGTCTTCGGCCAGGAGGAGCTTCAGCCAGTCGAGCAACTCGGAGGTCGACGGCTTCTTCTTCAGGCCGGGCACCTCGCGCACCTCGAAGAACACCTCCATCGCCTCGCGCAACAGCGACTTCTTGAGGTTCGGGAAGTGGACCGCGACGATCTTCTCCATCGTCTCCTTGTCCGGGAAACGGATGTAGTGGAAGAAGCAGCGCCGCAGGAACGCGTCGGGCAGCTCCTTCTCGTTGTTCGAGGTGATGAACACCACCGGCCGGTGCTTGGCCTTCACCAGCTCGCGCGTCTCGTAGACGTAGAACTCCATGCGGTCGAGCTCGCGCAGGAGGTCGTTCGGGAACTCGATGTCCGCCTTGTCGACCTCGTCGATCAGGAGCACGCAGGGCTGGTCCATGGTGAACGCCTGCCAGAGCATGCCCTTCACGATGTAGTTGTGGATGTCGTGCACGCGCTTGTCGCCGAGCTGCGAGTCGCGCAGCCGGCTCACTGCGTCGTACTCGTAGAGGCCCTGCTGCGCCTTGGTGGTGGACTTGATGTGCCACTCGAGGATCGGAATGCCGAGCGAGCGGGCGACCTCGAGCGCCAGCATGGTCTTTCCGGTCCCGGGCTCGCCCTTGACGAGCAGCGGCCGCTGCAGCGTGATCGCTGCGTTGACCGCGAGCGTCAGGTCTTCGGTCGAGACGTAAGACTGCGATCCCTTGAAACGCATGCGCCGGATTCTAGCAGCGGGCTTTTTTTACGCTAGAATTCGCCGCGCATGTCCGGGGCCATTCTGAAAGTTGCGAGTTTCATCCTGCTCGGCGTCGCGCTTGCCTTCGGCGCGCAGGCGCAGGAAAAGAAGCCCGCTGCCGCCGCCAAGATCGGGCAGGGAATGGAAAACGCGCATGCCATGTGTATCGGCTGCCACGGCATCCCGGGCTACAAGACCGCGTTTCCCGACGTCTACCACGTGCCCAAGATCGCCGGCCAGCAGCCCGGCTACATCATCAACGCGCTCAAGGCCTACAAGACGGGCGAGCGCTCGCACCCGTCGATGCGCGGCATTGCCGCGAGCCTGTCCGAAGAGGACATGAAGAAGCTCGCCGACTATTACGGGGGAAGCAAGTGAAGGGTCTGCTCGTCGTTCTTGCCGCCGCGGTTTTTGCAGCGCCTGCGCACGCCAAAGGCAATGCGGCGTCGGGGAAAGAGAAGGCCGCCCAGGTGTGCGCCGCATGCCACGGTCCCGACGGCAACAAGCCCTCGGATCCGACGCAGCCGATCCTCGCGGGCCAGCACTACGACTACCTGGTGCGCGCTATGACGGACTACAAGATCGGCCGGCGCAACAACCCGATCATGAAGGGGTTCGCGTCGCAGCTATCGAAGAAGGACATCGAGGACCTGGCGGCGTGGTTTTCCAGCCAGAAGTCCAACCTGCACGACCAGAGGTGAATTCGGGGACGGAGCCCTAAGTCCACGGCTGGCGCAGCTTTCGGAGTTAGGGCTCCGTCCCCGAATTCTTAAATCGCGTTGGCCTTGCGCTCGGAGCGGCCGACGAGCTCTTCCCACAAGCTCTCGGTCTGCTTGCGCAGCACCACTTCGGCCTTGGCGTCGTTCACGTACCAGAGGCCTTTCTTGATCTCCTCGTGGAGCTCGCCCGGGCGCCACAGCACCATGCCGGCGAAGAAGCGCGCCTTCGCGGGCTGCTTCTCGATGACGCGGTCGACAACGTCGCTGTCGATCGCGAGGTACAGGTCGTCGAGGATCCTGACCGAACGGCCGCCGGGGCTTTCCTTGCCCTGGACCAGCGCGAAGATCACCTCGGGGCTCACCGGGCCGCCGAGGAACACGGGGTCGGCCACTTTCTGGGAAGGCTCGTGCGTCGGGAATAGCTTGCCGAGCGTGACCTGGGTCGGCTTGTTGATGATGAAGCCGACATGGCGGTCGGCGCCGATCGGTCGCGCGATGAGGATCGTCGAGCCGTAGAGCTTGTCCTGGAGCTGGCGCTTGGCGACGAGGATGATGGAGTCATCGTCCGCGGTGCGCGCGGGTGACGACCATGCGATCGCGGCGATCGCGCATGCCGCCATGAAAAGTGCCGGTAGGGATAGGCGTTCGGTCGTGGCCATGGCGGTCTCCGCGTTCGTTGTGGAGCCATCATGCGCCCGCGAATATTCCCGGCGCGAATAGCGCAATTAGTCCTGACGGCTCAGTTCCAAACCTGTCATCGCGCAACTACTTGCGTAGCGCGCGCGCCGCGAGGCAATCGAGGTACGCGGCCGCATCCGGCGGCGCGCCGTCGCGCTGCGCGCGCCACACGGTCTCGGCGAGGCACTCGAGCGCCTGGTGAAGCGCCTCGTGGCGGTCCTGAAACCTCGAAACAAGTGCCTGAAAGCGCTGTGCGATCCCGTGTGGCTGATCGATCGACAGCTGCTCCTCCAGCGCCACGTGCAGGCTCAGGTGCAGGAACGGGTTTGATTCGTCGAAATAGTCCTTGTCCCGGCTGCGATCGGGGCTCGCCAGGGCATCGTGGTACTCCGGGTGCAGCAGGATCACCTCGAGCGCCAGCGCCTCGATCCCGGCGATCGGCTGGCCGGCGCGATACTTGCGCCAGGCGGCGAAGAAGGTCTCGCGAACCTCGTCCCGGCTGGGGTCAAACATCCTTGGTTTTCGGCCGGAAGTCGCACAGGTCCCGGATCAGGCACTCGGGGCAGCCCGGCTTGCGCGCGAGGCAGACGTAGCGGCCGTGCAGGATCAACCAGTGGTGCGCGTTCTTGAGGTACTCGGACGGGGTGAACTTGAGCAGCTTCTCTTCCACCTGCAGGGGATCCTTGCCCGGGGCGAGGCCGGTGCGGTTGGAAACGCGAAAGATGTGCGTGTCGACCGCCACCGTGGGCTGGCCGAACGCGGTGTTGAGCACCACGTTCGCGGTCTTGCGTCCCACGCCCGGCAGGCGCTCGAGCGCTTCGCGGTTCGCGGGCACTTCGCCCTGATGTTTCTCCAACAAGAGTTTTGAAAGACCCACGACGTTCCTCGCCTTGGTGCGGTAGAGGCCGATGCTCTTGATGTACGGCTCGACCCCCGCGACGCCCAGCTGCACGATCTTTTCCGGCGTGGCGGGAAAAAGCCTGCTGGTCGCGAGGTTCACCGACTTGTCGGTCGCCTGGGCCGACAGCACGACCGCAACCAGGAGCTCGAACGGCGTGCGGTACCCGAGCTCGGTGGTCGGGTTGGGATTCGCCGCCTGCAGGCGGCGAAAGATCTCGCGCCGCTTCTGCGGATTCATTCCCGGGCCAGGGCGAGCCGCACGCCGAGATAGATGAAGAGCGCGCCGACGGAGCGGTTGAACCAGGTCGCCGCGGGACCGTGCGCCAATACGGCGCGGCCGACTCGAGCCGAAGACCAGGCCACGAACAGGTTCCAGAGAGTGCCGTTGACGTTGAACAGCAGTCCCAGGAAAAGCAGGGGAATCACCTTGCCCGGTGCGTCGAGGTCCACGAACTGGGGTAGGAATGCGAGAAAGAACAGGGCGACTTTGGGATTGAGGACGTTGGTCCAGAATCCCTGGACAAATACGGTGCGCAGCGCCGCGCCTTCGGGCGCGCGCGCCTCGACGACGCGCGTGCGCAGCAGCGAAACGCCGACGTAGACGAGGTAAGCCGCACCCGCCAGCTTCAGCGCGGCGAAGGCCGTTGCCGACGCGGCAAAAATCGCCGAGAGGCCCAGAGCGGCGGCCGTGACGTGCGCCATGATTCCCGCGCTGATCCCCAGCGCGGCGGTGACGCCGGCCTTCAGCCCCTGGGTCGAGCTGCGGCCGACGATGTAGAGCGTGTCCGGACCCGGCGTGATATTCAGCAGCAGAGCCGAAAGCACGAACAGCAGGAGATCCTGGGTTCCGAGCATGGCGGCCTAGCGCAGTTTCTTGCGCTCGAGTGCCGCAGCCAGGATGGTCTTCCGATCGACGACGCGTGCCGCGACCCGGGCCTGCTTCATTCTTTTCGCTCGAGCGCGTCCCCGATCGCCGGCGGCCCGCTTCAGCCCGGCGTTCCACTCGCCGCGCGCCGGCGCCATGGCGATGCAGTCGACCGGGCAAGGCGGGACGCAAAGCTCGCAGCCGATGCACCAGGGCTCGACCACCGTATGCATGAGCTGCGACGCGCCGACGATGGCGTCGACCGGGCAGGCGTCGATGCACAGCGTGCAGCCGATGCAGCGGCTCTCGTCGATCACCGCGACCGCTACCCGCTTCATAGGCGCGAGTATGCGCGTCCTGTATCGCGCGCGAGCTGCTCGTGCGTCACCTTTCCGGCTTTGACCTGGATGCCGGTCGCGAGGTCGGCATCGATCTCGCCTTTCACGATCTTCAGCACGAAGGGCCGAACGGCGCGCTCGAGCGCAAGGCTCGCGGTACGCGCGCACGCGGCGGGCATGTTCGGCACGCAGTAGTGCACTACGCCTTCCTCGACGTAGGTCGGCTCGCTATGCGAGGTGGGCCGCGAAGTCTCCGCGATCCCGCCCTGGTCGATTCCGACGTCGACCAGGGCCGAGCCTGGCCGCATGTTCCTCAAGGTCTTGCGATCGATCAGCTTCGGCGACATTTCGCCCGGCGTGAGCACGCCGCCGATGACGAGATCGGCATCGACGAGAGATTGGCCGAGGGGGCCGGCGTGGAGGCCCGCTTGCGGGTACTTTGCCTTCAATCCGGGGAAGCGCTTCTCGCTCTTGGCGAACACGGCGACGCGGGCGCCGAGCCCGTAGGCCACGGCAAGCGCGTTCGAGCCTACGTTGCCGGCGCCGAGGATCACGACCTTGCCGGGAGGCACTCCGTCCAGCCCGGGAAGGAGTACCCCGCTGCCGCCGTTCTGCTTGAGCAGGCACCACGCGCCCACCTGCACCGCGAGCCTTCCGGCGATGGCGGACATGGGCGCGAGGATCGGCAGCCGGCCGCCGGCCTGGCCGACAGTCTCGTAGGCGATGTAGGTCGCGCCCGAGGCGAGCGCCGCGTCCAGGAGATCCGGGTCAGGGCCGAAGTGCTGGAAGCCGAACACGGTCTGGCCCGGCCGCGGCCTTGCGTACTCCGATTCCTGCAGCTCCTTGACCTTGACCACGAGGTCGCAGTCCCAGGGGTCGCCGAGCGTTGCACCCGCCGCGCGATAGTCGTCATCGGAGAACCCCACGCCTTGTCCCGCGCCGGGCTCGACGACGACATCGCCGAGGCCGCGAATCCCCGAGGGCGACAAGGCGACCCGATGCTCGCCGTCCTTTACTTCGCGCGGAATGCCGATACGCATTCTGAGACCAGGCCCGGCCCACGGTAGACCAGCCCCGTGTAGACCTGCACCAGGGCCGCTCCGCTGGAGAACTTCTCGTCGGCGTCGCGGCCGCTGAGAATTCCGCCGGCGCCGATCAGCGTGGTTCCCGGAAGGCTGGCGGAAAACTCCTTCAGGACCCGCGTAGCCCGGTCGCGAATCGGTGCACCCGAAAGGCCGCCGGCCTCGCCGGCGTGCGGCAGGTTCGCCACGCCCTCCCGCGAAAGCGACGTGTTGGTGGCGATGAGCCCGTCGATGGCGTGACGCTGTACCGAGGCGGCAATGGAGGGAATGTCCTCCGGCGCGAGATCGGGCGCGATCTTCAGGACGAGCGGCACGCGCTTGCCATGCCGCCGCGACAGGTCCTGCCGCGCGGCGCTGAGCCTTCCAAGGAGGTCCTCTAGCGAATCGCGCTCCTGCAGCGAGCGCAGCCCGGCGGTGTTCGGCGAGGAAATGTTGATCGTCACGTACGACGCCGCGGCGTAGACCTTCTGCAGGCACAGCTCGTAGTCGTCGATCGCCCGTTCCACCGGGGTATCGGCGTTCTTGCCGATGTTGATGCCGAGGACACCGCGCCAGCGAGCGCGCGCCACGTTCTGCAGGAACGCATCGACGCCGACGTTGTTGAACCCGAAGCGGTTGATGATCGCCTCCTTCTCCGGGATGCGGAACAGGCGCGGGCGCGGGTTTCCCGGCTGCGGCCGCGGCGTCACCGTGCCGACCTCGATGAAGCCGAAGCCCATGCGCGCGAGCGCGTCGATGTGCGCGGCGTCCTTGTCCAGGCCGGCCGCCAGGCCGACCGGGTTCGCGAATTCCAGACCCATCGCCCTGACCGGGCAATGCAGGCGCCGCCGGGGCGCGAGCGCGGCCAGGTTGAGACCGACTTTATGGGCTGTTTCGGGGTCTAGCGAGAAGAGGAGCGGTCGGGCGAGCCGGTAGAGGTTCAAGACCCTCTCGCCTGAACGCTCACGCCCGCTTCTCTTCCTTGGAGTCTTCGGTCAGCCGCCGCCCGAGGCGGCGCCAGGTGCCGCCGACAAAGCCCTCGATCGGCTCGAACTTGGACTTGTAGGCCATCTTCGGGCTCTCGCGGATCCAGTAGCCGAGGTAGAGGTAGGGCAGGGCGAGGGCGCGGCACTGCTCGATCTGCCACAGCACGTTGTAGGTGCCGAAGCTCGCGGTGCGACGGTCCGGCTCGTAGAACGTGTAGACCGAGGACAGGCCGTCGGGCAGGTAGTCGACGATCGACACCATCACGAGCTGGCCCGCGTCGCGGAACTCGATGAGCCGCGTGTCGACGCGGCTCTGCAGCAGGAAGTGCGAGTACTGGTCGCGGCTGTCGTTGTCCATGCCGCCGCCCGAATGGCGCTTGGACTGGTAGCGCAGGTAGAGCGCGTAGTGCTCGAGCCGGAACTTGAGCGGCTGCGGGTGCGCGGTGAGCGTGGAGTGCTGCTTCCAGGCGCGCCGCTGCGAGCGGTTGGTGTCGAACTGCCCCACCGGGATGCGCACCGGGACGCAGGCCCGGCAGGCGTCGCAATGCGGGCGGTAGGTGAAGATGCCGCTGCGGCGGAAGCCGGCTTTCACCAGGTCGCCGTACAGCTCGGTGTTGATGAGATGGCTCGGCGTCGCCACCTGCGAGCGCGCCATGCGGTCGGGCAGGTAGCTGCACGGATACGGTGCGGTCACGTAGAACTGCAGTACTGCGTGCGGCAGGTCGTTAAGTCTTGACACTGATCTTCACGCGGACGCTAGCGTCCTCCTGTTGCCGGCCCTCGAGGCCCACTTTCCCTCGGGCTCAGGGTAGTTTACCAAGCTGGCGATTGCGCGCAAAAACGACCTCCGCGGGATGGCGCGGGCGCCGAGCGAGGCGAGGAGCGGCGTGTGCATCTGGCAGTCGATGAGAGGGAATTCACGCGCGCGGAGTTCCCCGACCAGCGCCACCAGCGCGACTTTCGACGCATCGGTCGCCTGCGAGAACATCGACTCGCCGTAGAACATGCGACCGAGCGCCACCCCGTAGAGCCCGCCGACCAGCTCCCCGGCGCGCCAGGTCTCGAACGAGTGCGCGTACCCCGCCCGGTGCAGGCGCAGGTAGGCCCTGCGCATGTCGGTTCCGAGCCAGGTCTGCGGGCGGTCGGCGCAGCCCTCCAGCACCGCGGCGAAGGCGGTGTCGATGCGCACCTCGAAGCCCTTGTTGCGCACGCTCTTGGCGAGCGAGCGGGGCACTTTGAGCTCCGCGCAGTAGAGCACCATGCGGGGATCGGGCGACCACCACAGCACCGGCTCGGCGCCGGAATACCAGGGGAACACGCCGTGGCGGTAGGCCTCCAGCAGCCGCTCGACCGAGAGCTCGCCGCCCGCGGCGAGCAGCCCGTTCGGATTCTTCAGCGCCCGCTCGACCGGCGGGAAGGGGTCTTTGGCTTCAAGCCAAGCTAACACTTCACCTGCTGCTTGCAGTAGTTGTCCAGCTCCTGAACCACGCAGTTGCCCGAAACGGCAGCGCGCGGCGTGCCGTGCTCGAGCTGCAGCTTGAAGCCGAACTTGTCGAAGAACTCGCCGAACATCTCGCCGCCGAGGGTGCCGACGGCATGAAGCTCGTCTGTCTTCAAGTCATGTTCAAGCAGAATCGTCGCCAAGGGCTGCGGCGCCGGGCCGGCGACCACGCGAGCGCCTTCGGCGGGGTCGTACTGGCTGTGCTCGGAGCAGCA
>Ga0137428_1000899_pt1 | contig 12120 bp, 8 predicted proteins | sample EasRivERMZT718_2_FD_102305 | JGI IMG/M metagenome (GOLD analysis project Ga0137428, IMG submission 102305) | Soil microbial communities from meander-bound floodplain in the East River, Colorado, USA - East River MetaG ERMZT718_2 | ecosystem: Environmental > Terrestrial > Soil > Floodplain ...
CGATCCCGCTGTCGTCCACGTCATAAGCTTCGCTGGCGGGTTGACCCGGGAGCGGAGGGAGCATCTGCCGTACCTGTCCGGTCCACAAGGCACCCCTCATCCCCGCGACGACATCGTGTCGTCCCACGATGAAGCCGGTCTCCGAGATCCCGCGTGCCTCGCTCCAGCGGCCGTTGTCTCCGATATCCGTGGGCTCTCCGGAGGCACTCCAGAGGACGGCATGATGGTTCTGCGCCCCGATCGCTTCCTCCTTCCAGGTCCCGCCGACAGCCTCCCCCGAGTTCGCCAAGTCGTGCACGGCGGTGAGCGGAAAGAGGCCTGGAAGAGGCTCGAGCTCCTGGATGTCGTAGTTAGGCGGCTGAGCATATACGGGCAGAGCGAACGTCAAGATCGCGAAAAAAAATCCCGAGACGGAGATGCGAAGAGCCATGGCGAGCCACTCCTAATCCAAGGTTTCCCAAACGGAGGGTCGTCCGCTGTCGAACTGAACGCGGTCTACTGGAACCTAGTCTAGCATATCGCGCTTCACCGGCCGGCAGCCGCGATGACCTCGAGGGGTCGGGCGGTTCGATTGAGAGGGGGAGGTCACTTTGTTGGCGGTTCTATGTTCTGCACCCCACCAGGACTGTATGCGCCGCCGTGGTGTTGAGAATTCGTGGTATTTGTGTTATGTTACACAGGGTAATCGTCACGATCGCTCCGCCAAAAGAGCGATCGACTGCTCCGACCCCGCCTTGGCAAGGGCGAGGTACGTTCCGAAGAAAGGGGGACGCGACGATGTTGAAGGCTAGCGTGACCATCATCCTTTCATTGCTATTGATGACCAGTGGACTTTGTCTAGCCGGCGATGCAGAGGAGATCGCCCGGGTGATCGCAGCGCTGAACGAGCGGGCGGTCCCGCCGACCCCGGATGGGATGGCTGAAGACGGTTCGACCGCCTTGGATTACACCCCAGTGGCGTGGACCGTGGGGATGCCCGTCCCGGACGGCGGTTGCTTAATCGACGTCGCAGTGCTCGGCGCGGCAACCGCGGCCCAGGTAGCGGACGTGGTGAACAACCTGACCGGCGACGCCCGAATCGCCTCGGCCACTGGCGTCGTGATTACAGCCGTAACACCGACGCTGGCTGAACTGCAGGCCTTCGACGCGGTATTGACCTTCACGAATTCAACCCCACAGAGTTCCGTGGTTCTGGGGGACAACCTTGCCGATTACGTGGACTCGGGCGGAGGTGTCGTGCTGACGATGTTCGCTCTCCGGGCGTCGCTCAACACGCGCACCATCGAAGGACGCTTCTTGACCGACAACTACTACTGCATCGCGCAGAGCGTCGGCGCCAGCACGACCGGACAAGCCACGCTCGGGACGATCCACGTCCCCGCGAGTCCGCTTGTTGCTGGCGTGAACACCTTCAACGGCGGCACATCGAGCTTCCGGACTCCGGCTCCGCTCACTCCGAACGCGACGCGCATCGCCGATTGGTCGACCGGACAGATCCTGATCGCGGAACGGATCGACCTGGGCGGAGGGCGAGTGGACCTGGGATTCTTCGCAGTTTCCCAGCTAGGGTCGGCTGCGAGCTGGCTCGTCACCACGGACGGGGCCATCATTCTCCGCAATGCCGTGGTGGTGGCGAGCCGCTGCGGTCAGACGACGGCTGTCGAGCCGTCGACGTGGGGTGCAGTGAAGGCGCACTGGAACTAGGGCGAACGTCCCGTAGGGATCGTGACTTGCGGGTAGTTCGGCAGTGAGGCTGACACCGGCCCCGGCGGAGCGATCCGCCGGGGTTGCGTGTTCAGCAGTCTGATCATGACCCGAGCATGCTCGGTTTGCCGGCGGCATTTCTGGTCGCGGTGCTCTGACATCGTGACTAGTTATCGATAGGAGAGGCCTCCATGGGGGCCGAAATCGTGTATTAAGGCCCTGGATTGTCCCCTCTGTGGTAGCTGGGGCTGGAGCTATGCCACTCCGGCGAGCCCCGAGCCTCGGCATGGGCTAGGAGCAGCTCGGAGGTCTAAGATGGACCGCCTTCGATTCCATACCGCGAGCATTCTTTGCTGCGCATTGGCGCTGGTTCCCACGAACGCGCTCGCGACCGAAGATCTCTGGTCGGACCAGTTTGCCCCGCCGCCTGGCGGACAGGGCATCACCGCTGGCATGTATACGCGTGTCTTTGTGCAGATGGAGTTCCAGGGCGACCTCATCGTCGGCGGCGAGTTCGCGCAGGCCGGCAATGTCTCTGCACGGGGTATCGCCCGCTGGGACGGGCAGTCTTGGCACCCCTTGGGCTCGGGACTGAATGGAAACGGCTACGCGCTCGCCGTCTATGACGGCGACCTCATCGTCGGCGGCTACTTCACCGAAGCCGGAGGCATCCCGGCGAGTCGTATCGCACGGTGGGATGGGAGCACCTGGAGTTCTCTCGGACAAGGGATCGGCACCCCGGGACTCGGCGCAGTCACCACTCTCGCGGTCTATGACGGCGATCTCATCGCGGGCGGCGTGTTCACGCAGGCGGGAGGCACGCCGGCGGATCAGATCGCGCGCTGGGATGGGACGAGTTGGTCCGAGCTCGGAGGCGGTATCCGCGGCGACAACGCCGAGCGGGTCATGACCCTTCTGGCCCATGAGGACGATCTGATCGTCGGCGGTCACTTCTCGGAGGCTGGTAACCAGCCGATCTCCGGAATCGCCCGCTGGGACGGCAGTGCGTGGAGCCCCATGGATGGGGAGGCGCTCGGTCAGGGGCCGTTCGTCGAGAAGCTCCTCGAGTTCGGCGGTCAGCTTTACGCTGGCGGCGCCTTCTATCCCGTCGGCGTGGGGCTCGACGGCGTCGTGCGTTGGGATGGCACGACATGGCAAATGTTGGGCGACGGCCTTGGCGGCGGCGGTGTCCAATCGCTCACGGTCTACCGCGGCCAGCTTGTCGCCGGGGGTTACTTCTCGACGTCCGGTCCGGACCAGGTGCGATTCGTCGGTCGCTGGGACGGCAGCGATTGGCAGCCCCTGGGGACTGGCGTGGACGGAGTGGTCTACTCGGTGGCCGCGAAGGACAACGACCTCTACGTCGGAGGGTGGTTCGATCAGGCCGGCGGTCTTCCATCGAGTCGGATCGCGTGCTGGACGGAGAGCGCGGCCGCCGTGTCCGAACCGGAAGCGGCTCCGCCCGCGATCCAGCTCGCACAGAACCTTCCCAATCCGTTCCATGGCTCGACCAGGATCGCCTACGCCCTGACCCAGCCGGGCCGCGTTCGGCTATCGATTTATGACCTTGCCGGACGCCACGTGGCGACCCTGGTGGATGAACTCCGGAACGCGGGCGGCCATGAGGCCGTGTGGGACGGGCACGACGCAATCGGGCGACGTGCGGCGGCCGGGATGTACGTCTACCGCCTCCAGTCCGGGACGGAGAGGAGCGCGCGGCGCATGCTCCGGCTCGATTGAGCCGAGGGAGGTCAAGCCGATCCAGTTAGTGCCCCATCGGGCCCCCCACCTGTCTACCCCGCGGCCCCGGCCCTTGACAGGGTCGGGGTCCGAGGTTAGAGAGGATCTTCATGGGGGTGAGCGAAAGTAATGCCAGCAAGGCGGTGAAGTTTACAGTCTCAATGACGGCAGATATCGCCGGCATGAAAGGAGCTGCCAAATGTTCACTTGTCCACGCGTCATGGCTCCTCTCGCGCTAAGCACCTTGCTGATCTTCTCGGGATGCGAGACCAAGCAGACTGCCAACGAACGTGAACAGTCGAAGTCGAGTGACACCGGCGTGCCGGCCGGTGCCGGCCCGACATCGGACGACATGTCTCCTCAAACGGTGTCCCAGGGCCAGGAAATCTTCCGCTTCGAGACCTTCGGGAACGAACCCTTCTGGAGCGACACGCTGCGGATGCACGAGGTCATCGAGAAGAGTGTGGACCCCACCACCGCATTGAAGGTCGGGCTCAAGGTGGATGCGGATGTCCTGCCACCGGGGATTCTGGACCAGGTCGACTTGAGGAGCCCGGCGACAACGGTGGCGCTTCTGAAGATGAACGCCGTGGTCGGGCTCAAGGCCGAGGTGGACGCGAACAACCACATTGCGCGGGTGGGTATCACTTGCGCGCTCTGCCATTCGACGGTCGACAATTCGGTGATGCCCGGCATCGGGCACCGAAAGGATGGCTGGCCAAATCGGGACCTCAACGTGGGTGCGATCATTGCGCTCTCTCCGGCGGTCTCCGCAGACCAGAGGGCCGTTTACAACTCCTGGGGTCCGGGAAAGTACGACCCGCGATTCAACATCGATGGGAAGAGCACGCCTCTGACCCTGCCGCCCGCGTATGGTCTGGCCAAAGTCAAGAATGAGACGTACACCGCGGAAGGCCCGATCTCCTACTGGAACGCTTACGTTGCAGTGACTCAGATGCACGGCCAAGGCAATTTCTCCGATCCGAGGCTCGGGATTGACATCAAGCACTCGCCAGATTTGGTGGGGCCCAAGCTGCCTGCGCTGCGTTCCTATCAGCACAGCCTGGAAGCACCCGCAGCGCCGGCCGGCAGCTTCGACGCCGCAGCTGCCGGGCGTGGCCATGCGGTGTTTAGCCAGGCATGCATGAGCTGCCACGTGGGCGTGACCGGTACCGACAACGATAGCGACAAGCTCCATTCTCCCGATGAAACAGGCATGGACGGAGCGTACGCACAGCGAACGGCCAACAAGGCTTACCGCACGACTCCGCTTCGTGGACTATGGCAGCACCCGCCTTACTTCCACGATGGGAAAGCCGCGACGCTCGTCGATGTGGTCTCACATTACAATCGCGTGCTCAAGCTCGACCTGAGCGAGAGCCAGCAGCAAGATCTGGTTGAGTACCTGAAATCGCTATGACGACCATCCTGCAGACGATCAGCGGCGGGGGGAGGAGTGATTGGAAACGCCGGACTCTACCGCTATTTGAGAAACGAGACCTTGCCAGTGATCGATCGCTGGCCCGTGGGTGAGCTGGATGAGCGACGGCCCGCGGGGCACCCCGCGGGCCGTCAAGGATGGCACTGCACCGCGTCCGACTCTCAGTCGCGGGCGAGCACCACCCGGCGCACAACGTTTCCTTGGGGCGTGGAGAGGCGCATGAAGTAAACGCCGCCGGGGACGAGCGCGTTTCTCCCATCTCGCCCGTCCCAAGGGAGCGCGCCCGTCGCAGGGGGTGCGTCATCGAGGAGGGTGCACACCTTGCGGCCCATCACATCGAAGACCTCGAGACGGAGTGGCCCCGCCTCGGCTTGAGCGGAATAGCGTACGCTGCCCGCCGCACGTGAGAACGGGTTGGGAGACACATCGAGTCTGAGCCCCGAGGAGGTGTGCGCAACATCGGGGGCGGAAGTCGGAGCCCCTGGCGAGCCGTTCAAGACTGCGGCGATATCCAATGGCAGGCCGACATCCGTGGTCTCTTCCCCGAAACCGGTGCTGTCGGCGATCGGGAACCAGATCGCACGGGGATCGTGTGACAGAGTCTCATAGTCCTCGAAGTCGGATGCGGTCGCAAATCTGGCCGGGACGCCTGCCTGGTTCAGTCGCCCGATGAGCATTTGTTCCAGGATCTCAGCGGGCATGCCTTGCTGGGTCGCCTGCATCACTGTCGCTTGGCCGACCCTGATCCTCACGAAGGCGGGCCCTCCATTCACGTTCACGCCAGTCGCTACCCCGGCCAACGAGCACAGGCCTTCCTGTTCATTGGAGGGGATCCCGAGGGCGAACTCGTCCGGCTCCTGCGTCCCGTCCGGACCCGCGGCTATCACATCGACGCGCCAGGTGCCCTGGCCCTGGAACTCGACCGTAGGTGTGGTCCCGGCGAGTGCCTCCAAGGTGTCTGTCCCCACCTGAGCCCCAACGGCCGCCCGGACGCTGTCGGCCTTGGCCTGCGCCGAAGCCCTGCCATCAACCTGGACCACGACTGGTCGGCACACCTTGTGTCCATCGCCGTTCATCATGCAGATGATGATGTTGATCGCACCCGTGCGGGTGGGCTTGCCGCAAACGATCTTCGTCGTGCCGAACGTCGGTGCGGCCACTAGTGCGGTGGCCAAGACCCACAGGGCCGTCGGAAGCCACCGGAGTCGGACGGTGGGCCGATTGTTAATGCGAGACATGGTTTCCTCCACGAGGTTCGGGGCCCCGGGCGGCAGGTTGCCGCGATCGGGGTTGGTCCCCGCGCGCGTGGCCGGTGCCGGCCAGCCCGCGCTCGAGTCATGTGGAGGGAGTCTTCTAGGAGGTTCTTACACGGGTCTTACAGACTCGGCTCCCGGGCCTTGTCTGGGCCATCAGACTTCTCGGTCGCACCCCGCTTGAACATGCGATGAGCGAGCAGTATCCCCCCGAGCGCACAGTAGCCTGCCGTCATCACGACATAGAGCACCGACATGGCCAGGGCATGAGCCTCGGCGCTCGGCAGACCCATCTGCCTGAAGAAGAGCACGTAGCCCGCATCGCGCAAGCCAAGTCCATAGATTGATATGGGAATCGATTCCAAGATCGTGATGATCGGAACGAAGACCAGAAAACCAATGAACCGAACATCGAGCGCCAGCGCTCGAGACAGACAGAACACCGCGATGATGACCAGAAACTGAAACAGGAAGGAGATGCCGACTATTCTGACAATTAGGCTCGGATGTTTGCGATAGGTCTGGAAGGAGATGAACAGCCGTTCCACGAAGGACATGAGGTGCGGAATCCGGCCGAACCCCAGGCGAGCCATGAGCCGCCGACTAGACGCCGGCCACAGGAGGGCCAGAGCCACTGCCAGTTGGGCGAGCAGGAGCAGCAATGGCAGCACGATGAAAATACGGCGTCCCATGGATTGGTAGGTGATTGCGGAGGAAACCGTGCAGATCGTCGCCAGCGCAATGAGGCCCGACAGGCGGTCAGCAAGGACAGCCGCCGTGGACTTGACCATCCGATCTCGACCGACACTGGCAATGCGGTAGGTATCGCCGCCTACGGTAGAGGGCAGAAAGAGATTGAAGAACGTGCCGATGAGGTAGCTTGCAAAGAGCGTGGCCAGGGAGAGTCGGATCCCATCTGCTTCGAGCAACCACTTCCATTTCAACGCGCTCAGGAACGTGTTCGCAAACAGCAGGACCACGAATCCGACCAGCGGCAAGAACCTGAGGCGCCGGAAATCGAGTGCCACATCATCCACCGATAGGTGGTGGTACACGAGCAGCAGGAGCACGGCGGCGACCACGAGCTTCCCGCAGAGGAGAACATATTTGCGCTTCATGGTCTCCCTTGGGGGCTTTGGGGCGCGGGCAGGACAGGGATTGTTCCGTGTCGATATGCTCCGTGGCGGGCCCCTGAATAGTGAGACCGCCCCCGGCCGGTGGTCGAGGGCATTCGTGCCCCCTGGACACCAGGTTTTCGCGTTGGAAGATCGAATCTGGCGCCCGGAGCTCCCCATCGAACCATCTCTCTTGCACGGGAAATGCGGTCAGATTAGAGTGGGGAAGAGGGTTATCCTGCGGTAAGGCCAAATCTGGGGTGGTTTCTACGTTCGATTAAAATGAAGACGGAGAAGAAAAAGAGCGCGCCCGCGAAGAACCGGGGCGGCCGACCGCGCAAGTTCGCGGAGCCCAGCCGGCCGATCACCGTGACCTTGCCGGATCGAACGCTTGAGCTCTTGCAGGCGGTGGATCAGGACCGCGCAAAGGCCATCACCAAGATCGCCGACGCGGCGATTTACGGGAAAAGCCTCGATCGCGCCGTGGTGCGACTCGTGGAGATCGAGCCCGGAACCGCCGTGATCGTCGTCGCACCTAGCAAGCGGCTCAAAGAGATCCCATGGTTGAGGCTGGCCGAGATCGCTCCGGTCCAATACTTGCTCTCGATCCCATCCGGCACGCCTCCGGAAAGGCTCGAGCTGGCCCTCATCGATCTGCTCGACACTCTCGATGAGGACGAGGATTACGAACGCCTGCTGCTGGATGAACTGCGCCGACACATCGGCAATCTGCGCCGAGAGCACCGGATGTCGCAATCGGAGATCATCCTCGTCAGCATGCGGCCACCGAGCGCGGGAGACGCGGCGAGCGCATGATGGCAGCTCGTCCTCGAAATCCTTTGCCGGTTTTACGGCCCGGAGAAGCCGTTGTTCGACAAGACATGGAAGCTGCCGGACGTCGAGAGGGTCAGTGGCAGTAAAGGTCAATGAGCTGCGTCATGAGGTGTAGCGATTCCCGCGATCGGAGATCCCGTTCGAAGGGTCGGGTGGCGCGAATTCGCACCGACTTCAAGGATCCGATCCGGAGCCGACCAAACCTCGCCAATCCGCTCCGATCTCCCGATAGAGCGGAACACGCTTGCTCATCGTCTCCCGATACGCAGCGGGGGCGTGATGGCGAAGCTCTGTGAGAAGGCGATGAGCTTCAGAGAGATGCAATCGATCGCCGGTAACCCGCCAGAGGAGATGTCGAACATGCATCTTGTCGCGTGGGCCCAGGAGGATTTCCTTGGCAGCGAAGATCTCGGTGGCCATCCGCGGTTCGCCGTGCGGCAAGAGCGCGAGCTGAGCGGCGGCCAGCACCATCGGTACCGCGACGCCGATCTCATGAGCTATCGCCAACGCCTCGGAGAGTCGTGCTTGCGCTTCCGGCGTGCGTCCGAGCCCAGCAAACATCCCGCCCAAGGCGACCAGCGTCTCGGCGATTCCAGAGCGATATCCGATCTCCCGGCGTAGATCGAGTGCCTGTAGGTACAAGTCCTCGGCCGCGCCGGCTGCGCCCTCCTGTTCCTCGACCAGGCCGAGCCCATGCAGCGCATATCCCTCCAGCGCTCTGGCCCTGATCGCAATGCACAAAGTGCGAAGCGTCGTCAGCTCCTCGCGCGCCCGGGCCGAGTCACCCAACGCGATGTAGAGCAAACCCAAGTTTCCCAGCGCGATCGCCTCGCCACGCCCATAATCGATCTCGCGGGCCAGCGCGAGATTTCGTTGGTGAAGTGCCAGCGCCGCCTTCCAGTGGCCCAGCTGATCGACAACGTTCCCCAGATTCGAGGTCGCAAAGACCTCCGACCTTCGATCGCCGATTGAGCTGGCAACAGCCAAGTGCTGCTCGAAATTGGAGCGTGCCTCCTCGAGCTCACCCAGCATGAGGAGCGCGATTCCCAGGTTGCCGGTGGCAATCGCTTCCCCGCGTCGATCACCGATCTCACGGGCGAGCGTGAGGTTGCGCAGGTGATGCGATCGCGCCTCTTCGTGCCGACCGAGGTGGCGAAGGACGTTACCCAGGTTGCCGATGGCCTTTGCCTCCCAGTCTCGATCGCCGACTTCGCGGGCTCGCTCCAAACAGAGCTCCTGGTGGACCCGAGCCTCCTCGTAACGACCGAGTGCGACGAAGGTATTGCCGAGGTGGCCGGTCATGGCCATTTCCGCCTGATGATCACCGGTCGACCGCGCGTGATCCAGAGCCTGGGTGAGGATCGCGAGAGCTTGCTCGTAGTGCGAGGTCTCCGTGAGGTAGCCCCCGAGACTTCTCCGGACCCGCCACTGAGCAGCTGTGTCGCCGGCGGCCTCGGCCAAGCCGAGCGCCTGGTCCAGCGTCGCTCGCTCCTCCTCCCGTCGCCCGAGGAACCCGAGCAGGGATGCCTTGCGCAAGAGCAGCTGGATCCGCGCGGGAGTCGTGAGCAGCCCGTCACCCGCGAGGGCTCGATCCATCAGCTCGACGGCAGCCGCATTCTGGTAGTTTCGCTCGAGGTGATCGAGCGCGGGCTTGAGATAGCGAAGAACCTGCGCTCCCTGCGCGCCCTGGAGGAAATGCCGCAAGAGATCCACGGCCACTCCGCCGTCGAGATCTTTGGGTTCTTTCTCGGCGGCCCGTTCCCGCGCCTCGAGCGCTTTGCCCAAGTTGGCGTGATAGCTCTCCCGGAGCTGGGGGAAGATCCCCGAATACAGCACCTCCTGGACCTGGTGGTGGTCGAAGACGTAACTCCGACCCGCCGAGCGAACGAGCCGGTGCTCCTTCTCGATGCGAGCGAAGCGCTTGAGCGCCGGAATCGCGCCCATACCCAGCGCGTCCGCCACCAGGATGGGATCGAAGTCGAACCCGCAGCAGCAGGCCATATCGACGAGTGACCGATCTTCTTCGTCGAGGTGGGCAATGCGCGCCTGAACGAGATCCAGCACCGAGAACGGAATGGGGAAGTCCCGGATCGGCCGGGCTCGGGCCCAGGTCCCATCGACCTGCGGGCGAACGAACTCCTTGAGTTTGAGTTCGCGGATGATCTCGAACACGAAGAACGGGTTGCCGTCGGATCGGGTCGCAATCTCGGGAGCCAGCTCTGAGACCAGTCGCTCGTCGCGGAACGCCTCGATCAGGAGCTCGCTCACGTGAGCGGCTGAAAGCCTCGTCAGCGACAGTCGCGAGGCATGGCCGAAGCGCCCGATGCTCGCGATCCAGTCCTGGGAAATCCCTGGGCGCATGGTGCCGATCAAGAGCACCCGATGGCCGGTGACCGCGAGCGCGAGCGCGGCGAACAGGGCTCGACCCTCGTCCGGAGCAAAGTGCAGATCGTCGATCAGAAGGATGACTGGCCGCTCCGCCGCCAGTGAGCGAGTCACGTGGACGAAGACGGTCTGCAGAGAATCTTTCGTGAGCGGCTCGGCCCCGGGCGGGGGCGCATCCCCGCGAAGCATTGCAGCGAAGGCCGGAACCAGCAGTGGGGTCACGGTGAGGTGACGTTCGAGGGCTTCCTGGAGTGCACTTTCGCCCAAGTGATCGCGGACGGCAATCGTGAACGCGCCCGCCGCGGTGGCCGCTCCGCCCGGCGGATAGGAACCGAATAGGAAACTCAGATCTTCGCCTTCATGCCGGAGCGAGCTCGACAGCTCGTCGATCAGGCGCGTTTTCCCGATCCCCGCTTCGCCCTCGATGAGAACGACCTGTCCTTCCCGTTTCTTGGCGAGCGCAAAGGCGCTGCGGAGCTGCGCCATCTCCGGTTCCCGTCCGTAGACGGCCGTCTCGCGCGGAATGCGAATCCGTCTGGGAGGTCGCAGTTTCTCGAGTCGAATGGAGTGCGTACGCCCACGCCACCAGACTCCTCGCTCTTCCTCCTCCAGGACCGTCACCAGCTCCGCTGCCGAGGGAAATCGCTCCTCGCGCTTCTTGGCTAGGAGCGTATGGAGCACGTCCTCGAGGAATGGCGACAGCTGGGTGTTGATTTCGCCGGCCCGTCTCGGCACTTCGGTCAGGGTGCGGTGCATCACTGTCGGAATGTCTGCGTCGGAGAATGGGTGCTCACCGGTGACAAGCTCGTAGAGCACGAGCCCGAGCGCATGCAGATCGGTGCGGCCGTCCACATCTTCCCATGAGCCATCGAACTGTTCGGGCGCCGCGTATTGGATCGATCCGAGGAACGCGCCGGTCCGGGAGAGTCGCAGTGCTGCCTGTTGCAAACGGGCCACACCCAGGTCCATGACCTTGACCACCTCATCGTGGGTGATGAGAATGTTTTCCGGTTTCAGGTCCCGGTGAACGATTCCAGATGCATGGATGGCTGCCAGGCCCTTCGCTACTTCGCGGCCAATGTGCCGGCAGAGTCGTTCAGGAACCCTCTCGAGCTCATCGAGGAGCGAGCGGAGGGTTTGTCCTTCCACGTATTCCATCACCAGCAGGTGGGCCTGGTTTCTTCCGCGGGGAAGGGCTTCGACCTGGATCGTTCGCACGACGTTGGGATGGCGCACCGCCATCCCGATCTCTCCTTCGCGGACGAACCGCTGGAGGAACTCCGGCGTGTCGAGGAGATGCGGGTGCACGATCTTGAGCGCTACGCACTGCCCCCTGGTCAATGCCCGAGCCGGACCGATGACTTCTGCGAGATGGACACTGCCCATCCCGCCCACCCCTAGTTTGCGCAGGACCCGGTAGGGGCCGAGCTCTTCGCCTACCGCGACGGCGTCGGCGGTGCGGTCGGGGGCGCTTTCGCCGACCGAGGGGGCCAGGGGCGCAGGCGAGACCCCGCCGGACAAGGAAGCACGGTCAGTGGGGGTCGTGCCATCAGCGGCGGAGACGCCTGGGGTCTGCTCCGGGCGCTTGTCTGGCTCTATCATCGTCAAATGTGGTTGGGAAGTAATGACCTCGCGTCATCGCTCGCCG
>Ga0137428_1000905_pt1 | contig 12065 bp, 9 predicted proteins | sample EasRivERMZT718_2_FD_102305 | JGI IMG/M metagenome (GOLD analysis project Ga0137428, IMG submission 102305) | Soil microbial communities from meander-bound floodplain in the East River, Colorado, USA - East River MetaG ERMZT718_2 | ecosystem: Environmental > Terrestrial > Soil > Floodplain ...
CAGGAACTCCATCCAGTCGCGCACCGCGGCGAAGCCCAGGCCGTTCACCTTGGGGTCCTTGGCGGTGTACGCGAACTCGTAGATGTCGTTCGCCACGAAATTCCCGCCGACGAGGCTGATCGCCGTTCCGTCCGCGTTGTAGTTCCAGCCGGAGGCAGGGACGACTTGCGGCGCGTCGTTGAGATGAACGCGATGGGTCAGCGTCGCCTTGGTCTTGTCCAGCGTGGCCGCCGGGTAGCTCAAAGCGACCGACGAAGTCGTCGCGTTCCCCACCACGATGTATTCGTAAGACGGGCCGGTAATTGTCCCCGTCGGATTCGCGGCAGTCGGCCGGAATGTGGCGATCGGGAAGCTGGCCGTCGCGTTGAAGTCGGGGTTGTCGAGCGTGTCCAGGTCCTCCCAGCCGCTCCAGGAGATCGTGTAGCCGCGCGGCATCAGGAATGAATTCGCCAGCACCGTGGGATTCGTGATCGCCGAGCCGGGATCGTCGCCGTTGCCGCCCGGGTCGACCGCGACGCGCCCGAGCGCCGCCCACGTCTTGCCGCCGCGGTTGGGCGGCTCGTACATCATCTTGTCCGCGCCTTTCTTGAGGTCGATCGGCTTCAGGATGTAGAAGTTGAACGCGTACTCGACGTTGCCGCGCGCGTTGCGCGGGGCGAATTCGATGTCGACGATCACGCGGTTCTGCCGATCGTGCGGGTTCACCTCGCCGTAGGCAATGCCGACGACCTTCTCGTACTGGCCGACGCCGGGCCACGAGTAGCCGCCGAAGGTCGGCGACTGCGACCGTGCCTGGTCGATTTCGATCTTGGTGATGCGCGCTTCGGCGAGCGGCGCGGCAAAGGCCGCGGCGACCGCGGCCGCGAGCAGTGCGTTCTTCCTCATGGGTTTCTCCTTGGTACGGCTTCGGAAACTACGAGCGACAGCAGAGCGGGGCCCTCGGCGCGGGCGGCGCTGGTCAGCATATGGAACCCCTCCTCCTTCTCCTGCGACGATTCTATTCTCGCTGTCCGGGTGATTCATGAGGGTGGGGCATCAATTCAGAACCAACTGGAATGGATCGGGACTTGATCGCAGCGTCCCGCATTGATGACACCTTCGCATCGCCTGACAAGAACGTCGAATAAATCAGGGCGTGCGCTTCTGCTTTGATGCGAAGCAGGAGGACAAGACATGATCATCCGCAAACCGCTGCTTGCCCTGATCGTCGGGGCGCTAAGTTTCGCGCCGGCCTCGGCGCACGACCAGGCCAAAGGCCCCGCGGTACCGGCCGAGCCGGGATTCCGCGGCGGCGTGGTCGCGGTGTCGCACCCGCTCGCGGCGGAAGCGGGCGCGCGGATGCTGCGCAGCGGCGGCAACGCGATCGATGCCGCGGCGGCGATCCAGTTCGCGCTGAACGTGGTCGAGCCCGAGTTCTCGGGCATCGGCGGCGGCGGCTTCATGATGATCCACCTCGCCAAGGGGGGAAAGACCTTCATCATCGAGGGCCGCGAGAAGGCGCCGGCGCGCGCCCATAGCACGCTATTCCTCACTCCCAGTGGCGCGCCGCAAAGCTTCCTGTCGGCATCGACCAGCGGACAGGCGGTCGGCGTCCCCGGCACCCTGATGGTCGTTGCCACTGCCGTGGAACGCTACGGACGCAAACGGCTTTCCGAAGTGATCAAGCCAGCGATCGAGCTCGCCGACAAGGGGTTCCCGGTGAACTTCGTCCTCGCCGCGAACATCGCGACCGAGCGCACGACGTATCACGCGGAAACGAGCGCCATCTTCCGCCCGGGCGGAGTCGCGCTCGAGGCGGGCGACACCCTCGTGCAGAAGGATCTCGCCAGGACGCTGCGCCTGATTGCGGACAAGGGACCGCGGGTGTTCTACCGCGGCGAGATCGCCGAAGCGATCGTCGCGGCGCAGCGCGCCACCGCCAACGGCGGCAAAGAAGGCCTGATGATGCTGAAAGACCTCAAGGACTACGACGTCGTGATCCGCGAGCCGATCTGGGGCGAGTACCGCGGCTACCGCATCGCCTCGATGTCGCCGCCGTCCTCGGGCGGGCTCACCATGATCCAGGCGCTCAAGATGATCGAGCGCTTCCCGATCGGCGATGCGTCAGCGGGCTTCGGCTTCGGCAAAGTGAACACTCTGCACGTCATGGCCGAGGCAATGCGCATCGTCTGGTCCGATCGCGCCGTCTGGATGGGCGACGAGGACTTCGTGGATGTGCCGAAGCGCGGCCTGCTGCACCCCGACTACATCCGGGAGCGCGGCAAGCGCATCACGCTGACGGCGCGCGCCGACCCTACCGTTCCTCCGTACGGTGACCCATGGCTCTACGAGTCGAGGCGGCACGCGGGCCGCACGAACCTCGCCGCAGCGCAGCCGTTCAGCCATCCGGGCGGGTCTACCACGCACTTTTCCGTGGTGGACCAATGGGGCAATGTGGTTTCGTACACGACCACCATCGAGAACACCTGGGGAACCGGCATCACGGTCCCGGGCTACGGCTTCCTGCTCAACAACGAGCTCACCGACTTCAACTTCGTTCCCAGCATGCACCCGCGCTTCGGCGGCCCCGCCGCCAATGACGTCCAGGGCGGGAAGCGTCCGCGCTCGAGCATGACGCCGACCATCCTGTTCAAGGGCGGCGAGCCGATCGCCGCCTTCGGCTCGCCCGGCGGCGCCACCATCATTAACTCGGTCTACAACGTGCTCATCAACCTGGTCGACCACGGCATGACGATCAAGGAGGCGGTGGAAGCGCCGCGCATCTCCGTGACCACGGCCGGCAACGGCATCGCCCGCGAGGCCGGGTTCGACGAGGCGGAGATCGCCAAGCTGCGCGCCCTGGGCCACACCGTCGGCAACCCCGGCAACATCGGCAACGTCAACGGGGTGTTCATCGACCTCAGGACCGGCCGCCAATACGGCGCGGTCGACTCGACGCGCGAAGGCGGGCTGATCGGACTGCCGAAGAAGACGCACCACGATGACGACGACGACGATGACGACGACTGATCTGCGGCGGTAAATCGCCGCCATCCCCGAAGGGAGGCCTCGCGCCTCCCTTTTTTTGTCTGCGCATCCGATTGATAAGCGGAGGTGATCAACTCAGAAGCATCCCGAATGGCCGCGCGCGCGCAGGTCGCTATGCTGGCCAGAGGAGGAACACCATGAGATTCCCACGGAAGTGGCTGTGCAGCGTTGCCTGCGCGCTCGCTTGCGTTGCGGCTGCGCCCGCCTACGCGCACGACGACGACGATGACGACGATGGCGGCGGGAGCCGCGCCGCTCCCGAGCTGATCGCTGCGCGGCAGAAGTTCTTCGGCATCGAGAACGTCGACAGCCGCGGAAGGGTGAACAAGGACAAAGTCATCTTTTCCTGGTCGACCAACACCACCTACGTGGTCTCGGTGAAGGGGCGCGTGCTGATGCTCGACAGCTACCTGCTGCACGCGGAGCTGCCCACCGACGGTCCGATCGACCGGCGCCGCACCAAGGCGCTGCCGAAGGATTTCGTCGACCTGAAGCCCGAGGCGATCTTCCTCGGCCACGGCCACGGCGACCACGCCGACAACGCCGCCTACGTCGCGAAGTGGACCGGCGCGACCATCTACGCCTCGCCCGAGACCTGCGACGTGATGCAGCAGGACGTGACGCGGATGTGGAACGACCCGAACGCGCACAACGGCGGTGCGAAGATCATCCCGAACGGCGACCCGGTCGACTGCGTCGGCGCCGTGCCGCGCAACTCGCCGCCCGGGGAGTACACCGGCACGCTCGAGAATCCGACCGGCGGCACGACGCGGGTGCGGCGCATCCGGCAGTTCGACCGCGAAATCTGCATCCTCGCGTTCAAGCACATCCACTCGGGGAACGCGCCGGTCGACCCGTCGTTCGTGCATTCGCCGCTCAACGATCTCGCCGATCCGCGCGACGCGGGGCGCGTATTCACCACGCCGGCCGTGACCTACCCGGCGCTGTACCCGACCGGAATTCCGTACACGCCGCCCGCCAACCCGGCGTCGCGGGTGGCCGGCCAGCTCAACACCGTTACTACCGGCGGCGCCGCGGGCATCATCGAGATCGGCTATCACTTCGTGCTGCGCGGCGACAATAACTTCGCCTTCTCCTACATCAACTCCGCCGGCCCGGTGAAGGAAGGCATCGGCAGCGGCTCGCCGGGACTGATCTCGCTCGCGCAGTACAACGACCCGGTCAACAACGGGCCGGCGATCGCGCTCGCCGCGGAGATCGGCAAGGGGCTGTTCTCGCTGATGGAGGACCTGCCGCAGACCGACGTGATGCTCGGCTCGGTGATCAGCCTGGGCGCGAACAACAACCAGCAGCGCGACATCATCAGCTACATCCAGCGCCTGAAGCCCCGCGTCTTCATCCCCGGGCACTTCTCGGCGGTCGCGCAGCGCGGCTCCTCGCCCTACTACCTCGTCAACTGGCGCGAGACCGCGCTCGCGATGGGCTTCCCGGAAAGCCAGTGGCCGGAGCTGCGCTGGATGGTCGACCCGCTCGACTACTTCCGGCCGCTGGTCTACGACCCGGACGACAAGCGCTGGGCCAAGTCGCACCATGCGGAGCATAAGTATCGAGCGCACTGCCGCTGAGCTGAGCGGCATTCCTGCGCGCTACGCTGCGGCGACGGGCGCGCAGCCGGTGTTCCTGCTCGAAGGCACCGGCGGGCTGGTTGCGGCCAAGTGGCGGGTCCCGCCGCACCGCGTCGCCAATCTCTGGGCGCCGCACCATGTCCTCGGCTACCGCGTGAGCGGCATTTCGACCATCGTGCGCACCTGCCGCGGGGTGGTGCAGCGCAAGGTGCCGCCGGTCGGATCGGTGACGTTCTCGCCGGGCGACTGCCCGGTCGAGTGGTCAAGCGATGCGCCGATCGAGGCGATCCACGTCTATATCCCGCCGGAGGCGCTGCACGGCGTCCGCGATTTCTTCGGCATCAACGATCCTTGGCTCGCCGCCTATTGCCGTCTGCTCGACAGCGACCGCGCGCTATACGACGACGCACTGCTCCTCGAGCAAACGCAGCACCTGCTGCTGCGCCACCTCGTGCGCCACTATTCGAATGCCGCGCAGCGGGGGCGCCGTGCGCCCCCGGGCGTGACGCCGCTCGGCCGCGGCGTGATCCGGCGCATCGAGGAGTATCTCGAGGCGAACATGGGCGCCGACGTCTCGCTGCACGCGCTCGCGGCGCTCGCGCACCTGTCGGTGGACCACTTCGTGCGCGCCTTCCGCGGCGCGACCGGCGAGACACCGCACCGCTTCGTGCTCGAGCGCCGGCTCGACCGCGCCGCGGCGATGCTCAAGGGGCCGGCGACGATCGCGCACATCGCGCGCGCCTGCGGCTTCCGCAGCCCGGCGCACTTCTCAGTGCGGTTTCACGCCCGGTTCGGTCTCACGCCTTCGCAGTACCGACATTCGGCGTAGAAGCGCGCCTAGCACCGTCCAGGCGAGCACTGCGAGCGCCGCGGCGAGGAGGCACCACAGCGCGAGCTGCGTGGCATCGACCTCCGGCCAGGGCTGCTTGGCGAGCTCGTCCCAGCGCTCGGTCATCCAGTGCCAGGCGGTATGCGCGACGAAGGCCGAGATCACGATGCTGGTGAGCCGGGCGTCGAAGCGCAGCTTTTCGGTGAGCAGGAAGAGCAGCGGGATCGCCACGCCGATGAACACGAGCTGGCCGAGCTCGATGCCGACGTTGAAGGCGAGGAGCGAAAGCAGCAGGTGCCCGCCGGCGAACTGCATCTGCTGCTGCAGCAGGAACGAGAAGCCGAAGCCGTGCACCAGCCCGAACAGCCCCGTCACCAGCCAGCGCCAGCGCAGGTTCGGGCGCAGGATGTTCTCGAGCGCCATGTAGAGGATCGAGGCGGCGATCAGCACTTCGACCAGCGGCGCGAACCAGGTTCCCGGCGGCACCATGCCGCGCGCGGCCGCGATCAGGGTGATCGAGTGCGCCACGGTGAACGATGTGATCACCGCGACCAGCGTCCAGCCGACGCGCCGGAACGGCAGCACCAGGCACAGCAGGAACAGCAAGTGGTCGACGCCGCCGAGGATGTGGCGGAAGCCCGAAGCCACGAACGTGGCCGCCGCCTGGTGCCAGCGCGGATCGAGCGCCACATGGCCGGCGCCGCCGTGCAGCTCGTAGGCGCGCGTCGACCCGTCGGGCGGCAGGTACCGCAGAATCAGCTTCAGCCGCCCGCGCAGCCCCGGCGCGAGCCGCATGTTGAGCGAAAAGTCGGAGCGCTCGGAGGCGATCGGGTACTCGAGGTGGGCGTCGAAGTAGCCCTGGTTCCAGAACACGTTGGCCGAGTCAGGCAGCCTGGGCCCCGCGATGCGCGCGAGCGCTTTCGCATACGTGTCGAAGGACTTGTCGGAAGCTTCCGAGATGCGCGCCGACGTGCGCCGGGGCGTCAGCGCGGATCCGTTCTCGTGCAGCACCATCTCCTTCGCCGCGGCCGCCGCGGCGGCCCGGAGCCTCTCCTCGGGGAGCGGCAGGTCGATATAGCCGGGGCCGCGTTTGGGAAGGTCCAGGTTCAGCAGCATGGTGAGCGGCACGCGCACCAGGAAGTGCAGCCGGTCGCCCTCGGGCTTGACGAAGCCGTGCAGGACGATCTCGTCCGGGATGTCGTGCGCCGCGGCGGGCATCGACAGGACGGCCGCGAGCAGCCACGCAAAGAAACGGCCGGCGCCCTTCGGCGCCGGCCAGCTTCGAGGCATGACGAGGGAGCTAGCGGCGTCCGTCGTCGTCGTCGTCATCCTTGTCGCGGCCGCGGCCGCGGTCACGATCGTTGTCATCGCTCAGCTGCACGAACTTCTGCGCCCGCTTGCCGGTGTCGACCTCCGCGGTGTAGATGTTGCCCTTCGAGTCGACCGCCAGGTTGTGGACCCAGTGGAACTGGCCCGCGCTGCGGCCGTTGCGGCCGAACCGGTCGACGATCTGCCCGGTCTTGCGCAGCAGGGTCCAGATGTACTGGTTGGTGCCGTCGGCGTTGAACAGCCACTTCTGGTCGCGGTCCGGCGAGACGTCGACATCCCACGCGGAGCCGTTGCTCAGGGTATCGCGCTCGACGAAGATCTCGCCCACGAAGCCGCAAACCCCGGGTGCGCGCATCGGGTTCTGGCACACCGCGCCGACCTTCCTCTTGTCGAACACCTGGATGCGGTTGTTCACGCGGTCGGCCACGTAGACCAGGCCGTCGTTGGTAATGCGCACCGCATGTACTGGGTTGCGGAAGTTCGGCGACGGCGCCTGGTTCTTGATGTAGGGACCGCCGGCGCCGGGCTCGTCCTGGGTGTCGTCGACCGGGTTCTGGCCGTACGCGCCCCAGTGGCGCTTGTACTTCCCGGTATCGGCATCGACCACGATGACGCGCAGGTTCGTGTACCCGTCGGCGATGTAGAGCTCGTTGGTCCGCGGGTCGACCTCCATGTCCGCCGGCTGCGCCAGGAGCGGCGTGCCGTTGATGCCGCCGTCGGTGTCGTTGCTGTTGCGCACCGGGGGCTGGCGCCGGCCGATCTGCAGCAGGAAGTCGCCGTCCTGGGTGAACTTCAGCACCGCGCCGCCCGCCTGCCCGCCGAGCCACACGTTCATCTTGTGGTCGACGTAGATGCCGTGCTCGGTGTTCGGCCACTGGCAGTTCGGCTCTTCGCATTTGCTGCCGGGACCGCCGACGCCGAACTCGGGATCCGCGGGGCCGCCCCACGCGCGCAGCAGCCGCCCTTTGCCGTCGAATTGCATCACGGCCGGTGCGGGCAGGCAGCAATCCGCGAGCGCGCCCTGCGGCCGCAGCGTGCCGTCGAGCGCCGGGGCCACGCCCGGCTCGAAATTCGACGCCGCGCGCTCGTCGCTCGTCAGGGTGCGGGCGCGCTGGACGATCCAGACGTTGTCATGCTTGTCCACCGCCAGGCCGGGGACCTGCCCGATCAGCCACTGGTGCGGCAGCGGCCTCGGCCAGGACGGATCGACCACGTACTTCGGGTGGTCGCTGCGGGTGGCCTGCACTCCCATCTGGTCCTGCCAGATGCTGAAACCGGCCGCGACCGCGATCAGCGCCGCGCCCCAGCCGAGCAGCTTGCGTCTCATGGCGTCTCCTCCAGAAAGAAAAACAACGTCGCCGATGTTCGGCCGCGCTCGCCCTTGGGTCAAAGACAGCGGGATCAAATCCTTTCGCGTTCTCGACAATCTTTCCGGAAATCGACTTTATTTTTTCGGGGTGGCGATTAATGACTCAAGCCGATCAGGTCAGAAACAAGTTTCATGGATGCCGGCGCGGGACCCAAGTAGCTTTATCCCGGTTGCCAATCCTGGGGAAGAAACAATGAATCCGAAGCGTGGGAAGTCTGTTTTCGCGTCGCTCGCGGCAGCGTTCGCCGCGATCAACGCGGACCCGCGCAAGACGTCCCGGATCGAGAAGGTGCTGCGCAACCGGCCCGCCGACCTGCGCGAGGGCTGCAACACGCGCGACCCGGTTCCGACGTTCATCGCTCAGCGCCAGGTGCGCGAGCAGCACGTAAACACCGCCTGCGGCCAAGCCTATCCCACCAACTCCTTCCCCCGGGAAGTGGCGGGCGCGGACATCGCCGCGGACATCATCAAGTGCCAGCGCAAGCCACTAAGGCAACGAGACTACGCGGCGGCGTTTTCCCCCGCGCAGTGGGCGCGGCTGCAGGCGGTGTTCCCGACCGGAGTGTGCGATTGGTCACGGCGCGGCGAGGAGCAGCAGGACGCCGAAACGTGGGTGGTTATCGATTAGCCACGCGATCACGGAGTAGTGATTGCGCGCCCCGCGGGGGGGGCATAAGCTAGGTCCGTGGGAAGGAAGAAAATCCTCGGCGTGGCGCTCGTCGCCGCCCTCGCGGCCGCGGCCGCGAGTGTTTTGATGCCCGGCGAGCAAGCGAAGCCGGGCACTGAAGCGCAAGTATCCGCTCGCCCCGAAACAGGTTCGCGCGCGGAGCCGATCGAGCTGCCCGAGCGCTCGAGCCTGCGCAAGCCGCGCGGCGAGCTTTTCGCCGCGCCGCCTCCGCCGCCCGCCCCTGCGCGGCCGGTCGTCGAGGCGCGGCCGGAGCCCAAGCCCCAGGCACCCCCCATGCCCTACCGCGTCGCGGGGCAGGTGTCGCACGAAGGAACCACCGTGGTGCTCGCGCGCGATGAGCGCGTGTATCTCGTTCGAGTGGGAGAAACGCTCGACGGCGGTTACCGCGTCGAGTCGATCCGGCCCGACGGCGTGACGCTCGTGTACACGCCCCTCGACCTGCGCGAGCATCTCGCCGCCGCTTCGACGCTGCGCGTCGATCCGCCGGCCGCGGTTGCCCAGGCGGCGAAGCCCGCGCCGGTCGCCGCCGCGAAAACCGTCGCGCCGGCGCAGCTGCGCTGGCAAGGGCCCGCGCGCGTCCAGGCCGGCAATCCATTCGAGGTCGCGCTCAAGCTTACTTCCGACCAGGCGGTGCGCGGCTCGCCGCTGCAGCTCTCGTACGACGCACGCGTTCTCGAGCCGGTCGCGGTGCGCGCCGGCGAGTTCTTCGCCGACGGCAGCTTCACCTACCGCGTGAGCCCCGACGGCTCAATCCTGGTCGGCGCCTTCGGCAAGGGCGAGGTGCCGGCCGACGCCGAATTCCTGGTGGTGACGTTCAAGCCGGTGCGCGCCGGCGTCACCGCCGAGCTCAAGCTTTCGTCCGTGGCGCTGCAGGACGCGGCCGGCGGGCCGGTGGTCCACGCGCCGCTCGCGGCTTTCCGCACCTCGATTACGCAGTAGGCGACGGCGAGAACCCGGGTCAGGCCGCGGCGGCGACGCGCGGCCCCTGATCGGCGATGTGGGTGAGATAGCCGCGCAGAAACTCGCCGAAATCCTCGGCCGAGGGCGAAAGCTCGCGCGAGCGGCTCGAGATCCAGCAGAAGTCGGTCCACACCACCGGGTCGACGATCGCGTGCATCGTCACCTTGCGCTTCACGCACGCCGGCGCCGCGGAAGTAGGCGTCACCGCCGCGCCCGCGCCCGCCTCCACCATCGCGATCTGCGTCTCGAGGAAATTGCAGGTCGTGTCGGCCGTGGTACCGCGTCCCGCCCGGATGAGCTGCTCGTCGACCAGCTTCTGGATCGGGTACTCGGGCGGCAGGCCGATCAGCCGCAGCCCGGTGAGGTCGGACCAGCGCAGCTCGAGCGGTAGCTCGCGCGGGTCGTCGGCGGGGCAGATGAGCATCAGCGCAAAGCGCGCAAGCGAGGTCTGGCGCATCCCGGGCAGCTCCTCGCGCACACCGGTGAGCACCGCGACGTCGATCTTCCCCGACTGCACCAGGTCGATGAGGCGCGTGCGCTCGGCGTCGATCATCTGGATGTGCAGCCGCGGGCGCAGCGACATGTAGGCGCTGATCGCCTGCGGCATGATCTCGGCCGCCGGAAACGGCGCCGCGCCGACCGACAGGCAATCGCTCGCCGCCGCGGCCGAGCGGCTCAGGTTCGCCGCCGCCGCCTCGAGCTCCCGCAGGTTGCGGTCGGCGATCGGCAGAAACTGCGACCCGAACGCGGTCAGCGCGACCTTGCGCGTGGTGCGCTCGAACAGGCGCACGCCGAGCTGCGTCTCGAGCTCGCGCACCAGAACGCTCATTCCCGACTGCGTGATGAAGAGCTGCTCGGCCGCGCGCGAAAAGCTCTGGTGCCGGGCCGTGAGGACGAAGGCTTTTAGCTGCCGAGAGGTGATATTCATTTCTAACGGTGATGAATAGATGACTTACTTCTATTGGAGTTGGAACTCACCGCGTGATAAATCCTACTCCGCGCCGTGTGATTCGGCGATATTTTTTTGGGTTTTCGGCCAATAAATATACGGGAAGAGAAATGCGTTCCAGGAAGAGCACGCGCGGTTGCTGCTTCACAATATCGGTTTCCCTTCGAAACGTGGCCTGCCCGACACAGATGTACCCGGGACTACGGCCGCTCACGCCCGGAACCGGTTATCTGGCCGAAGAGTGCTTCGATTCCGGCACAAGGCCGGGCGCCAGCGGCGTCACCCAAGCATATTCGCCTCGAGTTTTGGTGCGCTCGCCGAAAAACCATCTGCACGCCGGCATTCCGGCGCAGTCCAGGCCGCACTGAAGACAACCAAGGGTACGCATGCAGCTTCGCAGCCCCAGGGAAGCGGCGCCGACGGCGGCGGCGCTCGCTTACTCCAGGCTACGCGGCGACATCCTGCGCGGCGTGCTGGTGCCGCGCGAACGGCTGCGGGTCAACGACATCGGCGAGCGCTACGGCTGCGGCGCGATCCCGACGCGCGAGGCGCTGAACCGCCTCGCCGCCGAGCACCTGGTGGTCCATTCCGAGCAGCGCGGCTTCGCGGTGGCGCCGATCAGCGCGCAGGGGCTGCGCGACCTGACGAAAGCGCGCAGCATGCTGGTGGAAGTGGCGATGCGCGAAGCGGTGCTGCACGGCGACGCGGCCTGGGAGGAGCGGGTACTGCTCAGCTACCACCGGCTCTCCAAGGTGCGGAGATATCTGAGCCTCGAGCCGCGGACGCCGAACCCGGCGTACGACGACCCGCACCGTGCGTTCCATTCCGCGCTGATCTCGGGATGCGGCTCGCAGTGGGCGGTGAGCCTGTGCGAGCGCCTGTTCGACCACGCCGAGCGCTACCGCAATCTTTCGCGCAAGCTCCGGGTGGCGCCGCGCGAGGACGAGCACAAGAAGATCGTCGACGCCGCCCTCGCCCGGCGCCTCGACGAGACCGTGGCCCTCAGCAAGCGCCACGTCGAGATCACCGCCGAAATCATCCTGCAGCACCCCGACTCCGACATCGCCTGAGCCGCTGCCCACTCGCGGTGGGGCCGCACAGTGGGCCGATTTCCACTGCGCGCGGATTCATGAGCCGCGCTCGTTAGTCCACGACCAAGTTCTATATAAAACGCCGCAGTCACGGCAGAGAATATATTTTCTGCCGAACTTTGGAGGGGGACGTCATGAAGCGCAAGTCTGGTGTATCTCGTCGCGATTTCCTGAAAACTGGAGCACTGGCCGGAGCGGCCGTCGCAACCGGCGGCGGCGCGCTGACCGCCGGTGTCG
>Ga0137428_1000908_pt1 | contig 12036 bp, 11 predicted proteins | sample EasRivERMZT718_2_FD_102305 | JGI IMG/M metagenome (GOLD analysis project Ga0137428, IMG submission 102305) | Soil microbial communities from meander-bound floodplain in the East River, Colorado, USA - East River MetaG ERMZT718_2 | ecosystem: Environmental > Terrestrial > Soil > Floodplain ...
GTCTGTAACCCTCCCGCGTCTGAAGCCGTCGACAGCGACGATCTCTCTTCGGCTTCCGGAGTCGCTCCTGGACGAACTCAAAGTGCTCGCCAACCAGCGGGACGTGCCATACCAGTCACTACTGAAGATCTTCTTGGCAGAACGAATCGAGTACGAACGTCGCCGGAAGACGGGCTGATGCACGAATGACCGGGCGACCTGGAGATGGGGTTCGATCCAGGCTCGCTCGGAATCGTTCAGCTCGCTGATCGGCATGCATCCATCATCAGCACCACTCCGCACCTGACCGAGGGCTTGGCTCGTGATCAAGATCTTCCGCTGGAAAGTTCTGCGCTGGTTTCGGCTCGGCATCGTCCTTGCTTTCATCGCCATGCAATTCGTGCCCGTGGGGCGGTCGAATCCGTCGGTCGAGGCGGAAGTCCCGGCACCGGCCAACGTGCGGGCGGTTCTGAAGAGGGCTTGCTATGACTGCCACTCCAACGATGCCTCTCTGGTACTACCTGGTGGTCCACCGGGACGCGGTCCTTTCGGCCGAGGACCGCGCGCTGCTGCGCGAGTGGGCCACGAAGACGCAGCATGAGTAAGTGGCTACTCGGCGCTCTCATCATTGTCGCTTTGATCGGCGTCGTCTGGTGGATCCGCGCGCGTTCCGCTCCTGTGGGGCCGAAAGCAGAAGTGCCCGCTACGCGGTCACTTCAGGCTCACGAGCTTCGTCGTTGCCTCATGGTTACCGGCTTCAAGGCGACAGTAGTAAACGCCGGCGGCCACTGAACGTCCGCGGTTGTCCTTTTTATCCCACGTGACGTGATAATCGCCAGCGGATTTCTCCTCGTCGACCAGCGTGGTGATCAGTCTGCCCATGGGATCGTAGATCCGGAGAGCTGCAGGCGACGGGCTGGTCAACAGGAAGCGGATCGTCGTCGCCGCGCCAAAGGGGTTCGGAGCGTTTTCCAGCAGGATCGATGGGCGCACGGGGGATGCTGCGGCGATGCCGCTCGTGGCGACGATCCATTCCTTGGCCGCCTCGACGACGGTGTCTCGGCCCTGAGCTACATCGTCTGGAGTGAACCACACTGCCTCATCGACCTGGAACTCATCATGGGTGAGGTAGTTGGTCGGATTACTGACGAGGTAAGCATCGTACCGCGCATACCGCGAGGTCCAGCCTGACAGCCCAGTAGGGAAAGCCACGGGGGCGTTGAAGGTCGTCGACGTGGTCTTCCCGAAGACACGGACCATCGGATGGAACTTGAAAAGATTGGCCACCTGATCTCCCGAGCTCACCGCACCTGGCCCGGTAAGAACGGCGATCGGGCGGTTATAGAACGTGGGTGGCTGGTCGTCGCCGTGGATAACATAAGCGCTCGGCGGGCCCGAAGGGCTGGGACACATCGCCAAATGATCACTGGGGTTACATCGCTCGGCGAAGCCGACGGTCCACACTTCTTCATCGAACAGGTGTTCGAGGGCGTCGTAGGCTAAGAACATGTTGCCGCCATAGTTGGTTCTGAAATCGACGATGAGGCCGGTGGTATTGAAGTCCGTCATCAGCGAATCGACGGCATTGGTGAACTCGATCCCGGCGTTACCAGTCCATTCGCGGACATAGACGTAGCCGATCTGGGTGCCATCGATGGTGCCCCAGCTCACCCGGTCACCTGCCCCGAGAAAGTTTGGCTTGGGCACTCCCGGCACCGGAAGCTGCTCGGTCCAATCAAACTGAAAATTGAGGCCAATCAGCGGATCAACCGGAAGATGAACCGTTTGCCCGGTCGAATACTTGACCACGTCGATTGTATCGAAGAGGTGCCAATTGATTCCCGCGCTCTTCAGCCAGGAGTGGGTATGCGAAGCATCGCTACTCCCCCACCACCACATAGACCCGATCGGTAGTTCTGCCGCCAACAACTCGCGATAGAGCTGTTTCCATGGAATGCCCTCGTAACCGAGGACAATATCCCCGGGAACCAACCCCAGGGGATGCGGCGACATGACGTCACAGACCAGCAAAGTGCTATCGGGCAGGGGGGTAAGTCCGGCTCCAAAGTGGCGATCGTCCCCGTAAGCACCCACGTAAAGGAGAGGTATACCGGGGTTGGGGAACGTGAGCGTGTTGACCACTTGATCGCGGACATGCGTGTGTGACTCTTTCAGCGCGAGTGCGAGGTGGTTCATGATCGCCGCAAATCGCCCTCGGCTCACGCCACCCTGAATCTCAGGTCGATAGCGATTGCGGAGCGCGGTCCAGTCGACGACGAGATCCTGATAGCAGGCAAACGATTGATCCATCTGGGTCCAGAAGTTGTCGAATAGCCCGAGCATTTGCGCGATGGTGAGCGGGCTCGGCCCCCAGGTCTGGTCGATGAGCAGCGCCCAATCCGTCGACCGGTAGTGATTTGGAGTGGTGTACCCCTTCGGCAACCGTTGCCCGTTCGCCAAGGGAGGCGCTTCCCGCGCCGGCCACTCGAGAACGAACGCCTCCGGCTGAGGGAGGTTCTCCTCGGCCCAGACGGCTGGCGCAATGCCGAAGAGCATAGCTGCCAAGAGGACAAGGCTGAGCTCGGATGTGGGCCGCAGACCACACCGCGCGTATCTGATGGAAAACCCTAACTTTCGCATGCCATACCTCAGCTATTCATCAGGTGGATCGGCCCTTCTTCGGACCTGGGTCCCTTCCCCAGAGTCCGTCCCATCCTCAAAGAATGCGCACAATCGTGAAAGCGAACACGCGCCGTGAAACATCGGTCCAGGGCGGGCGGAAACGCGGGCGAATGCGACTGTGGGAGCCGAAGGCGGGAGGCCCAGAACGAAACGCCGGTCTGGTCCAAGGCGCCTTCCTTGACCCGGAGGGGTCTGCCTCGTTGTCGGGCGGGCGGGAAGCGGCGCCCGGCACCCCGAGGGGTTCTACGGACCAGAGCGGACTATATGATAGACCTTCTCTGCAGTCTTGCAAGCCTCAGCACTATCCCGCGCAGGCGCGCAAACATGTGGTTCCATCGCCAGCGGGAGCGAGTCCAAACTCATCTCAGCTGCACAAGCGAGCGAGTGTCCGAGAACTCGCCGGCATCGAGCCGATAGAAATAGATCCCCGAGCTCACTCTCTCACCGCGGTCGTTCCGCCCGTCCCAGAACGACGTGTGCTCGCCTGGCTCGAGCGCTTCGTCGACGATGAGACGCACGTTCCTTCCCGTGGCGTCGAAGACCTGCAATCTCGCGTGCGTACGATTTGTGAGCTCGAAGGAAATCGCCGTAGACCCGGTCCCGGCGTAGAAGGGATTGGGGCTGTTCTGCGCCAACCGGTCGCGAACGAGGGCTACCGCCGTCGCCTCCACCGGCCCATAGAATTGATTGCCGCCGCTTCGATCCATCGCCTCGAGGCGATAGAAGTAGGTGGTCCCAGGCGTTACGTCGCTATCGAGAAATCTGTGGGGTCCGGGAGGTTGAATCAGCTGGGATGTCACTCGTGCGTAGTCTCCCTCGGCAGCTATGGATCGATGGACATGGAAGCCTAGGTGATCGACCTCCCAGTTGGTGATCCAGCTGAGGAGAATACCCCCGACAACGGGTGCGGCCTCGAAGGATGAGATCTCGACCGCGGTAGGCGCCGGGCATTGGGTCGGAAGAATCTGCAGGCCGCCGTAGTTGTCGGCGATGAAGACAAGATCGCCTACCACGGCTACGGCCCATGCGGCGCCTGGTGTGTCGCCGTTGCCCACGATGACGGTGGACGCAGGGTTCGAGATGTCGACGACCTGGACCCCTAAGTAACGATCGGCGACGTAGGCGTGGATACCTTCGATCGCCACACCTTTGGCCCCGTACGGAAGGTGGACACTTCCGACGATGACCGGCGAGGCGGGGCTCGAGATGTCGACGACTTTGAGTCCGGCAGCCTCGGTGGCAACGTAGGCGTAGCTCTCCGACACTGCCACGCCGTATGCCCCACTCGGCGTATCGATGCTGCTGACAAGGGCAGGTGAGTTGGGGTTCGAAATGTCGACGATCTGCAGGCTGCCGCCGTTATAATAGTACAAATCGTAACTGGCGACATAAGCGTGGTTGCCAGCCACCGCCACATCGACCGCCAAGTCCGGTGTCGGGACGCTGCCGACGATGGTGGGCGAGGCGGGGTTCGAGATGTCGACGACCTCGAGGCTGCTGTTGGCGATGTTGGACTCCATATTGGCGACGTAGGCGTAGTCACCGGCCACCGCCACGCTAATTGCCTGATCGGGCGTGGGGACGCTGCCGACGATGGTGGGCGAGGTGGGGTTCGAGATGTCGACGACCTGGAGGCTGCCGTCGGTGGGGTAGTCGGTGTTGGCGACGTAGGCGTAGCCGCCGGCCACCGCCACGTCGCGAGTCTCGTCCGGCATGTCGAGGCTGCCAACGATGACCGGCGACGCGGGATTCGAGGTGTCGACGACCTGGAGGCCGGCATTGTGAGCGGCAACGAAGGCGTGGGTGCTCGTCACTGCGACTCCAAGAGCGAGGTCCGGCATGTCTGCGCTGCCCACAATGGGGGGCGAAGCTGGGTTCGAGATGTCGACGACCTGGAGACCGAGGTTGGAGGAATTGGGGACGTAAGCGTAGTTGCCGGCCAATGCCACCCCTGCACCCGGCGTGCCGACCGTACCAATGATGGCCGGCAAGGCGGGGTTCGAGATATCGATGACTTGGAGTCCCAGGGGGATTCCCAGGATGCGATCGGTGACGTAGGCGCGGTTTCCGGCCACTGCCACTCCGGAAGCTTCGCCTGTGTAGACATCTCCGACGATAATGGGCGAGGTCGGGTTCGAGATGTCGACGACGTGGAGCTTGTTTGAGCCGGCGTATGCGTAGCTGCCGGCCACCGCGACGGCGTAACATTCGCGATCTGTGTCGACGCTGCCCACAATGGTGGGTGAGGCGGAGTTCGAGATGTCGACAATCTCCAGGCGGCCAGCGGATTCCTTCTGCGTGCTCCAGCCAGTTGCGACGTAGGCGTAGATTCCGGCCACTCTCACTTCGTGAATGTAGAACGGCGTCATGTCGATGCTGCCAACAATCACCGGTGAGGTCGGGCTCGAGATGTCGACAACCTGGAGTCGGCCGCCGATGCATTCACCCCACTCGAAACAGACCATAGCAGAGACGTAGGCGAGATCACCCGCTACCTCCACCTCAATGGCGGGGCCCTTCGTATCGACGTTGCCTACGAGAACAGGGAAGGTCGGGTTCGAGATGTCGGCGACCTGGAGGCCATGAGAGAGATCGGCGATGTAGGCATGGGTGCCGGTCACGGCGACGCCTCGAGCATAGTCCTCGGTGTCGACGCCGCCCATGATGACGGGCGAGGCCGGATTCGAGATGTCGAGGATCTGGAGGCCGGAGCCGCCGTCGGCGAGGTACGCGCGGTCGCCGGCCACCACTACATCAAGGGGCTCTCCCGGCGTGTCGACGCTTCCGGCGTAATGGAGGTAGTCGGTGTAGTCGATACAGTCCTGGCCTGCTACCGGAGCCGGCACCGTCATCCAACCTGCCAGCAGTCCGGCGATGACCCAGGTGGGAATTGAACGTGGCAGCCAGTGCGCTCGAACGGGACGAGCCGCGGCCGAGCGAAACCCTGCACCTTGCTCGAGCTCATGGGGGGCGATCACGGTCGAGTCCTTTCTATGGGTTGTGGGTTCGTACACGATTCTACTCCCTTTCTCGCCCATACGCTTTCAGCCCCTGGTCGTGGTCCCGTCTCCTTCTTCAACGGAGGTGAAGGGGTTCGCGAACAAGAATTACTCCCTCATGGGGGCAGCCGCCCCGTCACAAAAATCTTACTTGTAAGATTTTTGCGACAGCTGGCGGAACCCCCTAGTCATGGGCCACGCCTCGCCGCATGGACTCGATGGTGGTATCCTTGGTGTGTACCGGCATTCGGAGGGCATCAATGAACACGCTTACGCCATCGCGGCGAGAGGGCTCATCCCCCCCGGGGAGACTGCCCATTCGCAGCGCAGCGTTGATCTCGCTCACTGTCCTCGCCGTCGTGCTCGGCCCGCCCGCGGCGGCCGACGAACCGTCGATGGTACAGATCACGACGCATCCGGAGCTGGACGGTGGTCCCACCTGGTCCGCGGATGGAACCCTGATCGCGTTCTCGTCGCGACGCAGCGGCAACGATGACATCTGGATTGTCCCCGCGAGCGGTAGTACTCCGACACAGTTGACCACCTGGCCGGACCCCGACGCTTACCCCGCCTGGTCGCCCGACGGCAGCCAAATTGCTTATGCGTCATACCATGACGGGAGATTCAACATCTGGGTGATGCCCGCGAGCGGTGGGACACCGACCCAGCTTACTGATGATCCGGCTGGCGACTGGTCTCCCGCCTGGTCGCCTGATGGCAGCCAAATTGCGTTTACCTCATACCGAAGCGGGAGCTGGGACATCTGGGTCATGCCCGCGACGGGCGGGAAGCCGACGCAGCTCACCAATGCTCCGGAAGCTGACGGATTCCCCGCTTGGTCGCCCGACGGCACGCAGATCGCGTTTGCTTCCGATCGAGATGGAAACTTTGACATCTGGGTGATGCCCGCGAGCGGGGGAGAGCCGACGCAGCTCACCGACCATCCGGCAGAAGATCAGCAGCCTGAGTGGCACGGAAGCACGATTGCTTTCGAGTCAGACCGCAGCACGAACTGGGATATCTGGGTAATGCCGGAGAGCGGTGGAGAGCCAACCCAGCTCACCACCCACCCCGGGATCGACGTCGAGGCCGCCTGGTCACGTGATGGGAGCAAGATTGCGTTGGCGTCGACCCGTAGCGGCAACTACGACATCTGGGTGATGTCGCTCACGAACCAGAACCCGGACTGCCAAACCGCCCGGCCGAGCGTGACGGAGCTGTGGCCGCCCAACCACAAGTTCGTTCTGGTGGACATCCTCGGGGTGACGGATCCGGATGGCGATCGGGTGACGATCGAGATCGATGGCGTCACCCAGGACGAGCCGTTGGATGTTGCCGGCAATAAATGCCCGGACGCCAGGATCGAAGGCACACGCCTCGAGCTGCGTAAAGAGCGCGCCGGATCCGGAGACGGTCGCGTGTATGTGGTCTCGTTCACGGCCACCGATGAGAAGGGAGGCATTTGTAGCGGCGACGTGTCGGTTTGCGTGCCGCACGACCAATCGCCGCACCATCGATGCGGGGACAGCGGTCAGACGGTGGACTCGTTCGGCTCGTGCCCGGAGAACGGTGGCGTTGAGCTCGCCGCCCCCCGCATGACGCCCGAAGCAGTCGTCCTCGAGTACTCGCTACCGGAGAACACGTTCGCGGGCCTCGCGGTCTTCGACGTCAGCGGTCGGATGGTCTCCACTCTCGAAAATTCGCCCATGAGCAGTGGCAGCCACGAGGTGAGCTGGGACACTCGGGCCATACCTAGCGGCGTCTACTACTGCCGCCTGCAGGCGGCTGGCGTTACGTTGTCTCGCGCCATCGTCCTCCTGAGGTAGGCCTTCGCGACCAAGTGGGATAGCCGCTTCCCCTCGATCAGCCAGTCCTGGCGCTTCCCGCTGGGAACAGGTGACGTCCTTCTTCGCCTCATCACCGGTCTACGCATGTCGAGCGAAAGGTCAGCGCAGTAGCCCAGGCGCTGCGGCTCGCGCTCCGGTCCGCTATACTGGCCTCCCTCAATTGGATCAGTCATTGGAGAGGTGTATGAAGACGGCCCTACTGAAAGCCTGTGCGTCCACGATGGCGCTGCTCGCAGCCTTCCCGGTCATGGTCGCCCAAGCCCAGGTCACAGCCACTCCAGCGGAAGCCCGCGTGATCGCCAAGGAGGCCTACATCTACGGCTTCCCGACGGTGGACAGCTACCGCATCCAGTACGCCTACTTCGTGGATAGCAAGAACCCCGAGTACAAGGCGCCCTGGAACCAGATCAAGAACATCCCGCGCGTCTTTACGCCGGAAGACCGGGCGGTCCAGACGCCTAACTCGGATACACCTTATTCCATGCTAGGGATGGACCTGCGCGCCGAGCCCATCGTGCTCACGGTGCCGCCGATCGATAAGGAACGCTATTACAGCGTCCAGCTCATCGACGCCTACACCTTCAACTTCGACTATATCGGGAGCCGTGCTACCGGCAACGACGGCGGAAGTTTCCTCGTCGCCGGACCCAAATGGAAGGGCGAGACACCCAAGGGCGTCGAGAAGGTTATCCGATCGGAAACCGAGCTGGCACTCGCCGCCTATCGCACGCAACTGTTGAACCCCGGCGACCTCGAGAACGTCAAGAAGGTGCAAGCCGGTTACAAGGCCCAGCCGCTTTCGGCGTTCCTCGGACAGCCGGCCCGCACCGCAGCCCCGGCGATCACCTTCATCAAGCCGCTGACGCCCGCCGAGCAGAAAACTTCGTTCGAGTTCTACAATGTCCTCAACTTCGTCCTTCAGTTCTGCCCGACTCATCCCTCCGAGACCGATCTGATGGCCCGCTTCGCCAAGATCGGCGTTGGCGCGGGAAAGAAGGTCGATGCGAGCACGCTCTCGCCCGACGTCCGGTCCGCCATCGAGCAGGGCATGGCCGACGCCTGGGCCGACCTCGAGGCTCTGCGCAAGCGCATCGACGCCAGGGAAGTGACGTCTGGGCGACATGTTCGGGACACGCGAGCATCTCAAGAACAACTACCTCTATCGCATGGCCGCCGCCGTGGTGGGTATCTATGGCAACTCGGAGATGGAGGCGATGTACCCGGTCTACGCCATCGATGCCGACGGTCAGAAGCTCGATGGTTCAAAGCGCTACACGGTCCGCTTTGCGCCGGGGGAAATGCCGCCCGTCAACGCGTTCTGGTCGCTGACGATGTACGAGCTCCCTTCGAGCCTGCTGGTGGCCAATCCGATCAACCGCTACCTGCTCAACTCGCCGATGCTGCCGCAGTTCATGAAGGACCCCGACGGAGGGGTGACGTTCTTGATCCAGCACGAATCCCCCGGCAAGGACAAGGAGGCCAACTGGCTGCCGGCGCCGAAGGGACCGTTCGTCATCGCCATGCGCCTCTACTGGCCGAAGGCGGAGGCGATCGATGGCAAGTGGACGGCGCCGCCGATGAAGCGCGTGCTGTAGACCATATGAGCTGGAAGAGCGAAGCGAATCGGATCTACGAGGAGCGCGTGGTGAACGACGCGCTCGCGCGGCTGGCAGGGCGGCTCGATGTGAAGGCGCTGCCACTTTCGGACGACGAGTTGCGGACCTTGGCCAAGCGACATCGACAAGCGATGTGGAGTCCCCGTGGGAAAGAGCGACTGGCCCGGTACAAGGCTCACCTCGCGCAGAGTCATGGGGCGGATGTGGTGGCGAGCACATCCGCGACGCTCGAGGAGATCAACAACGAAATCGGCTATGAGGAGAAGTGAAGCCAATAGCTTCCGACGAGGACAGCGCTCGCCTGCGCGTGAGCGGGCGACCCAGCGAGGAGCTGGTGCAGGACGCACCCCATCCGCTCGATTCTAAGCAGCGTGGTTTCAGCACCATGCTGGCGGTGCGCGATCTGTCGCGGTCGGAGGACTTCAAGCTGTATGATCTCTTCAAACCGTGATCTCCCCGCTCTGCCGCCCGTTGGACGTCAGGAGAAAGGAGCAGGATGTCTGACAATCGAGGTGCTTCGCTTGCCGCTCTGCTCGCGTTCGTAGCAGCTGCCCTGGCGGCGATCGCAGCAGGCATCGGCTACTTTCGTCGCGGTGAGCTGGAATTGCGGCTGGTCGCTGGCGCTCTTTTCATGGCGGCTCTGGGGTGGGGGGCACTCCGGCGTTCGCAGGTGGTGTCTGACGGCATGCGGGTGTTCGTCGTAGCCATTGCAGTCCTCGTCATGTTCACCGCCAGCGACCCCGCGGTCGCGAGTGATCCGCCCCAGAGATCGACAAGCGGGGCCTCGGACCCCAAGGAGCTGGAGCGCTTCCTCGACGGCTTCTTCGCCGAGCAGATGGAGAAGGAGCACATCCCCGGGGCAGCCTTCGTATTCGTGAAGGATGGCGAGATCTTCTTCAGAAAGGGGTACGGCTTTAGCAACCTCGAGCGGAAGGAGCCCGTCTCTCCGGACAAGACCATCTTTCGCATCGGTTCGATCAGCAAAGTGTTCACCGCGGAAGCCGTCGTCCAGCTCGCGGATCGCGAAGCCATCGACCTTCATACGGACGTGAACCGCTACCTGAAGCGGGTCAAGGTGCCGGCCACGTTCGCGGAGTCGGTGACCGCTGCGCAGTTGCTCTCGCATACCGCCGGCTTCGATGAGATCCGGCCGGGAACGCAAGCGCCGGACCAGGGGAGCGTCCTGTCGCTACCCGACTTTCTTGGCCCTCGCCTGGTCCGGTTGTGGCGTCCTGGTCAGATCTGCATGTACTCGACCTACGGCATCACCTTGGCCGGGGCCCTGGTCGAGGATGTTTCCGGGCTCTCGCGAGGAGTATCTCGCCAAGAACATCTGGGGTCTCCTGGCCATGAAGCGCACGAGCATCACCCGGCCGAGCGCGGGGAATGTGGCTATGGGATATGAGTTTGTTGATGGTGCTCATCAGCCACAGAACTGGGAGTGGTACCACACGACACCGGCTTCGTCGATCAACAGTACGGCCGAGGACATGGCCGGGTGGATGATTGCGCATCTCCAGAACGGGCGATATCGGAACGTTCGCACGATGAGCGAGCAGGCGAGTCGCGACATGCACCAGACTCACGCCACCGGGCACCCGAAGGTTCCCGGTCTCACCTATGGATTCGAAGAGGAGAGGTATGGGAACCTGCGGCTCCTCATCCACGGCGGCAACATGGCGGGGTTCAGCTCCTTGGTGGTTCTGATCCCGGAACGAAACGCAGGGTTCTTCGTCGTCAACCACCATGAGAACAGTAACCTGCGCAATGATCTGAAATGGGTCCTGCTCGAGCGCTTCTATGGACCCGCACCAAACGCGGAAGTCCCGAAGCCATCGTCGGACTTCAATGCTCGTGCCCACTTGTTCGTCGGAAGGTATGGGTGGAACACCTACTGCCACACTTGCAGCGGGCAAGAGCCCTGGGTCGTCCTGACGGTTGGCAGTGAACCGGATGGTGCCATGACGTTGAACGGAAGGCGGTGGGTAGAGATCGAGCCGTTTCTCTTCGTTCGGGACGATGGGGCCTCCACCGTCGCATTTCGCACCGACGAATTGGGCCGCGTGACTCACTTGTTCAGCGGGGGCTTCTGGGTATTCGAGCGATTGGCGCCATGAAGAACGTGCTCTTCATTTGCGGCCAGAATCGGCTACGTAGTCCGACGGCGGAGCAGACCTTTGCTCATCGAAAGGACATTGCGGTTGCGTCGGCGGGAGTGAATCATGACGCCGAGAACCCCGTCACACCGGAGCTCCTGGGCTGGGCTGACATTATCTTCGTCATGGAACGGTCTCATAGGGACAAGCTCCAGCAGAGGTTTCGCGCAAGCTTGAAAGGCAAGCGGGTGGTCTGTCTCGAAATATCCGATGAATATGACTTTATGGATCCTCGCCTGGTGCAAGTACTCGAGGCAAGGGTCCCACCCCACCTGCCGGAAGGGGTTCTGCCGCCAGAACTTTGACTTCGAAGCGCTCAGTTGTCCCTGGCTTGATAAAGCGTATATGACGATAATATACTAAGCCGATGGCTCTCGAAGGCCCGCTGGCCGGATGCACTGGGTTTGAGTGGGACGAGGGAAACGCGACCAAGAACTGGGAGCGTCACAAGGTTGGGAGGTCCGAGTGCGAGGAGGTGTTCTTCCGTGAGCCGCTCCTCGTAGTCGAGGATTCCGCTCATTCCCAGACCGATAGTCGATACTTCGCCCTAGGCCGAACAGCCGCAGATCGGCGGCTCTTCGTCGTGTTCACGGTTCGAGGCGAGCTGATCCGAGTCACATCCGTCCGGCCGATGAGCCGGCGCGAACGGAGAGTATATGAGCGAGCGCAAGAGAAGCCCGAAGAGTCGACATAAGCCTGAGAAGGTTGTGCCCCGCTTCAAGAGTGAGGAGGAAGAACGGGAGTTCTGGTCCTCGCA
>Ga0137428_1000909_pt1 | contig 12028 bp, 10 predicted proteins | sample EasRivERMZT718_2_FD_102305 | JGI IMG/M metagenome (GOLD analysis project Ga0137428, IMG submission 102305) | Soil microbial communities from meander-bound floodplain in the East River, Colorado, USA - East River MetaG ERMZT718_2 | ecosystem: Environmental > Terrestrial > Soil > Floodplain ...
ACGGCGGGCTGCGCTACCTCGAACACGGGCACTGGCAGCTCGTGCGGGAATCGCTCCGCGAACGCCGGATCTTGCTCGATTCGGCTCCGCACCTGGTCGAGCCCGTGCGGATCCACGTCCCGCTCTACCGGCGCGGCCGGCGCTCGCCGCCGGTCCTCCGCTTGGGACTCGGGCTCTACGATCTGCTCGCGGGGCGGGACCGGCTCGAGGCGAGCGCGGTGCTCGGTCCGGGCGCGATCCCGGGGCTCGCTGCCGAGGGACTGTTGGCGATCGGCGCGCTCACGGACGCGCGCGCGCGCGCGCCTGAACGGCTCGTGATCGAGACCTTGATCGACGCCGAGCGGCAGGGCGGCTACGCCGTGAACCATCTCGAATGCGAGCGCGTCGCGCGGGTGGGCGATCGGTTCGAGGTGACGCTCCGAGATCATCCCACCGGCCGAGTCGGAACGATCGCGGCGCGGGCGCTGGTCAATGCCGGCGGCCCGTGGACCGCGGAAGTCGAGCGCCGCGCGGGCAGCGCGCGGCCGCACCCGATCCGATTCGTGCGCGGGAGCCATCTCCTGCTCCCGCCGTTTTCTGGAGCACCCGACATCGCACTCCTGGTCGAGGCCCGGCGGGATGGGCGGCCGTTCTTCCTCCTCCCGTGGGGCGACGTGTTGGGAGTGGGCACGACCGAGGTGGAGGTCGAGAGCGCGAGCAATGATGCGGCGGTGGCGAGTGCCGAGGAGATCGACTATCTCCTGTCGGAGGTGGCAGCGGTGTGGCCCGCGGCGCGCGGCGTGGCGCCGATCGCGACCCTCGCGGGTCTCCGCCCGTTGCCCGCCCGCGCGCGCAGTGCCGCGAGCGCGAGCCGCCGGCACGAGATCGCCGCCACCTTCGGCCGCGGCGCCTCCCCGCCGTGCTTCACGATCCTCGGTGGCAAGCTCACGACCCATCGGCGCGAAGGGGAGGAAGCGGCGCGGGCGGTGGCGCGCGCGCTCGGGCGGGGGGATGGGGGGGCGGGCGAGCCCACGCGCGGGCGTTTGCTCCCGGGCATGCAGTGCGATCCCGGCCCCACGTTCGATGCGCGCGCGCTCGGCGCGCGCGCGGGTATCGCCGCGGAGGCGGCGCGCCGACTGCTCGCGCACTGGGGATGTCGCGCGTGGGCGATCGCGGCCTCGATGGCGGGCGAGGCGCCGATCCCGGACACCGCCGGGCTCTATCCGGCGGAAGTCCGGTTCGCGATCGAGCACGAGGGCGCACTCGGGCTCGATGACGTCCTCATGCGGCGGACGCAGGTCTGGCAGTCACCCAGCTTGACGGCGAGCGGGCTCGCCGCGGCGGCGCTCGTCTGGGCAGACGCCACGCGCTCACCGGATGCAAACGGCGAAGCGACCCGAGCCCGCGCCACCGCCGAGTCGGAGCGTGTGCAAGCGATCTTTCGCACTCAGCATCATCGCCAGTTGTAGGTTCCACGCAGACTTGGCTGACCTCGATGCCCACAGCGGCCGCGTGCTCGATAGCTGGGTTCAGCCCAGACCATCTGCGGTTGCCCGTGAGCTCCTTCGAAGCTATGATCCTCGTAGAGAGGGCTGCTGGTCGTGACATGAAGGCCACGAAGGCCACGACGGGGCTCAGCGGCACCGAATGACTCGCTAGGCTTCTTTGATTCGAGAGAGAGGACCACCATGCTTGGACGCTTCCTGTACATGCTCTCGCCCATGGCTTTGGCCATGCTTCTCGCGATGCTGCATTCGGCGGCGGCTCTGGCGCAACCCGATCCGGGGACCTCCACCTTCGAACGTGTGATCGGCATGAGTCCCAAGAACAATTGTGTCGGCCCGGCTCACAGATACAGGTACACCGGTACACTACTCGATGCAGTTGGCGTCCCAGTTGAGGGTTTCCCGGCTGCCGAGGTGGTTCTTCATTTCGACATGTGTCTAGAGCCGACGACCCGACCCATCACCATCGCCGCGGACCACCCGAGCTCGCCCACGGGGCTCGTGGTCTGGGACGTGTCATTGGCTCATGGCGGAGCGGATCCATGCGAAGTGGAGGTCTTCGTTGGCGGCGTGCTCTTCTATACTCTCCCCGGGCATGTTGGGCTTCCGAACCCCCAAATCGACGGTGGGATACGGTCCCCAGACGCCAACGGCGATGGAGTCATCGCCCTCCCCGATCTCAGTACCTGGCAGCAAGAGTTTATAAATACCGGAGTGCGAAGGGACTACCTCGGGGATCTGGCTCGTCCATTCGATGGCCTTACGTCGCTGGTCGATCTTGGGACCTTCCAGGCGCACTTCGTATGTCCATAGTGTATCGATCTTCTACTGGACCTCCACCAGGCTAGCCGGTCTGCCGAGCGCCTTTCTGCAATTGGGCGGACCCGGTTGCATGTAGCGCCTACGGCATGGGCCAGTGCTCGAGGTCCTCGCCGCCGCTCGGGTCGACCGCGACGTCGAACGGGCGCTCGTAGCCCTGCGTGCGCCCGATCTCGCGCCCGTCCTGGTCGAGCTTGACGACCGTATCGGCGACCTGGTCGACGACCCACACCCCGCCATCCGTAGGATCGGCGGCGAGTGCGGTCGGGCCCGAGAAGCCCGTCGTACTCGCGATCCGCTCGGGCGGGCCGCCGAGCGTGCGGTAGCGCTCGACCGTGCCCGCGGCGAAGCTCGCGAGCCAGAGGTCGCCAGTCGCGGGATCGATCGCGAGCCCGATCGGGCTCGCGATCGGTCCGATCTGGGCCACGACCGTGCCGTCCTTGGCCACGTGCAGGACTTGGTCGGCGCCGAAGTCGGCGACCCAGGCCGAGGTGTCGGCTGGGACGGCGACCACCCCCAGGGGTTCTACGAGCCCGGTCGCGCGCGCGACCGCCACCAAGGTCGAATCGAGCCGCACCGCCTCGCCCCGCCCGCGGTCAATGACCCAGGCCGAGCCGTCCTCGAGGCCCACCGCTACCTCCGCCGGCGCGGAGAAGTCCGCGTTGCGGCCGAGCGGCAGCCCAGTCGGGGAGAGCCGGTCGACGACCCCGGCCACCTCGTCGGCCACCCACACCGAGCTCCCATCTTTAGGTATCGCGATCGCCTCGGGCGAGTCGTAGCCCGAGGCGATCTCGGTCAGCTCGCCCTCGAGATCGATAGCCACGATGCGGCCGCGAAAGGTGTCGGTCACCCACACTCGGTGGTCGGCCGGATTCACGGCGGCCGCGACCGGCGAGATGAGCCCGCGGGCCCGATCGACCACCGCGCGGCCATCGGGCGTGAGTCTCGAGACCAGGCCCGCCCCGGTGTCCACCACCCAGGCCACCTGGGGGCCGGGGGTGGCCAACGCCGGACCGTCCGGCTGGAGCTCGGTCTCGTCGGTGAGGAAGGGCACCAGGCGATACTGGACCTCGGTGCCGTTCGCGAGATTCGAGTCCCGGTACGACCCGACTTCCGGTCCGAGGCGAGCGATCGTCGATTCGGGGGCTCCTCCGGACGAGCGTGCGAGCCGGAAGCCGCCGAGATCTCCAAAGGGAAGGGGGAGCCAATCGAGCTCGACCGCCCGCGATTCGGCGCGCGCGGTGAAGATCCAAGGCGTGCCCCCGGTGGCCGGATTGTCGGGATCGAGCGGGTTCAAGTGCTCGCGATCGCTGCAGCTCGAGAGGGCGAGGCCGGCGGCGAGGGCGACGGCGACGTCAGGTCCGATCGCGCGCCGGGCCCGGCCGCCGGTCAGAAGCGCCATTCGAGGGCCACTCGCGTGTCGCTCTGGTGGACGGAGAGCGTGGGCCAGAGACGAGCGTCGCCCGTGCGCGGGCGAAGTGGGGAGGCATCCGAAACGGCCGCGCGCTCTTCGGCCGGGTCGACGAAGAAGCCGAGATAGATCGTGGCCACGAACAGGGCTTCGGCCGTGATGAAGAATCCGGCCGCCACCTCGTCGAGGCGGGCGGTCTCGGCATAGAGATCGGCAATCTCATCGGGGTGGGCCGTCTCCTGGTACTCGTCGTAGCGGGCGTTGGCTTCGCGCCTGAAGAGCATGGCGGTGAGCCCGGCCGCAGCCGCGCCGGAGGCGGTGGCGATGAGCAGCGACCGGCGGTGGCGGGCGAGGAACGAAGCGGATCCGCTTTCGTCTCGCGCTTGGGGCTCGCTAGGTGGGGGAGGATCGGCGGCGGCCCGTGGCACACCGGCCGCGCACAGGTGGCCCGCGAGGACGAAAGCGAGGAGCGAGGCTCGGAGCCGTGAACGTCGGGGTGCCGGCTCGAGCCGGGGCATGACTAGCCCCGAGCGGCCGCGGTGCCTTGGCTTGTCTTGCGCGCGAGGCGCGACTTCTTCCGATCGGCACGTCCCTTCGGGATCACACCCTTGCGGGCCGCGCGATCCAACTCGGAGACGGCGAGGCGAAGGGCCTCGGCCGCTTGCTCGACCGGTGCCTCATCGAACTTCTTGAGCGCGCTCTTCACGGTGGACTTGACGGCGCGATTGCGCAGGCGCTCCTTCTCGCTCGTACGTATACGTTTGGCCGCTGACTTGTGATGCGGCATGAGCCCTGGCTCCTCCCTGTGGAATAACCGATTCCGACCGGGGTCATGGCTTAACCCGCCCCGAAGCCGAAGGATCCTAGCAGGCCCGCTCGAGCCCGTCAAACGGGGTCCAGGTACCGGATTCGGAGCGGCCGGAGCCGCCTTGATCGGCCGGAGCCCCGGATGCTACGGTCGTTGGCATGCCTTGGCCGGTGGTCGTGGCGCGGGAACGCGTTCGCTATGCAGAGACCGACGGCATGGGGGTTGCCTACCACTCGAACTTCCTCATCTGGTTCGAGATCGGCCGGACCACCTACATGCGGGAAGCGGGTTCCGCGTACCGGGAGCTGGAGGCGGCCGGATACTTCATGCCGGTCGCGACCTTCCAGGGGGAGCTCCGCGAGGCCCTCCGCTACGACGACGAGATCGAGATCCACACTTCGGTCGCCCGGGTCCGCTCGCGCCAGGTCGATTTCGCGTACGAGATCCGATGCCGCGGTCGGTTGGTCGCCAGTGGATCGACCTCCCACATCTGCGTCGACCGCCAGAAACATCCGGTCGCCCTCCCGCAAACCCTCCGCGACGTCTTGTCACCGGGCACGTCACCTCTCGCGCGATGAGACTCGACGAAGTCCAAGGCTATTTGGACCACCTGGCGCTCGAGCGCAGGTTATCGCCCAGGACCGTTGATGCTTACGGGCGAGATCTGAAGCAGTTCATGAGCTGGATGGGCCGCTCGCCCCAGGCCCAGCGGTCGAGCGCAAGCCCGGCCTCCCAAGTCGACTACGCGATCCTCGCGCGCTACATGCAGGCGCTGGATCGCGCGGGCTTGAAGGCCACCTCGATGGCCCGCCATCAGTCTTCGCTCCGGGGCTTCTTCGGCTATCTCGTGAGTCGCGGGCGACTCGAGAAGAGCCCGGCGAGCGAGCTCGGCCGGCCCCGAGTGCGGCGCGGCCTGCCGAAGGGGCTCGCGATCGCCGATTGCGAGCGTCTGCTCCAAGCCCCCGATCCGCGCACGCTCCTCGGGCAGCGGGACCAGGCCCTGCTCGAGCTCCTGTACGCCACCGGGATGCGAGTCTCGGAGGCGACCGGGCTCGTGCCGGGACGGCTGCATCTCTCCCAGGGCTACGTCGTGTGTTGGGGGAAGGGGGGAAAGGAGCGCGCGGTGCCGCTCGGCGCGCCGGCCAAGGCCGCGCTCGAGCGTTACTTGGAGAGCGGGCGCGGAGAGCTCCTGCGCCGCCGGCGCGGGCCGGCCGGACGGAGCGAGGCCCCCTTGTTTCTCAACTTCCGCGGGGGCCCGCTCACCCGTGCCGGAGTGTTCGCGATTCTCAATCGCCACGCCCGCGCCGCCGGTGTCGTCGCCCCGGGCCGGACGATCGGTCCTCATACCCTGCGCCATGCGTTCGCCACCCATCTGCTGGCGGGCGGCGCCGACCTGCGCGTGGTGCAGGAGCTCCTGGGCCATGCCTCGATCGTAACGACCCAGATCTACACCCGGGTCGAGCCCCAAACGTTGCGAGAGATTCATGCCCGCTTTCATCCCCGGGGCTAGAGGCATCCGCCAGGGCTTGGCCGTCCTCGGCCTCGGCCTTCTGGCCGCGTTGGCGCCGAGCTTGGCTCGCGCCCAAGAGCGGCCGGGGACTCTGAGCCTCGGGCTCCAGGGCCAGTATGGGACTCTTCTCGGGCCATCGGATTTCGCCGAGGACTATGACTGGGGGCCGGGGTTCGCGCTGCGCATTCGCTATGCGTTCGGCGGCCCGCATGCGCTCGGCATCTCGTTCGAGAGCCAGACTTTCGATCCGACTCCGGACCCGCCGGAGGCCCTCGACGAACCGCTCGAGCTCAAGATCGCGAATGTCGGGGTCGAGTACATCCGCTACTTCAATCGCGGCCACGGCCGTTCACAGTATGCGGTGATCGGACTTGGGCTCTCCCATCCCTCGGAGGAGCGGACGGGAGGAGTGGCCGAGGTGAGCGACGCGCTCCTCGTGACCGGCGGGGGGGGCGTCGAAGTGTTCGTGCATCGGGCGGTCTCGATCGACATCTCGGGGCGCGGCTACGGGATGATCGGCGAGTCGGTGACCGCCTCCGTGGAGTTCGCCGCCGGGTTTCATTTCTATCTCATCAAGTGATCCTGGGCGGGTCCTCCCGCCCCTGCACGCTCAACTTGGATCCGCCATGAGCACGAGGCCCCACTACCAGGTCGGCGATCGACTCACCCACGTTCAGTTCGGGACCGGACTCGTGGTCGAGGTCCGCGAGCGGGCGTTCTACGACATTCTCGAAGTGGCGTTCCAGAGCGGGGTCCGGCGCCTGACGTCCATCCATCCGGACATCGTGGCGGGGCGCGATGGCCAAGGCGGTGGCGCGTCCCGGGCCGTGAGCCGGTCACGCTCCCGAAGCCGGCGCCGAGCCGCGGCACGAGCTCAGGCGGCACCGCTCTCCGAGACCGCGGTCCCATCCGTCTCCGAACCCATCCCAGCGCTGGCGGCGGTCCCCGAGCGGACCGGATTCCAGAGCCCGCTCTTGATCCTGGATCCGAGCGCTCGGCGCCTCCTCGCCCGCCACCGCGGCGGCCGCTTCGACCCGCCGCGAGCGGTCCGGCTCCGGCTCCTGGCCGAGGAGCTCTTGGCGCGCCGGGCGCCGGGTACCTTGATCGCCCTCGACCTGAGCCGGGGCGTGATCCGCTATCCGCACCAGGAAGAGGCGGCGCGGCGGGTGGTCGAGGAGATGCGCGGGCGCGCCCTCCTCGCCGACGAAGTGGGCCTCGGCAAGACGATCGAGGCCGGCCTCGTGCTCTCCGAGTTCGTGCTGCGGGGTCTCGTTCGCCGGGCGCTCATCCTCGTGCCCGCGTCCTTGCAGCGGCAGTGGCGGGACGAGCTCCGGGTGAAGTTCGGCCTCCATTTCCACGTCCGGCGGCGCGGGGAGCGCTTTCGCGGCCACCCGCTCCTCATCACCACCCTCGACACCGCCCGCCTGGCGAAGAACCGGGAGGAGATCCTCAAGCAGAACTACGATCTCGTGGTGGTGGACGAGGCGCATCGCTTGAAGAACCACCGCACCCTGAGCCATGGCTTCGTGAGCGGGCTCGCCTGCCGCCGGCTCCTCTTGATCACCGCCACTCCGGTGCAGAACGATCTCCGAGAGCTCTACAACCTGGTCACGCTGCTCGAGCCGGGAGTGCTCGACACGTTCCCGACCTTCCGGCGCAAGTTCATTGCCCGCGGGGATCGTCGGCTGCCGCAGAACACGGGCGAGCTCGCCCGGCTCCTGAGCCGGGTGATGGTGCGCACCCGCCGGGAGGACACGGCGATCGCGTTCCCGAAGCGCACGGCGGAGACGGCCGTGCTCTCGCCGAGCGCGGACGAGATGGCGCTCTATCAGGACGTCACCCGGTTCGTCCGGGACGCGGTGCACCGTCCGGCGTGGAACGGTGGGACGAGCGGTTCCCGCCTGGCCCTCCTGGTCTTACAGAAGGAAATCGGGAGCTCGCCCCGGGCGGCGGTACACACACTCGAGAAGCTGGCCGGGCGCTCGATCGACGCGCCGGCGCGGGCGGCGGCGCGCGCGCTCGCCGATCGAGCGCGCGCGCTCGTGCGCACGAGCAAGCTCGATCACCTGCTCGAGCTCGTGCGCTCGACCGACGAGAAAGTGCTCGTCTTCACCCAGTTCCGGGGCACCATGCGCTACCTGGCCGAGGCGCTGCGGGGCGCGGGATTCGAGGTCGAAACCTTCTGCGGCGGCATGTCGGATCAGGAGCGGGAGGCCGCCATCGATCGCTTCCGGGATCGGATCCAGATTCTCGTCTCCACCGACGCCGGGGGGGAGGGGCGCAATCTGCAGTTCTGCCGGCGGATCGTCAATTTCGACTTGCCTTGGAATCCGATGAAGGTGGAGCAGCGCATCGGACGCGTGCACCGGCTCGGGCAGGAGCGGGACGTGTTCGTGCACAACTATTCGGCGCGGGACACGGTCGAGGCCTACGTCCTCCAAATCTTGCAGTCGAAGCTCGACATGTTCGCGCTCGTGGTGGGCGAGCTGGACATGGTGCTCGGCCACTATCCGGAGGCGCCCGCGCTCGAAGAGACCATCTTCAAGTTGTGGACCCAGTCGGATGACGAGCGCGAGGTGGAGCGCGGTTTCCGCCGGTTGGGGGAGGAGCTCGAGATCGCGCGCGAGCGCTACGAGCACGTGCGGGACCTCGATCGCCAGATCTTCGAGGCGTTGCGGGAGGCGCTCCGCTAGCAGGCTGCTGAAAACATGCTGATTTTCAGCACCCTGCTAGGAGAGAGGGGGGCGATTGGCCGGTGAGATGGCAGCCGAGCGGGAGCGCTTCGCGCGCGATTTCCTCCGCCACCACGGCGCGCGCTTGAGCGGACCGGCGCGAGGAGCGTTCGCGGCCGAATTGCCGGCGCTACTCGCCCGCAAGCTCGGGCTCCGCGGTCGCACCACGTTCGAGGCCGCCTTTCGGGCCGCCGATCTCGCCGAGCATCCCGCGGCCACGCTCTTGGCGCCCGGGAGCCCGCTCTTCGATCGCATGCTCGCGCTCGCCCTCCGCGGCGGCGGATCGAGCCGGCGCTACGTCCGTCGCGAGCGGCGGAGTGACGGGCAATCGGCCGCGGCCGGCCAGGAACCCGCGAGCGCTCCGCCACCTGGGGAGCACGAGGAGCCCACGGCCCGCGGCGTGGCCGAGGAGCCCACGGCTCGCGGCGTGGCCGAGGCGGAGGCGGACGGCGACGGTTGGCGGGCCGAGGTGCGATTCACCTTCCGGGTGAGCTACCGGGCGTTCGAGACCTTGGACGAGGTGCGCTCGATCGTCGTGGATGCGGCCAGTGGACAGACGAGCGATGGCCGCGACTACTTCCGGGCAAAGAACCTCGCCGATGGGCCCGAGTCGAATCACGCGCCGCCGCCCGCTTTCGATCTCGAGGGACTCTTTCAGAAGGCGCTCGCGGCCCTCGAAGCCGAGCTCGGTCCGGCGGTGCATCGCTTCGCCCAGCGCGCCGAATCGCAGCTCGCCCGCGAGAACGAGCGATTGCAAGATTTCTATGTCGCGCTCATCGCCGAAGAGAAGGCCCGGCGCGAGCGCCGGCGCACCCCGCTCGCGGCCGCCGCGCAGAAGGAGGAGTGGGGCCGGAAGCTGGATCGCGAGGCCCGGCTCTTCTCGCCCCAGGTGAAAGTGGCGCTGATCGGCATCGAGGAAGTGTGGTTGCCCGGATCCCGGACGTGAATCCCGCCACCTGGGACGGCAAGGATGCGCGGGTATCCCGCCGCGCGTCGAAAGTGGGTGCAGGTACGGACTTCCGGCCGGGGGCGGCACGTTGCCCGCTCCCGGGCTTAAGTGCTACGATTCTCCGTCCGCAGCTCATGGCGGGGCATGGCGCCCGGGCGCCGAAGTTTCGTGAAGGGGACACGTTTGGCGCAGAAGCGTTTGACCAAGCAGGAGATCCGGGAGGATCCGCTCGTCACCTGGGCGCTCCGGGCCGAGACCTGGATGCGCAGCGCCTGGAAGCCGATCGTGATCGGGGCCGGCGTCATCGGGCTCGCCGTGATCGTGGGATTCTTGATCCGCGGGTCGCGGCGGGGCGCCGAGGCCTCAGCCGCCGAGCAGCTGGCTCAGGCTCAGATGCAGCTCTGGACCACGGGGGAGGGGAATACCGCCCGCGCGATCGAGCTCGCGGATCGGCTGATCGAGCAGGCTCCCGGGACGCGGAGCGGGCGGATCGCGCTTCTCGTGCGGGCCGACGCGCTCCTCGAGCAGAAGGATTCCGAGGGGGCGCTCGCCGCTTATCGCACCTATCTCGCCAAGGACGTGGGCGACCCGATCCTCCGGCGCTCGGCCGAACGGGGGGTGGCGGTGACGCTCGAGGACACGGGCAAGTTCGCCGAAGCGGCGACCGCTTACCTGGGGCTCGCCGAAGGCGGCTCGAGCCCGGCCGTGATCGTGACCGATCTCATGTCGGCGGCCCGCTGCCGTGAGCGGGCCGGCGACATGAAGGGGGCGGAGGAGATCTACGAGCGGATCCTCGCCCAGTATGGCAGCGAGCCCCAGGCGGCCGATGCCAAGCTCCGACTCGCCGAGGTCAAGGTGCAGGCACCCAAGTCGCAGCCCTGAGGGAGCTCTTCCGCCCCCGGACCTGACCCACGTCTCCGGGGACGATCGATCGGCATGGCGGATCACCCCGCGCCCCGCGCCTGCCTCGCTCTCGTGTGGCACATGCATCAGCCACACTACGAGAACCCGCTCACCGGTCAGTTCGAGTTGCCGTGGGTGCGCCTCCACGGCACCAAGGACTACTACGACATGGCGGCGGTCGCCGAGAGCTTCCCCCGCGTCCGCTTCACGATCAACGTCGTCCCGAGCCTCCTCGAGCAGATCGCGGATTACACGAGCGGCCGCCGCACCGATCGCTATTTCGAGCTCTCGCGGCGCGGCCCGGCCGAGCTCGATCCGGCGGAGCGGGCGTTCGTCGCGGAGAACTTCTTCTCCGCCAACGAAGCGACCATGATCGCGCGCTTTCCGCGCTTCTTGGAGCTCCACCGGCGGATGAAGCAGCGGATCCCGGGCCAGAACGGGCTCTTCAACGACTCCGAGCTCCGGGATCTGATCGTGCTCTTCAACCTGGCCTGGATCGATCCCAGCTTCTACGCCGATCCCGAGCTCAAGCGATTGGCGGACAAGGGCCGGGGTTACACCGAGGCCGAGAAGCACTGGGTCCTCGACCGGCAGCTCGAAATCTTAGGTGGAATCGTGGATCTCTACCGGCGGCTCGAGGATGCGGGAAAAATCGAGCTCACGGTCACGCCCTATTTCCATCCGATCCTCCCGCTCCTCCTCGACTCCGATTCGGCCCAGGAAGCGCTCCCCGGCGTGCGCCTGCCGCGCATCCGGGTCCAGCTCCCCGAGGACATGGACGAGCAAGTCGGGAGCGCGGTCCTGGCGTTCGAGGCCGCGTTCGGCCGGCGCCCGGCCGGGATGTGGCCTTCCGAGGGCTCGGTCTCGGATGCCATGGTGCGGCGCTTGCCGAAGTTCGGGCTCCGCTGGGCCGCTTCCGACGAGGACGTGCTCGCGCACTCGGCGATCGTGGATGGCCCGCCGGATCCACGCCATGCCTACCTGATCGGGGCGGGGCGAGAGGGGGGCGAGGACCTGGCGCTCGTCTTCCGCCACAAGCGGCTCTCGGACCTGATCGGGTTCAGCTACATGAACTGGGACCCGAAGGACGCGGCGCGCGACTTCGTGGCGCAGGTGCTGCAGGCGGCGGGTGCGATCGATTCGCCGCCGAGCGCGGGTGCACCGCCGCTCGTGGCGGTCATTTTGGACGGCGAGAACTGCTGGGAATATTACCCCGAGGACGGACTCTTCTTCTTGCGCGAGCTCTATCAGTTGCTCGACGGCCACTCGGAGATCGAGATGGTGACGGTGAGCGACTACCTCCGCCGCTATCCGCCGACTCGACGCATCGAACGGCTCTTCGCCGGGTCCTGGATCAACCACAACTTTGCGATCTGGATCGGCCATCCGGAGGACAACACCGCCTGGGACCT
>Ga0137428_1000915_pt1 | contig 11967 bp, 10 predicted proteins | sample EasRivERMZT718_2_FD_102305 | JGI IMG/M metagenome (GOLD analysis project Ga0137428, IMG submission 102305) | Soil microbial communities from meander-bound floodplain in the East River, Colorado, USA - East River MetaG ERMZT718_2 | ecosystem: Environmental > Terrestrial > Soil > Floodplain ...
ACGGTATTCTTCAAACATGGCTGCCTCCTATGCCTAGGGATTTCGATCCAGATTCAACCGCACAGAGAATCAGGATCGTACCTCCCGAACGCTGCGATGCAGCCGCTTCTTTATTATCTCTCTACTTCAGTGGCGGAAGCCTGCTCGAGGCGACGGCCGGACCGCCTTGCGCGCGAGGAGGGCGAAGCTCATCGTCACCGCAATAACACCGCGGCGGTTGTTCCGGGGGCCCCTGAACGCTCGCTCATGCCCTCTCACGATCCGTGGTACGCTGCCCGCGGCCGCAGGTGGCGGCCAACCGTTGGACAATAACCATGACAACTCGCTCGCTCTTCTCGGCTGTCGTCGTCTCTGGGATGACCATCCTGCTTGCTTGCAGTTCAAATGACGAGTCAAGGAGTCAATCTACGAACACGTCTGACTATCGGCAGACCGCGCTGGAATTCGTGAAAGCACTGGCCGCGCGCGACTACCCTAAGGCTTACGCAATGACGGCGCAGGAATACCGCATGCGTACTACCCTCGAGCACCTGCGCATCGCCTTCGAAACCATTGTGCCCACCGATTGGGGCCCGGTGGGGCCAGTGGAAGTAGGTCAAACCATGGAAACCTGGCCAGGCAAGCTGCCAAGTGATATGGGTTGGGCCTACGTGAGCATCGGCGGGGACGTTTACAGTGAAGCGGTTACCGTCGTCGTCACGTCGGAGAATGGGGAAGCCAGGATCCGAGAGATTGAATTCGGTCGGCCGTGACGCGGCGATTCCCGGCCCGCGCACCCGTCAGGAAGCAATAGCGCATCCCTCACGTCTTTCCGTTCATCCGACTCCGAGCCGGGCTTACGCTAGCTCAGAGTCAAGATGAATTCCTCGATCTCCTTGCCGCGGGCGTTGGCGAACCCCTTGTCCTCGCCGGTGATAGTGAATCCGCACTTCTCGAGGACACGGATGGAGGCGACATTGTCCTTGGCGGCACGGGCATAGATGGGGCGCGTCTGTACCTGAGCGAGAAGCTGGGACAAAGCTTGGGTGGCGACACCCTTCCCCCAGTATTTCCTGCCGATCCAGTACGTCACCTCCGGCTTGCCGAGCTGCTGAAAGCTCGAGACATGCCCCGCCACGCGCCCATCGACGAGTACGGTCTTCTTCGTGATGCTCTCGTCGCGCAAGAGCTTGGTCCAATGCGCCGCGAAGGCTTCCTTGTCCGCGGGATTCTTGGCCGTGAACGCGGCCATGTGGTTGGCGTCCACGTCCTGTTGGTGAGCGAAGAAGACCGGGAGATCGTCCTCGATCACGTCCCGCAGGAGGACGCTGGTCAAAGGGCTCAACTTTGGGGATCTGCTCATAGGGCTATCTTCCAGGCGGAGCTCGACCGCCGACCGAAGTGATGGTGCGCTTAACGAGGCAAACAATGAGAGATGGATCCCCATCGGAACCTGCAATTAGGGTCCCGGATATCGCACGTCGACTGGCCGAAGGAGCACGAGGAAGGTGACGCAGCTTACACCTTCAACCCCCTCTGCTTGAATGCTAGCGGACGCTGGGATTTGCGAAAACCGTTTCACATGGGGTCCCCGAGTATTTACCAGAGTTCGTCCTTCCGCGAACCCTCCTGCCTCCAGCCGGTCGTAATAGATCCCTGACCCCGTTTCCTCATCCCGTCATTTCGCCCGTCCCAGACCGCATGCTTCCCGACACCTAGCCGCTCATCGACCAACACCCGCACGCCGGCCCGCTGCATCGAAAACTCGGAGCTTGGTGTGAACCTGGCCCCCCAATGTGAAGCCGATTTCCGTCGCTCCCTGCTCGGCGACAAAGGGATTCGGCTGGCTCTGGGATAGCATCGGGCGAGGTGTCCCTGCCGCTTCCAGGGCAGTCGCCTCAATCGGACCAAAGAGTTCTCTTCCACCTCGCCGATCGATTGCTTCCAGACGATAGAGAAACGAGATCCCCGGGTTCTGCCTGGGTTCTCGGCCTACTCGACCAGAACCAGCCGCGCGGTCTCGGCGGTTCCTTCCGCATCCACGCGGTAGAAATAGATCCCGGGACCGACCTGCAGGCCGCTGTCATCGTCGCCCGGCCACAGGACTGAGTTCCCCCCCGCAGCTTGCCAGCCTTCGTGGAGCGTGCGGAGATAGCGGCCGAGCACGGTGTAGACCCGGACGCGGGCCGGTCCGTCCTTGGCCAGGACATAGCTGATGGTGGCCGGACCTCGAGCCGGGTTCGGATAGCTCGTGAGATGGAAGCGGCTCTTGGGCGTCACCAGTGTCACGGGGACGGCGGTCGTGATCGGCTCGAACTTGTAGATGCGCCGCCCGGAGCAATAGCCCAGCGACGGGCTCAGCATTTGGAAGCGATTCCCACTCGACCAGGGGAATTCGGAGTCGCCCGTGAAGGACGTCGGATTCCAGGTCTCACCGCCGTCGGTGGTGACCGATGGCGGATTTGATCCATCCACCCAGCCGATCATCTCGGTCGCGAAGCCGACGCCTTGAATGAAAGTGTCCGTGCTCACGGGTTTTCTCACCCAGGTGAGACCGCCGTCGGTCGTCTTCAGAATGGCATGCCCCTGGATCGAAACGAAGCCCGCGAGTGGGTTGACGAAGAAGACCTTCCAGCAGTAACCGTGGGCGTCGAATCCGTTGCTGTAGTAGCGCGTTTCCCAGGTCTGGCCGCCATCGGCGGTGAACAAGATGATCGGGTGGTTGATCGTCCCGTCGCGCTTGCCGCCCACCACGAACCCCGAATTCGGGGAGACGAAGTAGCAATCGATGGCGTTGAACAAGTACGGGGAAAGATCGTAGTTGGTCCAGGTGGCGCCGCGGTCCGTGCTATGGAGGAAGCGTTGATCGTTGCCGAAGTAGGCTCCGCTGGCAAAAACGTGATCACCGACTCCGATGAGCCCACAGATCCCCTTGGGAAGCGGACCGGGGAGCACGACGTTGGTCCAACTGGCCCCACCGTTCGTCGTCCGATAGAGGAGCGAGTCCGGCGCAGCGTTGATCGTTCCGACGAAGCCGAGCGACTCATCGAGGAAGTGCACGCTCCGAAGCAACGTCGAGACCTGGAGCTGGAGCTCCCAGGTCTCACCGCCGTCGGTCGTCTTCCAAACCTGCCCATTCCTGTTGACGACCCACCCCAGGTCCGGGTCGAGAAACTGCACATCGTCGTGTCGGTCGGCGCTGGGCGAGTTGGGCAGGATGTGCCAGCCGAGCTCGCCGGCGCACGGCGCTGCGGGCGGAAGCAGAGCGGTAAGGGCGACCGCCAGGATCATGCGGGCGAAGGGAGCTGCGGATCCGGATCGAGAGGAGGGTGGAGCGGGGCGCATGCAGGACCTCCTCGTCAAGGGCAGAGGGACCGATACGGGGCAGAGCGATGAGCCCACAGCAAGTATATCAGACGATCCGCTCTCGTTAAGCCAGGATCCCGACATTGGCTACCCAAGTAGGACTCGAACAATCAACCCAGAGGTTAACAGCTCCTCGCTGGATCGATCGCGGGCGGCCTAGCGGTTCATCAAGAGCCAGCGCCCATCCCGCTCGGTCGCGTACAGCGACTTGTCGAAGGAAGTATTGACCCGCTTCCGATCGGCGCTCTGGTAGCTCAGCTGGATGCGCAGGTCGAGCTGGGCGCCGTTCGGATCGTAGCGGGTCGATGTGGGATCGACGTCGGCACGGATCTCGCTAGCTGTCTTGAAGAACTGGCTCCAACGCCCGCGCTCGGTGGCGTCGAGGATCGAGACCGTGCCTAGTGCGTTGATGTCCGCCGCCTCGAAGGCGTTTTCATAGCGCTTGATGAGATCGGCCACCGCAGCTTCCTGAGTGGAGCGGCGGGCACGGGCCGTGTTGTAGCCCTCGAGCGCGGTTGACAACTGCGCGACCGCTTCACTGTATTGCTTGGCGGAAAGGGCTTGGCGGCCGCGGGTCTCGGCCTCTTTCGCGGCTGCATAACCCGGATAGCTCGTATTCAGCTCGCCGCCTCTTACGGCGACTTGCTCTGCGAGCTGGGTCGCTTGAGCGGCAGCGGGGTCGGGTCCGTTGCTTCGAGTCGAGCTCGGAGCCTCACCTGCGGGCGGAGCGGGCGGGGTAGTGGGCTTTGCTGCGGCTTCGCGCGCGGCAGCCTCCTTGTCCTTGGCTTCCTTGGCCGCGCGCTCCTGTGCGGCCGCGTCCTTGGCCTTTTCTCGCACTGCCAGCTCGCCGGCAGCGACGAAACCCTTGCGCGCCGCGTCGAAACCGCGGGTCGCGTCAGCGAAGGAGCTTGCCAAGAGGGCATCGGCCGCGCGTTCTTCCTCCATCTCGGCCTTGCGATAGAGCTCGGGCGCCCATCGCAGAGCTTCCTTGCGCCGGGCGTCGTCCTTCGCCTTTCGGAGGGCCTCCCGGGCAGCGATGCTCTTCGTCTGCTCGGGATCTACGGTAGGAGCGGCCTCGTCCTTCGTCGTCTCGGACGGAGGCTCGGCAGTCGATGGGGTTCCAGCGGGTGGCAATCCTGCCTCGGACTCGGTGGCCTCACCCGGGACTGGCGGCGTGACGGCGCCGGCTTCTGCGCCCGGACCTGGAGGGCTGGTGGTGCTACCGGACTCGGCGGTGGCCGGAGGCGCTTGCGCCGACTGGTCCCGGCTCGTGTCCGGGTTGCCGCCCGTGAGACCTCTGAGGATGGCCCAGCTGCCGAAAGCGAGCAGCAGGAGCCCAGCGGCCACCAGAAGCGGACCGCGGGAACGGGATGCGGGAACTCCAGGGGCGTGGCTTGGCTGAGTGGCATCGGGAGGAGCCGGTGCCCGGGGTCGGACAGCCGCCGTTGCCGGAGGCTTCGCTTTCGGTGGCGCGGGCGAAGACGCGCGCGCCGGGGTGGTCGGGGCCTTCGGGGCCTTCGGGGCCTTCGGGGCCGGAGGGGCCGAGGCCTTCGCGGATGGAGGTCTGTCGGACGCCGGCCCCCGGTCGGACGGCGGCGCCTTGCCTGATCCCGTCCCGCCCGGTTCGGAGGTGACGATCGTCGGTTCCTGATCGAAGGACGTCGATCGCGGGTGCGGCGGTGCCCCCGCGGGCGGGGTCCCCACCGGGCTCTCCCAGAGCAGTCGCTTGCCGAGTCCACCGACGCCCGGCGACATGACCTGCGTGGGGTCGGCGTCTCGACCGGCCCCCGCGCCCCCGCCTGCACCTGCTCCTGCACCTGCACCTGCTCCTGCACCCGCCCCAGCGCCTGCCCCACCCGCCGCCGTTCGACTCCCGCCCTCGATCTCCGCCTCGACCTGGGCCATGAGCGCCCGCGCCGCCGGGTGCTCGGGCCGATCGCCCAGCACCGATCGGAGCTCACCCGCCGCTTCCTCCAGCCGCCCCCGCCTGAGCAATCGCTGCACGGCGCGCAGCCGGCCGACGGTGGTGATCTCGGCCTCTGCGCGCGCAAGGGCTTCCTGCGCGCCCGGGAATCCCGGCTCGAGCCGGATCACTTCCCGGAGCTTGGCCGCGGCCGACTCCCAGTCTCCGGCCATGGTCGAGTCTTCGGCGCGCTCGAAGGCCCGGCGAGCTTCACGCGCGCGCTCGACCTCCCGCAGGAGCTCGGCGGCTTCGAAGTGCGAGGAATCGATCTTTCGGACCTGGCTCAGGGCCCGCTCGGCGGCTTCGAGGTTCAGGACCGCCATCTGCCGCCGGCCTTCTTCGATCAGCTCGGCGATGTGACGCAAGCGGCCCTCGGCCGCCTCGCACTCGGCTCGGAGCGCCTTCGCATCCGCATGATCGGGCCGGAGGGTGAGGATCTGATCGAAGCAGTCGGCGGCCTGTTTCACCTGCTTCACCTGCAGGAGATCGCGCCCCGCCTTGAGGAGCTTCTCGATCCGCTCGCTCTCGTCCTTCCGGCGGAGCGCCTCGTCGAGAAGCTTCTCGGTGCGCTGGATCGCGAGCCGGACCGGGGTCGAATCGGGATCGATCCGCAACACGGCCCGATAGCGCTCGAGCGCCTCTTCCAGCCGACCCGCCTCGCCGAGCTCGTCTCCCGCGGCGATGCCCTTCCGAATCGAGCCCTCGCGCCGCGCCGTCTCCAACCGCTGCTCGATCTCGCGGGACGCGGGGGCGAGCTCGCGGGCCCGGTCGAGGGCGACGATCGCCTGGGCGTACTTCCCCTCGTGCATCAGGCGATCGCTCTCGACCATCAGGCGTGCGACCTCGGAGCCGAGATAGAGCTCCGAATCCGCCGACAGATCCTCGGCCAGCGATTCCAGTCGGCGAATGATCGGGGCGAAGTCGCTGAAGCGGTCCCGCAGGCTCTTCTCGAGGCACTGGCCGACGAGCGCCACGAGCTCGTCGGGGATCCGAAGATCCGTCGGCAAGGGCGGCGGGGACGAGTTCACGATCTTGTACATGACCTGCGTGAACGTGTCGCCGTCGAAGGGCTTCCGCCGCGCCAAGAACTCGTACAGCACGACGCCGAAAGAAAAGATGTCGGAACGGTGATCGATCGCCAGGCCCTGGATCTGCTCCGGCGACATGTAGTGTCCGGTCCCGACGATGGTGCCGGTCTGGGTCAGCTCGCTCGGGACCTCGCTCAGGAGCTTGGCGACCCCGAAGTCCATGATCTTCACCTGGCCATCGGCCAGGACCCGGATGTTGCCGGGCTTCACGTCCCGGTGATAGACGCTCCGGCGATGTGCATGGTGCAACCCGCGTGCAACCTGCACCATGATGTCGATCTTCTTGCCGATCGACAGCGGGTCATCCGTGTCGAGGATGTTGCGGAGATCTTTCCCCGGCAAATACTCCATGACGAGGAAGGGCACGCCGTCGTCCTCGCCCAGGTCGTGGATGTTGACGATGTTGGGATGCGAGAGCTGGCCCGCGGAGCGCGCTTCGGCGAGGAACCGCTCGGTGAACGAGCGGTTGGTGAGCAAGTGGCGGGCGATGACCTTGATCGCAACCGTACGGCCAATGCCGGGGTCGCGTGCTTTGTACACGACCCCCATCGCTCCCTGGCCGACGATCTGCTCGACCGCGTATCGACCGATCTTCTCGGGTAGCTGCGCCATGCCTCGTATACCAGCTCGCCGCTCGCCTTGCCTGGCGGGATTGCCGGCCCCGGAAGCCCCCGCGCGCGACGCGGGAAGACGGGCGCGGCGAGGATCACCATGGCGGGGCCCGGCAGACGCCCGCTCGCGGGGGTGCGCGAGCTGGAACCCACCCCCGCTGGGTCGGGCGATCCTAGCACAGGGCGAGGCCATGCTAAGCTCGGGCCGCTCGGGTCGGTCGATTCGGGCGGGTGGACGATGGGTGGACAATGGGCGGACGATGGGATGGATCGCGCACCGCTGCCGGAGGTACCCCGTGAAGGTCAAGCTCGTCTATTGCGCCGCTTGAAACTACGAACCACGAGCCATCAGTTTGATGGAGAGGGCGTTGTCCAAGCTCAAGTGGGACGTCGAAGAGTGGCAGCTCGTACCCAGCGACGGCGGGAGGTTCGAGATCTCGGTCGACGGCGAGCTCATCTACTCGAAGCTCGAAACCGGCTCCTTCCCCGACGAGGACCAGGTCATCGGTTTGATCCGCAAGCGGATTGCCGGCGCGAGCTGAATCCGAGATGACCCGCCCCCGCGGCTCCGCCCCCCGGCGCGTGGTCCGGCTAGCGATCGGTTGCTTCGGGTTCTTTGGGGTACTCGCCGGCACGGCGGCGCTGCCCTCCTCCTCCCGCGCCCAGTCGGAGGCTCCGGCGGACGCTCCCGCTCCGCCCGCCGCTCCCGTCCCGCCTGCCGCGGATTCGGCCCTTCCCCCTCGTACCCTCCACGAGCTCCTGACTGAGGTTCAGGGGCGGCTGGTGGAAGTGCGCATGCTGGATCTGCGGCGCACCGAGGCCGAGGCCGAGCTCGCGCACATTCGGCAGAGCCGGTCCTTCGAGGTGGACATCGAAGGCGAGTATCGCGACGAGGATCTCGATCGGTTCGAGCGGAACGGCAACGACATCAAGATGGGTTCCCAGGAGGACATCCGCCGGAGCCTGACCTTCGCCGTGACGCGCCCGCTCCTCGGGCTGCCGCTCGAGCAGCGGATCATCGTCGCCAACGAGCAGCAGCGGCTGGCTGAGCTGCGCGAGGAGACGATCCTCACCCGGCGCGAGGCCATCCTGGATGTGGTGGAAGTCTATGTGGACCTGCAAGCGGAGCAGGACCTCGAGCCCTCCCGGGAGCGCGCGGTGGTCCTGGCGGAGGAGCGAGTGCGGATGATCGAGGCTCGGCGCTCGCGCGGGGAGAGCTTGCCGAAGGACGTGCTCGCGGCTCGCGCCCAGCTGGCGAAACGGGTGGGAGATCTGGCGCAATCCCGCTTTCGAGTGGAGGAGCAGCGGAACCTCCTGGGACAGCTCGTGGAAGGGGCTCCGCCTGGGCCCTTTCGCACCGTGGAGCTCGACTGGAGCGCCATGTCACCCAAGGTCGGGCAGAGCGGCGAGACGGCCGCGCCGCCGCCGGCAGAGAAGCAGGAAGTGGCTGGAATCTGGTATACTTTGCCTGAGATCGACCTCACGTTCTATTACACCATGCAACACCGGGATCGGCGCTTCGCCGACGAGTACGACGAGGAAGATGGGCATACGCCCGGTGTGCAGCTCAGGGTCGAATTCCCGCTCGATGCCTACCGGGCCGCGCGGTCGTTTGCCCGCCAGGCTCGAGCCCGAGCCGAGCGCCAGCGGATCGCCGTCGAGTCCCTGAATCGCCAGACGAGCGGGCTGGCTCGGCAGGCGGATTTGGCCCACGCCGCCGCCCAAGCCCAGGTCGATGCCGCCGCCGCCGACCTCGCCGTGCGCGAAGAGGAGCATCGGATCTCGAATCTCCGCGCGCAGGAGGGCGAGGGCGACAAGCAGGCGATAGCCGCGATCGATGCCGAGCTGGGAGTGATCGATGCCCGGGCCGAGCTCGGACAGGCGCAGGGGGAACTCGCCCGGCGCTTCTTCGAGCACCGGTTGATCGTCGGCGAAGATCTGATCGAATTATCGGCGGCCGTGTCTCGATTGGAAATGGATGAGAGTGCCGCCGCCGAAGCGGCGGGCGGAACCCGGAACCCGTAGCAGCCCGAACCACGAACCCTGACCCTCGGAACCCCATGCGTCTCGGCGATCGTCCCCCCAATCCCCTCACCGCGCAACAGAAGCGCGCGATCAAGCTCGCGGCGGTGGTGGGCGGTGTGGTGGTCTTGGGATCGATCCTGATCCGGGCCAGCTACCGCGAGCTGCCCGGCTACGTGGTGGGGAGCGAGATCCAGATCTCGAGCGCGGTCGAGGCGATCGTGACCGAGGTCCATCGCCGCGAGAACGAACCCTATCGGCGTGGGGACAAGCTCGTCACCCTCGAGAACCGCGGGCTCCAGACCCAGCTCGAAGGGATCGAGCGGGACCTGGACGAGCTCACCCGATCGCTCGCGATCGAGCAGTCGCGCGACGGTTTCGAGCGCCGGCGGTTCGATCTCGAGAGCTCGATCGATACCGATCAGAGCGAGCTCCTGACCAGCCGGGCGGAGCTCAGCTCCTTGGAGCAGCTGCTGCCGGGTCTTAGCGAATGGCGGGATCTCTCGGCCGAGCGCTTGCGCCGCGGCCAGGAGCTGATGGCGCAGGACGCGCTCACGCTCACCGAGCTGAACGAGCGCCGGCGGGTGGCCATGGAAGCCGACAGCCGCTATCAGGAAGCGGTGGCCAAGCGGGTCATGCTCGAAGGGCGGGTCAAGCGACTCGGGCAAATCCTCGGGTTCGAGCGGCAGCGACTGGGGCGCTTCAACGAAGAGCGGACCGACCTCATCACCGAGCTCGAGCTCAAGCGCCGCGAGAAGGAGGGCCAGCGGGACGAGATCCAGCTGGCGATCTCACGCCTGAACCTCTACGCCACCGAAGATGGGATCGTCACCAAGCTCCTTCGCCGGCCGGGCGAGCTCGTCGCGAGCGGGGAGCCCGTGCTCCTCGTCATGCGCGACGAGCAGCTCTGGGTCGAGGCCTATCTCAAAGTGGCGGAGAAGAAGTACGTGCGGCCCGGCGATCCGGTGGAAGTGGTGGCGCCCGCCTACTCGGGGACCCTCAAGGGCCGGGTCATGACCGTGCGGCCGAAGCTCGAGCCGCTTCCCGGACCCCCGTCGGCGCTCCTCGGACAACAGAACTACGTCGTGCTCGTCATCGCGCTCGACGATCCCGCCGCCGCGCGCAGCGCTCTCAGCCCGGCGCAGGAGGTCACCACCCGGGTCCGCCGCCGCCTATTGGGCGAAGATCAGGCGATCGCCGACGGCGTGCAGTCGCCGCAATCGCCTTAGCTACTCCACCATCGGATCGGATTCCCGCCACGAGATCTGGAGGACGTGGTCGTCCACCAGCTCGGCGGTGAGCTCGCTCACCTGCAGATCGCCGTTCGAGCGCACCGTGCCCTCGATGATGGTGTGGGGCGGCCCGATTTCTCGCTGCTTCCGCTCGAGCGACTTGAGCGAATACTCCACGTTGGAAGTGGTCAGGATGGTTTCCAGGCGCTCCATCGTGCTCTTCGGCTCGGTGGTCACGATCCGGAAGTTGGTCTCTCGCTGCGCATGGAGCATGGTCTCGGGGACCGCTTGCGGGAGGAGATCGAAGAGGCGCGAGATAAGCAGCACGAAGCCGGTCCCGACCACGGCCACCATGGTCTCGTTGGCACCGCAAGCCATTCCCAGCCCGAGCGAGATGATGAGAGTCCCCGCATCGCGCGGATTTCGGATGGCATAGCGATAGCGGATGATCGAGGCGACGCCGATCAGCCCCACCGCCCGCTCGATCTGATCGCCGATGATCATGATGAGGAGCGCGCCCGCCATGGCCAGGAACGCGTGTGCATGCACGACGCTCTGCCGGTAGCGATCCATCTGCTTGCGATAGGAAATGACAACGCCGAGCACCGCCGCGAGCATGATGCGGCCACCAAGCATAAGGGTGCCGTTCAGGATATCGCCGAACATGGGATCGATAGGCTCTAATGGGCTCTAATGGCTCTTGGCCGCTGCCGTGGTGAGGAACACGGGGTCCTTTCCTTCGGCGGCGATGAGGAGCGGAGTCCGATCGCCGTCTTGGGGAGGCCCGAGCGCCACCACTCCCTCCACCTGTCCGAGCTCGGCCAGGCCTGGAACCGCCGCGTGCGTGATCGTGCCGTCTCGCGGGTCCCAGAGGTAGAGCGCAGTTGTTGAGAGATCCGCCGGTGAGTCCGTGGCTCCCGCGAGCACCCACACCCGGCGGCGCCAAGGATCGTAATCGAGACTCCGCACTCCGCGCCCGCCGAGATCCAGGCGCCAGACCGTCGGTGTTCCGAGCCGAGCGCCGGCCGGCGGGCGAACCGGAAATAGCGCCTCGATCGGACCGAGCCCGACCACGAACGCGAGGTTCTCGGTGCGCGGCGAGCGGGCGCCGAAAAGGAGCTGATTCGCCTCAGGATACCACGCCAGTCCTTCGAGATTGATCGCTCCCGGCTCGACCCCGAGCGCCCGGGCGAAGGTGTCGGTGAGGTTAACGGCCAGCTCGAGCCTGGGCTTGCCCCCCGCGAGCGAAGTCGCCGGCTCGAGCTCCAGGAGCCGGGCCAGGTGCCGGCGCTCGGCCTTGGCGGCGCCCTTCTTGGTAAGGGAGTGGGAGGTGAGGAGGTAGACCCGGCCCAGGGAGTCGGCGGCGGCCGATTCCAGGTCGTCGAGCGGTTGGGCGAGCGGGATCCGCTGGGGCGGATGGTCCGGCTTTCCGTCCCAGAGGAAGCACCCGGACTTAGTCTCATCGTCGACGAGCACGATCCGCCCATCGGGAAGGCGGCAGGCGCCGGAGAGCTCCCGAGGCCAGAGGGTGGTTTCGAACTCCGCCGCGCCCGCACGGGCCAAGAGGCTCACGAGCGGAGCCATGGAGAGGAGCAGGAGCGGAGCCCGGCCGCGGCGGCGCATCGGGAAATCCTCCGGAAACGAAGAAGGCGGGATCGGAGATCACGCCTTCAGGGACCCCTCTCGGGCCCGTGAGCCTACTGGAC
>Ga0137428_1000920_pt1 | contig 11954 bp, 10 predicted proteins | sample EasRivERMZT718_2_FD_102305 | JGI IMG/M metagenome (GOLD analysis project Ga0137428, IMG submission 102305) | Soil microbial communities from meander-bound floodplain in the East River, Colorado, USA - East River MetaG ERMZT718_2 | ecosystem: Environmental > Terrestrial > Soil > Floodplain ...
CGTTTGGCACGGGCACTGCCACATTGGCTAAGGGAAGGCGAGCAAAAAGTGTTACCAACCAGAGGGTTGACGACAATGGATACTCGCCAATCCAGAGCAACACCTCCGCCGCGGATGGCGCTATCAAGGAGAGAAATCCCGTAACCAGCCCCAACGGCACAACGACAAAACCGACCAGCGGCACGATGATCGGATTGGAAATGAAACCAGCCAATGACAAATGACCAAAATAGTGAGCCACTAGCGGCCCAGTGCCCAACGTCGCAAACAGCGGCACGGCCAAATGTAGTCTCCCCTGTCGGAGTTTCTCGATCCACCAACTCCGCTCCTGAGGCAGTTCGTCGCGCGGTCGCCCGGGAGACTGCTCCGTCATTCTGCGCATGCCCCAAACAATAAACAAAACCGCAAGAAAAGAAAGCTGAAAAGAAATGTCGGCGACGACGGCAGGCCAGATCAAGGCGATCAGCAGCGCGGCAAAAGTGAGACTGGCAAACACTTCCTCTTCCCGGTCCAACAATACCGCCAGCTCATAGACGCCGATCATGATCGCCGAACGCACCGTCGGCACCATAGCCCCGGCGATGGCCGTGTAAAAAACCACCGCCAGGAAAGAAAAGAACGTCCCCACTTTCAGCAGATTCCAGCGTAGGAGCAGGGTGGGACTATAAGAACAACCAAAGCGAACCAGCCAGAAAACCACTAGTCCCAACATGCTGACGTGCAAACCGGAAATCGACAATACATGATTCACACCGGCAGCGGTAAAATCGTTGCGCATCTCCTTGGTGACAGCGCTCATATCTCCAACGACCAGCGCCTTCATTAATGCACCGTTACCCGCAGTAGCGTGCTGATCGATATAGCGGCGAATCTCCCGGCGGAGGTACTCAATAGCGCCCCTCACACTTCTGAGTTTACGGACTACCAATTCCACCTCATGGTCGGCTTCCAGATATCCGATGGCGTAGATATCCTGCCGAGCCAGGTAAGTTCCATAGTCGAACCCCCCGGGATTACCGCTGTCGCGCGGTGCTTGCGGCCGAACCCAAAAACGCACGCGATCGCCGTAGTGCCATTCCCGCCGTACGTGTCGGACACTCAGTAAAAGGTCGCCCGAAATTTCTTCCGCGCCGGTGGGATGCCAAATCCTCTCGCACCGGAGCAACCACCGGCTTCGATTCGGCAGTTTCTCTGGTTCTCGCACCAGCGATCCTTCCAGGTAGACTCGCGCACCATCGTGGGTCAGCAATTGCACATGATTGCGCGAAAAATTCGGATGCAACAACTGCCAATGCCGAATGTAACCCAGCGAAACCCCCAGGCCGGCAGCAAAGACCAGTAGTCCCCAGCGTCGTGTCCTCGCTTTAATAACTAGCAACAGTGGGAGGAACAGAAGAAACAAACACTCAACCGGGATAACGAGCGGCATCGGGGCCATCGCCTGGCCCACCAGAAGTGACAAAGTCGGAACCACGAGCCAAATCGACGGATGGTGAAAACTCGCAACTGCAACTGCCCTTGTCGCCGTGTCAAAGGACATCTGCAGTTCCGTCACTGCGGCAAAGCGCGCAGAGATTGTAGGATCTCTCTAGCAGTCTTTTCATTCATCAATGGAACTTTAAGGAGTTCTTCCAATGTCGCTACTTCGATTCTTTTGATACTGCCGAAAACGCGCAGCAGAGCCCGCTTCCGTGCCCCGCCAACACCTGGGATAAGGTCTAGCGCGGAGAAGAGTGTTTGACGTGCCCGTAGTTTTTTGTGATGCGTGATGGCGAAACGATGCGCCTCGTCGCGCACTCGCTGGAGCAAGAAAAGCGCGTTCGAGTGGCGCTTCAAAATCACCGGATTGCTCTGACCCGGTAAAAAGACCCGCTCCTCCGAGCGCTCGATGTCTGCGCTGCGTGGCGCCGATTGTACGCGCATTTTCGCCAATCCGACCGCCTCCACGCCTTTAACCCCAACTTCCGCCATTGCCGCCAGTGCCATGGCGAGCTGGCCCTTGCCACCGTCGACCACGACGAGATCCGGCAGATCACCTTCCTCTTTGCCGCGGGTAAAGCGACGCTTCAGCACTTCCAACATCATCCCAAAGTCATCTCCGCCGGAAGCGGCGTCAATACTCCGAATCCGATAGTGCCGATAACGAGACTTATCCGGCTCCCCATTAACAAAGGTCACCATCGAGCCCACGGCGTTGGTGCCATGAAGCATCGAAATATCAAAGCATTCGACTCGCTGGGGGTAATTTCTCAAGCGCAGCTTCAACTGCAGCTCCTGCAGCATCTTCTCTCGCGCTCTTTCCTGATCGTGGCGCTCGGAAAAGCTCTGGCGCGCGTTCTCACGGGCCATCGCCACCAGTTCCCTTTTATCACCCCTGTGGGGGCTAAAAATAGTGACCCGCTTCCCCTTGCCATCGCGTAAGTATTCCTCCCGAACTTCTGCGTCCTCCAACTCCACCGGCAGCAGAATTTCATCCGGAATGAAACGATGACCTTGATAAAACTGCGTCAAGAGCGCCGCCATGACTTCCTCATCGGGAAACTCCAAGTCCTCCAGCGAATAAGACTGGCTGCCAGTCAACTTCCCCTGTCGGACGAACAGGACTTGGACTTCAATGAATCCCCCTTCGCGATAAAGTCCAAAGACATCCTGGTCGCTTCCCCAATGCGAAACCATACGCTGTTTTTCGAGGGTCTTTTCGACGGCTTGAATCTGATCACGAATCTTGGCGGCGGCTTCGAACTCCAAAGCCTCCGCTTTCTCCTCCATTCTTTGCTTCAATTCCACTAGTAACTCATTCTGCTTTCCTTCGATAAACAGCATCGCTTGCCGGACCCGCTCGCGGTACTCCGGTTGACTTACCGGCAAAACGCACGGCGCCAGGCAGCGTTTGATTTGATATTGCAGGCACGGCCGGCTGCTGTTTTTGAAGTTGTGTTCCGTACAGTTGCGTAGGAGAAAATGCTTTTCAACAATGTCGAGGGTTTCGCGAGCCGCCACCGCCGACGAGAACGGCCCAAAATAACGGTTGTTGTCCTTGACAATCTTTCGCGTCGTAAAAATTCTCGGCCAGTCGTGCTGGGTCATCACTTTGATGCTTAGATAGCTCTTGTCGTCTTTGAGCCGGATATTGTAGCGCGGTTTGTACTGTTTAATGAGATTGTTTTCAAGAATCAGCGCCTCTTTGTCACTGCTGGTGACCAGCGTCTCGATATCTGCAACACGCCGGACTAGAAACTGGATCTGGCTCCGCTCGTCCGGATTATTAAAGTACGCACGCACCCGAGCGCGGAGGTCTCTTGCTTTGCCGACATAAATTACCTTGCCTCGGTCGTCCCGCATCAGGTAAACGCCGGAACGTGAGGGTAGATTTGCTATTTTTTCTGGAATCACCGCCATCGAGACACAGGAGATTGTTCGTGGAACACGCCAGATCAAAAACCACGCTATACTAAACTAAATTGACGCCTCCTGGCTAACAAACTGGCATCACAAAGCATGTCAATCCGTGGCCAAAAACTGCACTCCGGTGGACATTTTTCGCAGTTTCTTACGATCTTGCACCGCGTTTCGGATTAGAATCCCACCAATTTCCCGGGCGCGCATTGGCATGACTTTTGGGTTATTGCTTTTCAGCCAACGCGGCAAAAGACCAACGAAACTAAAATGGAGTAATGCCATGTTCGATATTGAAAATCTGATGCGCCTTGGGGTTTTTAGCCAACTGATACCGATCTGGCAAGTGTTTTTCTTCATCGCGAGTCTCTTACCATTTCTACTGTGGAACCGCGTGAAAATCTGCCTTCTTATCACCTATATGTTTACTTACTATCTCGGCTTCATGGTTCAATGGGGAGAGCACATCGCCACCACCGGTTCGATGCAACCATTTGTCCTCTATTCACTCAGCGGTCTAGCCATCGCAGTCTTCTTTGTCGCGACGATTTTCAACGAGCAACCGGCAAAAACCAAGGTTCGCTGGGTCCGTTATTCTCAGCAACCGGATGAGGAAGAACATCCGGCGCGAATGCGCCGATCGGACCCCGTGGAAGCCGCCATCAACATAACCAACGTTTCGGACAGCGAGCGCTGAGAGTTCCGGCGACATACTACGAAAGACCAAGCTACGTGCTACCGACGGATCGCAGGCCGATTTCTTGTTCTTCCATCCTTCGAATGCGGTCGCGCAACTCAGCAGCCCGCTCGAATTCAAGCCGTTCAGCGGCTTTCTTCATTTCTTTCTTAAGTTTTTGAATTGCCCGCGGCAATTCTTCCGACCCGTACGGGGTGTCCTTCTCCGCAGCCAAGGGTACGTCTACATAGTCAGCCTCGTACATTTTCACCAGAGGCGATCCGAGAGACTTGATGACAGTTTGCGGTGTGATACCGTGTTCCTTGTTGAAAGCCGCCTGCCACCTACGACGTCGATCGGTCTCGTCAATCGCCGACCTCATGGAACCCGTGATGGAATCGGCATAGAGGATTACTGTCCCATAAACATTGCGCGCGGCTCGACCGATAGTCTGGATCAGCGAACGATCGGAGCGTAGAAATCCTTCTTTGTCGGCATCGAGTATAGCAACGAGAGAAACTTCCGGCAGATCGAGCCCCTCGCGCAACAGGTTGATACCGACCAAAACATCAAAAACTCCGATGCGCAGTTGTCGAATGATCTCGACTCGCTCCAGGGTCTCAATATCGGAGTGCAAATAGCGAACTTTAACGTTTAGATCCTGATAGTAGTCCGTCAGGTCTTCTGCCATTCTTTTGGTTAAAGTCGTGACCAGAACTCGTTCCTTGCGCTCAACCCTCTTGCGTATCTCCTCAAGTAGATCGTCCACCTGATTGCGCGCCGGGCGCACAATGAGCTCCGGGTCCATCAAGCCCGTCGGACGAATAAGTTGCTCGACGATGGCCCCTCTGCTCGTTTCCAACTCATACTTGGCGGGCGTGGCGGAAACGTAAACAACCTGGTCCAAGCAGGTTTCAAACTCGGCAAAGTTCAAAGGACGATTGTCCAAAGCCGAAGGCAACCGGAAGCCGTACTCAACAAGAGTTTCCTTTCGCGATCGGTCGCCCCTATACATACCACCGATTTGCGGCACAGTGACGTGACTCTCATCGATGAAAAGCAGGAATTGGTTTGGAAAGTAACTGAGCAAGGTCGGTGGCGGCTCTCCCGGTTTCCGACCGGTCAAATGGCGCGAGTAATTCTCGATGCCCGGGCAAAAGCCCATCTCTCCCAAGAGCTCCAAATCGTAAAGCGTGCGTTGTTCGAGCCGTTGCGCCTCCAGGAGCTTATGCTCTCCGCGTAGCTGTTCCAGGCGCTCCTTGAGTTCAAGACGTATGTCCCGCGTCGCTTGCTTCATGCGATCGGCGCCCGTCACATAGTGGCTGGCGGGATAAATACAGGCTTTATCGACCCGTCGCTGAATTTTCCCCCGGATCGGGTCGATCTCATGGATGGCTTCAACCTGATCATCGAAAAACTCAAACCGAAGCGCCGACGAATCCTCATACGCCGGAAAAATCTCGACAATGTCTCCCCTGACCCGAAAGGTGCCACGATAAAAATCAAAGTCGCTGCGCTGATATTGAATGTCGACCAGTTTTCTTAACATCTGGTCCCGTTGAATCCGACTACCCTCTTCCAGATACACCATCAGGTCGAAGTAAGCTTCCGGCGAACCGAGGCCATAGATACAGGAGACGCTAGCGACGATCAGTGTATCACTTCGCTCCAATAGGGCTTTGGTTGCCGAGTGGCGCAGCTTATCGATTTCATCGTTAATGGAAGCGTCCTTCTCGATGTAGGTGTCCGTCGAAGGCACGTAGGCTTCCGGCTGGTAGTAGTCATAATAGCTGACGAAATAGCGTACGGCGTTGTCAGGGAAGAGGTCACGAAACTCGTTGTAAAGCTGCGCCGCAAGAGTCTTATTGGGCGCTATGACCAAAGTCGGCTTGTTGACCCGGGCGACCACGTTGGCCATGGTGAATGTTTTACCGGAGCCGGTGACTCCCAGTAGGACCTGGTCTTTTTTCTTTAGTTCAATGCCCTGGACGAGTTTATCGATGGCCCGGGGCTGGTCGCCTTGGGGTTTGAATTCAGAGACTAACTGGAACCGACGTTCTTCTCTCTTGCGTATCATCAGAGAAAAATACCAGCCCCAGGGGCGTCGGACAAGCAGCTGTTATCTTGCCTTCGTGTCGTAACCGACGTAGAGGCGGTCGATGTAACCGTTGCGGTCGAGTTCGGCGAGGGGCCCGAGCTCGATGAACTCCGCCGGTCGGTATTTGGCGAATTTGGTATCCCCGGCAGCCAGGTGATTGATTACCCCCTGAACTGCGCTTTCGACGGCAAAGGTTTGGCGGGTATGTCACCTCCGTAACTCCACGATTCCTCCAACGCCTCAGGATCCCTGGTGCCGAGAAACTTTGCAAGAATTTCGTATGTCTCTTCACGCCGGGTTTTAAAGAAATGGATGCCCCGCACCATGGCACGCACCACCCGCAATGTAAGATTCGGGTATTTTTTCATAAGGGAGCGGCGCGTCGCAAAGGTCGAGCCCTGGTATTCGATTTTTAGATCCGCGAGATTCACCAGGAAATTCATGCCGGCCCTCCGAGCGAACAGCGTGGCCGGAGGTGAAACCATCGTTGCCGCAACCCGGCGCGCATCGAGGGCGACCCACATGGCTTCATTAGTGCCGAGATAGAGAAACTTGACGTCCTTATCGGGGTTCAATTTCAGATGCTCGAGCGCCGAACGGGCATTCTTCTCATAGGCATCCCCGGGGCGCTGCAGACCGATAACCGCGCCGATCATATCCTTAGCGTTGCGGATTTCCGGGCGGCTCACCAAGGTCATGCTGGCGTATCGTGTCAATCCGCCAAGCATGACAACCTCCGGGTTCCGCACCGACACCGGAATAAGCAGAAAGGCCGACATGGTGGCAAAATCGGTATCACCAGAAAGGAGAGCCATCGGTGACACGGCACCGGCGGTTCGCACCACCTCGACCTGCAGCCCCTCCTCGCGAAAAAAGCCGGCTTCATTGGTCAGATAGGGAATCGAGTGGGTCACAGCCCTTGCCGCGTATCCGATTCGAATCTTATCTTTTTCCGGTTTTCCCTGAGCGCCGGCGTTTGCACCGAAGACGACCGGTGAAAACAATGTTAATAGAATCAAAAAACGAAAAAATAGATTCACGACCTAACCTCCCCCCCGGGACGCTTCGATTCTCCGACGCTAGGTCAGGGACAATAACAAGACAGTCGCCGGAGAACAACTCATTCCTAACTTCATCTGATTCTAGGATACATGGACGAGCGTTCGTCACTGCGATTAAGATCTATTTGAAGATAGCGCACGGGTGTTCGAACGGGAAGGTACAAGCGCTGAGCGCAGGCTACTCAAGAACTGGGTACCCGAGGTAGTCGTTCCGGTCTCATGGACCGTTAGGTGTCTCTTGAGAATTTTCCGCTCGTAAATAGAAAGCTCTAGCAGATCAGTCGAGCAAATATCACCGCCCGCGCTCCGAGCCGTCGCGGACCAATCCACCAGGCCGCACCGTCACAAGCCGGCCAGGCTGGCGAAACATGATTTGCGCGATATTAGCCGAGATTGGTTTGCCAAAAAGGCAATGGCCTTTGCCGTTTCGACTGGTACCGTTGGCCCAGGCGGCGAACTCATCCGGCGTCGGGGTATGACCGAGGTCGGCTGCGCAACGCCGCACGATGAAGCCGAGCATCATTTTCGGAGTACCTTTCTGAAGCCCAAGAGAACCATCCATGACCCCTACTGTATAAAAAATATTCACTAAGGTTGCAAGAAAATTCGCCATTGACTTCTGGTTTTTGCGGTTTGCTGTTATTCTAGAAGCCTATGGTATCGAAAAACTGGGAGAGGTATTTGAAATTTCGGTGCACTGGTTGCGGTAACTGCTGCCGCGACACCGTCGTTTGTATCACCGACGCTGATGTTAAAAGAATCGTTGACGGAACTGGCAGATCCCCACTCGAATTCGTCCGCTTTCACACGCATGATGAAATTTCGATGTCGACCAGTGATCCGCTTTGGGTCAAGTTTAACGACACGCGAGCCGTCATGGGTCTCCGTTCCATCCACGATCGTTGCGTCTTCCTCGACCATGAGACCAATTTCTGCACGATCTACGAGCATCGACCGGTCACGTGTAGAGACCACCCATTCAACGTAACTTTGTCTGACACGGGAGCGGTAGAGAGGATTTCCCTGAGTAAGATTGTGAAATGCCCTCATGCATGGGACGGCAACGTATCTCGCCGCGAATTGCGCACAGTGCAAACTTGGAATGAACGGCAAGAGGACAGCTACCTGAGAAAGGTTCGCAAATGGAATAGCCGTAAGACCGGAGCCAAGACACGACCGGCATTTCTCCGTTTCCTGGGCCTCTTGGTTTGACGTTTTCTTCAATCACCTAGGTTTCCACAAAAACTGTTGATAACTTGTTTATAATCCCCGTATCAGGCCAGAGTTGAAGAGGCGAGCCAACAGAATGCCTAAAGAAGCGGCGTTAAAACGCAAAATAAATTAGTAACTTAGAAATAAATGGCTTTTTCTTATCTACAGGTCACCGAAATGCGAGATAACTCACAGATCTACAAGTAGCTCAAACAATTTTCCCGTCTTTGGTATTCTATAGTATTTAAAAGAAGTTACCGGGATTTTCGTCCCACGAGAGTCGCCAGGAAATCAGGCAGCTTTAGGCAAAGGTTGGCAACAAGCTAGTTTTCTTCGATCTGAATCAATTGGCCCGGCAGCGCATGGAACGCACCCTCGAGTCCAGTCGTAGTAGCCTTACCGACGATCTCTGTGAGTAGCCGTGCCCACCGGCGCAAAACTCAGAGTGGGCATTAACAACAACTATTTTCTTGCACCATCTCACAACAACAAACCGCTCGGCTCGCAAAGCTAAATCATGCGACATCGCGTCGCAACCGGGCCCATTTCAATGGGAAACGGCGGGCTCGTCCATTCCGCTAAGAACCCCGCTTGCATTCCTCCGAGCTCAAGCCACCCCCGGTAAGACCGTAGAAACCCATCACCCGACCCGATAAAGTTCTAACATCCTCGGTTGAATCGAGATGTTGAGCAAAGTTTCAAACATCGTGCTCAGATAGCCCACTATGACAAGTGAAACGAGCTGCTTAAGAAAACCCGATATCTTCTTTCTTTCTGTTATGTCGGCTACCGCAAGTGCAGAAACTATTTTCGAGCTTAACCCTAATGCGGCCAACCGGAGCCTGCCGTGGTCAAGTTTCGCCTTGTCCGGCCATTTTTGTGACGTAGTCACGTTTTTCTCATACAAAAGCAACCAAAGAGCGGTGGTTCTATAACCCCCTTTTTCCTGGCCTTCCGATTGCTAAGTCCAGGAGCAGTTGAAGGTATTAAGGAGTAAGCAATGTTACACTTGAAACGATCTTCAAAGCTTTTCACTCTCGGACTTCTGCTTCCATTAGCCGCGGGGTGCAGCGCTTCAGTGAAAAGCCCGTCGGGATCCCAAACCGTTTCCCCGTTGCCTGAGTCTCAGATCCTGACTGGCAAAGCTCCAGCGCTTCCCTCCCTTGATGCCCGTGTCACCAAGCTGGTGTTCTTTAGCAGTAGCCCGTCGGACATAGCGCCACTTAGAAAGCCGATCTATAAAAATCGGTTTGCGCACGCGAGTACTACAACAGTCCACCCGGAAATTCACCTCGATCATGCGCCATCCGCTAAGAAAGTATTCTTTGCCCTAACCGTCCACATTCGGGAGAGCGGCAAAACAGTCAGAATTGTGGATTATGACAGCCGGATAGATCCGGAGTCGACGTCGTCTTACCACTCGGTCGGGGTAGGCGTGTTAGGTACGGGAAATTGGCGTGTCGGCGTCTATGACGTCGATGTCCATATCAACGGGGAGAAGGTAGCGACGGGTTATTTTCAAGTTTACTAACTAACTTACCCAGTCCTCTGGTACCATCCATCGCCCCAACGCTTTGCCTCAAGATCAACAGAAACAACCTGTCTCCGAAATCTCGTTTTAACACCTGATTACAGATTGAGCGAAACGGCGGACGTCCCCACCTCGGTGACTAACGATGTTCTGCGAAACCGTCCACGAGAACGTCACGCGCAAAAGGTCATCAACCGAATTGAGCCGCTACATTGAGATAATTTTGACACTCGCCGCTATGAGCTAGCACTGGCGTTGTCGAGTTGCTTTATTAGCTCGCTTGCGACCTGTTCCGCCAGCCGATGCAAGGCTTTTTGACTGAGCACACGCGTCGCTTTGATGACCTCCATTTCCCTGAGTTCATCGTAGCACTCGACGTCCTTCAGATGGACCATAGCCATGACACTTTCCGGGTTTTCGATCCGCGCTCCATCTTGAGTCACAAAGGCTTCGAATCCTCTCCGTATCACCGTCACCGTTTCCGGCTTCAGCAGCTCATAGAGGCCGCGAATGGCTACGTAGGCGCCGATAACCACAACGACTTGTGACTTTAGAAAATCCTGATCGGGTCTATGGTTTCGTGTAAAGATCTTTAGCATGGGTTGATAAGTATTATGCCTGGAACGCCTCAATCGTTACGCAGAATTCTCCAAACGTTGCGATCTCCGCAGGTACATGTGGATAGCCAGATCATACAGATTTCTGGTATTGAAACGCTTGCGTATTTCCTCGCCGACCGTACTTTTATACGTAAGACACAGGGTCTGGCCGGACACGGACACATCAAATACGCGGGCATTTTTACGATCCAGTTGGTCACCAACCACACGTAACAGTTGTGAAAGCCTATACGCATTCGGCATTACGCTCGCCTCGCCATGCTGTGCCTTTGCTCCGTCGTCAGGTGGGCAATATCCGATGACGTGTAGCATAGCGTTTGTTCGAAGGGGACGAGATCGGGCGGCTCTTCATTGGAGTTGTGAGATCTCCACAGTCTTTTGGCAATATTTTTTCAGAAAGCCACCCTCTCGTGAGGAGGGAGGTGCTGTTAGGGAATCGGACGCCTTGCGCTTGGCGGTCACATGTAATGCGTAGTTTTCACCCTGTTTCTCCAAGTCGATGGCAATGGTATCGAGCGACTCCAATGACGCACCGATAGCTCTAAGGGATTGGGCGTACGAAAGCATCATTGCTACCTATCCTGACCAGCAAGTCTCCAGAGCAAGCCCGAGGCCGCCAGCGGATCCGGCATTCATGTTCAGCAACGATCACAGAAATACCAGAGACTTCTACGTTGGCAGGTTTAAGAATACCCGGCGCTATGCTTGCCCCATGAAGGATGGGTGATTTGGCCCGCTGGACCTGCTGATGTTACACACCTACTATTTCGCCCGATGCAGCCCAAAGGCCTCGTGATAGAGGGCGGGGACTTCTTTAGGGCTAATCGGCACCGATGCTGGGGTGACAAATATAAAATCTTTTTGCAACAATTCCTGGAGCCAGGGTTGATGTTTGATGCCCTTCCGGACGGCAATTCGCCCCGTCAGATCGGACATCTTGCTCTGTCCCTCCCCAGAAAGCAGCCAATCATATAAGATAATCGCAGCATGAGGATTGGTTGCGCGCTGCATTAGCGCAAGCAGATCGGGCTCGGCCGGATAAGGATCGAAGATACGAAAATCGATGGGCGCACCCTTGCCTTTGAGCTCGGCCACCCGCCGGCCCCGTGCGGCAATGGCAATCGCTGATTCGCCGCCCAGCAGAAGCTGAACTCTCATAACGCTGCTTGAACCCGGCATGTGGAGATCCTGTTTGGCCAAAGCCTTCATGTATTCCATCCCCTTCTGCCTACCCAGATGGTCCAACATCACCGCGAACCAATCGTAATCTTCCGTGCCTAGACTCATCTTCCCTCTCCATTTTGGCAGCAGCAGGTCCTGATAAGTCTTTGGCGCTTCTTGAGGCGACACCGCTTTGGTA
>Ga0137428_1000921_pt1 | contig 11950 bp, 8 predicted proteins | sample EasRivERMZT718_2_FD_102305 | JGI IMG/M metagenome (GOLD analysis project Ga0137428, IMG submission 102305) | Soil microbial communities from meander-bound floodplain in the East River, Colorado, USA - East River MetaG ERMZT718_2 | ecosystem: Environmental > Terrestrial > Soil > Floodplain ...
ATCGACCTGGTACAGGGTGGAATCGGAGGTTATCAGATCCCATCCCGAGAGAAAGAGTACGCCGTCGGATCGGAAGGAGAGATCGAAGAGTCCGCCGGCCCCCGGGATCCCGGCGTTGACGAGTGGCCCGATTTCCGTGCCTGCCCCGGTTGCCGGATCGATGGTGATGAGGACGTTCGTTCCATCTGACGGTCGCTTGCCGACCCCGAAGAGACGTCCCGTCTGCGGGTGGACATCGATCCCGCCAACGGCGTTGAAGTTGATGGCTCCGACGGAGAATGCGGCGCCCGTGATGGGATCGATCCTGAGGAAGCGGCTCGGAGCCGCCGAGCCGCCGACGTGCGCCGCGCCGTATAGCGCTACCGGGCACCGATCGGGCTCAAAGGCGAGGGCGTCGAGCCCCCCGACGGTGAGCCCGATGTGTCGCACGAGCCCACTGACAGGATCGAGCGTCGCGAGGTACTGCGTCCCGGGCGTGCCTTGGCTGTCATTGACCGAGACGTACATCACGCCCGAAGAGGGTTCGGCGTCCATCGCGTTGGGCACGAACAGGAGCGTGGGCGGGGGGAATCCGGCATACACCGCCGGCAGCCCCACGGCCGAGGGCGCCCCCGTGGACTGGTTCACCGTGTGGACGAAGGTCGTCGGAGAATCGGTCCGCACCAGGTAGAGGGCCAGGTTCCGGGAGAACGCCAGCGCGTTGCCGCCGCCCCCCAAACCGGGGCCGAGGATCGTCGCGACGCCCGTCGCGTGGTCGATCGTGGCGATCGACTGCGGATTCATGACGTGGGCATAGAGCCGGCCATCTGATGGTCTGAAGGAAATGTCGGTCACGGCGCGTCCCGCCGCGATGCCCAGCGGTCCAACCTCCGTACCCACCCCCGTGATCGTGTCGATGACGATCAGGACCACGGTGTTGGTGCCGTCGTCGCGCTCGCCCACGCCGTAGAGTCTGCCGTCGGGGCCGAAATCCATGGCGCCGACGCGCTGGAACTTGATGGGGCCGACGAGAGTGTCCGCCCCCGTCGAGGGATCGATGGTGTAGAGGTCAGCCAGGCCGTCGGGTCCGCTGTATGCCGATCCGTAGAGTGTCGCGGCTTCGGTCAGTCCCGCCGCCGCTGCCGCTATCGCCAGAAGACACAACAAGATACGCGTGTAGTGCGCCATTCGCATGCGATCCCCTCATGGGTTCCCGAGTGAGAGATGAGTCCGCTGATTGCTCTTATACCTTGAATCGGCTCCCAAGTTAAGTGCGGGGGCGCGCCCTTTCTCGTGGCGTTCTGCGGCCGCTCAACCCATAGAGCGTGAGTTACAGCACGGCCGTCTCGGGGATCAGGTCTCCCTCGGCGAAGCGCGCGAGACGCAGCGGGTGGATGTCGAGCGTCGTGGAGCGCCCCGCGGCGATGAGTTCCGCGATCGCCCTGCCGGCGGCGATCGAGTGCATGATGCCGTGCCCGCCGAACCCGATGCACTGGAGAAAGCGTGGCATCGAGTCCACGGGGCCGACGATCGCGTGGTGATCCGGCGTCTCGGGGTAGAGCCCCGCCCAGCAGTTCTTCCGGTCGATGCCCACACCCTCGAGGAAGGGAAAGCGGTTGCCGATCCTCTCGGCCACCGCCGGCAGGAACGCCGGGTCGACGCTCGTATCGGTCCCCGGAAGATCGTCCGGATTGGACCATGCGATCAGGAAGCCGCCGCTTTCGCGCCGGATCAGGACTCCGGTGTCGAGATCGACGCACATCGGGATGAGGGAAGGGATCGTGGCATCGTACGCGGCGACGGGATCCGTGCAGGCGAGGTTGCGCCGCACCGGGCGGCAGGGGAGGTCGATGCCGAGCATCGCCCCGATACGCGCGGCATCGGCCCCGGCGGCGTTCACCAGCCATCGCGCCGCAACCTCCCCCGACGTCGTGGCGATGGCGAAGCCCTCGCCGGCCTGCCTGATCCCCGTCACCTTCGTCTCGAAGCGCCCCTCGATCCCCATCGTCCTGGCCTGGCTCTGCAGCGCCTGGACGACGCCATGAGGATCGATGAAACCGTCGGTGCCGCAGAAAGTCCCGGCGCGCAGTCCATCGGGACGTATGAAAGGCGCGTGGCGCAGCACCTGCCCGGGTGCGAGCCACGCGACATCGACGCCGCACGCGCGCTGCAGCTCCCATCCCTGCCGCAGCGCGTTCTCGCCGGTTTCGGTGCCGGTGAAGAGGAGATAGCCCGCCTGCTTGAATCCAGGCAGCCCGTCGGTGTCCCGGTCCAGCAGCTCGAGCTGTTCGATCGTGAAGCGCGAGAAGTCGATGTTGGGCCGCGTGCGCCACTGGGCCCGCACCCCGCCGTTGGCGCGCGCGGTGGATCCGCGGCCGGCGGCCCCCTCACGTTCCAGCAGCACGACGTCCCGGATTCCGGCGCGCCCCAGCTCGCGGGCGACCGCAAGTCCGATGACCCCTGCACCGACGATGGCGACGTCTTTCACTGACCCTTCCTGAACCGCACGAAGGAGAACGCCGCTTCGGGAGCGGCGCGCCCAAGCACCAGATCGGCGACGTGCTCGCCCACCGCCGGCCCCATCTTGAACCCGTGGCCCGACCCGCCACCGGCGATCCAGAGGTCGTCCCAGCGGGGATGCCTGTCGAGGATGAAGTGTCCGTCGGGAGAGTTCTCGTACTGGCAGACGCGCGCCTCGAGCAGCGGCGCGTCCGCCAGGGCCGGGAAGCGGGCGCCGAGCGCCTGGCGCGCCCGCGCGATCCCGTCGACGCTGGGGAGCCTCTCGCCATGTGTCGGGTCGAACCTCTCGCCGCGCGTGTCGTCGGCGAACTTGAAGCCGCGCCGCTGATTCCCGGGAATGCCGTAGAGGAAACGCTCGCCCATCGTGACCCAGATCGGCATCGTCCCTTCGTCGAAGCGCGCGTCGCCGGCCGGCGTGCCGAAGTAGAAGACCTCCTGCCGCGTGGGGGCGATCAGGTCCGCCATGAGATCGGGAAGGATGCTCCCCAGCCACGGGCCGCACGCGAGGACGTAGGCGTCGGCCGCGAGCATGCCTCCCCCGGCGAGGGGAAGCGGAGCGCCCGCCGGCCGCGAGGCTGGGAGCGGGGCGAGCGCCGCCTGCCGGTAGGTGCCCCCTTCCTTCACGAAGGCACGCCGCACCGCGTCGCAGGCCTGGCGCGCCAGAAGATACCCGGCCTCCTTCTCGAAGAAGACCGTACGGACTCCCTCGAAGCTGATCTGCGGATAGCGCCGGGCCGCATCCGCGAGCCCGAGCTCCTCCACGGTGAAGCCCGACTCCTTCGCCGCCGCGAGGGAGGATCGCGCGTAGTCATCCGCGCCGAGGAACATCCACAGCGCGCCGGTGGGAAAGAAGAGTTGCTCGCCCCACGCCGTCTCGCTCTGCCTCCACTGCGCGAGCGCGCGCGCCGTCCATTCGACGTAGCGCCGCGTGCCGCCGTAGATCGAGCGCAGGACGCGCGTCTCACCCCCCGAGCTGGCGCGGCTGTTTCCCGGCCCCCAGGCATCCACCAGCGTGACGGAAGCGCCGCGCCGTAGAAGGTGCAGCGCCGTCCACCCGCCGAACGCCCCGGCGCCGATCACGGCGACGTTCGGCTTTCTCCTGGCCGAAGGCGCGGGCCCGGCGGTCGCATCGCCCGCTGCCGCGCGCGAATCCGGCGCGCTGTGAGCGAAGAGTCCTCCCGCTCCCAGCGCGAGAGGGACGCTGGCCGCGCTCAGGAAGTCGCGGCGGGAGACCGCTGCCGTCATCGCGGCATCGTACTACAGCCGTCGAGGACAGCTTCCCGCAAACCGTTTCGGATATGCTGCGCAACGCGAAATCAATGAAATCACGATAGGGGATTCCCGTGCGTCCGGCGACCATCGCCAAAGCCCTCCTGCTCGCATCCGCGGCGGCCGTGGGTCTGGCCGTGTCCCAGCAGGAGACCTACGACGCTCTCTCGGCCCGGCTCGAGCGTGAGAGCTGGGTCCCACCCTATTTCGCGGGACGCGTGCCGATCTTCGACCCGCGCCAGCACGAGCCTCTCGTGGCGGCGATGCGTCAGGAGCCCTTCGAGGAGGTGCGCGCAGGACGCTACGCCTACCGCACGTCGCCCGCGCGCATCGAGCTGGGGCGACGACTGTTCGAGACTTACGACTGGGGGACGGCCGAGACCTGGCGCCCCGCGCAGAGATACACCTGGTACTCGCTGGGGCTGACGACCGCCGAGGAGCTTCAGGCGCGCTACGGCGTACGAGTCCGCCCCGACGGGACGCTGCTGGGACTCACAGGGATCGTCGCGCAGGATGGGAAGACCGATTACGGCTGGACCTGCGCGATGTGTCACGGGACACTCGATTCTGAGGGGCGTGTCGTCCTCGGCAGCCCGAACCACAAGCTGGCCTATGGACTGATGCACCACCGGGCGCTGGTCACGCACCCCTCCCGGCCGGGCGCCCCCGGCCCGGGGTTCATCGACAAGGACACGCCGCTGGCCGATCTGATCTCCCTGGGCCCGGGGCGCATCGACATGAACGGGGATCGCAGAGTCAACGCGGTCAAGATCCCGTCGTTATGGGGACTCCGCTCGCTGCGTTCGGGGATCTTCGCCAACGGGAGCATCGGCAATATCTGGATGGGGATCCCGCACAACGGCGGTCCCTTCCCCGCATCGGATCTGATCGAGGCGGTGGTGGCCTACGTCCTGAGCCTCGAGCCGCCGCCGAACCCCGCGGCCGCTGCGCCTGCGGCCGTCCGCGGAAGGAAAGTGTTCGAAGGAGCGGGGTGCGCCTCATGCCACGCCGGGGGGGATTACACCAACGGCGAGGTGATCCCGCTCCCGGTCATCGGAACCGACCCGTCGCGCGCCGCCGTCGAGTTCCCCAAAGGGTACAAGGTTCCCTCGTTGCGGCGGCTCGACCTGCAGCAGATGTTCCTCCACGACGGATCGGTTGACGCGCTTGCCCTCCTGTTCTCGAAGGAGCGGCTCAACCGGATCAAAGGGCACGAGTACGGACTGGATCTCGCGCCGAAGGAAAAAGACGACCTCGTCGCGTTTCTGCTCTCGCTATGATGGCGGCATGTTGAAACGCATCGCACTCTTTGTCCTCACCGCACTCGCCATGACGGCGTGCGCCACGGAGCGCGCGCCGGAGCGCGCCGCGTCGCTCCCGCAGTCGTGGGAGCTGATGCGGGACCTGAAAGCCGGCGGCTGGGAGCCCCCCTTCTTCGAAGGGACGGTGAGGACGTTCCCCGATGGGTACCATCTCGATCTGGCGCGCCGCGCGCTCGCGCATCCGACCACCTCGATCACCGTCGGCGGCTTCGACTACCGGACCTCCCCCGAGCTGATCGCCGCGGGCCAGGAGATCTTCCGCACCTATCACTTCGGCTCGCATCTCTACTGGGACTTCCGGCGGACGATCGATCATGCGACGGGTATCACCAAGCCCGAGGACTACGAGACGATCTACGGGGTGAAGCGCGACGCCGAGGGGTACTTCGTCGGCATCGTCGGGGTGAAGCGCGCCAACGGCGACGTGGACTACGGTCATTCCTGCGCGCTGTGTCATTCCAACGTCGCGGACGACAGGACAATCGTCGACGGCATGGCGAATCACGACTACGACATCGGGCGTTACTACGACGCCCTGCGCACGAAGATCAGCGACCCGGAGGTCATCTCGCTGGGGGACTCGGCGCTCGACGTGCTGCGCTTCTCCGGGCCGGGGCGCACCGACTCGACCGTCGATTCGCACTGGGCGCCGATGCGTGTGCCCCACCTCTACGCGTTGCGCGCCTTCGAGCACGGCGTGCGCGCCAACGGCGACATGCCGAACCTCTGGATCCAGTGCTACCGGAACCTCAACGCAGCCTACGCGGTGGACTCCGAGATCATGGAAGCGGTCATGGCCTACATGCTCGCCTTGAAGCCGCCGGCGAACCCTCGCAAGCGCGGCGAAAGAGAGCAGAGGGGGGAGGCCGTCTTCGAGGCGCAACGTTGCCACCGGTGCCATCTCCCGCCGTATTACACCGACGGGCAGGTGGTGGACTGGTCGGTGATCAGGACCGACTCCGATCGCATCGTCAATGGCTATCCCAAGGGGTACAAGGTCGCCAGTCTCCTGCGGCTCGATCAGTACAAGCTCTACCTGCACGACGGCTCGCTCACCGAGCTTACGCAGCTCTTCGACCCGGCGCGCCTCCAGCCCTCCTACGAGGCGCCGGGGATCCCGACGGGACGCCGCAAGCAGGGGATGGGGGTCCCGGGTCACATGTTCGGGATGAGGCTCTCACCCGACGATCGGGCCGCCCTGGTGGCTTTCCTCAACGCACTCTGAGGGTCATCCGCTGCATTAAGTCCATCAAAGGATCGTCTTACCAGGACTGACTGTTTGATACCATTGGCGCATCGCACTTCCTGAGGTAATAGATGAAGAGCCGACCGATCAGCCTCGCCGCACTCGCCTCTTCCGCCATCGTCGCGGTTGTGGCCATCATGGTCGCGTGCGCTTTCGGCACATCGGCCCGCCAGACCTCCCGCCCCGGGCGCATCCACGGGGTCCTGGTCACCAGCGACAGGGTCGAGGATCTCTCCAGCATCGAGGCGATCGTCGCGTCCACCCGGCAGATCGCGGACCCTTCCGAGCAGGCGGCGGAGCTCTTCAGGCTGGCGTCGAAGTTCCGCCACCAGGCGGAGCCGGCCCGGGAGTTCGTGGAAGGGGACCATGTCCACGACCCGGTGAAGATCTTCAACGTCTACGGCTACTGCGCATGCTGCTGCGCCACCGCGACCATGATGGCGCTGGGTCGCGAAGCGGGGCTCGAGGCGCGGGGGCGAAACCTCGTGGATCACACCGTCCCCGAGCTTTTCTACAACCACACATGGCACATGTACGACGCTTCGCTGATCAATTACTTCACGACCGAAAGGGGGCACGTGGTCGGCGTGGATGATCTCGTCGCGCGGCGCGATGCTTTCATCGATCGGGCGCATTGCGCCTTCCTCGATGCTGAGGATCGCCTGCCGGCCCGGACGCACGGCGCCCGCGACCTGGTGGACATCTATTCGGTCCCGGCCCGCAGCACCGAGCACGAGCAGCTCTACAGCGTCGGTCATCGCATGGGCCAGAGCCTTCGCGCGGGCGAGGTGCTGACGCGCGCCTGGTCGAACGAGGGGCTCTACCTTGACGCTGCTGCCCCCGGCCCATGGCCGCCGCCGCTCGACGCCCGCGGCAGCGAGGGGAGCCTCGCCTACCTCGAGCAGCTCGACCCGGAGTATCCGATGGGGCTCATCGGCAACGGGGAGCTGCGCTACGTTCCCGATCTCGCGTCGGGCGCGTGGCGCGATGGTCTCCTCTCCGCGCGCAACGTCGCCTCCATCGCGGACGACGCGCGAGCGCCGGCGATCCATCTGGAAAGATCGGGGGACGGGGAGATCGTGATCCCGATGTCGAGCAGCTATGTCTTTCTGTCCGGCTCGGTTCGCGGGAGGCTCGTGATGGGACGGGCCGGCGACACGGTCGGCGCCGACATCTCGCTCAACGACGGGCTCGACTGGACGCCGATCTGGGACGCACCGGGCGTGGGGGCGCACGACGTGAGCATCGACCTGACCCCCCACGTACGACGCCGCTACCGCTATCTCGTGAGGATCCGCATCAGCGGACAAGCGGGGTCGTCCGGCATCGAGGCGCTCGCCTTCGATCACCACGTGCAGTGCGCGCAGCGCGCGCTGCCCCGGCTCGGGAGGGGTAAGAACCACATCACCATCGCGGCTGCGGACCCGGCGCTCGCGACCATCACCCGGGAAGGCAACTTCGGCCGGGCCGCGGCCGGTCTTTCCTACAAGGACTTCCATGCCGAAGTCGCCGGGCTGAAGGAGTACGAGGAATACGGGGCCCTGTTCCTGTCGGGAGGCGAAAGAGGGACCCTCACCTTCCCGATCGAGACACCGGGCGACGTGGCCGGCGTGAGGTTCGGGGGATCGTTCCGCTCGCTCGATCCGATCGGCAGCATCCGGCTGCTCGTGAGCGACGACCACGGCGGAACATGGAAGGAAGCCGAGACGATCCCCGGGCCTTTCGTCGGGTACGCGAAGTACGTGCGCTTCACCGACATCGCGCCCGGCACGAGATCGCTTCTGGTCCGCTACGAGCTGAACGGAAAGCAGCTCGGCGTGGGGATCTTCGTCTTCCGGGTGGACGTTGACTACCACGACCCGCTCGGGGGCCCCCGCCCCGTGAAGGTGACCTACGAGTGGCTCGAGGACGGAGCGCCAAGAAAGGACGAGCGCATCGTCGAGCGCTACCCCACCACCTACACGATCCAGGCGCAGGGGGTGCCGATGATGAAGACGTTGACCATAGAAGGGCACTGACCGTACGTCGTTTCCCCGCCAGGCGGCAGCGGTCTATATTTGCACCCGTGACCGTGAAGCCCGCCCCCGAGCCAGCACAGACCGGCGTCCCATGGCTCATGGCTCTTTGCGTCGTCGCGGTCGGCGCGCTCGCTGCCGCCGGAATCTGGAGCATCGCGGTGGCGCGCCGCGGCGCCGTCGATCATGCCGCAAGCGTGTTTTCGCTCGAGACCACGGGGCGCGCGCGGGCCATCGAGTCGGCCCTGTCGTCGACGCGCGCGGAGCTGGCCTTCCTCACCGGCTCGGCGACGCTGACGGGGCTCGACGTGGCTCTGGAATCGAAGGATCCGATGGAGGCGCGATGGCGCCGCATCGGAGCCGAGGCGGCGATGCTGCTCCTGCTGCGCTCCCGCCCGGAGATCCAGCATCTGATCGTCACGGCATCGGGGACATCGCAAGTCCTCGTCGCGGCCGGACGCCGGGGCGGCGTCCCGGTGGTCTGGCACCCGGCAGGGGCGGCGGCGATGCTGCGCCCCGCGAGCGGCGGCATCGACACGATCGTCGACCTCGCTCCCACGGAAGCCGGCACCGGCGTGCAGCTCGCGGTGGGGCTCGATGCGGCGGCGCTGCTCGCCCATCACGGCAGCGAGGCCAACGTGACCTGCGCGCTGCGCGGCGCCGACGGTGGCCCGCTCACGCGCGACATCGAGCCGCAGCCCGGCCAAGCGGAGGGCTCGGCCGTGATGCGATCCGAGGCCTCGATCAATGCCGAAGGATGGTCGGCGGCATCCCCCTGGACCCTCGCATGCGCGCGCGGGGAGAACGCCGCCATCGCCTTGATCGAGCCGCTCGTGTCGCGCTACCGTCTCACGATCGCTCTCAACGCGCTCGTCCTGACCCTGGCGATCCTGCTCGGGTCCTTCGCGATCCAGCAGATGAGAAGGCGCGAAAGGCTCGAGGGGAAGGCGCGCGAGGAGAGCCGTGTGCGGGAAGTCGAGAGGCAGCTCTTCCACGCCGAGCGTCTCACGACAGTCGGGAGGCTGGCCGCGGGGATGGCGCACGAGATCAACAATCCGCTCGAAGGGATGTCGAACTACATGGTGCTGGCGTCGGACGCCCTCATGCGCGACGATGTCGCCGCCGCGACACGGCACCTGGAGAAGGCGCGGTCCGGGCTCGACGCCGTGGCGGGGGTGGTGCGGCAGATCCTGATGCACGCCGACCCGGCCGTCGCGCCGCGCGCGGCGATCGGTTTGAGCGAGACCGTGATGCAGGCCGTCGAGCTCGTTCGCTCGCGCGCGGAGTTCGAGAGGGTCAGGTTCCAGTGCGACGTCCCGGCGGCGGGGCCCGCCGTGATGGGCAATCAGGTGCTCCTGGGCCAGGTGTTCCTGAACCTGGCGCTCAACGCGTGCGAAGCGCAGCCGCATGGAGGGGAAGTGAAGGTCGTCGTGTTCGCCGAAGAAGGAGGGTGGGCCGTGGTCGAATTCGCGGATCGAGGCCCCGGGATCGCCCCCGGGGACGCCGAGCGGATCTTCGAGCCGTTCTACAGCACGAAAGGCTCCACCGGGCTTGGTCTCTCGATCTGTCACGCGATCGCGCGCCAGCACGGCGGCTCGCTCTCCGCGTCGGACAGGCCCGGTGGTGGCGCATCGTTCGTCCTGCGCCTGCCGGGGCTCGGGGCCTCCGGGACGCAGCAGTCCGGCGGCACGACGCACGCGGGGGTTGCGCGATGAAGCGTCCCCGAGGGCGCGTGCTGGTCGTCGAGGACGAGGCCTACGTCCGTGACTCGCTGGGCGCGGTGCTCGCCGCGAAGGGTTACGACGTCAGCCTGGCCGCCAGTGCGGCCGCCGCGCTGGAGACGCTCGAACGCACGACCGTCGACGTGGTCGTGACCGATCTGAAGATGCCCGGGATCACCGGAGCCAATCTCATCGTCCGGATCGCGAAGCTGATCCCCGAGCTGCCGATCATCGTGCTGACCGGCTTCGGCACCATCGCGTCGGCGGTGGAGTGTGTGAGGGCCGGCGCCAGCGACTACATCCTCAAGCCGGCCGACCCCGAGGCGCTCGACGTCGCGATCGGCAAGGCGCTGGCCTCGGGGTCCCTGCGCAGGGAGGTGGCCTACCTCCGCAGCGAGCGCCTCACCGCACCGGGCCCGCCCGGCCCCGCAGGAGAGCCGATCGGCAGGAGCGAGCCCTGGAGGCAAGTGATGGGCCTCGTGCAGGCGGCGGCCGCGGCGGACGCGACGGTGCTGCTGCTCGGAGAGTCGGGGACCGGCAAGGAGCTTCTGGCGCGGAGACTTCACAATCTCGGTCCGCGCCGGGCGGGCCCCTACGTGCGGGTGAACTGCTCGGCCATCCCGATCGAGATGTGGGAGAGCGAGTTCTTCGGCCACCGCAAGGGGGCCTTCACGGGGGCCGCTTCGGATCGCGAAGGCCGCTTCCGTGTGGCGCATTCCGGGACGCTCTTCATGGACGAGGTGGCCACCATGCCTCTGCCGGCCCAGGCGAAGATGCTGCGCGTGCTGGAGGAGGGGGAGTTCGATCGCCTGGGGGAGGAGCAGCCCACGCGCGTGGACGTGCGGGTCATCGCGGCGACCAACGGCGATCTGGATGCTGACGTCGAGGCGGGGCGCTTCCGGCGCGATCTCTTCTTCCGTCTGAACGTCGTGCGCATCGTGGTGCCCCCCCTGCGCGACCGGCAGGAGGACATCCCGCTGCTCGCCGCGACCTTCGCCGCGGACATCGCGAAGCGCCTGGGACGGGAGGCACCCGGGATCGACGATGCGACCCACGCCCAGCTCGCGGCCTACTCCTGGCCCGGCAACGTGCGCGAGCTGCGCAACGTCATCGAGCGCGCCCTGATCCTGAACCCGGGCGATGCGCTGATCCTCCCCGACCTGCCTTCGGCGCAAGGTCAAGAAGCCGGCACGGGGGGCACCGGAGACCTGAGCCTCCGCGCCGCGCTTTCACGGCGCGAGAAGGAGGCGGTGGTGGAAGCGCTGCAGCGCGCCGGCGGCGTGCGGGGGGAGGCGGCCCGGCTCCTGGGGATCGATCCGCGCAATCTGGCCTACTACCTGCGCAAGCATGGGATCGCATAGAGATTACGCGTCACGCCGCGTGAATCATTGATATCATGCGCCGCTGGCACACGACCGGGAATGGGCCGAATCGGACATCTCACGATCCTTCAGCGCTTTACGGCGCTGCGGGGTGAAGGGTCGCCAGCGGGAATCAGGATTGCACGAGGGGAAGGCCGTAAGGGGTGTGCCGCTCGTCAGGTCAACGAACTATCGGGGGGAGGATGGCATGGCGCGTGTGGCGTTCGGCTCGCGAAGTGCAAAGGTTCTGGCCCTCGTCATCGCTATTCCCGTGGTGCTGTCGCTCTCCTCGACGAAGGCGTGGTCCCAGGGCTGAGTCGCCGCGCGAATGAACGCGCCCGTGATTGGCGCGGAGGCGGATTATGCGGGACCCGGCAGTTGGACCATGGGATTCTCGTGGCGGTACCAGCAGTCGGACCGGCACTTCACGGGGAGTGAAGAGGAGCCCGAGCGCCAGGCCGAAGGCAGCGAGGTCATCAACGACGCTCACATGTTCGAGGTGGCGCTGACCCGCACC
>Ga0137428_1000923_pt1 | contig 11945 bp, 7 predicted proteins | sample EasRivERMZT718_2_FD_102305 | JGI IMG/M metagenome (GOLD analysis project Ga0137428, IMG submission 102305) | Soil microbial communities from meander-bound floodplain in the East River, Colorado, USA - East River MetaG ERMZT718_2 | ecosystem: Environmental > Terrestrial > Soil > Floodplain ...
GAGTATCGCCGACAAGCTGACAACCGGCTGATAGTTGGTTTCCTCGTTGTCGAACACATGATCGCCGATCAACGTGATGGTGCGCTGCTCGGCCAGTCCGTCGCCGTCGTAGTCGATTTTGACATAGCACTCATGCACCCAATACAGGCGCATCGAGTCGTCGATTTCCTCATCTTCCTCGTCCGGCGATTCGTCGTCGTAGAACAGCCGATTGATCGCCTCGTCGCCCCAATTGTATTGCGCTTCGGTGCCGACTTCTTTCAGTTCGTCCGCGTCGAATCCTTCCTCGACTAACGCCGTGAATGTTTTGCGTACCCGGTGGCAGACAAACGCCGCCTCGTCCAGATTGGACGACGTGCAGGACGAGTCCACCAAGCATTGCTCGCCGGGTATCGGCTCCAACGCCAATTCCATGACTTTTTTCGTCGTGCGAATTTTCAGGTCGAACACTTCCATCGACGTTTCGCCCGCCGGCGGCGGTAGTCCCTGCGGCGGCGGCATGCCTTCTGGTGGGCCCGCCGGGGCAGCTTGCGGCGGCAGTCCGGGCGGGCCACCGGGCATTGGAGCGCCCGGCGGGGTACCCATGCCCGGCGGGGCCCCCGGTGGCGCTCCCGGCGGGCCCGCTGGCGGCGCCTTCGGCGGTATGGTCTGCGGTGTCTCGTAGGGCGGAGCGATTCGGACAGTGCGCGAGCGCTGTTCCAGAATCTTAACGTCCGGATCTTCGGTCAGCATTTGCACGGCGATGTCGGACAGGCCGCTGACGGTGCCGACATCGGTGCGGGTGTATTCGTGCATGTGCACTTTGATGTACCCGTTCGGGTACATGAGTGCATCCTTGAGCCAATGGTGCAACGGTACGAAACCGCCCATGCCGCGATTGTTCGCGCGCATGACAAAGTAATTCGCGATGTCGGTTTCCTGCGCCGCCGCTTCTTCATCTTCCTGACAGGACGGTTCGAAACTGACGATCCGATCCCCGGACAGGAACACGCGCAGCACGCTCGGCAATACCCACTCAATCACTTCCATGACTTCGCGCGTGACAAATTTCGAGTAGCCTTCACGCTCGTCGCCATACTCTGCGCCGATGTAGTAGTTAAAATTTTCCTTGCGCGCATTCGTGATATCGCCGTCGTCCGCATTCAGCGCGTCGTTGATCTTCCGACTCAGGCGCGCGACCAGTTCACGATCCGTCAGCTTGCCGTCCTTTTTCCGCTTGCGGATAGGAGTTACAACGGGCTCATTAGCGGCCATAGATCACTTCACATGGTCAAGTGACGGATTCGTCACGCTGCGAATGTCCCGGCCATGACGGTGCCGGGCGTAATTACGCGGATTCTCCCCGCTGGCGAAACGGGATTGCTGTTGCATGAAACCGTACTCAGATCCCCGGTACGCCTGCGACCATTGCCGCAGCGAATCGGCCGGATGGTTGGCCCAACCGGGACGCGGCGTTTTCCGCGCGATCTTATTGATGTCGTCCCACTGCCACTCGTAGCCGGCCAGCCCTTCCAGCCCTTTTGCGCACGCTTCGATGTCGAATTTCGCTTCCGGAAACTTGTTGCGCAATTGCTCGATGCCGTCGTTCAGCACGCGGATTTTCGGAACCACAATGATTGGATTCACGCCCGCAGTCTGCAATATCTGCCGACGCGACAGACCGCCGCGCGAACTCAAGTCGGTCACGTCCACGTCATGCGGTAAATAATGCTTGCCGTAAATCCAGCCATATTCCTTTTTCAGTTCCTTGAGCGTGTCGGCGTAGTACACCAGATCTTCCAAGCGATCCTGAAAGTAAAAAATGAAGTGGTGCCAATCCTTGACCATCTGGTGAAACCAGATCGCGGTATAGTCGTCGCGGCCCAAATCCCAAAACGTGTTGACTGGCACGCCGCGCACAATCGGCAGACTGGTAATCCGGCCCGCCTTGCGTGCTGCCCTGAGCACTTTGCCAAGAATCGAAACTTCCGTCGTCCGTTCGAAGGCTTCGGCCGGCGTCGACGGATATTCCTGTTTCATGAGTTCGCCTTGCTCGGCTTCCTTTTTCACGTACCAGTATTTTTGCGTTTCGGTTATCTCGATACCATGCTCATTGCGTAGCTCGCGGAAGTACACTTCCGATTTTGGCGGAATCTCGACTTTCATATCGAGCATGTAGTCGGGGTGTTGCCACCACGGCAAGAAAAAGAATTTATAGTCGAGCGGCGTCAGGTCGCCGTTGGATGATTCAATCAGGGCGTCGAGCTTTTCCGCTGTTTGGCACATGTCGAAGAATCGACCATAGGGCCCCTCAGCGGTCGACTCGATCCAAATGAACTGACCGGGTGCGACCGTGTTCAGCGTACCGGAAACGACTTCTTCCGCCTTATCCGGGTACTTGGCGCACATCTTCCCGAACTCCGATATATGCGCGTACTGGTAAGTGCCGGATCTGAGCGACGTGCCGACACGGATTTTCGAGCCGTTCGACAGTTCCAATAGATTTTTCGTGTCCGACGTGTTGCGCCGCAGCTTTTTCAAATCTTCCGGCAAGTGGTCGTAAGCAAACTTGATTTTGTCGCTGAAAAACGCTTCTGCATCTTCGCGATTGTGCGCAACCACGCCGGCATTGATATTGTCATTGAACAAACAGCGGTCCAGCATGAATATCTGTATGAACGTGGTCATACCTAGCTGGCGCGCTTTCAGAATGATATTCAGATACCACATGTCCTCGTAGAGCATCTTCTGTGCCCAATTCGGACGGAATCGGATCTTCTCGCCGGCTTTATCCTTGATGTAGTACAGGTTGTTCAGGCGCCACCATGCGTCGCCCAAGCGTTGCTGCTCGATGCCATCATTCATCGTCGTTATTGACAATGTGCGGCAAACCGCGATCCCGGTTCGATGCCTTCTTGAGCAAGTCCGCCAGATCGCCGGTCACGTCCAAGGAATGCTCGATATGATCGCCGTAGATCTTCGGGATCATTTTGCTCGCGTACCACTTGAGCGTGTCGATTTTCAAACGCGCTCGCTGCACGTTGTCGTTGTTCGGCCGGATCGATTTGATCTCGCCCCGGTCGTCATAGATGTATTCCCAATCATTCTCGGTGTTTTCCATGATGTCGAACATGGAATCGACACGTAGCTCGGCTGCCACACGCCGGGCGTGATAGTACATGGTGCGAAAATCCGACAGCGCCGGATCGGACAGCCATCGAACCACTGTGCGTCGCGACGGCATGCGCGCCTCGGCGCACAGTTGCGTGAGCGATTGCCCCTGTGCCAATCGCTCGCAAATCGCCCGGCCGATACGGTCGTTATAAACGCCCATCTGATAGCGAATGCCGCTATCGCCTTCCGGGCCCTTATGCGTGAACGGCGCCGGCGGATTTTTCAGCCCCGCCGGCGTCGTATACGTCACACCGAATTGATTAAACCTTGGCCGCTTTCGCTTCGGCTCGCTCAATCGCCTTCTCCAGTTTCTTGCGGCTCATGCCGGCACGATACACGCCGAGTTCGCTGCCCTTCTGTTGCAGTTCGTGCCACGTCGGATCATCCACCGGATCGCCGTCCGGGTTTACTTCATCCTCGTCGTCGTCGTCGGCAGGAAGCTGGCCGGGTTTCGGGTCGCCGGGGCGCCGATCTTCGGGACTGGTGCGAGCGCCTTCCTCGGCCGGCAGGGTGTTGTCCGGCAGCGGCGTGCCCGGTGGCAGGTTCGCCGCCGCGCCTTCGGCCGCTTCCTTCAAAATCTCCGGTGCTTCGATAGCCCGGTTCACGCGGCCCAGATCAATTGGCTGCTCGGATGCGACCAGTTGCGCCAGAATTTCAGCGTTCAGACCGTTGCTGGTGCAAAACTGTTTCAGGCAGTCAACATCTTCCGCTTTTTCAGTCTGCACCAGTTTCAGCGCGTCAATTACATGCACCAAGGCTCTTTGTACACTCATGGTTCGGGCTCCAGTAATTTTCGAGGGCTGTCAGGTACCAGCATGGCAAATGTCAGTCGCGTCCGCTTGGACGTGGATGCCGACACGCTATGCAAAATGCCGGGTGCCAGCACGATACACTCGCCGGGGAAGGGTGTCACGGGCTGGCCTTCAATGTAGATCGGCTGCGGCGGATCGCCCAGATCCACGTACCAGAGGGCGACGTACTCCGGGTGCGTGTGTGCGGCGACCGCTTGACCGTGTTCCAGAATGACATGCGACTCGCGATCCCATGAGCGCCCCGGCACCGGCACCGCTTCACGCATGGCCTTCAATACCGGGTCGCCCCACTTGTTGAGCCCCTTCGGCTCAGTTTTGGCGCATAGCAGGTAATGTTCCAGCGAATGAATCAGGAACCGCGACAGGTCGTGGCGCGTGTAAGATTTCATCGCACCAGAATTTCCTCGCACTGATTCATGTTGAAGCTGGCCTGCGTGTTGCTCAGGATCGTAGTCGTGTGCACAAGCAACGATTGCCGCGCGTCCTCGTCCATGTCCAGCGTGCGCAATACGACTAGGCGATCCTGCAAGGTCTGAATCCGCGCTTCCCACCGTATGCAGCGCTCGCGCAAATCGCTCATGGCAATGCTGACCGCCGCCGTAATCGAGCCCGGCGAACTGGCGGTCAGCGACGCCGTGCACGCGGTAAGGCCGAACGCGCACAGCAATACCCAACGGGCCATCGCATAATTACGGCGCGAAGTAGTACAACACCGAGCTAGGCGACACGCCGAAGTATTCCGGCAGGTTCGCGGCAATCGGTGGGTTGTCCGCGCTCGCCGCCGAGCCGAGATTGATATGCGTTTTCTGCTCGGCGTACAGGCGCACAAAGCGCGTTGACGCTGCACAGTTCAGCGAACCGCTGCCGGTAAAGTCGTCAAACTGCTGTATGCAGCTTGACAGGTTGCCGACCTGCAATTCACGGCCGCTCGATTCCTCAACGGAATCGCGAAACTCTGTCATGAAAATTTTCGACACTACTGTCTCCCGTTAGAATCCCAAGCCAAAGCCCAAGCGCACGCCCGAGTGGCCGACCGGCGTGCCGCCGCCCACCGGCACCGCCGTCGTCGTGAACCCTAAAGTCAGCGTGTTGCTGTTACTGCCGAGCGCATCGGTCTGCACCACGTAAATCTCATACGGCGTCACCTGTACCAAGCCGGTCAGGTCCGGCAAGTCAATCACGCCAGTCGTCGTCACCGGGACATTGCCGGATGCGTTCGCGGCCGTGCCGTTCGCCTGTTGACCGAGCTTGATCTGTGCGACGGACGGCACGTTGCCGTCCGGTACGACGACGACATACAGCGTGCCGTTGGCCTCGTCGGTCGTGACCGTGGACAGCACCGAGTTGGCGCCGATGGTGGTCAGGGTCAGCGCGGTCAGGTTCGGTGCGACGGCGAGCGTCGAAAAGTTCAACGACAGGGCCGGGCCATCCAAGCCGGTGTTGCCGGTGTGCACGAACCACAGGGTAAAGGCGGTTGATTCGGCCAGCCCGAGCATCGGATTGAAGGTTTTTTCGCCAGCGACCGTAATGACCGCGTTCTGCGCGTTGATCGCCGGCGTGCCGTTGGCCCGCTGGCCCAGCTTGATCTGTGCAATCGAGGGAGTGTTACCGGAAGGGACCAGCACCATATACAAGGTGCCGTAAGCCTTGTCGGTCGTCACCGCCGGGGTCGCCGTGTCGTCGGTGAGTGCCGTCACGCGCGGATCGGCGAGCACCGGGATCGGCACATCGAGCGTGCCATTGGTGTAGCTCGCAAGGCCCGCCGTACCGGCGCGAATCGAGTACAGGCGCAGTTCGCGCATCGTGAAGTCCGGCGCCAAGCCCGCGTCATTGCGCCCGAGATACATCCGGTTCAGGCTCGCCGGCACGTCGCCGGTCAGCACGTTGCCGGCAACGCCGTTGGTGTACTGCTGAGAAGATAAATCCTGCGCACCGACTGCGGTACGGAACCGGGTACCGGCCGCATAGGTACCGACTGCCGACAAGCCCTGACTGACGCTCTCGTTTTCAATGAACGTGCTGATCGTGCCACCGCTCGGAATGTAGTGGCGAATCTCGTTGTCGTTGTTCGCCGGGTTTTCCATTTGCCAGATCTGCGCGTTCGGATTGGTGGCGGGCACCAAGGGGAAACGCGGGGTCCAGTCGGCGGCGACGGTGAGAATTTCATCATCCACCAAGGGCGTAATGTCGAAGTCGATCACATCTTCGGCACGGGTGCCGGCGGTGCCGAGCGATTCGATATAGCTCGACATGACTGGGCCCAATTCGATCTGCGGCTTGCTGATATAGATATTGGTAGTGCCGTTCAACGGCGTCAGGGTACTGCCGTCGTTGATCGCAACCCGGAAGATGATAAAGCCGGACGCATCGGTGCCATCGGTGGTGAAGGTGACGCCGTAGCGGGCCCAATTGTTCTTGTAGCGCTGCACATGCACGGCCTGCGTCTGTGCACCGACATCGACGCCGGCGGCTCTTGTGGTCAGATTGAACAGCGAATGAATGGTCTGCGTGCCGAAGGAACCCATGTGAATGCGCAGGAACCCGGCCGCGCCGATCTTTGCCCACACGCTAACCGTGTATTGCGTGTTAATGACACCGTTGAAAGTGCGCTGTACCTGCACGTTGCCGGTGCCGCCGATGTTGGTGTCGGCCATCAGGCAGCCGGTCAACAGGTCGTCCGGGCCCAAAATCGCGTCGTTGTCGTACTGCGTGTTCGCGTTGCCGGACCATCCGGTGCCGACGAAATCATTGCTGAACAGCAACAGGTTGGAGCCGGCGCGTTCCTTGATGAGCCCGAGCGATACCAGCGTTTCCGGGTCGTGCGTGCAGCGCAGCACGTTGGCGGCGGCGTCGCGCAAGGTGCCGGTGTAGTCGATGTAACGCGCAACGGAATTGCGTACCGTGCCCACCGTCAGGTTGCCGATCACCGCTTGCCCATTCTTGCGCGAGGCGAATGGCAGGTACAGCACCGGCGCGTCCGGCACGAAAGCCAAGGTATTGAAGTCGATGGACACCGCCGTCGCATCGTTGCCGCCCGGATCTTTTTGCGTGTACCACGCCGTATAGGCGGTGTTGTGCACCAGTGAAGTAATCGTCGGTGCGAAGGTGTGCGGGCTCGCGACAATGGTTTCCGCGTCCGCCGCCGGCGCTGGCGTGCCGTTCGATTGCTGGCCGGCTTGGATCTGTGCAATGGACGGCACATCGCCGCGCGGCACGATCACCACATAGACAAAGCCTGAGAGGTCATTGCTGGACACGCGCGGCGTCGCGCCCGTTTCAGTAATGTCGATCACGGTCGGTGCAGTCAGGATCGGTGCAACGCCGGTGGTCGAGAAACCGACATTGACGCGCGCCGCGTTCAGATTGATCTGGTCGGTGTGCGTGAAATAGATGCTGAACGCCGTCGATTCCGGCAGACCCGTGACCGCCGGAAAGGTGACGACACCGGCCGAGCCGGTGCTGATGGAACCGGACGCATAGGCGGCGGTGCCGTCCGCCCGTTGGCCCGCCTTGATCTGCACTACCGTCGGGTTGTTACCGGGCGGCACAACGACGTGATAGATAGTGCCCACGGCGGTATCGGTGGTCACTCGCGGGGTGACGCCATCGGTGGTCGGTGACACAGCGGTTGGACTGGTCAGGATCGGCGCTGCGGAAGTCAGGTCAAAGTTGGCGGTGACTTTCAGGGAGTCGTTGGCGGCGGCGTCGGTTTGCACATAGGCGATGTCGCCGGTCGAGCCTTCCACCAAGCCGGTGACGGCGGCAAAGGTCTGCACGCCCGATATCGTGACTGGCTGGTTGGCGGCGGCCAAGGCCGGCGTGCCGTTCGCGCGCTGGCCGAGCTTCACTTGCGCGACGCTCGGATTGTTGCCGCTCGGCAGCACAACCATGTACAGCGTGCCGGTGCCGTCATCGGTGGTGACTCTGGGGGTGACGGTGGTATCGCCCACGTTGATTGCGCTCGGTGCCGATAACACGGGCACGGTGCTGGTGGTGGCGAATCCGTTGGTGACGACGTTCGAATCCTCGCCGTTGTTGTGCACATAGGCGAGTTCATAGGCGGTCGATTCAGTCAGGCCGCTGACCAGCGCAAAGGTGTACACGCCGGCGACGCTGATCGGATCGCTGTCGGCCGCGATTGCCGCCGCGCCGCTCGATTGCTGGCCCAACTTGATCTGTGCGGCGGTCGGCGCGTCACCGTCAGGGACCAGCACCATGTACAGGGTGCCGGCGGCGGTGTCGGTGGTCACTCTGGGGGTGACGGTGGTATTGCCAATGGTCGCGGTGGTCGGCGCGGAAAGAATCGGCGGCGTTGCGGTCGCGAACACGTTGCCCTTGGACCAGTAGGTCGGGCGCGCGCCGGTCGGCAATACCAGAGTCTCGACGCCGGCCGCGGTCACTTCCACGCCAAAATGCCACTTGTCCGGTCGCGTACCCGCGCCAAACACGTCATGAATGCCGGGCGGCAAGCCGCCGGTAGAAACCGTCGATTCGAACCGGCCCTCATCCTGCGTCTGACTGATGCGGAAGTTATCGACATCCTTCATGTAGAACAAGGCGGGCGTAGAGGCAGCCGGGAAAGAAGCGGGCGCGGGGTTGTAGCCGCGCAGACCGTTCGGCGAGGATGGATTTTCGCCGATGGGATCTTCACCGGGCGGAATGAACGCGGACGGATTGCCGGTGACACCGTATATAAGGACATTGCGGCAGTTGTTGGCCTGCACCCACGGCCAGTTGGTTTCGTTTTTCATGCCGTAGATGACAACCCGCTCGCAGTTGTCCATGACGATATTGCCGGTGAAGGTCGGCGAGTGTTCCGGGTTCAGGGCGTAGCAATAAACCGGGTTCACCGCATCGCGAATCTCGTAATGCGCATACGAGCCGGTGACATTGAAGGTGACGCCCTGATTCAGATGGAAGTGCCGACCGCCGACATTGGCGCCGGTCCATTGCACATGCGGTGCCGCCTGCGCATATAACGGCGTGCTCGGATAGGTGGCGAATCCCCAGATGTCAGCGCGCGGCAACAGGATCGCGTAGGTATCACCCATGTCGCGCCGTTCCAGATTGAAGCCGGTCGGCCCGTTCGGGCCCTTCCAGATCTGAATGTGCCCAACCTGCGACTTCAAGGCGCTCGCGGCGGTGCGCAACAAGGCCACATGCGCCGAGCCCGAGCCGAAGTGGGCGCCGGCGGTGGGCTTGCGCTTGGAAAAGATGATCGAACCGACTTTGCTGGCGCCGACCAGATGCGCGCCGGCGGGCAAATCGAGGCGCGTCGAACATTGCGCCATCGCTTGCCGCAAGTAGACAACCGAGCCGGACGTGGCTGCGGCAAAGCCGTTTTGCAGGGCGGTGGTATCGTCGGCGACACCATCGCCAACGACGCCGTAAGTCGCCATCAAGTCAATCGTGGCGTTTTCAAACGTTTTGTAGTCGCTATCGCTGATCTGGTGCTTGGTGTACAGATCGACCGGGGGTGCTACGCCATCCGGCCCCCACTCGATGATGTTGGTGGTAAAGCGCACGCCGTTGTGCCAGCGCGCGCCGTCATGGCGGAAACCGCCGGCGGCATCGGCCGGCACCAGTTCCACCGGCCCGGTCGGCGGACTGGTGGCGTTGTAGGTATTGATCGCGCCGTTCACTTCGGAGAGCGACGCGGTCGGCGGATCGTAGGGCTTGACCAGACGCTTGATGTTGGTCCAGCCGGTCGTCGGGTGCCCGGTAATCAGGATATCGCCGCCGGGGTGCTCCAAGGGCTTGCCGAGATTGTTGAACCAGCAATTTTCCGCCGAGAAACCACGATTGGTGTTGAAGGCCCAATTGTTGACGTTGGCGCCGCCATCCCACTCAATCTGCGTGTCTACCACTTCAAACAGGCCGCGCTGAAACGCATGGTTGGTGTTGTTAGTGACCGCCATATCCGAGCCGTCAAACGCGGTCTTGCCGGTCGCCATCGTGACCCGGCAGCCGACGAAAAGCTGGCTGCCGCGCGGGCCGGTATCACCATCGCCGTTGCCGATGAACACGGCATTGGTGCCTTGATGGTCGAATTCCCAACCGGAATAGACCGCGCCGGGTTGCGAGGCATTCAGGAACAGCCCGTACTTGTAACCGATGATCTTGCCGGTCGCGTGCGAACCGCCGGCGCCCGAGCCGCCGCGCATGCCCGCGAATCCGCCGGCGCCGGTCGCCACAAACTCAACGCGAATAGTCTCGGAGCCCTGTGCGCCCTGTCCATCGAACGCGACCGCACCGACATGCGTGCCGGTTTCTACCCGGACATTGCAAAGCTGCTGGTTGTAGTTGGAGTTCGGCTTGGGGCCGGGGCCGGGCGGATCGGGGTTGTAGTCGGCGTTGGAGAAAACAATAAAGGCGCGCGAAGTGGCGAGCGAAGTCGCGTTGGAAAAGCCGGTGGCGGCCGGATCGAGTCGAATGATCGGCTTGGCGCCGCCGACGTTGGAGCCGTGAATCATGTACGGACAGGCTTCGTCAATGAAACTGTCGCGATCTGCGGCGGTGGCGGAGGTGCGCTGCTGAATGAGTTGGCGCAGGAATAACTGATCGCCGAGCAACCAGATGGTACCCGCCGCCAGATGGGTTGCCATCGAGTATTCCATCGCCGTGTGACAGCAATTCCTGAACTGCGTCAGGTTGGTGGCGGGGGTGCCGGCGCCGGCGGAATTGACATTGAACGGTGCTAACGCGGGATTGAGCTTGCCGTGCGGAATCAAAGGCTGATCGGTCAACGGAATCCACGGCTTTTCGGGGCTGGCCCGGTCCGGCAACGGTCCATAGACAGAATTCTTGGTGTAGTTGAGGTTCTGGTACTTGACATCGACTTGGCTGATTACTACCGACTCCGTACCGCCGCCGGCCTGCATTTCGAGCGACAGGCTGGCGTGCTGATCGCCCATATCCAGTTCATTCGGCGCGGTGCGCATCCACAGGTTCCAGTTGAGCCCGTGCTGTAATGAAGTGGAGTTGGATGCGGTGGTCAGCAAATTATCCGCGGCACCGTAGCAGTACAGTTCCACCTGTCGGCCGGTACCGCCCGACGCGGCGGTCCAATTCTGCTTACGGAGAATGACCCGCACGCGGCGGATATCTTCGGCCTGCGTCGGCGAAATAAAATCGTCGAGCGTAACCGTGGCGCCGGGCGCCGCTTCCTTGGTGCCGATGCGTGCAATACGGCCCGAGCCGATGTTGATTTCAATCGCCGAGTTCGCCGCGGTCATGCGGTTGCCGTCGCTGATTATTACAACCCGCAAGCGGGTGGTGCCGGTGCCGGGAAAGATCTGGAAACGCACGTCGATTTCAACGTCGTGACACCAGAACGAAAAGTAACGCGAGCGGGGGCTGAGAATGCGGTGGTTGGTGGTCGAGAAAGTGAGGTTGCCGCCGCTCCATACCGGCGTGCCGAATTCGGTCCAGAACGGAACGGTGGTGCCGGTATCGACCAGCACTTGCCCGCCGACGCCGGCGATTGCAAACGGATTGAATCGGGGATAACGCAGGACTGCCATCGCTCGCGCCTTGTGGTTGCGGCCCGGCGAGGCAGGACGAGTCTACACGCCTTACGCCGGCAGGAACAACCACTGCCCGATTATCACCATCCCACAGAGCAACGCGAGCAACACGGCGAACCAGAAAACCCAATCGTTTTTGTGGCGATTGTTGAGCGGCATACCCTGAGTCTAGCAGGCGGAAATTTTTTTTTTTTTTTTCAGGGCTACGGGGCCCCTTTACCGTTCGTTTTTCCCGGAACTGAAAATCGTAGTTGGGACTCCCCGCGATTGTAGCTGTGGGGCCCCCCGAGCCGAAAAAATCCCCCCCGCCCCCGACTTATCCACAGGTTATCCACAGCTTATCCACAGGTTATCCCCAATGTATACATTGTGCACAGGATATCCACAGGTTGTGCACAGGATATGCACATGTGCGTGTAATCGCTATTATGTTAAGTGGCGTTAGTTATCAACA
>Ga0137428_1000925_pt1 | contig 11938 bp, 19 predicted proteins | sample EasRivERMZT718_2_FD_102305 | JGI IMG/M metagenome (GOLD analysis project Ga0137428, IMG submission 102305) | Soil microbial communities from meander-bound floodplain in the East River, Colorado, USA - East River MetaG ERMZT718_2 | ecosystem: Environmental > Terrestrial > Soil > Floodplain ...
AACTCACCTGCTTTACCAAACTCCTGAGTTTTTACTTTAATTAAATCAAGTTTGTCGGGTAGCTCATTAATCGGCTTCATTGATTCTTTAACCGAATCAATCATTTTTTGAATCGCATTAATAGAATCGGTTGGTATTACATTTTCTGCCCTCTCCTCTTGTAATGCAGCATTAAGTTGGCGCTGTAAGATTAATCGGTTGTTAAGAATGTCTAATACTGTTTGTGTAGATTTATTGTAAGCATCTGTACTCTTTACGTTATCCCGAAGGATGCGCTGATATTTTAAATCAATATCATTCTGCTTTAATTTAAGGGCTAATATTTCCGATTGCTTGCCCCCGGTTTCTTCCAATAACTTTATCTGCCGTTCCAAATCTTTTACTACTGCATTCCCCGCTAACCTTTTTTCCTGAGCAGCGGTTATGGCATCATCGAATTTAAGGTTCTTTTCTAATTGTTTATTGTACGCTTCCTGCGCTGCCTCCGCCCGCTCTGATGCGCGTGTTACAGCATAGTAAATGGTTACCAGTGTAGCTAATGCGGCAACTACTATCCCAATGGGGTTGGCCAGCATAATTGCCGTAAGTCTGGCTTGTGCGGTTGCTAATACATTTGTAGCCGTTGCCCCCGCTACCTGAGTTGTGTTGAGTGCAGTTTGGGCAGTAGCGGTTATTCCTAAAAGTATTCTAAGGCTTGTAAAAGCATCTTTTAATCCAAGAACCGATTGAAGTCCCTGAGTGAGAGCTAACGCTGCCTGAACTTTTAATAATGCCTTTTGAACATCCTCTGATTCTTCTCCAAACAATGCCATCGCCCCCTGTGCAGCAGCAAATCCACCAGCAATACCTGTACCTAATTGAAGAAATGCACCTAATTTTTGTTCAGGATTAAGGTTTCTTATTACCTTATTTAAATCATCCATCTTGTCCTGCAATTTTCCTGCTGAACGAGCTGCTTCAATAGCCTGTGGCGAAAATTCGCCCATTGTTTGAGCAAGCCGCGCTGCTTCAACCTTCGCTTCAGCTACCTGAGACCTTAATGATTTAAAAGCGGTAGTGGTTTTTTCTGCCTCTTTAGATGGGCTTGGATTCTTTTTTCCTCCAGGCAAACTATCCGAAAGTTTCGTTGCCTCCTCTGCCGCCTTCTTTGATTCAACCGCTAACTTAGCCGATTGGTCAGCAAGTTTCTTGAACTCCTCAGCATCCTTAGCCGTAATCTGTCCAAGTTTTACCAATAGGTCAATGGTAGGCTTCATGGCCTCCGCATTTGACGACACATTAACAACTATATTTTCTACTGCCATTGGGTGATTATGGTGTTAAGCCTAAATCTGTAAGCTGTTCTGAACTTAATTTGGTTTTAATCCACTTCTTTTTTAATGCTGATTGGTCAAGTTCATTCTGCGTGTAGAATGCTGTTTCGGTTATTACCGGCACTATCGGGTAGGTAATTTCTACTTTTATACCATTGGCATTGGTAACTACTTTAAGTTCTGACGGGAATACTCCTTTATCTCCCTGTAACTTTTTAAGAATGCCAAGCCATTGTTCTGCATCGGTTCTGTTTTTGAATTTCAGAAACGGCTGCTCAAATTCTCCGAATATAAGGTTAGAATAAACAATCCTGTATTTGGCATCCGCCTGCTCAATAACTCCTTCTAATGATACTTCGTAGTATGATGTCATGTTTTTACATTGTTAGCCACAACCTCCAGTAACTTGCCCCTGAAAGCGGTGTGCCTGTGTTATAAAATGCGAGCTTTGTTCCATCAGCAAGGTAGCCGAGCGATATAAACGCCCACCGTGCCGCGCTGAAACCGCCACTGCCGGAGATGCTTGGTATTCCCGCGATTTTTTCTATCCTTCGGCTTTGGCAGTCAAATCTTATAAATGGCCTTTGATAGGTGGATGCAACGGTTGAGTTTCCAACACAGAAATACATATATCTCCCGTCCTGTGTATGAGGGTTGTAGGCTACATGAAGGCAGTCAGTTGCTACAATAGTGTCCGATGTCGCGCCTCCTGCCCAATCAACTATTGTTAAAGCGTTTGTCCAGCTTCCTGTTGCCGCTCCCGCAATGTCGAATAAATCATAGGTAGTAGTCGCGCCCCTGAATAAAAAGATATTACTTGATTTAACAGCGTTGATTTCATCAGCTACCATTCCGAATGCGAACCAGCCAAATGCGCCTGTGGTCTGCGTTGTCGTCCCCTTTACCGCCCATGTGGTTGTGTCCCACTGGTTAGAGGTATTTACTGCGGTGTAGTTATTGGCGATGGTGTAATTATACATCGTTGTTGTGCCTCCGAAGAATCCGAGAATATTATCCGTCCAGTTTTCAATTACATACTTTGCTGTTGCTGATGGTGTAACCGTCCAATTTGTCGTTCCTGATGAAATGGTGTAAACCGGGGATGCCCCTGCGGTGTGGCTGATTATCCTGCGCCTCTGTCCTACTGCTGTTGGCGTTCCGGTGTCCTCAACAATTCTTATTTGATAATTGCGGTACTGATTTACTAACACTGCCGCATCTCCGCCTGCCGCTTGTCCAGTTATCGTTGTCGCTGCGATTGCCGTTGCTGTCAGGCATTGCAAGGTAGTTCCGTTTATATCGCTGCCGTAAGTTGATGTTCCTAAATATCCCTCTCCTGATTTTCTATCGTGTGGCACATATCCTTCGTCCGTTGCTACTAAGAAATTGCCAGTTGTCGGAACGGTTGCTATTAAGTTTGTAGTGCCTAATGATGATAGTGATGCAGTTAAACAATCATATCTTCTCCACTGATTTGCCGCGATTGCACCTGTGCCTAAATATAAATAACTCCCTGAAAGAAATTCGTATCGGTCATTGGCGTTTGGTGCGGTTGGTAGGGCGGACTCTAAAATGATTGTCGGTGTAGTGCTTGAGGTGTTGGCTACACATCTGCGCTCGGATATAACCCCTGTCACGATATTAATTATTCTAATAATAAATCCTTTGCCATCACCCCTGTCAGCTAATTGATTTTCGCCTACTGTTGCCGGTAGTGCGGTGCTTAATACTACCTTAGTGGTTGTTCCGCCTGCTGCTAATACTCCTGATGGAGATAACGCGGGGCTGAATACTGCTGTGTTGCCAGCCCCGAATCCGCCCCCTGCTCCGAAAGTAGTGTTAATCTGCCCCCACGAATCGTGCATAATATTATACCCGTATTGTGCGGATGCCGTTCCATTAAGATATACTATCGGGTGGTTGTAGCCGTTATTGCGTAAATCCTCTGCTGACCAGTACCCGCTTCCTACTGCTGTTATTGCCGCCATTACCGGCTGTGATAATAGTTCCCATTCGTGGGTGTCGAGGACTTCTATATGTTCATTTATTGATGCTGGCATTTATCGTGTAATTAATTGGCTGTTTCTTGTGTTAATCATTATCTTGTTCTGAAAATAAATTGAAAAGGTCTGGTCAACTAATCCTGAACCTGCTGTGGTGAAGGCTACTGAGCCGCTTATTGGCAGCGTGCCGGCTGATGCGCCCGGTGTAATTTTTACCATCCCTATCTCATTTGTATAAGACGGGGTGTTGGCAACCTGAATTAGTTTTTTTAGCCCTATGATAATGCTATCAAGATGCTCTATTGTTTCCTGTTCTCGTGTGAATCCTTGTGACATGTTTTTAAGTTATTAGTACTCCAAATAAATTAAATGATAATCGGGTATTGCCAGCATAAACTCTTATTACGTCCGTTGCATCAAGCGTTATTCCTACGGTGGCTATAAAGGTATCATTGGCAGGAATAGGCACATCGTAGTATAGGTATTGTTCGTTGGCATCTGCCGCCCCGTTTGGGGCTACTGATACCCGGAAGGTGGTAGCAGAAGCATCCCTGTTGCACACCACTACACTGCTTATAACGCACTCTGTCGCTGCCGCAATGGTAAGTATATCCGTTAAGGTTGTTGCTGCTGGTGCGCTTTGTGCTAATACTCTTCTAAATTCTGCCATCTTACATTCCTCCTAACATCATGTGTTTCCAATATTCCTCGTCTATGCTGGTTAGTTGTGATATTAACATTGCGTCTATCGCGGCTTTTAGTGCTGCGGCCGAGGCAGTTGCCGGAGCTATTATGCGGTTAAAGTCCAGATAGTAAACCCGCTCTCCCTCGTTTATCTCGTACCAGTGCCACTTGAATAATACTATATTCGGGTCGTTAGGGTCAATGTATGTCTCCACATACGCCTTTTTAACGTAAACAAACTGGCCTTCTACCGTTAGCTGAAGGTAAATGGGGCTGTAGTCTACTATGCTTGTTACGTTGCTTGTTGGCATCTACTCTTCCGACCAGGAGCCGGCTTTTGCAGGTTTTATATTTTTGGTTTTTTCAAGAAAGTCATTTACAAGAACAAAGTAGTCGTAGAGGGTATGGTATTTCGTGTCCGTGTTGTATCGTGCGCCTATTTCGTGCCGTTGAGTGAAGAAACTTCTTCGCGTGTTGCCGATTGCTTGCCAGAAGTGGCTTTCGATTGGTATTTTAGTATCTTCTCCAGTGTCGTTTGACAGGTTTGATAAATCTCTTTTGATAATTTTGGCAAGGGTATCAAACTGTCGAGCTGCTGATACAAAAAAAAATCATCAACATCCCCGTTTTTCTTCCATGTCGCTATCTTTTTCTGCGAGTATGTCTCGTTGTAGGTGTAGGGGCTTTCGTTCTCATCAAAGTAGGCTACTGCTGCCATTTTATAGATAAGATTCTTTGGCGGGATAACAAAGTTTACCCGCTCCTCTAAGAAGTTAAGCACCCGGCTTACTTCAAGTATCTGTATCGGGTTAGAATTACACAGCTTTTTAAACTCTTTGACAAACTCTTTTAAGGTAGTAACCTCTATCCTCATACTTATCTCTTCATACACCTGATACGCATCTAATCCACGTTCAGTAAACGTATCAAACATGTCATGCAGCTTGTAGTATGGCTTTCCCCCTGAATAAAACGCTACATCAACAATGTGCCCGGTCTGTAATTCCCACTTCTTGCGCTTGGTGAAGATTAGTTTAAGGAGATGCTGTATGTATTTCCATTTTGTCATCAGTACTGTTTTATTGTTTCAATTAGCTTTTCATCTGTTGACTGTATTATCTTTGAGTTCTTTCGCCCTAACCAGAAAAGGTTGTTTTGATAGTAGTGGTATAGCTTGTACAGCCCCTTTCGATATATTTTTCCTTTCATTGCGCAGTTGCAGTACCCGTGCCATGCCCAGCCTAAGTTGATGATTTGCTCGTGCATTCACGTTTTTAGATTGTTTCTGTTGGATTGGGGTCGGGTTTTGGCGGTTCGTTGGGTAAGAAGTTTGTAAGTTTAATTCCATCCACATTAACCCCAATTGATTTTAAATAATTAACACAGGCGATTGCCTTTGATTTTGTGTCCTGAAATTCTTTTGTTTCTTCTGTCATTTAATATTTGTTCTATAATATTCAATACAACTATTTATTAATGTATTTAATGCGCTTAACCCAAATACATAAATGATATACACTAAGGCGTTATGAAGATTAAGTTCGTAGTTGTACCAATAGATGTAAGTTGAGTGGACGCTCGCCATGCATGTGGGACAATCGTATAGCGGTTTTTTAATATACTCCGGTAAATTGTGGCACAAATTGTCTACCCATGCGTTGACTTCGCCCTCCTGTGTGCTGAGGTGAAAGCCGATAATGAATAGAGAATTAAAGATGAGTAACAGAATTAATTCGCTCATGCTTTTGATTTATAAATCCGCTTGCGCTTTTTCTTTTTGGCTTTTGCCTCTGTTTTCATTGGTTCGTAGTTGTAAAGCCATGAATGAAATTTGTCGGGCTTTGTACTGGTGATGACATGATTCATGCTATCTCAGTTGTGTAGTTAAGGTTAAGTGTCAGGCAGTCGTAAATTGCGTAGCCAATGGTGAATGTTACAGTCTGGTTATTAACATTGTTTATAAATACGGTGATTGCCCCGAAGTCAGGGGTGAAGAATCCTTCTGGAAAGTTGGCTACTCTTATGGTGAAGGAGCCATCTGCTTCGGTAGTTACTGTTTGTGAGTACTTGTTCCCGTGAAGGTCGGTGAATATTAGCGTATAGTCGGTGGCCGCTTGTAGGTCTAAATCTATTACATAATTTCCGTAACAAGAAATGAGGTCGTAAGGATAACAACTTGCACAGCCAGTGGTTTCGGCTACGACCTCGTACCATGCTGCGCTGGCAAGGTAAATGGTGTCTGCCCCGTCTCGGTAGTAAACATCAACCTGCTTACCTAAGAAAAGCGCAATGTCAATGTCACGGGTTATTTGAAGTATTGGGTTTTGATTCGATGCGATGAATCCGCTGCCCCCGGTGTTTATGCAGGTTAGCAGTTCGTTGAGGAATGTATTTAAGCTCATCCCTGTCCAGTCCTGTGAATTGGTGCATAACGTGTAGACTACCCCGTAAATATCAGTAGTCTCAATGTAAAGTGTCTGTACTCCTGTCGGTAAGGTTACGCCCGTAAAGTCTAATTCCGCAATGATTTGCGCCATAGGTGAAATTGGTAAGGTTTACGCTATTTCCCGGTGGCGGGACAGAAAAGTGTATTTCCGAAAAAAACGGACGTTGCGAATATATAAACTATTTCAATACTTTAAAAAGGTTTTGTGAAAAGTATTTAACAAATATCTTACACAATCAAGTAGGTGTGTTTGGTGCTTGTCTTTTGTCTTGTCAATGTCGCCTTCGGAATCTACCTCGCAGTATATCATGTCTTCGATTAAGTATTCACAAGAGGGGTCAATATTTATTTCTCCGTTCTGCAAGATGGAGTTCATAAGTACTCTTGTATCTTGCGCTGCCGGATTAACTGCGGGTTGTTTCATCTGCGTGTCTACCAAATTTAATTCTTTTTTTATTACCGAGTAGTAGTTAATGTTTCCTCTCGTTAGTGCGCTGCGGTTGTGCCCGGTTGCGTCACCTGTGATTATAAACACTGAATCAGGATAGGCTACTTTTATTCTTTGACATAGCTCATAAATATCAGATTGTTCAAGCCTAAATTCTTTGATGATGTTTACTTTTCCTGTTTCTGTTGACTGCGCGGCAATGCAGGTTATCGGGTCAACGTTAAAATCGAACGCTAACTGTAAATACTCCTGTGGATTGTACTCGCACTCTTTGATGTGCTTTTCTTTTGAGAATGCATAGGCAAAAGGATTAAGTGAAAGGTCAACGTCATCCGCCATGAACTCGCACCTAAATGTCATGCTGTCTAATTGATGCTTGACTGTTTCTATTTCCGCATGGTCTATAAATGGATTGTCGTAGGTGGTGAATTTAAACGCTGCCCAATCATCATACTTTGTGCAGGTTCGGAATAGCTCTTTAAAGTAGGTCTTGCCGAATTTAGGTGTAGATAAAAACCATGCCGTCCCTTTGTAGTCGGTTAGTGTTGCTCTGATGGTCTGCTCCCACGCCTCTTTAAACTTGTTTGCCTTCTCGCACTCGTCAACTATTACAAGGTGGTACTTTCTCCCCCTGCCTGAATCGGGGTTGTCCATTGACCAGATGTCAAGCGTTCCGTTGGTTATCGTTGTTATCTGTTTTACCTGTTCGTCCTTTGACCTGATGACTTCAAAAAGGGTGTTCTTGAGCATGTTCCATGTCTCGTAAACATCTTTGTAGGTCGGGGCGTAGTAGGCTACATATTTGCCGTCTAAAAGCGCATTTACTGCAAGGTCTGTGGCGATTTCAGTCTTCCCCCACCGTCTTCCGCATTTAAGAACGTTAAACCGCTTCTGCCCCTGTATTACTTTCTCCTGATTCGGATGGAGGGTTTTCAGGTTTATCGTTAGCTCCACGTATTATGCGAATAATGGTGTCGTTCTCGGTTTCGTTGATGATGTGTTCGGATGGTTTGCCGTATTTATAACCAAAGTAAAGCTGAGCGTGTTGAATGTTTCCTTTAAGGGCTTCTTTTTTAACTGCTTTCCATATTTCCTGTTCTTCCTCTTTAGTAATACACTGCTCTAACGTTTTAGCAAGGCCAAGTATTTCAGCCTTTGTTCGCCTACCTGCTCCGGGTCTTGCTCCGCCTGTTCCTGCCATTGATTTTTATTGAAGATTCAATATCAATTAGTTACAAATCAACTATTCGCATTTCATTACTTTACTTTCGATTGTCCAGTGAAGTCCCCCGTCAACTGAGGTTTTTTTGTAGTAAACCTGGCCTTGTTCGATTTCGTTGTATTCTCCGTTGCAGTACTTTGTCTGGCTTTCGATGTAGGTTTGGGTGGGCTGTCCTGATGCTGCCGGGTCAATGGTTGTGGTCAGGGTGCAGGTTTTGCAGATTGGCTCGTTTTCTTCTTTTGAGCAGCCCATTAAAAAACAGATGAAGCAAATCAGAAGTATCTGGGTTATTAGCCGGATTTTCTTTTCAACTGATTCTCCGTAGATTCTGCTCATTTAATTTAGGTAAACTTCAATTTCGTAAATTACCAAAGGGTGCGTTTTTATTTTCTTGCTTTTGTTTATTAACATAAACATTTGACGCACTCCTTCAATCCTGCCTTTTTCTACTGGCGGTGGCTGAAAGTTTGCCGGGTCGTACCCACTAAAATTTATTCCTTCTAAATCTTCAAACATAATTGCAAATATAGTTTATTTTTTAATCCGTTCAGCAGTTAGCCCTTTTATTTCTTTACCCTCTTTATCAACATTTAACTTGTTCTTGGATTTGAAAGCGAAGTCGCCTCTTAGGTAGTTTTTTATTTCTTTCTGCTGCTGCTTTCTTATTGCTTTGTATTCTTCAAAGCTCATTCCTTCGGGGCGGGCGGTTAGGATAGGTGTTAGTTCCATTATTGATTTATTTCTAACATATTAAAGTTAGTCCATGTTTTTAAGTGTCCTAAAACATCTTTCGGTAATGGCGGTAGCGGCATCCAATATAAAACATCTTCCGCAAAATATAGTTTTTCTTCGGCTTCAAATCTTCTGTTTTCTGTGATAAATATATTTGAACGATGGGTATGTTCTGTTTCATAGTTTTCCATGAATATCGCCCGACATCTCCCGGTGTTAGATTTTAAATAAATATTTTTGTATTCTAATATTATTAAAACCTCTTGTAGATTTTTTGGGTTTTGTTCTTTAGTTGAAATCCATCCGTTTGTATTCATAGTGTCGCTCGTGTTATTTTTTTATCGAAAATATATGTGTGAAGTATCTTGTCAATGTGGTGTTCAGTTTCGGCTATCTTCCATGCCTGCTCGCAGAAGATGGTGTCTTCGCCAAAATTACTGATTCCAAAATCAAGATGCTTGAATTTTTCTGTTTTAAATGCACAGCAGGAGAATGGTTTTCTTTTCGTAATTCCATTGGCGTTAAATTCTTCGTTCTCGTTTTGCAGTGAGAAGTTGATAGTTGATTCGCCCCACTCTTCAATAATAGCGGTTTGGTCGAAGGTGATTATGTCTACATCTGATTCTGCGGCTTTTAATAGCTCTTCAATATAATCCTCGCTGCACTTATCATCATCGTCTAAGAATGCAAAATACTTCCCGTTCGCTAACCTCATGGCTCCCGTTCGCTTTTCTCCGATGGTTCTTTTTTTGTTGTCCATAAAAACAATTATTTCAGCTTCAGGGTAGTTGTAAGATTGTGTTAATAACTTGTCAACAAGTTTTTGAAGCGTAGTAAAGCGTTCTGGGATTGAGCAGATTAGTATTGAGAGCGTCATTTTATTTTAAATTGAATGCAGTAATAAAGCCACCCAATATTAAGATAACAGAAATATTTATCATAATAAAAAGATATGAACGGTAAAAGATTTAGGTTTTTCCAATCCCCGTCTTCTCTTGGCTTGTATAAATTATATACCTTCATTTTATTACTACTAAAACATCATCATAACGGTTTTTGATGTGCCTGCGGTCTATTGTCTCTATTGTTTTTTCTGAATCTATATATTTATAAAACGGAACCACTTCTTGTATATCTTCAATAATATAGATACCATCTTTATTTAAATAAGGTTTGAAGTTTCGGTAAAGTAGCATTTGTTGGTCAAAGCTGTGGTTCGCATCCTCAATTATCACATCAAATTTAATGCCTAAAAAAAACTTTTCTATCGTTGCCTGGTCTTCTGCATCTCCGATAAATATTTTGTGCGTTCCTTCGGCTATTATCGGGCGTAAATCGTACCGGCCTCCTATTGGGGTTTCGTCACAATCTATCCCGTAAACATTCGCTTGTTCTGAAAAGTATCGCTCCCACATTCTCATTGATGCCCCTTCAAGCAGCCCAATTTCTAAAATGTTTTTCGCGGTTGCCCTGTAGGGGCGCAGGATTTCTTCATACACTTCAATATAGCTGTGAATTGACCCTTTGTCAGATTCGTGTCCCTCGGCTTTAAGCTGGTTGTAGATTTCCTGTAAAGTCATTTATTAAAATGATTTTTATTGACATAAAAACATCGGTGTGGCCCTCGTGCATCATAAGCGCTTCCGTAAAAACAATCCCAACCCGCTTGTTTAAATTCTTTAATTACATCATCCATTATACCTTCAAAGGCATAGGCTGGAGTTATTATGATGGCATGATAGTTTTCATTTTTAACAAATATTTCTTCATGCCAATCTTGCTTTAATAATTTTTCATTAAAGTATTCTATTGGAGTGTTCAGTCTGGGGTTGCTATTAATCTCGACTGGTTTTATAGGATGTATTTGGTTCATATCGGATAAAGTTTACCTTCTATTTCTACTGTTTGGGTGTTTGCCGGGAAGCCTAAGTTTTCCGGGTGCCCGATTGATACTATTCTTCCTTTGCTCAGCCAGCTTGCAACTGCCCCTGTTGAGCTTCGGTTCTTGATGTAGTGGGCGCATTTTGAGAATAGCCATACCATTAACACAGGTTGCAGCCCTCTTTCATATCCTGATACATTTGAGAATCTTTCAGGGTTATCTTTCGCTCCGTACGGGGCTTGGATAAATTCTTCAACTACAAACGCCTGCGGATATTTATTTAACAGCGGGTCAAGTATTCCCTGCTCTTCGGCTGTACACATTATTCGCATATCATCCGTTAATACTTCATCAATGAATGGGAAGTAGGTTTCTATCGATATTCGCGGCCTGCCGTCAAGATAAATATCTGTGCCCCTCCATGTTATTCCGATTGTTTTTGTAAAGTCAATTTTGTATTTGTCAACAATCGCCCGCCCTCTTTGATTCGTTGCTTCGTTAAATTTTAAATGCCTTTGATAGTATTCTTTTATAACGCTTAGCGGCTGCGCCATAAAGCCTACCGGAGTGGGGTCTGCCCAGTTTTCCCATGTCCATGTTTCTTCCCGTTTTTTATTTCCGAATGGCTGCTCAAAAAACCAGTCATAGGCGTTAGGAATTTTCTGAAATTTAGCATCATCGTTGTAAGATTGTACCGATAATCCTTTCGGCCAGTTGATGTATGCCGTGTGGCCGGTTTGCTCGGCTGCCCACATTTGCCAATAGTGGCAGTACAGCCACGTGGTGAGGGTGCTGTGTATATCGTTTTTCTCTAAGAATATATTCATTTTTCTTTAAACACTTTTACTGGTTCATCATGATTTCCTCCCATTGGTTCACATTTATATCTTAAATTTATTCTTTTACAATTTATGCAGTATTGAATGTATTGCCATCTTTCAACTGAAAATGGTGAAACACGATAAACAAAATATTTTGCTGCCCCGCAATTCCAGCACTCCTCTAATGAATCGTTTTGGTTGAGACTTTTTTCTTTTTCTAATTCAAAGCATGTCTCTAATTCCTGTTCAGAGATTTCTTTTGATAATAAAAGTTCGCGTATTTTCATATCGGTGTAAGTATTTCGCCATCGTGCTTAATTTCCGGATAAACAAATCCGGTTTCTTGATTGATTGTTTTCCAGCTACCGTGAAAACCGAATGGGCTGC
>Ga0137428_1000928_pt1 | contig 11929 bp, 10 predicted proteins | sample EasRivERMZT718_2_FD_102305 | JGI IMG/M metagenome (GOLD analysis project Ga0137428, IMG submission 102305) | Soil microbial communities from meander-bound floodplain in the East River, Colorado, USA - East River MetaG ERMZT718_2 | ecosystem: Environmental > Terrestrial > Soil > Floodplain ...
AGCTGAAAAAGCGCGCTCCGAATACCTGGGTCGTGACGCAGATGTCGGCGAGCGTGGGCGCGTTGCCGTGGCAGTAGCGGCCGGTTTCCTTCTCCTGCGCGAGGTGCGCCTCGACTGCTTTCAGCGCTTCCATGATCCAGTGCTGGCACCAGCGCGTGCGCGTCGCCTCGTCGAGCTTGTACTCCTTCTCGAGGTAGTTGCGCACGCGCGGGACGATCAGGGGGTGGCCGTCGCAGGCGACAATCTGCGCGAGGCCGCGCACTCGCGCGCGTCCCTTCGGGTCCTTCGGCAGCAGCGGCGGCTCGGGGTGAGTCTCGTCCAGGTACTCGATTATGGCCATGGACTCGAAGAGCGGCGTGCCGCCGTCGTCGGTGATCAGAGACGGTATGACGGCGAGGGGATTCACTGCGCGATACTCGGGCTTCAACTGCTCGCCCTGCATCAGGTTGACCGGAATCTCCTCCGCCTTGATGCCCTTCATCGCGAGCGCGATGCGCACGCGGCAGGCGGCCAGCGAGCGCCAGAAACCGTAATACTTCATCTCTCCTCCTGTCCTGGAATAATGGGCAGCAGTATATACGACTCGTGTTGCGGCCCCATGTGGAGGGTCACCTTGCCGCCGAAGACCGCCGCCGGCCGGTCGCGGGGATCGTTGTGCAGGAACGGGCCGCAGCCGAGCAGCTCGTTCTTGAAGTTGGACAATTTCGCGCCGGTCGATTTCTGCCACTCGTAGTCGCGCCCGCGCACAGTCAACGCGATGCGATGTCCTGCCGGAACCACGATGGAAGTCGGCCAGATCTCGACGTCGAGCGCGACGATCTCGCCGGGCTTGAGCGGCTGCTTCTGGTCGTGCGTGTGATAGGGCCGGTAGGGGGCGGAGTGCTTCGGATCGAGCTTGCGGTGCGACGCACGCAGCCACCCCTGCGCGATCGGCGTGTGGGGATCGATTGCGCCCATGAATACGACTTCCCGCAGGTCCGGCGTGAACACGCGGAACACCAGGAAGAGATCGGCGTCGGCGGTGGAGGAGGAAACGAAGAGCCGCGCGGCGAGCGGACCGGTGATTTCCGTCTCCTTTTCAATCGGCGCGGAGACAAAGGTGACACCGTCTCCCATCCCGTCATAGGTGACGCGGCCGGCAGCGCTCGCGGGGGAGGGGTCCAGCGTGTGCGCGGTCGGATGAAGGTGGAACTTCGTCCAGCGCGTGCGCGCGATGGGCCACTCGTTCTCGTGGCGCTCGACGAACCGGTCCACGCGCCGCACCTGAAGCTGCACGCGCGGCTGCCGGTCCCAGCCATTCTTTTCGCCTTTTAGGAAATAATCGAAGAAGCGCTTCTGCAGCAGCCGGCCGTAATCGGTGTAGAAGTGGGTCCAGTGCTCGATGCCGTGCGCTTCCAGCCACTTCTCCTTCGCAGCGGCGCGCACGAAGCCCCCGAAGTTGCCGCGCGGGTGCAAGCCCTGGCCGCCCCAGTTCGCCGCCGAGAGCAAGGGCGTGACGACTTTTTCCCACACGGGCGAGCGCGCGCGGTGATAGGCGTCGTCGAGGGGATGCGCGAGGATCTCGTCACCGAAGTCGGCGCGATTCCTGGCCAGCTCCGCATCGGAAAGCGTCACGTCGCCGCACACCAGCTCGCCGGTTACGCGCGACCGTGGGCCGCGCTCTCCAAGCCCGTACTGCACGGTCTTCACCTGCATGTCGTACCAGTTGGCCCAGAAGGACGACAGGATGCCGCCGTGGTGGGTCATATCGCGGTACCAGTCGGCCGAACCCTCCCAGATACACATGGCCGCGAGATGCGGCGGCTGCAGCGTCGCGACATGCCACTGGTTCATGCCGTAGTAGGAGATGCCGTTGAGCCCCACTTTGCCGCTCGACCACGGCTGGACGCCTGCCCACTCGATGCAGTGGTAGAAGTCCTTCGTCTCGCGCGGGGAGAAGTGGTCGATGAAGCCGGGCGAGCGGCCCGCGCCGCGCGAGTCCACGCGCACGCACGCGTAGCCGTGCGGCACCCATTTTTCCGGGTCCACGACCTCCCAGCTCTGGTAGAGGTTGCTCGAGCCATGGGCGACGTCGGGATGCTCCGCGACCATGCGCTGCCAGGCGCTCGGGTAGCCGTCCTGGAAGGCGAGGCCCTTGGCGTAGGGGCCGTAGGTGAGGATGACGGGATAGCGGCCTTCGCGCGGCGGGCGATATACGTCGGCGCGCAGCACGAGCCCATCGTCCATCGTGACCGGGACGTCCCAGTCAATGTGCATCCCGTCCCGGACTTCGCTCTTGTGTGCAGAACTCATGCAGCCGCCATTTTGCCGGCGGCTAGTTTGACGACGCGCCGTCGCCCATGTCAACCTGCGTCCCCATCAAGCAGGAGGCGCGCATGAAAATCGGCATTGCCGGCGTCGGCAGGATGGGAGAGGCCATCGGAGCGCGGTTGATCGATCTGCGCCATGAGCTTACGGTGTGGAACCGCACGCCGGCGAAGACGCAAAGTCTTTCCGCCGCCGGCGCCCGGGTCGCGACGTCGCCCGCGGCGCTCGCGGAAGCCGTGGAAGTGGTGATCACCATCCTCACCGACGACAAGGCGATTGAAGCGCTGTATCACGGCCCGCAGGGCCTGCTGTCCGGCAAGGTGGCGGGAAAGCTCTTCATCGAGATGAGCACGGTACGGCCCGAGGTCGAGGTCGCGCTCGGGACGAAAGTGAAGCAGAAGGGCGCGGCGCTGGTCGAATGTCCAGTCGGCGGGACCACCGGTCCGGCACGCGAAGGCAAGCTCTTCGGTTTCGCGGGCGCAGCCGACCCCGATTTCGCGCGGGCGCGCCCGCTAATCGAGCAGCTGTGCCGCCGCGTGGAGCACGTCGGTCCGGTTGGAGCCGGCTCGCGCATGAAACTAGCGATCAACCTGCCGCTGTATGTGTACTGGCAGGCGCTGGGTGAGGCGCTGCTCCTGTGCCGCCCGCTCAATCTCGAGCCGGAGCGCCTGCTCAGCATATTTGCCGACACCTCCGGGGCAGCGAACGCCATCAAGACGCGCGGCGGCGCCGTCGCGGCGCACCTCGCAGGCAAGGACGCGGGGCCGGTGACCATGGCTGTGGAGCTGGTGTGCAAGGACCTGAAGACGATGATCGGGGAGGCGAGAGCGCTGGGCGGCACGGTCCCGGCGGCCGAGACCGCGCTCAAGTGCTTCGAGGACGCCGCGCGCAACGGACTCGGCGCGAACGATCAGTCCGTGCTGCCGGCGCGTTGGGCGAAGGGCGTAACGAGCTGAAAGCAGAAAGGCCTGCGCAATGCAGGCCTTTTTGCGTTGACTGTGGCGCGCCCGGAGGGATTCGAACCCCCTACCCCTTGGTTCGTAGCCAAGTACTCTATCCAGTTGAGCTACGGGCGCGGAACGGAAGGCGAATTATAACATTCGCGCTCGATCCGGCTTCGCCCGGAAGTCGTGCAGGCGCCTCGATCAGCGAGGGTGGCGGACTACCGTTCCATATAGGAAGGCGGTGGCGGGGGCGGTGTCCTGTAGCGCGGTGCCGCCGGCCGCTCGTTCGCGGCCACGAAGCGGCTCGACACCGGTACCTTGTGGCCCTTGGCGTACATGCACTGCGTGTAGCCGATGTCGTAGCGCTGCTGAGCCGCATAAGCGGATGCGTTCGCGGTGTTCGATCCGATCGCGGAGCCCATCAGCAAGCCGATGCCGGCGCCGACCCCGGCGCCGCTCGCACCATCTATGAGAGCGCCCGCAGCGGCGCCGATGGCAGTGCCGGCGGCGGCGCTCTTTACGGCGTTGTCAGTCGCGGCCTGGTTGGGAGCGGGTCCGCCGGCCTGCGTGGCGGCGAACTGCCGGCACTCGAAATCGTCGGCGCGGAATTGATCGAAGCTCTTGCCCGTGCCCGGCAGCGACATGATGCTCGGTCCGCTCGGCACGGTCACGCACGCGGTCAGCGCAAGCACGCCGACAATCGAACCACCAAGACGCCAAGCGCGCCAAGAAGAGAAGACTTTCATTGTTTGTCTCCTGGTGGATAGACCGGTCACCGGTCACCGGTCACGGGTCACAGGTCACGCTTCATCGGGCCTGAGGCGGCTGCGCCGGCACGCGCTGCCAGGCTCCGGCGCAATGCTTTACATATGGGTAGTAGGCTTTGGCGTCGGGGCAGTAGTACCAGAATTCCTGCGCCTGCTCCGGTTGCGCGTATGCATCCCCGCGCTCGATGTAGGTCGTCGGCTCGGCTGGCGCCCCGACGACGCTCGGATAATAGTAATAGGGTGACGGGTAGGTGTAGGCGGGGTATCCCCAGTATCCCCAGTATCCCGGGTAGCCCCAGTAGCCAGGACCTCCGAACACAAAACCCACGCTTACTCGCGGCCGGCCGTAGTAGCCGCCCCCGTGTGCCGACGCAGGAACGCTCGCGGTCGTGGCGAGCAGGGTGACGGCAAGCAGCGCGATCGTCTTGATCTTGCTCATGACCGACTCCTCATCGTCCATGATCCTGTGAATAAGGCTATCAAAGAGCGCAATCCAATCGGGTAACAAAGTGTTACAAAACATTGCAGGGTCCGTGCTGGGCGGCAGGTGGGTGGCGGCAAATGGGAACGTCGCGAATTGGCGACAGCAATTTGCAGCAGCCTGTCAGATCGTCTAATGTTCGACCCTGCTTCCCGAACCAGAACAACTCATGAAAAGCGATCTCAAGCTCGACATCTTTCCCCACATCTTTCCGCGGCCCTTTTTCGACCGCATGAAGCGCATTGCCGAAGCAAATCCCGCGCTCGCGGCCTCCATCAAGCGCTGGCTCAACATCCCGGTGCTGTGGGACCTCGACGCGCGCATCCGCATGATGGGGAAGTTCAGGGGCTACCAGCAGGTCCTGACGCTATCGCTCCCCGCGATCGAGTTCCTGGCGGGGCCGGAGGAGTCTCCCGCGCTCGCGCGGCTCGCCAACGACGGCATGGCGGAGATCGTCGCGGAGCGTCCCGACCTCTTCCCGGCGTTCGTCGCCTCACTGCCAATGAACAACATTCCGGCGGCGCTCGAGGAAATGGACCGCGCGATCACGAAGCTCGGCGCGAAGGGAATCCAGATCTTCACCAACGTCAACGGGCGGCCGCTGGACAACCCGGAGTTCTACCCCGTCTTCGAGCGCAGCGTTAAGAAGTACAACCTGCCGATCTGGTTGCACCCGGTCCGCACCTCGAAATTCGCCGACTACCCGGTCGAGGCGAAGTCAAAGTACGAGATCTGGTGGCTGTTCGGCTGGCCTTACGAAACAAGCGTTTGCATGGCGCGCCTGGTGTTCTCGGGGGTGCTCCAGAAGCTGCCTGACCTCAAGGTCATCACGCACCACCTCGGCGCGATGGCGCCGTTCTTCGACGAGCGCATCGGCCTCGGCATGGACCAGATGGGCGCGCGCACGGTGGACGAGGACTACGGCGCGCTGCTGAAGCGCCTCGGCAAGCGGCCGCTCGATTATTTCAAGATGTTCTACGGCGACACCTCGGTCAACGGCTCGGCGCCCGCGATCCGGTGCGGGCTCGATTTCTTCGGGCCCGACCGCGTGCTGTTCGGGACCGACTGTCCGTTCGATCCCGAGGGCGGGCCGACCTTCATACGGGAGAGCATCCGTGCGATCGATTCGCTCAAGCTCGCGGCACCGGTCCGCAACAAGGTCTATCATGGCAACGCGATCCGGATGCTGAGGCTGCAGCTTCCCTCAGTGCCGGCAGGGAAGTCCACGCGACGGTCCCGGAAGAAGTGACCGTCCTGCGTTGACGCTTCGCACATGTCCGTTCACGAGTCACGAATCACGAGCCACTCTCCCACCGCGGGCCCGGCGGACCCGCTGCTGATCGAGGACCTGGTGGCGGCGAACCGCATCCTCGCGCAGGAAGGCGTGCTCGACGGCTGGGGTCACGTGAGCGTGCGCCACGACCGCGACCCCAACCGCTACCTGCTGTCGCGCTCGCTCGCGCCGGAGCTGGTGAGCGCGGAGGACATCCTCGAATTCGACCTCGATAATGCCCCGGTGGAGGTAATGGAGCGCGACCTCTACACCGAGCGCTTCATCCACGGCGAGATCTACAAGGCGCGACCGGATGTGAAGGCGATCGTCCACAGCCACGCGCCGCCGATCATCCCGTTCGGCGTCACCAGCATCCCGCTGCAACCGATGTACCACCGCGCGGCGTTCATCTCGATCGGCGTCCCGGTATTCGAGATTCGCGACGCCGCGGGCATCACCGACATGCTGATCCGCGACGCCGCGCTCGGCCGCGCCCTCGCGAAGAGCATTGCCGACAAGCCCGCCGTCCTGATGCGGGGGCACGGCGCGACGGTGGTCGGGCCCTCGATCCCGCGGGTCGTCGCGCGCAGCATCTTTCTCGCGCTGAACGCCAAGCTCCAGGCGCAGGCGATGATCATGGCGCAGGGCGGGGCGATCAAGTACCTCGACCCCGCGGAAGCGCGGTTGATCGAGGCACGCGAAGGCTATGGGCTCGGGCGCGCCTGGAAGGCGTGGAAGCGGCGCGCGCTCAAGCAGCCGTGACGAGTGAAGGAATGAGCCAATTCGACGATCTGGTTGCGGCTTACCGGATACTCGCGGAGCACGAAGTCATCGACGCCTACGGGCATGTCAGCATGCGCTCGACGCGCGACCCGAACCGCTATTTCCTCTCCGGCCACCGCGCCCCGGAGCTCGTGACCGGGGACGACATCATCGAGTACGACCTCGACAGCAATCCCCAGGACGCACGCGGACGCGAATCGGTGCGCGAGCGCTTTATCCACGGGGAGATCTACAAGGCGCGCCCGGAAGTGACCGCGGTGGTCCACAGCCATTCGCAATCGGTGGTTCCGTTCAGCATCACAACCGTGCAGATGCGCGCGATTTTCCACATGGCGGCCTTCATCGGCGACGGCTTGCCCAACTTCGAGATTCGCGACGCGCAGAAGGGCACCGATCTCCTGGTGAAGACCCCCTATCTGGGACATGCCCTGGCGAAGACGCTCGGAGGAAAGCCCGCGGCGCTGATGCGCGGCCACGGCGCCGTCATCGTGGGGGAGAACCTGCCGCGCGCGGTGGGCCGCAGCATCTACCTGGAAATGAGCGCCAAGATGCAGGCGCAGGCGATGCTGATCGCGGGACCGGGCGCGAAGATCACCGGGTTGGACGAGGCCGAGGTCAAAGCCTCGGTCCCGGTGCAGGACTACAACCGCGCCTGGCCGCTGTGGCGGGCGAAGGCGCTTGCCAGACTCAGGACGGAGGATAAGTAGGGCCTGACGCTATTCATTAATCCGCAACGATGTTGTAGCGGCGGATGACGTCGGCCCACATCTGCCGTTCCCTCTTCAGGCTGGCGGCGAACGCGTCCGGCGTGTCGAATACCGGAACGAATCCCTGACCCTCGAGCCGCTCCCTTATCGCCGGCGACTTCATCACCCTGATGATCTCGGCGCTCAAGCGCTGGACGATGGCGGGCGGCGTGCCGGCTGGCGCAACGACCATGAACGAGGCGGAGGCCTCGATCTTCGGGTAACCGGCTGCGGCGAGAGTGGGCGTCCCGGGAAGCTGGGCTGTCCGCTCGGTAACGGCCAGCGCCAGCACTCTTCCCGACCGGATATGCGGCAGCACGGGACCGATGTCGGAAGCCATGAACGCGGTTTCGCCGCTCAGCAGCCCCTGCGTCGCCTGGCCGATTCCCTTGTAGGGCACGTGCACGAAGCGCACTCCCGCAGCCTCCTCGACCAGCTTCACGACGAGATTGGTCGTGCTGCCCGCGCCCGCGGAGCCGTACGGCAGTTTTCCCGGCTCACGCTTGCCCAGTGCCACCAGCGCGGGCAGTGTCTTCACCGGCAGCGAGGGATGACTGACGAAAACCAGTGGGCTGATGACGCCGCGCGCGACCGCGGTGAAGTCGCGTTCTGCGTTGTACGGCAGATTCTTGTAGAGGCTTGGATTAATAACAAGCGCGGGGTTCGCGGAAACGAGGAAGGTATAGCCGTCCGGCGCAGCCCTTGCTGCGATCTCGGCGCCGATGTTGCCGCTCGCGCCGGGCCGGTTGTCCACGATGAACTGCTGCTTCAGCCCCTCGGCGAGTCCCTGGGCCAGCAGGCGCGCGTATAAGTCGGTGCCGCCGCCAGGCGAGGAGGGGACGACCAGCCTGACAGAGCGCGTGGGCCAAGTGTCCTGCGCCAATGCAGGCACCGCCGGCAATGCCAGGAGCAGAGCGATAACTCGAGCCTTATTCAAGCCGCCCCCCGAGAAGTGGCTGCGGGTAGGCAATCATGCTGCACGTCCGACCCTTCCGTGATCTGAAATTTCAATTCTTTTGGCGCCTAGGCCGTTCAATTATGGTCTTGTTCTTCTCTTGTGTCCTGTGTGGCTCTGCTTGTTCAATCAGGTCAGCGCGCACCGGCGCGCTCGAGCACCTTCACCATCTCCCCGAATCCGCGTCGCCGCGCGCGGCAGCCGCAAGTAGCCCCCCGTAGCCCGCCTTCTCCTCTGCCGACGGAGGAATCTGGGCGTGGGAAGGGGTAGCGCTGCAGAGGGCCGCTATGAAAGCGCAGCGGCTGAGCCAGCGCACGCGGCGCGTGCGACTCACCGGGCCGAGCGCGTGATCAATTGGCATCGTGCGGGACCTTCACATGCTGATTCGCGCGTCCGGTCGCAACCGCCGCGAGTGATGCGGGGTCGTCCACGAGCTGGTTTCCGCGCCAGACGACATGCAGGTCGGGCCGAAGGAGCAGCAAGTCAAAGCCCGCAATCTCGCGCACCCGCGCGTCCGTGAAATCGAGCACGTCCAGGGGCGCACCCACTTCGCGCCATGCCCGCTTCAGGCCGGAGACATCCGCCTGCGACCCGCCGAGGCGCAGCAACGTGTAACCCGGACCCAGGCGATCGTGCAATGCCGTGCCGTCGTTGAGCCACACGTGCGGCATTCTTGCGCCCGGCCACGTGGTCGGGACGTAGGCGACATTGTCCGGATCGGGTCCGGCATCCGCCTCGGGCCAGATCAAGGGCGAGTCCACGTAGCGATAACCCGCTTCGATTCCCAGGATTTCGGTCACCTTGCGCTGCTCGACATCGAAGCGGCTCGCGATTTCCGCGCGGATGGTGGCGCCTCCGGGCGTGTTCTTGCGGATATCGGGGTGGTAGGCGGCGCGCCAGCTCAACCGCCCGCTCATCGCGGCGCCGGAAGTCTTCACGTTGCGCAACCCGATGGCGCGCCGTTCCCGCTCGTAGGACGCGAGGAGCTGCGGCCCGCCCCATCCCGCCAAGGTCGCGGCCAGCTTCCACGACAGATCGATCGCGTCTCCCACGCCGGTATTCATGCCGAGCCCGCCGGTCGGGATCACGAGATGCGCCGCATCACCGGCAATGAAGACGCGCCCTTCACCGTAGTGTTCCGCGCACAGCAAGTGCTGCGCCCATTCGTTGACCGACAGCATCTCGAACGCGATCGGCATATCGAGCGACTTGCGGAAGGTCTCGGCCATTTCGCCATCGCTCGCGGCTGCGGCGTGGAGCGTCCAGTGCCGCGTGCTGTCCTGGAGAATGATGAATGGAAAGAGCGGGCCCTCGGCGATGTGGTAGTGCCGGCCCTTGCCCATGGGAATGCGCTCGTAGAGGTCCGGGCAGTGAAACAACGCCTGTCTCAGGTCCCGGATGTTGCCCTGGCCCTGGTGACGGATGCCGAGCTGCTTGCGGACCGTGCTCGAGCCTCCGTCGCAACCGACCAGATACTTCGCCCGGATCGTCTCCTCGCGCCCCTTCGAGGTGACGACGCGAGCTGATACCGGCCCGGCATCCTGGCTGAATGAGACGAGCTCGCAGCCGAAGCGCACCGTTACCGAAGGCTGTGCTTCCACGATCGATCGCAGCAGTGGCTCGAGCGTGTACTGCGAGATCAGCTGGTACGGCTCGAGCGGGCGCCCGTCGTTGTGCGCGGCGATCTCGGCCTTGGCTTCGGCCACCGACGGGTAGGGCAGCCGGACGAGCGGCGGCCCGGACATCGACGTCGCGAGAAAAACATCCATGGGCGCGCTGCGCGGCAGGCCCGCATCGCGGATCTTTTCCCCGATACCGAGCCGGCGATAGATTTCCATCGTGCGCGCATTGCAGCGTTCCATCTTGGGAAGCTGGATGGAAGTTTCGTTGCGCTCGATCAGGGTGCAACGCACGCCCCTCTGTCCCAGGTCGAGCGCAAGCGTCAGCCCGACGGGCCCCGCGCCGACAACGAGTACCTGAGTCTCGAACAATGAAGTCCTTCCGCGTTTCCGATGGATACTTCCCGTCCGCAAGCGTCGCAAGACCGCCATCCGGTGTCAATCGGGTCCGGGTCGCATCGGAATTCGCCGTGACCCTATAATAGGGCCGTCGCTACAACAATCATTCCGCGAGGAGACCATCGATGACGGGCCGCCCGAGCAGGACATGGAATCCCTGGCGCCTGGTGCCGGCGTACTTGGGGCTCGCCGCCGCGTGCGGCGGCGGTCACGCCACGGCGCAAGAGGCCGCTTTCCCTACCCGCACCGTTCAATTCGTGGTGGCATACACGCCGGGAACCGGCGCCGATATTCTCGCGCGCGCGCTCGGCCCAAGGCTTGCCGAGCGCTGGAAGGTCAGCGTCGTCACGGAAAACCGTGCAGGTGCCACCGGCACCATCGCCACCGCATTCGTCGCCAACGCGGCTCCGGACGGCCACACGTTGCTGTGGGTCGCGACCTCGTTCGGCACGACGCCGGCACTGCGCCCGAATCTGCCCTTTGATCCTGTGAAGAGCTTCGCGCCCGTCATCCTGATTGCCACCAGCGGCCTCGGTGTCGTCGTCCACCCGCAGTTGCCGGTGAAATCGATGCGGGAATTCATCAACCTTGCAAAACGCCGGCCCGGCGAGCTCCACTACTCGTCGCCCGGGAACGGCGGGCCGCAGCACCTTGCCATGGAGCTGCTCAAGCTCGAGACGGGAATCAACATCGTGCACGTGCCCTACAAGGGATTCGCCGGCGCGATCACCGACGTGATGGCGGGTCACGTGCAGGCGATGGTCTCCGCGCTGCAAAGTGCGCATGCGCAGGTGAGCAGCGGCAGGCTGCGCATGCTGGCCGTGATGAGTGATGAGCGCTCGGCGGCGTTTCCCGGCGTCCCGACGATGAAGGAGGTAGGGCTTCCCGGACTCGAGATCTATACGTGGTACGGGACGTTCGCTCCGGCTGCGACTGCCGCAGCGACGGTTGCCCGCGTGAACGCGGACATCAACGCGCTGCTGCAGTTGCCCGACATTCGGGAGTTGCTTGCCCGGCAGGGCATGAACCCCGCCGGCGGACCGCCCTCGCGGCTCGGGGATCTCGTCAAAGCCGAACTGCCGCGCTGGGACCGCGTGGTCAAGGCGGCGAAGATCAAGGCCGACTAGTCGCGTGGCAAAGAGTCCCAAGCGCGGCTACGCCGACCTGCACGAGCACCTCGCCGCGCTGAAGAAGGCGGGGCTGCTGCTCACCATCGACCGTCCGATCGACAAGGACGCGGTGCTGCATCCGCTGGTGCGCTGGCAGTACGTCGGGGGAGTCGAAGAGCACGAGCGAAAGGCTTTTCTGTTCACCCACGTCGTAGACGGACTCGGCCGCCAGTACAAGTTCCCGGTGGTGGTCGGCGCCTACGCCGGGAACCGCGCGATCTACTGCATCGGCATGCGCGCGAAGCCGGAGGACGTCCAGCCCAAGTGGGATCACGCCATCGCCAATCCCGTCGCGCCGCGCATCGTAAAGAGGGCGCTTTGCCAGGACGTCGTGATTCAGGGCGCCGCGCTGAAGGGGGAGGGCAAGGGGCTCGATTCTCTTCCAATCCCGGTCTCGACGCCCGGCTTCGACAGCGCGCCCACGCTGACGGCGACCAACGTTATCACCAAGGACCCGGAAACCGGCGTCCAGAACCACGGCACCTA
>Ga0137428_1000932_pt1 | contig 11893 bp, 14 predicted proteins | sample EasRivERMZT718_2_FD_102305 | JGI IMG/M metagenome (GOLD analysis project Ga0137428, IMG submission 102305) | Soil microbial communities from meander-bound floodplain in the East River, Colorado, USA - East River MetaG ERMZT718_2 | ecosystem: Environmental > Terrestrial > Soil > Floodplain ...
CACGAGAGCGAGGGGAGAAGAGGAACTTGAGAAAGCTGGTTGTGGGCACCTTTCTGACTCTTGACGGCGTCATGCAGGCACCCGGCGGCCCAAACGAGGACCGGGACGGCGGCTTCCAGCACGGCGGTTGGCTAGTCCCTTACTTCGACGAAAAGATGGGGCAGATCATGACCGAGTGGACCAAACGCGCCGGCGCCTTCCTCCTCGGCCGCAAGACCTATGAGATCTTCGCAGCCTCCTGGCCCAAGTCCACCGACCCGGCGGACGAAATTGCCACGGCACTCAACACCCGGCCGAAGTTCGTCGCTTCGCGGACGCTCGATAAGGTCACATGGAGCAACTCCATCCTGCTCAAGGGCGATGTTGGCGAGGAAGTCGCGAAGCTCAAGACGCAGGATGGCGGCGAGATTCAGGTCCACGGCAGCGGCGACCTCCTCCAGACCTTGCTCAAGCGCGATCTCATCGATACGTTGCGCATCTGGCAATTTCCCGTGGTTATCGGTACCGGCAAACGCCTGTTCGGCGAAGGCACGATCCCGGGCGGCTTCCGGCTTGTCGACACCCAGCTCGCCACCACCGGTGCCGTCCTGCACGTCTACGAGCGCGCCGGCGACCTCAAGTACGGCGAAGTAGAGGTCGGGCAGGACACGGTGATCTTCGATTCGGACGAAGCGCACCAATGACTTCTTCGAGAGTACATGGATCAACCGACACGGTGGCTCTCGTTGGCGGGACGGGTGCGATCGGGCGAAGCGTTGCTGCGGCGCTACGAGAGAAGGGCCGGCCGTACCGGATGATTGGTAGATCTCGGTCCACCGTGGAAAAAATGGTCGCAGGCGATCCGCTGGCGCAGGCGGCAACCTGGGATCCGGACGACGAGCGTTCCATTCGAGAGGCGCTTAGAGGCGCCGCTGCCGCAGTTCACATGGTTGGAGTTCCATACACGGACTTCCATCTTCACCCAATCATTATGAGTCGCGTCATTGACGCAGCGATTGCAGAGCACGTCGAACGTCTGCTCCTCATTGGAACGCTGTACGTCTTTGGCAGGCCCCAGAGCCAGCGAGTCACTGAAAGCCACCCAAGGGAGCCTCACACCTTCAAGGGCCGGAAGCGCAAGGAGCAGGAAGACCTGGTCCTGGCAGCGCACTCCACCGGCAAGATTCGCACCACGGTCCTGCGCCTCCCGGATTTCTATGGCCCCGGGGTCGAGCGAAGCCTGCTCAGCGACCTCTTCGTCGCGAAAAAACCGCACGCGAGAGCGAAACTCATCGGCCCGATCGACAAACCTCACGAGTTCGTGTTCGTGCCGGACGTGGGTCCGGTTGTGGTTGACCTTCTGGATACTCCGGCGGCCTTCGGACGGGCATGGAACCTTGGAGGAGCGGGCGTCACTACTCAGCTCGAACTCGCTCGCTTGGCCAGCGGCGGTCGACCCCGTTACATGGCGGTGGGTAAGACGATGTTGCGTTTCCTCGGACTCTTCGACCCAATTCTTAGGGAGCTGGTGGAAATGCATTATCTTTTGACCGACCCTCTCATCGTCGACGACTCCGCCCTCCAGCAGTTGCTCGGAACGATCGAGAAGACGCCGTACAGCGAAGGTGTGCGGCAATCATTGGCAGCGCCGGCCCATGGGCGATGAAGGCCTGAACCCCTGGTTTGCAAAGGTGACCGTTCTCTTGGCATGCATCGTGATGGTCGCGATCCGAGCGCCGCACGGGCAGAGGAGCCGTGGGATCCCGGTAGCGAGAAACCGAAAGGGGGCGCTCGAGACCGTCCTCTTGACGATCGCTTCGGTTGCCTTCCTCCTTCCTCTGATCTGGGTCGTGACGCCGGTGCTATCTTTCGCGGACTATCCCCTTCGCCGGGTGCCGTTTTCTGCGGGCATCTTGGGTCTTACTCTCGGGTTGTGGCTCTTCCATCGCTCGCACGCCGACCTCGGCACCAACTGGTCGATCACGCTCGAGGTCCGGGAACAGCACCGACTCGTTACGCAGGGCGTCTACCGCTGGGTCCGTCACCCGATGTACATGGCTCTCCTGCTCTTTGCCGCAGGCCAAGCGCTCGTTCTTCCCAACTACGTAGCGGGCACGTCCTACGGGGTTGCGATGGCACTCATCGTCGCTCTTCGCGTCGGCCCTGAGGAACGGATGATGCTCGAGGAATTCGGGAAGGACTACGAGGATTACACCGCGCGGACGAAGCGTCTCGTTCCCGGGGTTTGGTGATAAGTGAACGGACAGCCGCCGATCAACGCATGCGGCACACGGCTCGTGCCACACGTTCATCCTGCGCGTTAGACCGCTGGAGCACGGCATGGACACTTCCAGAGAGTCGCTGGCAAACGGATACGAATCCTTCTATCGGGAGTTCGACTCGCCATTAATGCGTCAGCTCAGGCGCGAAGCCTACGGCGATGACATTGGGCAACACTCCTGGGTGGACGCCGAGGAGCTGCGCGGGGACATTCACCGCCTCAAGCTGTCGCCTTCTAGTCGATTTCTCGATCTTGGCTGCGGGCCCTGCGGCCCACTTACCTTCATTCTGGCCACCGCCAGATGTCCAGGTACCGGAGTGGAACTCAGCCCATCGGCTCTGCAAGTCGGACGCAGGCGCGCTGCCTCGCTTGGCCTCGATGCCTTGCTCTCCGTTCTACAGGCCGATCTGAACGAGCCACTTCCACTCGAGCCTCACTCGTTCGATGCGGCAATGTCGCTGGACGTAGTGCTCCATCTTCGTGACCGCTCGAAGTTCTTCCACGAGGTCGCGAGACTGCTACCTGTCGACGGCAGGTTTCTCTTTACCGATGCTGGAGTGGTGACTGGCTCTGTCTCCAACGAAGAGATACTCAAACGCACTATCCACGGCTACACGCAGTTTGTTGCCGCGGCTGGAACGAAGGGCTGCTCGAATCTGCAGGGTTTCGGCTGATCGAGACCGAGAATCGAACCATGAGCGTGCTCAGGAGCGCCAGCGGCAGGCTGGCGGCCATGCAGGCGCATCGAGCAGAACTCGAACAAGTCTCGAGCGCCGCTGACTTCGAGAGTCAACAAGGGTATCTTGAGACCATTATCGATTTGTCACGCAGGGGAGCCGTGTCGCGTGTCATGTATCTGGCCGAAGTTCATGCGCAAAGAGCCGTCTAACCACCCGACCGCAATCTCAGCCTGCGATTGGTCCACCCCGCCACACCGGCAGGGATCGATGACCGATGGCGACATCGAAGGCGGCGCGAGCCAGAAGGCGGGTCGAGTCCAGGATGGGAAGCGGAGAGACCGCGGCCGTGACGAGAAGCGGTATCTCGGTGCACACGAGGCCCACGGCATCACAGCCGCGTGCGGCCAGCCGCTCGATGATGCGAACGAATGCCTGCCGCGAGCTCTCCGTGAACATTCCGTTCACCAGTTCTTCGAAGATGATCCGGTTCACGACCTCACGATCGCCTGCTTCCGGTACTTCTGCGGCCATTCCACGGCTGGCGAGCACCCGGGGATAGATCGGGCCTTGCATCAGGTACCGCGTGCCGAGGATGCCGACTCGCCTGCGACCATCGCCAGCGGCCCTGTCGGCCACCACCGCCGCGATATGCAGGCCGGGAAGGGCGAGCTCCTCTCCCGGCTGCTCGAGAGCCAGATGGGCGGTGTTGTCCGGGCAAACGAAGAAGTCGGCGCCCGCGCGGGCGAGCCGTTGCACGCTCAGAGCGAGCGTCTTCCGGATCGCGATGCAGTCCCCTTCGTCCCACGCGGGCATGCTGCGAGCCATGGCGATGCAGTCCAGGGTCACATCCGGATGCTCATGGGGGCCCAGCTCACGGAATCCTTCCTGGCAGAAGGCCAGGAAGCACAACGCAGCCCCCTCCGTGCTGTGCGCGAGAATGCCAAGATGTCTCACGACGCCTCCAGCCGCTCAGGATGTCATACGCCATGGTGCGCTTCAAGGCAGTTAGCGGCCGGCGGCGGACGGCGTGCCTTTCCAGACGCCCGTCGCCGCGGTGGCACGCGCGTAGTCGGTGAAGTCCCGCGGCTCCCGGCCGAGAGCGCGCTGGACTCCGTCCATCAGGTGCTCGTTGCGGCCGTCCAGGACTTCCGCGAACAGGTAGGTGACCAGTGTGACGAACTCGGGCGGCACGCCGTGCTCGGCGAGAGCGGCGGCATACTGCTCGATCGAGACCGGCTGATAACGGATCGCGCGGCCGGCCGCCCGGGCGACCTCCTCGATTGCCTCCGGAAAGCTCAGGAGTCGGGGGCCGGTCAGTTCGTAGAGCTGGCCGGAGTGCCCGTCCTCCGCCAGCGCGGCGACCGCGACGTCCGCGATGTCGTCGGCGTCGATGAATGGCTCCCGCACGGTCGTGACCGGCAGCGCCACTTCGCCGCTCGCCACCGCATCCAGCAGGAAGTTCTCGCTGAAGTTTTGATTGAACCAGCTCGATCGTAGGATTGTCCAGTCAGCCCCGGACTCCCGCACGGCTTGCTCGCCGCGCTCGGCCTCGGACTCGCCCCGGCCGGATAGGAGCACCATCCGGCGGACTCCGGTCGCGACCGCCACCTCGGCGAACGAACGCACCGTCGACACCGCGCCCGGGACCGCGAGGTCCGGATAGTAGGACACATAAACGGCATCCACGTTGCGCAGCGCGGGTGCCCACGTGGCCCGATTCTCCCAGTCGAAGGGCGGCGCGCCGGAGCGGGAACCGACTCGCACCGGCAGGCCGCGGCCCGCAAGACGCTCTACCACCCGGCGGCCGGTCTTGCCCGTGCCGCCCAGAACCAACGTCATTCGCGTAATCATGTCGTTCTCCTTCATGGTTTGTTCCCCCTGCGCAACCTCCAATTTGATGAACACACCATCGGATTGGCAATGATCGGGAGTCGCTGATTCATGCTCATTCGTCCCGGCCGCTGGACGCCGTCCCGTCTGGGAGCGATACTCGACCCATGTCGGAAGCGAAGGATCCGTGGACCTCGGTGGACCCGCTGGGCGAAGCGCTGCACTTTCTGCGGATGAGCGGCCTCTTCTACACCAGCTCCGCGTTCACCGCTCCTTGGGGGCTAGCCCTGCCGGCAATGGAGGGCTGCCTGATGTTCCACGTCGTGACGGCGGGTCGGTGCTGGCTCGAGGTCGACGGCGCCGACCGCCTCATGCTGCAAGTGGGCGAGCTCGCACTCGTGCCCCACGGCGCGGGTCATCGGTTGACGAGCGAACTCGGCGCGCCAGCGGCGGGGCTGTTCGATATCCCGCGCGAGCAGATCAGCGAGCGCTACGAGATCATCCGGCACGGCGGCGGGGGTTCCTCCACGAACATGGTCTGCGCCGCCGTTCGTTTCGATCACCCGGCGGCGTTCCATCTCGTGAAGCTTCTGCCGAGAGTGATCAGTGTCGAAGTCTGGAACTCGCCCCACGTGGATTGGATCCAGAGCACGTTGCGCTTGATGGCCGACGAAGCCAGGGAGCTCCGGCCTGGGGGCGAGACGATCATCACGCGCCTCGCCGACATCCTGGTGATCCATGCCATCCGATCGTGGATTTCGCACGACCCCGCGTCGCAAAAGGGGTGGCTCGGCGCGCTACAGGACAAGCAGATTGGTCACGCCATCTCGCTCATCCATCGCGACCCCGCGCGCGGGTGGTCGCTGTCGGCACTGGCGGCGGAGGCCGCCATGTCGCGCTCGGCGTTTGCGGCGCGGTTCACCGAGCTCGTCGGCGAGCCGGCGATGCACTACGTAGCGCGCTGGAGAATGCACGTTGCGCTGACGTGGCTCAAGGAGGACGACGCGCCGCTGAGCGCTTTGGCAGACCGCCTCGGCTACCAGTCCGAGGCCGCGTTCAGTCGTGCCTTCAAGCGCTTCATCGGCACTTCACCGGGAGCCGTGCGGCGGAACCGCCATCTGGTGCCAACTCCTTCACTGAATCACGTGCACCCGTGATTGGAGCGCTCGCTACGAGTCATTGCTGGGACGGTGCGGCTCCGGCACCCGTAGGCAGAAGATACGCCTTCCCCGCCCGATAGCGGTCGAGCCTCCCGCTGATTCCTGCGATCAGGCGCGGATCTTCGCCGGAGGCTTCGAACACCCGCATCGCCTCCTCCGCTGCTTTCACCGCCTCGGTGTATCGCCCCCGTGCCGCGAGCGCCGCCGCCCGCACATCGTGGAACCGATAGCTCTTCTCCATCGGCCCATGATAGGCGTCGAGCTCCGACAGCGCTTGGACCGCGTCGCGGAGGCTATCGACGGGACAGGCCGCGAGCAACCACGCGTGGCCGAGAACGATGTCCAGGTCCTGAGGAGCCGCTCGGGCGGCTCCTTCGGCGTGGTGGAGGGCTTCCAGCCAGCGACTCGAGGCAGCGAGGCTCTGCGCGAGGACCGCCAGGGCCAAGGCGGCAGGGTCCGTCCCGCGATCGGGAGCCCGCAGCTCGTGGACCGCGACGTCCTCGGCCAGGATGGCGGCCAGGACGTGGTGGCCCTGATCGGTGGGGTGGATGCCGTCGGGCATCAGGAGGTCAGGCTCCGCAAGACGGTCGAAGATCATCGCTGCATCGCAGACGCGTGCTCCGGACGCCGCCGACATGCTCCGGACCTCCTTGGCATAGCGGGAATGGATCGCCGCGATATCGTCTCCCGGCAGCACATATCCATGGTCGACGTGACGGGCTTGGGCCGCAGGCGTGATCCGTGCCGGCGCCGTGATGAAGATCGTCTTTCCCCCGTGCTCCGCCACCAGGGCCGAGATCGCATGCAGATTCTCCGCGAACTCGGGCAACGGCACGCGGAATGGCGGCGGGCGATGTGGCCGCTCGAACAGGTTCAGGATCTGAGGCCGCCACCAGGCGAGCCGCCGAGCGAGCTCCCGATCGGTGAACCCCGTCGTCCGCCAGTGATCGTTCCATCCAAAATAGACGAGAACGAGGTCCGGCTCATAGCCGAGGAGCTGACTCCGCAACCAAGCCAGGCCCTGATGCGAGCTATATCCGGGTAGGCCGGCGTTCCAGACCTCGACGCTGTCGGGGCCGAGTTGCTCGGCGATGAGTCGCGAAAAAGGCATCCCACCGAGTGCGATCCGGGTGCACGAATCGCCGAGGCAGAGGAGGCGGAGCTTGCCGGTCTTGGGCGGCGGGCGGTCGCCGACCCGGATCACGTTGAGCGCGCGTTCCAGATCCTCCGGCCCCGGATCCTGCTCCCGCCAGAGGAGCGTGCGATCCACGACCAGCTCGCCTGCGCGCAGGACCGCGCGCGTGTTCGGATCGAAATCGATTTGCGGGCGCACCCCGCCGAAGCCGGTCACTCGGAGGAATATCTCGACCACCGCTAGCGCCAACCCCACTCCGAGGAGGAGAAGGGCGCCCGGGTTGAGTCGAGTGGTCGGCGATCGCCGGCGATGTTGCTTGGGTGACAAGGTCGACCGAATGATACAGGATGGGACTCCGGACCTGCGAAGCAGCGTCACGGGCCCGATGGCCGGGGCGCACCTCCGCCCCGCTCTGGCCGTCTCGGATTCGGTTCGTGGTAACATCCCGTGCGACCATGGCTGACGCTCGATTCGCCACCTCCGGCCACGATCCGAGCACGAGCACGATACCAGCCCGCGAACGAGACTCTGTTACTGCAGGAGAAGCTGAATGAGCGGACATCCGAGCCCAGAAAAGATCATGCAAACCGGTTTGGCATTCTGGGCGTCCAAGACCTTGTTGAGCGCAATCGAGATGGGCATCTTTACCGACCTGGCGAAGGGCCCGCAGCCCTTCAACGAGGTCGTCAGCCGCATTGGGCTACATCCGCGATCGGCGCGCGACTTCCTGGATGCGCTGGTCGCGCTCGGCTTTCTCGAGCGCACCGAAGATCGCTATGCAAACACTCCGGAGACGGACCTGTTCCTCGACCGCCGGAAGCCGTCGTACGTGGGCGGCATCCTCGAAATGGCCAACCATCGTCTATACCCCTTCTGGGCCCACCTGACCGAGGCCCTGCGCACGGGACAGCCGCAAAACGAAGTCAGGACGGGCGGCCCCAACCTCTTCGAAACGCTCTATTCCGACCCCGCCCGCCTGAAGGAGTTCCTGGCCGCGATGACCGGCATCAGCCACGGCTCCAACTTGGCGATCGCCGGATCTTTCCCCTGGCGGGACTACCGTACGTTCGTCGACGTGGGCACGGCTCAAGGGGACCTCGCCGCCCAGATTGCGCGTGCGAACCCGCACCTGCGAGGTTTGGGGTTCGATTTACCTCAGGTAGGCCCGATCTTCGAGGACTACGTGACCGCAGTCGGCGTGGCGGATGGTCTCAAGTTCGCGCCCGGCGACTTCTTCAAGGACGACTTTCCCAAGGCCGACGTGGTGCTGATGGGACACATCCTGCACGACTGGGACCTGCCGACCAAGAAGATGCTTATCGGAAAGGCCCTCGATGCGGTTCCTGCGGGGGGCGCCCTCGTCGTCTACGAAGCCCTCATCGATGATGACCGGTCGCAGAACGCCTTCGGGTTGCTGATGAGCCTCAACATGCTGATCGAGACCCCCGCCGGCTTCGACTACACCGGTGCCGATTGCTCCGGGTGGATGAAGGAGGCGGGGTTCTCACAGACGCGGGTGGAGAAGCTGGTCGGGCCGGACTCGATGGTGATCGGGATCAAGTAGCGCACGCATCGTCACAGGAGCAGAATCACATGCCTGACTTTACCGAGCTCAAGCAGAAGCATCGCGCCGCCTGGGCTTCCGGCGACTACAGCCAGATCGCCCGCGGCATTCAAACCGTGGCCGACCATGTCGTTCGGAGCGCCCGCATTCGCCCCGGAGAGCGGGTGCTCGACATCGCCTGCGGGACCGGGAACACGACCCTCATGGCGCGGGCCCGCGGTGCGGCGGTCACGGGGCTGGATCTCACTCCCGAGCTCCTCGCCGTCGCCCATGAGCGAGCGGCCATGGAAGGATTCACCGACATCACGTGGAAGGCTGGGGATGCGGAGGATCTCCCCTTCCCGGACGGCACGTTCGATGTGGTGGTCTCCTCGTGCGGCCTCATGTTCGCCCCCGATCAACAGCAGGTAGCCAATGAAGTGGCCCGCGTGACGAAGCGCGGTGGCCGTATCGCGATCCAGGCCTGGACTCGCGACAGCGGCGTCGGCCGCATGTTCAAGGTCCTTGGCGCCCACGTCCCGCCTCCCCCCGGGGTCCCGAGCCCTTTCGAGTGGGGCGACGAGAACAAGGTGAAGGGGTTCTTCGGATCGTCGTTCCGGGACTACCAGTTCGAACGCTACGACTGCCCTGAGTTTGCGGACACTCCGGATCAGGTGGCCGATCTCTACATCGACCGCTACGGGCCCACGCATCGCGCGTACAACTCGCTTTCGGCCGAGAAGGCGGCGGCTCTCAGGAAGGATCTTACCGATCTTTATCGCGGCTACATCACGCCCGGAGACGGCAAGGTCCGCTGGGGACGCGAGTACATCATCACGCTCGCCACCCGTGCGTGAGATCATGGCAGCAGCTAGAAAGACTCCCCAGAGCGTCGATGCCTACATCGCGACGTTTCCCCCAGACGTCCAAGCGATTCTCGGGCACATCCGCTTGACGATCAGAAACGCTGCTCCCGGGGCCAAGGAAACCATCAGCTATCAGATCCCGGCATTCACTCTCAACGGTGCACTGGTCTATTTTGCCGCGTTCAAGCAGCACATCGGCTTCTATCCGCCGGTGTCGGGGGATGCCAAGCTGGTGAAGGCCGTCGCGCCCTATGCGGGAGAGAAAGGCAATCTACGCTTTCCGCTCGATGAACCCATTCCCTACCGGCTGATCGTTAGGATCGTGAAGCACCGAGTCAAACAGAACCTGGCGAAGGCGGCGGCCCGCCGCTGAACTGGAACTCATCCATGAGGGTAGCCGTTCTCCGCTGTCAGAGTCTTCCCCGTTTCGTGACCTGGGACATCCCGAACGTGGAGGAACTGTTTGCGGACGACCGGTTGATCATCGAGGAGTTCAAGCGGCGGGGCATCGAGGCCTCATCGGTCGTCTGGCGAGACCCGGCGATCGACTGGGATCAGTTCGATGTGGCCCTCATTCGCAGTACCTGGGATTACATCGACGAGCGTGCAGAGTTCCTGGCCACGATGTCGCGGATCGAAGCGTCGTCGTGCAGATTGTTCAATCCAGTCGAGCCGGTGCAGTGGAACAGCGACAAGCGCTACCTCTTGGATCTCCTGGGTTGGGAAGTTGCGACGGTGCCGACCTATGGGGCGTCCAAGGTGTCATGGGCCAGCTGGGAGGAGGCGGTACGCCACGAGGGATGGCCGAGCGCCGTTCTGAAACCGGTCATCGGTGCTGCAGGTCAAGCGGTTCGCCGAGTCGAATCCCAGGACATTGACCGCGCGCTACACGAGCTCCAGGCGAAGCATCCGCAGCAGGAGTTCCTGGTCCAGCCTTTCATCGAGTCCGTCGTCAGCGAGGGCGAGTGGTCGTTCATCTATGTCGATCGCGAGCTCACCCATGTCCTGCTGAAGAAGCCGGCCGCGGCGATTATCGCGCCCATGGCATCTATGGCGGAAGCATGGAATCGGTCGCGCCCAGCCCGGATGACGTGCATCGGGCCGATGCCATCCTGGCGCGACTCCCGTTCGATCTCCTGTATGCCCGGCTAGACCTGGTGAGGATCGGCGGCCATCTGTCCGTGATGGAGCTCGAGCTCATCGAACCGATGCTTTATTTCAACTTCGCGCCGCAGGGTGTCGGACGACTGGTGGACGCCACCCTGGCCAGGGCGAGCAAGCCGCGATGAGACTCGATCACGGCCGCTCGAATGGGAAGACCACCCCCCAATCCCGCTTCATATCGACCACGGTCCAACCCTTCGTCTTCGCCTCATCCAGCCCCTTGTCGAGCCGGCCGATCGTGGACTGGCGGTCGTAGGCCCACTCGCGCTCGGCGTCCGTGTGGTGCACATAGAGGCAGAAGCGCGGCCCGGCGCCGGCCGCTGTCCACTGGAGCATCTGCAGATCGCCGTCGGAGTTGCCGAACGCGGCAATCGGCCGGCGGCCGATCACCCGCTGGATACCGATCGGCTTGCCATCCTTGTCGTCGAGGAAGTCCAAGGCCGGCAGCTTCACGAGCACCGGTTTCCCGGCCCGGAGCTCGTAGGACTGCTTGCCCGAGCTCCCGATCACCTGCTCGGGCGGAATCCCGTAGACCCGCTCGGCAAAGGCGCGCATGAACTCGACCCCGCCACCCGAGACGATGAAAGTCTTGAAGCCGTTCGCCCGCAGATAGGCGAGGAGCTCGAGCATCGGCTGGTAGACGACCTCGGTGTAGGGCCGCTTGAAGCGGGGATGCCGTGCTGTCGCCACCCAATCTTTCACGATCTTGTCGAACTCATCGGTGGTCATGCCGCTATGGGCAGTGGCCATGATCTCGCCGATCGCCTTCTCCCCGCTCGCGAGCGCCCCCTTCACATCCCCCTTGAGGAGCGACGCATAGGGCTCCTTGTCCTTCCACTCGGGGTGCTCCGGGGCGAGCGCCTTCACCCGATCCAGCGCGAAGGCGACCTGGAAATAGATCGGCTGCTCCCCCCAGAGCGTGCCGTCATTGTCGAAGGTGGCGATGCGCTCGGCGGGCGGGACGAAGTCCGGCCCGCCCTCCTTCGTCACCTTGGTCACGAAATCCACGATCGCTCGCTTGGCGGGGCCCTCGTTCCAGGACGGCAACGCGTCCGCCGCCTGCCCGATCGTCGCGGCCCCCATGGCCGCCAGCGCGGCCAGGGTCAGCGCTCGCTGAACTTCCCTCATCCTCTCCCCCTATCCCAAGAATCGTTCGAGCCACCCGAGGACTTCGCTGTACCAGTGGCAGGAGTTGGCCGGCTTCAAGACCCAGTGGTTCTCGTCCGGATAGACCACGAGCCGGGCCGGGATCCCC
>Ga0137428_1000934_pt1 | contig 11871 bp, 20 predicted proteins | sample EasRivERMZT718_2_FD_102305 | JGI IMG/M metagenome (GOLD analysis project Ga0137428, IMG submission 102305) | Soil microbial communities from meander-bound floodplain in the East River, Colorado, USA - East River MetaG ERMZT718_2 | ecosystem: Environmental > Terrestrial > Soil > Floodplain ...
AATCTTATTGGCCCGCCGCGCTGCGCGCGGCCTTGCCCTCGTTGGCGCTGCCGCCGGCCGCCGACTGCGCGGCCCTGCCTTCGTTCGCGGCCCGGTCAGTCGTGGCGCGATCGCAGGCGGCCAAGACGGCAAGCGCAAAGGCCAGCAGCCAGAACGGTCTCATGGCATGCCGCTCGGCCGGCAAGCCAAGCGCGTCACGCGCACTTCAGCGGCGGCTCGTAGCCGCTCGCACGCGCGGCCATCACGCACTCGTAGTACAGCTGATAGCTTTCGGCCGATTCCTTCACCGTCCCGTCGGAGCGCGTATGCCGCCATTTCCAGCGGAACGAGTCCTTGTGCTTGACGTGGTGAATGTTGCAGTTCTTCATCGGTCTCTTGTACACGCTTAAAGCCTCGCTAGGGCCTTATTTACAATCACAGAAAACGCGACGTCGGCCCCGCCAGACACGGAGAAATGCGCTTATTTCGCCACCTGCGTGAGCGCGGCGATCGCGAGCCCCGCGAGCCCGCCCACCAGCGTGCCGTTGACCCGGATGTACTGCAGGTCGGGGCCGATGTGGCGCTCGAGCTCTTCCACCAGCTTCTCTTCCTGCCAGCCGTTGATCTGGTCCTCGACGAAGCGCCCGATCTTCGCGCGGTGCTCTTCGACCAGCGGCGGGATCGCGGTGAGGATCTGCTCGTCGATCCATTGCCGGATCTCGCGGTCAGCCTCGAGCCGCGCGCCGAACGCGCGCACCATCGCCGCGATGCGCTCGTGCGTGACGGACTTTCCCCCCCTCAGGTCTGCGCTCAGCCAGGCGCGAAAGTCCTGCCACAGGCTGCCGATGTAGCTTCCCAGCGCCGGGCTCTCCAGCAGCTCGTCGCGGATCGCGTCAACGCGCCGGCGCAGCGCCTCGTCGGTCTTCAGCCGGCCGATGAATTCCGCGACGAAGTCGTCGAAGCGCCTGCGCAGCTCGTGGTCGCGGTCCTGCCTGACCTCGTGCACCTTGGCGATCGCGAGCTCGGCGATCTTGAGCGCGGCGCGCTCGTCGAGGTCGAGCTGCAGCCAGTCGCTGATCCGCTTCAGGAGCGGCGCGCTCTTCGCCACCTCCACGGCGATGAAGCGCCGCGTCTCTTCCTTCGCCAGCAGGTCGTCGAGGCCCCGCAGCGCGGCGTCGAGCAGCGCGTGGTGGCGCTTGTTCTCGGTCAGCACGTCGAGCACCTGGGCAGCGGCGGCGGCGAAGTCCACGTTCCGCGACATCCCGGCAATGCTCTGGTGCAGAAAGCGGCGCACGCGCTCGTCGTCGACGGCGGTGAGCGCATGCGCGACGAAGCGCGTCGCATAGCCCGCGACCGTGTCCACGTTGTCGGGCTTGAGGAGCCACTGGCACAGCGTGTGCGCCGGGCGAAACTCGGCTATGCGCTGCACCACCGCGGCCGAGGACAGGAAGTTCTGCTCGATGAATTCCGACAGCCCGCGGGCGATGCGATCCTTGTTGCGCGGGATGATCGCGGTGTGCGGGATGGGCAGGTTGAGCGGGCGGCGGAACAGCGCCACCACCGCGAACCAGTCGGCGAGCGCGCCGACCATCGCGGCCTCGCTGAACGCGGCCAGGTAGTACCAGTCGAATTTCTCCGAGACGACGTAGACCAGCGCGGCGAGCACCAGCAACCCGGTGGCGATCCATTTCATGCGCATGAGGACACTCTCCCTGCCGGAAAGGGTAAGCTCGTTCCGTGACTTTCACCAAGCTCGTGCTGTACACCGATCGCGATGGCCGCGCGAAATGGCGCGAGGAGGCGATCGCGCTGCCCGAGGGCACGCCGCAGGCGATGCTGTCCCGGGTGTTTCCTTCAGCGGGCTACCAGCTGCGCCACAGCCCGGTCGGCTTCCGCAGCCAATGGCACTGCACGCCGCAGCCGCAATGGGTGTTCATTCTCGCCGGCGAAATGGAGATCGGCCTGCAGGACGGAAGCTCGCGCGTGTTCAAAGCCGGAGAGCACTTCTTCTCCGCCGATACGCTGCCCGCGGGAGCGGCCTTCGACGCCAAGGTGCACGGCCACTGGAGCGCGCAGCGCGGCGCGAGCCCGCTCGTCACGCTGTTCGTCAAGGCGCCCTAGCATTCCAGTCTTGCATGACGTGCCTGCGCAATGACCGTTTGAGGCGGGCGCAGGGGAAGGCGCATAGTGCCTTCCATGATCTCGCTCTTGAAAAGATGGTGCTCCGCCTGGGCGGCGGCGCGCTCGCGGATGGAGCTCCACGCCCTCAGCGATCGCACGCTGAAGGACATCGGCCTCAGCCGAGGCCAGATCGACTCGCTGTTTCGCTAGAACAGGTCGCGGCGGGAAACACCGCCGCGGCTTCGCATGCCGAGGAGCAGCGAGACGATGAATGCGATGACGAACAGCACCAGCAGCACCTTGGCGATGCCCGCGGCGCTGGATGCGATGCCGCCGAAGCCGAAGAAGGCGGCGACGAGCGCGAGGATGAAGAAACCGATGGCCCAGCTCAGCATGACTGCCTCCGCAAGTTAACGGTGGCAGCTATGCAGCAATGTGCGTTCCCGTCCCGGGTAGTCTGATCGGGCTGTCATCGATCTCGTCAGCGATCTCGACCCGGTCCGACGCTTCCTCGACTTCTTCGCCCGCCGCGTCTCCGTCGACCAGCGCCTTGCCGCCGCCGGAACGCACGCCGAGGATCTGCTGCTCTTCCTTGCTGATCGGGTTGAGGGGACCGAGCCAGCTGAGGAAAGGGGCGAGCAGGTCTGCGCGTCCCGCGCCGGCGAACAGGCTGCCGCTCTGGTTGCGCGGCGCACGATCGGGGATCAGGGAGATGAGGCGTAGTACGGCTGTTTTTTCCATTTCTGGCTCCTCTTGGCGGTTCCGAACCTGGCGCAAGCGTAGCCACCGCGCGGCCGCCTGCCTAGCGTCATTTGTCGCAACTGCAAGGATTGAAACGCTACGCGATGTCGCCGGACAACGTCGGTAATTTTCCCGGCATCAGCCGCCGCGGCGGCTTTTCGCCGATGAAATGTACGGCCGGATAGGGCCCGAGCAGCTCGACCGTGGAATTCGACACACGCAGCGAGGCGCCCTCGGGCAGCCCGATGACCGGCACCTTCGGATTGACGCGCGCGAACTCCGCGAGGCGCTCGTCGCGCGTCTCGCCGTGATGGCCGGGCAGCGCGACGCTGAGGTAGTGCGGGTTGATCTGGAACCCGACCAGCCCGAGCGCGTCGAGCGAGCCCGGGTCCACGATCGGCATGTCGTTGGTGGTCTTGATCGTCGGGCACGCCAGGTTCGCCCCCGCGCTCCAGCCGAGATAGCGCATGCCGGCTTTGACCCTGTCCTGGATGACCGGAAGGAAGCCCCGCCGCCGGCACTCCCGGAGGAGCTGGAAGGTATTGCCGCCGCCGACGACGATGAGCTCGGCCCGCACGAGATCGTCGACGGAATCGACGAGCTCGACGCGCAAGTCTGCCGCCGCGAGCGCCTTGCCTACCCTCGAACAGTATTCTTCCCACGGCAGCGAAACCGCCGCGTAGGGTACGAAGTGCGCCGCGCGGATCCCGCCCGCGAAGGCCCTGATGGCGGCAAGGTAGTCGGTCAGATAGCCCGCCGGCGTGCGCGAGCTGCTTAGGAGCAGGAGCTCCATCCCGATGGTGCTCACATTCGGGAGCGTATCTTGCTCCGAGCATCCGCCATGACCGCATTTCGACTATTCATTGTCGGATTTGCCTTGGCTCTCGCGGGCGCCGCGCTCGGCCAAAGCGGCGCGCGTGGGTCGATTCCGCCCGGACAGAGCCGGGACGGCGCAGCGCCGAGCGACGGCGCGATCAAGGGCGGCACGATTCTGCCGGGCGAGACCGGCGGGATGCCCGACAAGCGCTGCGAGGAGCTCTCGGGAACCCTGCGCGAGGAATGCCTCAAGCAGGACCGCGAAGCAGCCTCCGGCGAGACCCGGCGGCCTGGCGAGCAGCCTAGTGCGCTCCCGCGGGACCCGCGCCGTCCCTGATCATCTCGGACAGCCAGCTCACCAGCAATTCGATATAGGCGCGCTCCCACGGCTCCTGCGAGAGCGCGTGGTCCGCGCCCTCGATCACGCGGTAGGTCAGCGAGTGCGCGTTGGCGAGCGCCGCGATGTAGTTGGCGACCACGGGATGCGGAACCACTTCGTCGCGCGCGGACTCGACCACCAGCGCATCGCCGAGGAACTGGGCGCAAGCCCCGAGCGCGCGATTCTGCTCGGCGCGCAGCGAGCGCCGGCGGTAGGCAGCGGATTCCCGGTCGACGCGCAACTTGCGCTTGGGCATCTCCCAGTGGTCGTCGGTGTAGAGCGCCGGCGCCCGCAGCGCGATCAGGTGCACCGGCCGCATGTACGTCAGCAGCGCCCCCAGATACGCGCCGTAGCTCGAGCCGACGAGCGCGATGCAGGCCTTCTGCACCCCCTGCTGGCCGGCCAGGACGTCGTAGGCAGCCATCACGTCACGCATGTTGTCCTCGCGCGTGAGGGTCTCGCGCTGCGCCTCGGACTCGCCGTGCCCGCGCAGGTCGAAGGTCAGGCAGATGCAACCGAGCGCCGCCGCGAGGGCGTGCGCCTCGTCGAGGTAGCCGGCCGGGGTGCCGCTCCAGCCGTGCACCAGGAGCACGCCCGGCGCCTCGTCCCTGCGCCCGCTCGGCGCGACCAGTGCGCCTTCGATGCGCTGGCCGTCGACCGCGATGTCGACCGTTTCAGCGCGCACCCACGGCGGGGACGACGAGCCCATTGCTTCTACGCAGCAAAGGGCGAGCCGGAACGGCGCTTGCTAGTTCCAATGCACCATTCCAAACGGAGCATTGCCATGACCCGACTTATCCCCTTCGCTGTAGCCGCCGTTGCCGTCGCACTGACCAGCGCGTGCAGTACCCAGCCGACGACGCAGTCGACCCCCACCATCGTGACCAACGTCCACCCCTACAAGGCGGGTAACGGGGTCGTGCAGTCGGTTTTCGCCACGCCGGTCTTCGCCGCGCCGGCCACCGCCGGCGCCGGCAGCTCTGCCGAGCGGCTGCAGCGCCTCGAGATCAAGATGGACAGCGGAACGGTTCAGTACGTCGACACTCCAAGCCGCGAGTTCACCCGCGGCATGCGCGTCAGCCTCAGCGAGGACCGGCTGATCAGGCGGATGTAGGTATTACCGGCGGCACCAGTCCCGGATCAGGGACTCGTAGATGGCCACCGACTGGCGAATGCGCTCCTGGCTGACGTATTCGTCGGTCTGGTGCGCCATCGCCGCCTCGCCCGGCCCGAGCACCACCGTCGGCGCGCCGGCGTAGACCTTCAGCAGGTTCGCCGCGTCGGTCATATACGGCGCAGTGCGCGCCGCGGGCGTCTCGCTCAGGTACGGCTTGCAGACCTCGAATACGCGCTGGATCCATTCCTGCTCCGGCGCCGTCCACACGGGCTTCAGGTTCGAAAACACCTCGAGCTCGGCCTCCGGAATCGAGGCCCTGATCTTCTTCAGCAGCGCTTCGTGATCCATGCCGGGCACGGTGCGGATATCGACGCCGATGGCTGCGGCGTCGGGCACCGCGTTCACCGTGTTGCCGCCTTCGATCGTACCGACGTTCAGCGTCGGCTTGCCCATCACCGGATGTTCCGGCGTCGCGAAGTCGAATCCCTCCAGGCTTGCGAGCGCCTTGCCCGCCTTGTAGATCGCGTTCACGCCAAGCTCGGGCATCGAGCCGTGCGCCGACACCCCTTTGAACCGCGCGTGGAACTTGACCGAGCCCTTGTGGCCGACGAGCGGATAGTTCGACGTCGGCTCGCCCACGATCATGGCGCCGGCCTTGCCCAGGAGCTGCGTCCGCGCGAGCTGCGCCGACCCTACGCAGCCGCCCTCCTCGGCGGCGGTCAGGACGACGACGATGCCCGGCGTGTTGTTCAGGCTCCTCGAACAACTCCTTGCCGCAAGGAGAATCGCGGCCACGCCGGCCTTCATATCCGACGCGCCGCGGCCGAAGAGTCGGTCGCCGTCGGTGTCGCCGTTGAAGGGGTCCCGGGTCCACGCCCGCGCGCCGAGCGGCACCACGTCGAGGTGCCCGGTCAGGCAGAGCGGCGCCTTGCGGTCGCTCCCGCCCGCCCGCGCGATCACGCTCGTGCGGCTGTCGGCGTACTCGTAGTAGTCGACCTTGAAACCCCATTCCTGCAGCATCGCGCCGGCATAGCGCGCGCAGTCGCGCTCGCGCCCCGGCGGGTTGACGGTGTCGAAGCGAAGCAGCGACTTGGTCAGGGAAACAGCGTCCTGGGTCGTCATGCAAACGATGATAGACGGTTCAGCGGTAAGCTAGGCAATCTCAACCAACGGAGGGTTCATGGCCAAGGCCTACTGGGTAGTCTGCTATCGCGCGATCAAGAATCAGGACAAGCTCGCCGCCTACGCGAAGCTCGCCGGGCCGGCGATCCAGGCCGCTGGCGGCCGCTTCCTCGTCCGCGGCACGCCGTCCAAGACCTACGAGGGCGGCCTGAACCAGCGCACCGTCGTCACCGAGTTCGAGAGCCTCGCGAAGGCGATCGCCGCGCACGACAGCCCGGGCTACCAGGAGGCGCTGCGCGCGCTCGGCGATGCGGTCGACCGCGACCTGCGCATCGTCGAGGGAGTTTCCTGAGCATGGCCGAGCCTCGGATGGTCGACCCGCACGACCCGGTGATGACCGGGGAGAACTCGTTCGTGCGGCTGTCGAGCGACGGCGGCACCACGATCCCCGAGCGCGTCAGCCACTGGCGCGTGCTGTGGTCGCCCGCCGGGCAGGGCCATGCAGTTTTTTTGGAAAGCAGTCTGTTGGGTTCCAAACCCAGGATCTATGCAGATAATGCGGGCGTCGCGCGCTACCTCCAGCGCACGATCGAAGTGCTGCTGCACAAACCGTTCGCCGACGAGTCGCTGCCGATCGTGGACGCGAAGTTCGAGCGCAGCGGTAATTCGCTCAGCGCCGTCGAAGAGCGCATCGTGTCGTCCAAGGACGAGATCATCCTCACGTGGTGGGATTTCATGGCGCCCTTCGTCCTCACCATGCCGCCGGGGATGATGAACCGCCCGCTCGGCGTGTACAGCACCTTCATCCCCGCGCGCGGCGCGCAGCTCTCGGTGAACGGCCAGGCCGCCCCGGGCAAGGTGTTCCCGCAGGAGCGGGGCGGCCGCCAATCCTCGAGTTGCGTGCTGGCCTGGTCGGAGACCTGGACCCGGCCAAAGGGCTGACACTCTTCGTCAGTCCCTGACCCGCCGCGGCACGAGGGGTATCCCCGAATGTGCACTTTGTCGCTTTTTCGGCCAGTATTAAGGTTGGGAGCAGCGGCCGGCAGTTGGCATGCCGCTTGCAGCAAGCTGCGGGCTACAAAGAAAAAAGTCGGAAGGCAGGGCTTCCATGGGGAACCGCAACAGAAGCAAGCAGGCGGGGTTCACGCTGATCGAAGTGATGGTGGTGACCGCGGTCATCGGCATTCTCGCGTCCATTCTCATGCCGCAGGTGCGCAGCTACACCGCGCGCACCAAGATCTCGGAAGCAGTTCTCGCGCTCACGAACTGCCGCAACATCATCCACGAGGTCTATCTTTCGGGCTCGGACATTCCCGGCGCGGACAACTGGGGCTGCGAAGTCGAGCGGCCGTCGCGCTTCGTGGAGCGCATCAGGACCACCGATGAAGGCGTCATCCGGCTCACGCTCGGCAACGAGATCGGCGACCTGCGTCTCGCCATTCACGACATCACGCTCGCGCCGCTCAACGGCTCCGGCCAGCTCATGCGCGAAGACGACCTCGGCACGCCGGTCAGAAGGTGGCGTTGCGGGGCTACGGTGGATGGCACCGACGTCAAGGCGGAGTTCCTTCCCTCCACCTGCCGGGGCTAAAGCCTCGCGCGTAGGCTGACGTGGCGGTTCTTCGCATCGCCAAGATGGGCAATCCCATCCTGCTGCAGAAGGCCGCGCAAGTCGTCGATCCCACCGCGCCCGAGATCCGCCGCCTCGCCGCGGACATGCAGGACACGATCGAGGACATCGGCGCGAGCGGCCTCGCCGCGCCGCAGGTGTTCGTGGGCAAGCGCGTCGTGGTCTACCGCATCATCGCGGCGCGCATCCCGCCCGGCTCGGGGCTCCAGCCGCGTCCCTGGACGGTGATGGTGAACCCGGTGATCACGCCCAAGAGCGACGCGAAGACGCCGGTATGGGAGCGCTGTCTCTCGGTGCCGGGGCTGCACGGCAAGGTGCCGCGCTACATGCACGTCCAGATCACCTATGAAGACCTCGACGGCCGGGCCCATAGCCACGAGGCCACCAGCTCATGGGCCGCGCTGCTGCAGCACGAGTGCGACCACCTCGACGGCATCGTGTATCCGATGCGCATGACCGACCTTTCGCTCCTCGCGTACAACGAAGAGCCAGGACCTCTGGCAAGAGAAATTTCCAAGGGCGAGAAGAACATCGACCCGTTGTTCATCGACCTGGTCGAGCGCTGGCCCGGCCGCGCGCGCTGGTTCGGCTAGCGCCTACTGCTTCGGAATGTTGGCGTCCCGCACCACGCGGGTCCATTTCTCCGTCTCGGCGCGGATGAAGGCGGCGAACTCCTCCGGCGTGGTGGGCGAAGCGTCGATGGTGCTTTCGGCCAGGCGCGCTTTCATCTCCGGCAGGTTCAGCGTCTTCAGCAGCGTTGCGTGCAGCTTAGCGAGGATGGGCTTCGGGACCGACGACTGCGCGCACACGCCGTACCACACCGTCACCTCGAACCCGGGGAAGCCGGACTCGGCGACGGTCGGCACGTCCGGGAGCTGCGGGCTGCGCGAGAGCGTGCTGACGGCGAGCGCGCGCGTCTTCCCACCTTTGATGGCGCCGAGCTGCTCCGGCAGGTTGCCGAACATGCCTAAAACCTGCCCGGCCATCACATCGGCGAGCGCGGGCGCGCCGCCCTTGTAGGGCACATGGACCATGTCGAGCCCGGTGGTCAGCTTGAAGAGCTCCATGGTCATCTGCGGCGAGGTGCCGTAGCCCGGCGAGGCGTAGTTGTACTTGCCCGGGCTCGCCTTTACGTAGTCGATGAACTCCCTGAGCGTGCGCGCCGGTACCGAAGGGTGCACGACCAGCACGTTGGGCGTCTTGCCGATGAGCGAGATCGGGGCGAAATCCTTGACGTGGTCGTACGGCAGCTTGTGGTACAGCGCCGGGCTGACGCCGTGCGAGGCGACCTGGCAGGTGAGCAGCGTATATCCGTCGCCGGCGGCTTTCGCCGCGGCGTCCGCGCCCACCGTGCCGCCGGCGCCGGCGCGGTTCTCGACCACGATCGGCTGGCCGAGGAGCTCGCTCCATTTCGCGCCGACGATGCGCGTCACGATGTCGACCCCGCCCCCGGGCGGGAACGGCACGATCTGCCTGATCGGCCGGCTCGGATAATCCGTTTCTTGAGCAACGGCTGCGGCAACCAGGACCAGCTGTGCGACGAGCAGCAGGAGTTTCACGGTTCCCCCTCCGGAGACGGCCTGCCTGCCATGGTACGCCGGAGGACGCCTGGCGGATAATGGGCGCTTCCCGGAGGACCCCATGGCAAACCGCGAGCAGCGCAGCAATCGAGAGAAGAAGAAGCCCAAGCAGCCCAACAAGCCGGCGCCGACGCCCGGGACGCCGCAACCCTGGAAGAAATAACGCACGAGCGCTCGGGCCATCGCGGCGCGTTCGTCTGGATGCGCGACGGCGAGCGCCTCGCGGCGATGAGCTACACCGTCGCCGGCACGCGGGTGATCATCGATCACACCGACGTGGACGAGCGGCTGCGCGGCACGGGCGCGGGCAAGAAGCTGGTCGCGGCGGCGGTGGAATGGGCGCGCAAGGAGAACGCTCGCCTGATGCCGCTTTGCCCCTTCGCGCGCTCGGTGTTCGACAAAACGCCGGAATATTCCGACGTGCTTGCTAAGTAGGGTCTTTGAATCCCATCTCCCAGTGGGATCCGTCGCAGAAGGGCTTGTTCTTCGACGCGCCGCAGCGGCACAGCGTGTAGTGCTCCGGTGAGGCGCCGTCGCCGAGCCTCACGCCCATGAGCTCGATGCCGCCGGTGACCGCGTACGGACCGCTGTCGGTCACCGTCACCATCGGCGCTCGCTGCGGCGGCTCTGCCTCTACCCCGTCGATGGCGTAGCTCAGCGCGCCGGAAGGACATTTCCGGATGGTCTCGATGACCTGATCGACCTGCGCGCCATCGGGATCGATCCAGGGGCTGTCGTGATGGCGAAAGACGGATTTCAGCTCGTCGGTGCAGAACGCCGCGTGCGCGCAGATCGCGCGATTGTCGAGGATCGTGATGCGCTTGCCGACGTACGCCCTTCTCTTGTTCTTGGCTGGATCCGCGGTGTTGTCGTCCCGGAAGCCGCTCTTGCCGTGCGTGCCGTCGCAGAACGGCTTGTTCTTCGAGCCGCCGCAGCGGCACAGCGCAACGCCGCGCACGCTGGCGCAAGCTTCCCCCGAGGCGCGGCGCAAGTTCGGCACCGGCGCCGCCTCCATGTCGTTCAGCAGGTAGTACGGCCCGTTCGGCAGGCAGGCGATTTTCGGCCTTGCCATCGTGCCGCTACTCGACCTTGATCTTCGCCTCCTGCACGACCTTGCGCCATTTCTCGAGGTCGTTGCGGATGACGGCGGCGAACTGCTCAGGTGTCGTCGGCACGGGCTCATAGCCGATCCCGCGGATCGCGTCCTGGACGCTTTTGTCCTCGAGCGCGCCGACGAGCGCACGGCTCACGGCGGCGGTGATCTCCGGCGGCAGCTTCGCCGGCCCGACGATGCCGAACCAGATGAGCGCCTCGAAGCCCGGAAATCCGAGCTCGGCCACGGTGGGGACGTCGGGGATCGCAGGCACGCGTGCCGGCGTGGTGACGGCGAGACCCTTGATCTTCCCGGATTTCACGTGCGGCACCGCGGTCGCCATCGAGGAGAAGAGGACCGGCACGTGGCCGCCGAGCAGGTCGGTCATCGCCGGCCCGCCGCCTTTGTAGGCGATGTGCACCATCTGCACATGCGTGGCGATCTGCAGCAGCTCCGCCGCCATGTGCCCGGCGCCGGCGACGCCGGAGGTGCCGTAGCTCAGCTTGCCGGGCTGCGCCTTCGCGAGCTGAAGCAGCTCGGCAAGCGAGTTCGCCGGCACCGAAGGATGCGCGACGATCGCCGTGCCGCCGGCGCAGATGAGCCCGATCGGCGTGAAGCTGGTGAGCGAATCGTAGGGAAGCTTCTGCACGTTCGGCACGATGGTCGCCGGGCCGGCGTCGATGAGGTGCAGCGTGTAGCCGTCGGGCGCCGCGCCCGCCACGGCGATGGCGCCCGCGGTGGCGCCCGCGCCGGGCCGGTATTCGATGATCAGCGGCTGCTTCAGCATCGGCTCCATCTTGGCGATGAGCGGTCGCGCCATGGCGTCGGTCGCGCCGCCGGTGGGATAGCCGAGGATCAGCTTGATCGGCTTGGCGGGCCAGGTCTGCGCGAATGCCGCGGTCGAAAGCGCCATGCAGCAGAAAAAAGCGGTGATGAGCTTCATTTGGTCTCCTCCAGATACCAATCGAGTATCTGCTCTCCGGTCCAAAAGAGTACATCTTTGTGCTTCCGGATGTCTTCGAGCGCGCGGCGGTAGTACTTGGCGCGGTGCGGCGCGCCCATGATGTAAGGATGCACGACGAGCGCCATCACGCGCGCCGAGTCGCGCGAATCGGCGTAGATCTGCTCGAACTGGTCGATCGCGCGCCGGTAGTACTCGCCGGCCTCGTGGTGCTGGATCAGCATCATCGCGACATCGTTGCATTCCTGGGTGTAGGGCAGGTTGACGATCGGTTTCCCCCTGGTCTTCAGCACCGTGGGCTCGTCGTCGAGCACCCAGTCGCAGACGTAGTC
>Ga0137428_1000935_pt1 | contig 11871 bp, 11 predicted proteins | sample EasRivERMZT718_2_FD_102305 | JGI IMG/M metagenome (GOLD analysis project Ga0137428, IMG submission 102305) | Soil microbial communities from meander-bound floodplain in the East River, Colorado, USA - East River MetaG ERMZT718_2 | ecosystem: Environmental > Terrestrial > Soil > Floodplain ...
ACCATAAGGAGGTTTTCCATGTTTGATATCAAAGGACTGAGAACTTTTGCCATGAGCGCGAAGGATCTCACCAAAGCAGTAGACTTCTATACCAATGTGCTGGGTGGGCAGATCACGCGGCGGGTGGAGCCGACGGAGGAGCAGTTAAGGGCCGGCCAAGTGAAAGAAGTCGACGTTCGTCTGGGCAATTTCGAGGTCCACCTGTTCGATGCTTCGATAAGGCCGCGCGAAGTCGACCCTCATCACACTCTGAATATTCCCTGGCAAGATCAGGACGGCGCACTCAAGGCGCTGCAAAATATCGGCGCCAATATCGAGAAGGTCAGGCCGCACAGGGATAGCCTGAACTATTCAATTAATGTCTTCGACCCCGATGGCAACCGTTGGGAACTTTCGTTTACAAAGTGATTGATTTACAGGGATAAGAGGATGTATCCAGCTGAGGAATGTTTGTTGCGGAGACAGATCCCTATCTTAACGTAGATTCTTAGCTTTAAAATGTCCAAGAGAACGACTTTAAGAAAATTTATCGCGCCAAGACGCCCAGCACGCAAAGCAAGACGTTTACTTATTTCTCCGAACCTTGGCGCCTTTGCGTCTTTGCGCGAGTCATAGCTGTTTCCGATTGCATTGTTCCGAATCGGTTCATAAATTTCAAATATGTTTGATTAGAACTAATCCCATGAGGAGGGCTTAATCATCATGTTTGCCAGAATTGCCCATGTTGCCATCTATACCGAGAGCTACGAGAAAATGGCTAGCTTCTACAAGACCGTCTTTGGCATGAAACAGATTACCGAAGGTATGCGTGATGACTCCGGGCAGCGCAAGCCCGAATTAGGGCACGTCAGCGACGGCGTCATCGGTCTCGCCTTGCTGCGGAGAAACGCCGGAATCAGGTCCGGGCTGGATCACTTCGGGTTCGAGGTGAAAGACATTCAAACGGCGTTGGACCGCATCACCAAAGATTATCCAGAATTGCTGGTCAAAAACGATCTACGAGGGCTCAGCCAGACGGTTCCCTTTGCCGAGGTGAGAGCTCAGGACCCCGTCGGCGCCCATTTCGATATCTCTCAAGAAGGAGTCGCTGACATCCGGGAAGGCTACGCCAACGAACCCTGGCACCAGCCGCGCCACTTTCACCATGTTGCGATTCGCGCTCTGCAGCCTAAAGCATTAGCCGAGTTCTATAAGAAGGTCTTCGAGCTAAAGGAAGTCGAGAGCCCGCCGGCTGATGGTCAAATCTGTTTGACCGACGGCAAAGCCTACCTCGTCATAAGGCCGTGCCATACGGAGTCCTATGCGACCATGAAACAGGGGCTCGATCACATCGGCTTTAGAGTTGAGAGCCTTACAAAAGCAAAAGACGACCTTGACGAGATTGCCAGCACCTTTCCTCAATCCAAGCCCAAAAAGATCGTCGGTACCCGATTTGGCGACATCACCCTGCGGGATTTGGAGAGTTGCGTCGCGGGCGTGTGCGGAACCGCCGATCCGGACGGTGTTCTTTTACATCTTACTGATAAGTGATCACTCAGCGATCCCTTAGGAGGGCGCCATTCATGGTCGAACATGTCGCAAAGTGCGTTGGTATCGGCGTGGGCTGCTTGTTCTTCGTCCTGATCCTCGCCATGGGTGCGGCGCCGGCAGCGGAGAGCGTTGGAGATGGATCAGTTCAACGGATCGAGGCAGCCAAGAAGGAAGGACAGGTTGTCGTCTGGCACAACGGTCCGCTCACCGAACCGATGCTCAAGCCCTTTACGAGTAAATATCCTTTCCTGAAGGTCAAGGGCTGGCGCACCCGCGGCGACGACGCCGTAATTAAGACCATCGAAGAGGCCAAAGCCGGCATGTACAACTATGACCTCCTCCTGATCGGCGAAGAGGAGATCCCGGTGATCATGAACGCTTCGCTTCTGGCGAAGTACGATTGGCCGAACACCAAAGGTTGGATTAATCAGCCCGGCCACGACTTTTATCGGGCGATCATCGCAACGGCATTCGTGCCGGCTTTCAATTCCAAAACCATACCTGCCGCCGAATGGCCGAAAGATTGGGAGGATCTGAAAGATCCCAAATGGCAAGGCAAAGCGATCATCAGTTCTTCCGGAGCAGACACACCCTTGTTTACCGCCTATCTTTGGCGAACTAAAGATCAAGAACTCAACTGGGAGAAATCCTTCGCTTTCTGGCGCGAGGTCATTCAGACAACCAAACCAAAAGTCGGTCGCGGTTTTGCCGGTCCAACCGAGCTGCTGGCTACCGGAGCCGCCGCCGTCATGCCCATGACCGTCGCCAACACCGCCTTGAGAATGATATGGCAGGGCGCGCCGGTGAAATTACTGCCGGTGAAACGGATTATCGCCCGCAATTCGGTTCTGGCGATCATGAGCCGGGCGCCGCACCCCAACGCGGCCAGACTTTTCGCCGATTACCTGACATCGAAGGAAGGGCTCGCCCTGTACGCCGATACCCGGGGCATGCTGGTGAATTCACCGGAGCTGGGCAAGTCGACAAAAACCAACAAGTCCCTGGCGGATTTCGGGATTACTTTCGAAGATCTTCCACCCCGTTTTGCCACCGAGGAAAACGTTACCAAGGCCAGTAACTTTTGGTTTTCCGAGTTGGGCGTGAAGGCCGGAAAAGGCTCCAAAGAAGAATAGCGAGCATAGGTAAGTGGAGTGATGGGAATACTCAGTAACCCAATACTCCATTACTTCCCCCATGAACGGCTTTGTCTCAGGAGAACGATATCGACATCTTTCTCTCCGAGCCTTTGTCTTGGCTTCCGTTGCCCTCTTCGTCGGAACCTTCACGCTCCTGCCGCTTTTTTCCCTGGTCTGGAACAGCTTTAAGCCCGTGCGCCTCGGGCGCATCGTCGACTTCAGCCTGGAGAATTTCACCCTAAGGAACTACAGCCATGCCTATCTCGATCCGGCAACTTTCACGATGCTGGCCAACAGCTTTATTTTTGCGTTGGGCTCCATGGTCGTTGCTTTTCTGATTGGAGGGACGCTCGCGGTATTGGTCGAGCGAACCAATGTCTCCTTCAAAAACGTCATCTATGCGACCGTGCTCATTCCGCTCATCATGCCCGGCGTTCTCAAGGCGATCAGTTGGATCCTGCTGCTCAACCCCAACATCGGCCTCCTGAACCAGATCTGGTTTCTATTCGGATCGACCCGGCCGCTTTTCTATGACGATAGTATTTTTTCAATGATTTGGGTCGAAGGAATTTCGATGGTGCCGATGACTTACCTGTTGCTCGGAGCTTCCTTCAAAATGATGGATCCGTCATTGGAGGAAGCGGCCTATGCGTCGGGAGCCGGAAAGTGGCAAGTGTTTGGAACAGTCACCTTGAAACTCATGACCCCGGCCATGGCCGGAGTATGCCTGCTAAATTTTATCCGCGGCCTGGAAGCTTTCGAGGTGCCCCTGATCATGGGATTTGGCGCGAAGTTCCAGGTTTTCAGCACCAATATTTATTATTCGGTCAGATTACTATCGCCTCCCGATTATGGCTTGGCCCTCGCCTACAGCATGCTCCTCGTAATCATCGCGACTATCGGCCTGTATTTCTATCACCGCATCATGAAAGCTTCCTACAAATATACCACCATCACGGGAAAAGGATTTCGCCCGCGCCTCATTGATTTGGGAAAATGGCAGCGAGCATGCGGGCTCGTGACCCTCGCCCTGATCGGCATTCCCTTTGTCTTGCCGGTCCTGCTTCTGTGCTGGGCTTCATTGCTCCCGCTCTATCAGAACCCGTCGTGGGAAGCGATTTCGCTCGTGTCACTGAAAAATTACCGCGAGCTAATGGAGCATGGCGACTTCATTCTGGCGATAAAAAACTCCCTTCAGTTAGGGCTCATGGTGGGTTTGGGAGGAATGCTCATCGCCACCCTGGTCTCCTGGACGGTCATCAAGTTGCGGCCGAAAGGCAGCGGGGCGTTGGATTTTTTGTCGTTTGTTTCCTATGCCATCCCCGGGATCGTTGTCGGGATAAGCTTCATGATTGTTTTTCTTGCTTTCCCCAATCCGCTCTACGGAACCATCTGGCTGATGGCTTTGGCCTACTGGATCCATTTTTTGCCCATCGCCACGCGGTTTACCCATGCCGGCATCGCGCAAATAAGCGCGGAATTGGAGGATGCCGCCGCCACCAGTGGCGCAGGATTCATGACGACGATCCGAACCATTACCTTGCCGCTCATCGTTCCGTTTCTAGTCTCCGGGGGACTCTACCTATTTATTCTCACCTCTAAGCTGCTGTCAGTCGTCGCAATCCTCTATACCCCAGAGTCCGTGATCTTTCCCGTCTACATTATGAGACTCTACGACGAAGGATTCATGCCGCAAGTTGCCGCGCTGGGAGTCGTGATGATCTTCGGCATCGGGTTTCTGACTCTGGTGGTGCGAAAGTTAGGCGCTCGAAGTGAGATTTCGCACATATAACGGTCCCGCCCACAGCGGACCCGTTGAACAGCAAGTTACGGGTTATCGGGAAACCGATCGATGCGGATTGTAGGACCAAGTTATCCCACTGGAAAATTTCAAACAGACAGGCCAAGCACTGCAGATCGGTCCAAGACCGGGAATGGACAAAAGGCATAGAGGTCTAACATCGGAATTAGCAGGTAGCGGGACCGAAGAGAATCTTGTATAGAAGGTGCTGATGGGGGTGTGGCTTTTGGGGTTATTGCAGTGTTCATTTAGGCTCACCAGAAAAAAGAGACAAAAAGCTCGCCATCAGGCCTACCTACCGCACGGCAATCAGAATCACGGAGAGTTGACATGAGAAACCGAATCTCGCTCGTCGTCGCGATGTGTTTCACCCTAGTGTTGAGTTATTCGATTGTTTCCTCGTATTCGCTTATGGGAAGCTGGGAGCGGGTCGCTGATATTGCCCATGCGGAGGATCAATCTTTTTACCAGGAAAGGACCATTCGCATCATTGTCGGGAGCGACAGCGGCGGCCTTTATGACCTCTGGGCTCGGCTCTTGGCCAAGCACATGCCGAAGCACATCCCGGGCAATCCGAACATGATTGTTCAGAATATGCCTGGCGCCGGCGGTCTCGCGGCAACGAATTACCTTTACGGACTGGCTAAACCAGACGGACTGACGTTGGGGATGTTTCAGGCGCACCGGTACATGCAGCAGCTCACTGGGTCGGAAGAGGTCAAGTTTGATCTCCGCAAATTCAATTGGATCGGCACGATGGAAAAAACCGAGGTGATGTTTTTTGTCCGTGCCGATGCTCCCTACAAATCTTTCGACGACGTCCTGAAATCGGGCGAGCCTCTCCGGTGTGGCGCCACAGGTTCTACCGATGGGACTTACTTGCTGGCAAAGATTTTTGAGGAGACCCTTGGAGCCAAATTCAATCTGGTCGTTGGCTATCAAAGCGGTAATGCTATCGATCTGGCAATGGAAAAAGGCGAGGTTATCTGCCGCGGCATGATCGTCACAGGCCATTTCAGCCGTGAGCCCTTTGTCACATGGCACAAAAAAGGTTTCGATCGTCACCTGGCTCAGAGCGGTCAAAAAAGAGACCCGAGAATGTCGGAGGTTCCCACTCTCGGAGAACTTATGGATAGATACAAAACCGCCGATGTGAGTCGCCGGGTCGCGCAGGTGATATTGGCCGGCAACGAGTACGGCCGTCCCATGGTGGCACCGCCGAATGTTCCTTCGGATCGAGTGAGAGTCTTGCGCGAGGCTTACTCCAGAGCCCTAAAAGATTCGCAGCTCGTGGCGGAGGCGAAACAGTCTAGATTGGAAATTGAACCGGCCTCGGGAGAAGAGCTACAAGCTCTTACTGAAAGAGTTATGAATCAGCCTCCAGAGGTAATCGCAAGGGTTAAAAGACTCATGGGCGATTAGCGTTCGGGCGCGAAAGTGCGCGAGCGCTAGCTAAGTCTTAGGTCATGCATCTCACTACGTGGGCTGCTTCCCGGTGGCCAACAGCTTCCCCCATCCGGTTACGGGCGGAATAATTCCCGGATAAACAAGGTTGCGCCAGACCTCCGCGCTAGTTCTTGTAAAAGTGGGTTTGCCAAATTCCGCCTCAATAGCAGGTATAACGTGGAGGCTCATGGCGGCCCCGCCTGGAACGAAAATCGCCTCCGCATCGGGAGCCAAGCGGGCAGCCTCACGGCCCACTTCTAACGCGACCTTTAAACCTTCCTCAAACGACATGGCAAAAGCCTCCCTTCCCCACTGGTCGCGCTTGGTGATCCCAACAACGTTGATGCCACCCTCTGCCAGGTATCGTATGACAGCCTGATTGAATTCATCTGTCCACCGTCCGCCCACCGCTATCTTCTTCAATCCCAGGTGTTGCATCGCTGCAATGGCAGCTTCCAGAGGCGCGTCACCCCGTATGCCGGTTTTGTCCTCCGCCTCTTTTAGTAGCTTCACAACGCGGGATCGTCCCAACTGTGCGGATACAGGAGTTCCACCAAGGACAAACACATCGACCTTTTCTTCCGCCAATGCCTCAACGCAATTCCAGTAGTTGGGGATGGCGGCCTCAACGGCCTCCCGGGTAAAATCTTTTATACCCAGAACGGCAGTGACCAACATAATATTGGTAGGGACAATCTGGTAGAATTCGTAACCGGGCCCGCGTCTGGCTCTGCGCGCCTCGACGGCGGCCGGATCAATGTGACCAAAGCGAAACTTTGGTATCAGCCTTTCCATATTGTCCCCCGTCGGAAAAAACCTGTTTGGCAATTTCTTCGCATAGTACAGGCGAAACCCCGCGTCAAGCTGTAGTTGCTTTCTAGAAAAGAGCTGATCGCGAATGAGTCGTTTCCCGGTTCAATCAGGCCGCTGATTCCGGGCCGATTCCGGCCACGCATCGTAAAGATTGGAGGGTCTGACCCCCAAGTGGTGCCCTGAGAAGGAATCAAAGAGATCATCCAGATTTTGGCTGAGCGCGGAATCCCGCTATTCTTCGGCCACGCTAGTTGGGCAGATCGATCAATGACAGTTATCTACCGTTTGGCTTTCTCGGCGAACGTCCAGTCGCGAACCGTCTGAAGGTTAACCGTTGGTTTTTCCTTCGACCTAAAGTTTCCCACCGCGAGCAGGTCCTCCACGTCTGCGTCGGGCAGCGTCAGCTCGGGGTTATACTGGTCGCGCACGAGACCATAAAATTTCTCCGCCGACGGGCGGTCCAAGCGCATGACTCTCTCGAACAGGCTGATCGTGTATTCCGGCTGTTGCTGGAGCCAGAGGATGGCCAATTTTAAGGCTCTGAGCAGCCGAACCATTTCATCCGCGTCCTTTTCCATCTTCTTCTGGGTAACCACAACTCCGGTCACCGGAATGCGCACATACTCGTTCAACTCTCGCGCCGACACGACGGTCTTGAGGCCCTGTTTTTCGGCCATCTGCTCGAACGGACTGGAAACAACCGTCGCATCGATGGAACCGCTCATGACCGCCGCGATGCGGTCGGCATTGCCGCCGCCCGAGATCAAGATCGTGACATCCTTGTTTGGGTCGAGCCCGTTGCGGCTCAATGCCGCGTAAACCGTATAATCGACCGAGCTGCCGAATGAATTGATCCCGACTTTCTTGCCTTTGAGACCCTTGATGCCTTCAATCCCGGGGCGCGCGACAATCGCCACTGTGCTGCTCTTCGTTACCGAGCCGATGATCTTTACCGGCACGCCGCGCGCCGCCGCCCCGGCGGTAAACGGCAAGATCGTCATATAATCGAGATCCCCGGACATCAGCGCGGCGAGCATCAGGTTGGTGCCGCGAAAAGTGATCATGCGCACTTTCAAGCCTTCCCTCTCGAAGAAGCCTCTTTCAGATGCTGCCTTGAAAGGTTGGCTGGACCAACCTTCTCCGCTCGGCCACCCGAAATTGATGTCTTTGGCGTAACCGGGAGGGGTGTTAACGACGATTATGACGATGCCCAGAAGTAGCTTGCTCGCTGCACGGAATCTCATTTACCCTCCAAAAAACGGTTAATTCGTTACGCCGAACTCTCGGCAGTTTTTGCTTCGGCACTGTAGGGGCGACCGGCCGGTCGCCCCTACCTTTGATCACGCAAACAGACCGATTACGGTTGCTCGCTTTTTCAATCTAACGTTTTGCCTTTTCCGCGAAGCTCCAGTCGCGGACCGATTGTAGACTGAGCGCTGTTTTGGGCTTTTCTTTCAACCTGAATGTGCCCACGGCCAGCAAATCCTCCACGACCGAGTCGGACAGCGTCAACTCAGGGTTGTATTGGTCGCGATATAATTTGTACAGCTGGTCCGCCAGCGGCGGTTGCACCCGCAGGATTCGATCAAACAACGCGAGGCTGTATTCAGGCTTTTCCAAAAGCAATAGAGTGGCGGATCGCAGCGCGCGCAGCAGCCGCACAATTTCGTCGGGGTCCTTCTCCATTTTCTTTTGCGTCGCGCCGATGCCGGTCAGAGGGATGCGCACCAGCTTGGAGAGTTCGTTAGCCGAAACGAGAACTCTCAAGCCTTGCTTCTCCGCCGCATATTCGGAAGGACTCGTGACCACGGTGGCGTCGACCGATCCGCTGACGAGCGCGGCAAAGCGTTCGGGACTGCCGCCGCCGATCGGGAGTATGGTCACATCTTTGTTCGGGTCCAATCCGCTTCGGTTCAAAGCCGCATAAGCGGCGTAATCCGCCGAGCTACCGAATGAGTTGATGCCCAGCTTTTTTCCCCGGAGACTTTTAATGCTGTCGATCTCCGCGCGCGAGATAATGACATAGGAACTGCTCTTAGTAACCGCCGCGAGGATTTTCACCGGCAGGCCGCGCGCCGATGCGCCCGTCAGAAACGGCAGGATAGTCGCGTAATCAAGTTCTCCAGCGAGGAGCGCTGTTAGCATGAGGTTCGTGCCGCGAAAAGTGATGAGCCTGACTTTCAGGCCTTCCTTTTCGAAGAACCCCCTTTCATTCGCCACGATGTAAGGAAGCGTGCTCCAGCTGCCCTGACCGGACCAACCCAGGTTGATGTCCTTGGCGCCCCCGTCCATGGCCGGGATAACAGAAAGCAAAATCGCCAAAGCGAGTTCGACTAAAACAATTCGAGGTTTCATGACGTGGTTCTATAGACGGCGACCAGCCGAAGTAAAATAGGGCAGGCGAGCAAAGAGATCAAGGGAAAACAGTTGCAGTGGCCCGCTCTGAGCTGTGGCGCCGGTCCTTGTAGGGACTGAACCCCACATGATGACGTGTCCTACTGGGCAATCGGCTCGCGAGAAGGAGTGAGGCTTTGAATCAGGGCTTGATAGGACGATCTCGAGGCGGTTGATTTTTTGTAGACCAAGGATACCTCTAGGGTCCCTAGTTTAGGGCTCATGTCCACCCATCCCATACTCCTGTCTCGCCTCTTCGGCAAACAAATATCATGGATAAAGCCTATCCCCAGGCCTAACCGCACAAATGTTGCGATCGCTTCACACGTTCCGACTTCTAGAATATTGTCAATTTCAATTCCGTTGTCATGAAAACGTGAATCAACAACCCGCCTTGCCGCCGCAGTGCGAGCGTGCAGGATGAGTCGGAAGCTGGCAATGTCAGCAAGAGATACGTTCTGTTTTCGGGAAAGCGGATGGTTGCGCGGGAAGACAAGGTACATTTTGCTATCGAATAAAGTTCGCTTTTGAAGGGCACGAGGTACTTTTGGAAACCACCCAATGGCTACATCCACGGCGCCTTCCAGGAGCAACGATAATGTTTCAGAGGGTCGAGATATAATGGTCATCCTCAGACGCGGATGGCTCCGACTAAAAGCGGCAATTTGTGGGGCAAGGAATTTTGGCAGATCGCTTCCTAAAGCGATCGTCAATAATTCCGAATCCGTTTGTGGAGCTTGTGAGGCTGTTTCTTCGAACTGCGTCATCGCTTCAAAAACACGGCTGGCTTTATTGAGCAGGAGCCGTCCGTGCTCTGTAAGAATTAACCTATTCGGGTACCGATGAAACAGCTTGACCTGTAATTCTTTTTCAAGTGCTTTTAGTTGAACAGAAATTGCTGGAGAGCTTACTTTTAGATAATTCGCTGCCGTGAGTAGACTCCCGTACTTGCCGACATAGTAGAAGGCACGTAATTTTCTCGGATCCATCCGCATCGTCTGGTTAACCGCTGCTTAATCTAATAGTCGAAAGATTTAATCTTGACAACCCTCATAGGTTTTGAGAGTTTTCACCGCGGCAAGCGGGGGCGTGATCGTGTCTCAACAAAGCTATTCCACAGTTGCATGACACTGCAAAAATTTCCCCGCGCGGACGGACTTACCATGAGAAATCACATCAACAAAATATCGGCGGCGTTTTTGTTTCTTTGCGTTTGTGGCAGCTCGGTTGAAGGCGCGGATAAAATTAGGATCGCCGTAACGAACCACAACATAACCTATCTCACCGCCGGGGTCGCAACAAAAAGGGGATTTTTCAGGGACGAGGGCCTGGACCCCGAAATCATTCAAACTACGGCCAGCGTGTCTATTTCGGCACTGGCGAGCGGCACTATCGATTACACGATGGTTTTCAGCGCCGTGGTGAGAGCGGCAATGCGAGGGCTGCCGGTAAAAGTCGTGGCTACATTCATCGACAGTCCAACCTATGTGATCCTCGCCCGGCCGGGGATTCAAACCTTCAAAGAATTTAAGGGGCGCTCCATCGCCATCGGCTCCTTCGGGAGCTCCGCCGACGTCGTCGCCCAGCTGATCAGCAAACATTTCGGCCTCGATCCAAAGCAAGATATCAAGCTCATTGCCTTGGGCTCCGATGGCGCGCGCCTGGCTGCGATGAGTCAGGGAGTCGTGGACGGCGCGGTGGTGGCTCCGCCGAGCGATTCCGAAGGGAAAAAAATGGGTTTCACCGTCCTGACGAAAGCCAATGAAATTGTACGATTTCCATATATGGGATTGGGAACTAGCACCAAAAAACTGTCGGAAAAACCCGAGGAGGTTAAGAAAGTCATCAAGACACTGATCAGGGCTAATCAATTCATGATCAAAAATCGCGATGACGCCATTCAAATTCTAGCCGACTGGGCCAAAACCGATCGATCAAGCGCGACCGCGTCTTTGGATTCGACGTGGAAGGGCTTCAGTCCCAATGGTTTCATCCCTGAGGACGGTCTTCGGGTGGTCATCGATCAAGCGAAAAATGATCTTAAGATAACCGGCGAAGTTGCCTCGACTACGGTGGCCGACCTGGGTCCCGTGCGCGAAGCCATGAGGGAGCTGGGACTTAAATAGAATTTTTCATACGGCAGCAAATCGGGAGTACAGGAAAATAGCAGCACAGGTTATATATGAGCAATTTCATGGATTATTATTGCACCGGACCTGGAACTTTGGCCGGGCGATATATGAGAAAATTCTGGCATCCAGTGTTCCGGGCGGAAGACTTGAAACCGGGCTGGGCGAAGCCGATCCGAATCATGAGCGAAGATTTTACGCTCTATCGAGGCGAAAGCGGAACGCCTCATGTGGTGGGATCTCGCTGCCCGCACCGGTTGACGCAATTATCGGTTGGCTGGGTGGAGAACGACTCGATTCGTTGTCGATTTCACGGTTGGAGGTTCGATGGATCGGGGCAGTGTGTGGAACAACCGGCGGAAAGGGAATCGTTCGCGGAGAAGATTCGCATTCGAAGCTGTCCCGCACAGGAGTATTTGGGATTGATCTTCGTCTATTTCGGTGAAGAGGAACCGCCGCCGTTGCCTCGCTATCCTGATTTTGAAAAGGAAGGACTCTGGGTCGAGACTTACGTGCGACCGTGCAATTTCGTTAATAACCTGTAGAATGATCCGATTCATATAACGTTTACTCACCGTGAGTCTGAGTTGTATAGGAGTCGAGACATTGAAATCCTGGATAT
>Ga0137428_1000936_pt1 | contig 11856 bp, 5 predicted proteins | sample EasRivERMZT718_2_FD_102305 | JGI IMG/M metagenome (GOLD analysis project Ga0137428, IMG submission 102305) | Soil microbial communities from meander-bound floodplain in the East River, Colorado, USA - East River MetaG ERMZT718_2 | ecosystem: Environmental > Terrestrial > Soil > Floodplain ...
CGTCGCGGAGAGCGCATACAGCGCGTCATCCACGGTCTGCTTCGTCAGGCCACTCAGTTCAGGCAGTGCATCAAGTTCTTCCTGTGTGAGGGTCGTTGAGACGCCCCCTTCGGCGTTATACACTTCGCCTAAGCCCGCGAGCTTGGGCTGCAGATCGAACAGGAGCGTTTTGCAGACGGCGAAACCTTTGGCAAGGGTATCTCGTTCCAGTTGGGAAATAGGCATAGGATCGTCCTTTCTACGCTTGCAGCGCAGCCACCTGCGCCTCCAGTGTTTCCACCCGCGCCAGGAGCGCTTGCGCGGCGCTGGTGAGCCATGGCACGAGCTTTGAGTGATCCACCTGCTGTGGCTTGATACTGCCATCGTCGTTGACGGCATCCGGCTCGCCCGTCACGGCTTCCGGCACCACGGCTTGCAGCTCATGCGCCAGGAAGCCGTGCCCCTGGCTGTCGTCGGCGTTCCACCGAAACGCCACAGGCCGCAGCGCCCGCACGCGGTCCAGCGCGCCAGTGAGGGTGGCGATGGCGTGCTTGAGGCGCACGTCGCTCGACGTGTTGAACGAGGTGGCGCTGGCGGTAGTAGTAATCGAGCCCACGAACGATGCCGCCGCATTCTGGAAAAACAGTGCTACGCCCGCGCCCGTGTCCGCACTCGGACGAATGAGAATGCCTTGTGAGACCGCACGGTCATACAGGAGCGAGATGCGTGAGCCAGGGCCAGGTGCAGTGCCGATGCCGAGACCTCCCGACGCTGCTACCTCGACCGTGCCGCCAAAATAGGAGGGCGCAGTGCCCTGGCCATTTACGAACCAGCGATTGCTCCCGCCAGCAGCGTTGATAGTACCAAAGAGTCCAACGTAATTGTCACCGCTTCCATCAATCACATGAAGGCAAGGCGCTCCACCTACGCTTGTTAATCCACTAAGGCGTCCCCCCGTAATCGCCACCGCATTGGCGTCCTGCTGCGCCATGGTGCCCAGGCCCAGCGTCGTGCGTTGCGCCGCGTTGTCCGCGTCAGCTACCAGATTGCGCCCCGCCGCCGTGAACGTCGCGAGTGCTGCCGTACCGAGACCCGTAAAGTACGGCAGGCGATCCGCCGCGCTCGTGAGCCCCGCCAGGGCCTGCAACTCCGCGTCCTGCGCCTGCACGTCGGTCCCCGGCACCAGCCCCAGCGCCGTGCGCGCGTTCGCCGCCGTCGTGGCGCCGGTGCCGCCGTCCGCGATGGCGAGCGGCAGCGTGAGGGCTTGCGTGAGCGAGACCCAGCCGCCGGCTTTGCGGCCCTCGAAGTCGGTGCCCGTCCAGCGTATCGTGCCGTCGACCGTGCCGAGGGCGTTGCCGAGTTTCAGCGCGCCGTCCACTTCGAGGCGCTCGGTGGTGATGGGCGTGGCCGTGAGCGCCAGTTGGTCGGTGGGCGTGGTCGGCGTGAGCCGTGCCGCGAGCGTAAAGGGATGGGCCAGCCCCGCCCCGTTGTTCCAGAGATCGCTGCGCTCCTGCGCGGTCCAGACCCGCTTGGTGAACATCACCATGTCCATCCGGCCGTTCAAGGAATGCGAGCTAAAGCCGACTGTCCGCCCCACTTCAAAGGGCAGGGCCGAATCATAGGAGCCCACCGCGTTGACAATCTGCGTCGGCGTGCCGTTGTTCACCTGGATGTATTGCAGGTCGGCCACCGCATCATACCAGCCAATCAGGAGGGTCCACTGCCCAACCACCGGCGTCGCGGGGGAAGCCAGATTGACGAAGGAACTGCCGTTGCCCACCGCAAAGTACCACTGTCCGGTGTAGTGCCACAGCAGATACTCCACGTTATTAGTCGAGACGGCGGCACTGCCTTTGCCCACAAACCCCATATCGGTCGTGTTGGTGAGATAGACCCAGCACGCCAACGAAAAACTGTTGGTCCCCGCCGAGAGCGTGGCACTATCCGGCACGCTGAGATACGTCCCAGCGGTGCCGTTCATGGCGAGCGCCTGGCCGATTTTCCCCGCCGTGCTGGTCACGTTGGGGGGAGTCCCGGTCGGCACCAGATGCTGTGTGCCGATAGCGTCCTGGCGATTCCCGGAGGCTTCTTCCAGGTGCCAGTAGGCCACCATCCCGGTTGCCAGCGTCGAGGTGAGAGTCCCGGTGCGTGTCCAGAGGGTGTCGCCGCCCCCGGCCGGCGTGGTCCAGGCCCCACTGCCATCGAGATACTGCGTGGCGGTGCCCGAGAGTTTACGGAGCAGCCCATGCGCCGTGGTGGAGGCGTTGGCGGTCGTCACGTCACTCACACTCAGCTTGGCTTCGGTAATACTCGCGTCCTTCACCAGCGCACTCAGGCTCGGCACGACATCGTCATATGTCAGATCAATCGTGGCGGTATCCAGCAGCATCGCGCCCACGGCATCCTGCGCCTGCTCATCCGTGTAACTCCCGCCCGCCGGTGGCACCGCCCACGTCGCATCGCCGCGCAGAAACTGCGTCGTGCCGCCAGGCGCTTTCGGCGTCAGGCCGTGCGCCGTGGTCGAGACGTTGGCAGTGGTGACATCGGTGAAGGCCAGATCCAGATCGCGCACCGTCAACGTGTTGTTCGCGCCGCTAATCGTCTTGCCCGTCAGCGTCTGCGTATCCGTCGTGCCGACCACGGCGCCGGTCGGCGCGGCCACGGTGCCGAGCACGCCGTTCGTGAGGCGGGCCAGGCCAGAGCCGGTGCCGCGCTTCAGGAGCTTGCCGCTGGTGCCATCAAACACCACCAGCTCGGTATCCACCGAGAGCCCGGTACTGGAGCTGACATCGCCGCCTCCCCCACCGCCACCAGGGGGCACGGCCCAGGTCTTATCGGCGCGCAGGAACGTGCTCGTGCCGCCGGGCGCCGTGAGCTGGGCGAGATCGCCGAGTTCGAGCGTGGCACGCGCGCCGGCCGGCGTCGTGGCGTCGGTGCCGCCGCGCGCGAGGGGCAGCGGGACGGGAATGGCGGGGCGCGTGATGGTGAAGGACATGACTCAGATCTCCTCTGTCTGCGTCTGGTCCTGACGACAGTCGCCACTGGCCGTGAGGTACGCCACCGGCCCCTCACCCTGCGACGCCTGCAGGACGACCCCTGGCTCCTGGGCCAGCAGCACCTGTCTCAGGTCGCTGTAGTCCAGCGCGGTCCCGGTGGAGACACTCAACGCCGTGCCAATCTGGGGATCGGACAACCACTGCAGTTGCACCGCGAGCATTTGACCGAAGTCCATGGCGACGGTCGCTGTCTGCAGCACCGTCAGGGCGCTGCCAAAGCCCGCCGTGACCTTGACCAGGCGGATCTCCCACGTCTGCGGCGTCGTCCCCACCACGAGCAGCGCGGCATACGCCGTGCCTGTCGGGCCGGTAAGGTTGCCCTGCGAGGCAGCCCCGTACACGCCGTACATATCCTGCCCGGCCACCCCGGCGAGCGGCTGCACCAGGGACGTGGCCCGGCCCTGGCGAAAGCCCCGATTGGCCGCCTGCGCCCACCGGCCGCACACCGCCCCAGGCCCGGCGTCCGAGCCGACGAGCCGCAAGGAGCCCGTGCCCACGATGGGCGAGACGAGATCGACGTAGGCTTGCTGGCTCGGGTCGGCGGTGAAAAATTCCCATTCGGCGAAGGACACCGTGCCTCCTAGTCTGGCGCCCGGGCGACATAGACGCGCGCGCCGGTCTGCGGCCCCGCGTACGGGGTGCCGGTCGCCGCATAGAGCTTGCCGCGCAGGGTGATCTGGGCCATGGCGGTAATGGACGTGTTCGTATCTGCCACCCCAAGGCCGTCGGTCATGGTGGCAAAATTGATCGAGCGTCGCCACTCCTGGCCCACGGCCGCGTTCCGGTCATAGATCCAGAGGTCGAGCAGCGGCGTGGCGCTGAGCGAATGCCGTCCCACAAAGATGAGGGGCAGGGTCTCCTCCTCCTCGGTGTAGACCGTGAGCAGGACGCCCGGGCGCTGGTTGCCCCGTTCGGTAAAACTATAGAGGAGTTCAGCATAAGTGATAGAGAGGTGCCAGACATCGACCCGATCGCCGGCCTCCGTTCCCGTGGCAATAAAGTTGTCAAAGCTGAACTCGCTGACCTCGCCCGATCCGACCACGTTCGAGCAACGTGTGCCCGTCAAGCCCTCAAACGTATGGGGTTCCCAGGCATCCGGGGCCAGTTCATCGTTGCCCATGGTATACCAGGTGGTGATGCCACTCGCTGATTCAACAAAGGCTACAATTGCCCGCGAATCCGGAAAGAGATTGGTCAGGAGCATCGGCTTGATGCCGCGCACCGCGCCCGCGCCCGTACTGAGCACCACATACGGAGACCCACTCCCGAGCCAGCGGTACACCTGCCCCGTACTGGTGCCGAGAAACAGGCTACCGGCGTTCTCCAGCATGGCCGTCACGACCGTGCCAGCCGGGAGCGTGAACGCGAGCGCGGGCGTCGGCGCAAAGGCCGCATCCAGCCGCCAGACCTCCGACGCCCCGGGGCTGCTCGTGGGGTGGATGGGCGCATAGACCGGACGCAGCGTCTGCGTGGGGCTGCTCACCTCATCACTGTAAATGCCAAGCGCCGTGCCGTCTCCACCGCCGACCGGTGTCAGGGCCGGCGTCCAGTCCGTGCGTACCGCGCCGGCCACGTCAGAGGAGCGCCAGACCGGGGCCTGTGCCGAGCCTGGGAGGCCTCCCGCGCCGAGGAGGTCGTACACCCCGGCCTCGTTATCGACAAGACGCATGAGGACGGACAGCAGTGGGATGGGCAGGGTCGCCTGGTAGTACCAGGGGTCGTCCACGGGTGGCGCTGCCTGGTCCCAGGACTCCAGCAGCATGCGGAGCACCGGGTCCCAGGGCTCCGTCAGCGTGCGCAGGACCGGATCCCACGGCTCGACGACCCGCAGCGTCGGCGGCAGCGCCGCATACTCCCACTCTTCCCACACCCCGCGCCGCAGTCCCGCCCGGCGCAAGCGCAGGGCGACGGCCAGCCCTGGGGCCTGACTGGACACCGTCAGGGTCGTCTGGCGCACGTCGCCCACCCACGGCTGTGGGCCGAGCAGTCCCCCACGCACTTGCACACGGTCGGTCAGTGCCAGGGGGAGCGCCGGAACCGTCGCGCTCAGCGTCAGCTCTTCTGGCAGGACGGCAAGCTGCTGCACCAGGCGCGTCAGCAGGCGATCCGCCGTCGGGGGGTCCGAGATGAGATCAGCGTAGAAATCAAAGCGCTTGCGGGTGCGGAGACTCATCGCGGCCTGTTGACACAGCGGCTGCAGATCGGGGTTGGCACTGATCGAGGCGTCCGGGGTGACATAGAGGACGGCGGCGTACTGCCCAGCCTGGACCGTGGTGGTGGCCTGGGTGACACGGCCATACCACAGGTAGAAATCCGTATAGAGTTGGTCCATGGGGAGCCAGGCGAGCCCCAGCGATTCCCGGACCACATCGCGCTCGGCCTGGAGACTCAGGACGGGTTGCACGTCCGGGTCATCAGCGATGATCTGATAGACGCCGTTGAGATCCTTAAACACCGTACACCAGCTTTCCTGGGCCATCGTGACGAGGAGCTGCTCGGTACGCCCCGGGTCCGGCAGATAGCCGCCAAAGAGCCAGCTCTGGCGCCGGGCTTCAGCTGCCTGCACGCTCGCCTGATTGAGCGCGAGATGCGGGAGAAAACGCGCGAACACCGCCGCCATGAGGGTCACCGGGTTGCGCCCTGGCGCCAGAAACCGCACGCTATCGTATTCCACCCGCGCATCCACCACGGGCGCCTGCCCCCTGAGGGAGAGCCGCAGCGTCGGCGCTTCGGCCACAAACCCTACATCGAGGGCTTCCCAATTCGGGGAGCCGCTGCTCTGGACGCGCGTGTAGTGCGCCGGAGCGCTCGGCAGGCCGAGTTCAACGAGCCCGGTGGCCTGCAAGGTGGCGTTGTCGCCGGCGCCCGGCGTCGCGGTGAGGAGGATGGCGCGCACAATGATGGGAGGCCTCGTCCCCCAGTAGTAGCCGGAGATGGTGAGCGTCAGGGTCACCGTGTCGACCGCCGGGGTGATCTGGCCCTGTGCCAGGTAGCGCAACCACTGCCCAGGGCTTGCGACCGGCTCCGTGAGCGCGTAGCCCTGGAATGGGAGGAACGCCAGCCTCGCCCCCGTGGCCGTGTCCGTCAGGCTCATAAACATATCGACGCGTGGCTGCGTCGTATGCGTGACAATAAACGCCCCGGGAATCCACCAGGGAGGCTGCGCAAAAGCCCAGACCTCCACCGCCAGGGTCTGCGGCACCCCGGCCACAACAGCCACACTCTCCTGCGCCAGCGTCACACGAAACTGGAGAGGGGGAGGCGTGGGTCCGGTCGTGAGAAGGGAGGGGCCTGGCGGCAGCGTGAGTTCCACCTGCCCGCGCTCGCCACCGGTCCCCTGCATGTACGTCACCGGGATGGGTGGGCCCTGCAACTGCGCAAAGACCCACGGCGCCAGTGTCGGCTGCGTGAAGGCGCCGTTCGGGACAACATTGGCCGACGTTTCCAGCGGCGTGCGCCAGGCCAGATGCACGGTGTAGCGCCTCCCAGGCTCGACGGCGATGTCCTGCCACACCCCCTGGGTTTCTCCGACCGGGATCGTACCGAGTTGCAGCTTGTAGCGGCCATCGAGGACCTCTTGCGCGACGACCGTCGCACTCGTCCCCGCCTCCACGGTCCAGCCGTCCAGCGTGCCACTCTCGAAGCCGCCATTCAGGAGCGGGGGCAGGGGCGGGACGGGCAGGGCCTGCACATCGACCTGCAGGCCCGTATGCGCGCTCGGGGTCTCCAGGACGACGGTGCCGGAGGGCGTGCCTGGGGGGTCAGGGATGAGCGTAAAGTCCAGCACAGGACCGGCCTCGTCGCGCACGGCCAGCACCTCCAGACCAGGGACACCGGTGCCGATCAGGTACCGATACGTCACGTTCGTGAGCAGGACGGCACCACCCGCCGCGTGCGTGACGGGCGTACTGCGGAGGGGTTGCAGGAGTTGCAGAGCCGCCTGGCCATTGAGGAGAACCCCCAGACGTCGGCCGCTGTAGGTGAGGGTCTCGCTCGCAATGGTCAGGGTGCCGCTGTCAGGAAACGGCGCCCCCGTTTCAACCAGATCAATCGTGGTGACCGCCCCGGCAGGCAGCGCCGTCGCCAGCGTGCCCGTTGCCGCGCCGGCCACCAGCACGGGTGCGAGCCCGAGGGCCGTGCCGAGAATGAGGGGCACCGCCTGGCCATGCGCGTCTGTCGGCGAGCCCGCAAACACGGAAGACCCGATAGGAATTTCCAGTTCGCGGTGATCGGCCTGGGCGCCGTCTACCAGGGCAAAACTGAGCTGTCCGCGTGTCAGCGTCAGGCCAGAAATGCGCCCGGCAAACAGCGTCAAGCGTTCGTAGGTCGCCCCGCTCAGGCCCCCCCGCAACAGCCCATACACCAGTGCCTCCTGTTCTGCCAGCGCCGTGAGCAACGTGAGCCGCGGATCGGGCGGGCTGCCGACCTGCCCGGCGGTGACGAGGACCTGACAGCTCACCGTGCCCAGCCTGGAGGATCGATCATCAGCGAGTTCGATGCTGAAATTGTTGACCCCCTGCCCGGTGGGTCCCAGAAAGGGATAGACGAGGGCGCCGGCGGGGAGCCACCCGTCAGGCCACGGCCGCGACGTCAGCACGAGGTTGCTGCTGGGGACATGAATGGCCAGCCAGACCTCGACCCCGACGCCCTGGCGAAACGCGGCGACGAGTTGGGGCCAGGTGGCAGAGGTCGGACGCATCCTAACTCTCCTCACGCAGGACAAGCGTCACGTCCAAGCGCCCGGCACTCGTCTCGGCCCAGGTGAAGGCGCTCTCCAGCAGCCAGCGCACCTGCCGGCTCACGCCGCGTTCGTCGACCCAGGTAAAGGGCTGCTGGCTGCCGTCCACCAGCGGGTGCCACAGGAAGGCCCACAGGGCGGTAAAATCGCTCTGCGAGAGCCCGACCAGTTGCACGGTATACCGCGGGCGCGGCGCCGCAAATTTGTACCCCAGGGCCTGCGTGCCCTCGGTGAGCGCGACCACCTGCCCCGTCTCGATACTCGTCTGCGCCGGCCATGTCTGGCCTCTGGTGAGGGTGACGGGAGGCACCCCGGGCTTACTGAAGGATGGCAGGGGCATGCGCTAACTCCCCATGCGGCGACTGGACAGATCGGCCTGGCGCAAATACGGCACCAGATCCCGCGCCAGCGTCGCGGCGTCCTGCGCCTGTGTCTGGATGACGAGATTATACGTCGCGGTGCGCTGCGTGGTCGTCTCGGGGATCCCACTGCCCGGCCGCGTCGTTCCACCGCCGATCACCAGGGAGCCGCCGGAGGGGCCGGTGGGTGCCATGGGCGCGGTGGGCGCAAAGCCGCTGCCGCCACCGGTGGGCCGGGTGCCGGTCGTCGTGGTGCCGGTCGTCGTCGTCGTCGTCCCCGTCGCCGTGGTGCCGGTGCCGGTGCCCGCCAGCGGCCGCCCGTACTGATCGACGCCGAGGGCTAGGAGCCTCTTGGTGATCGCGGCCATCTGCTCGTTGAGCCCGGCGATCTGCGCCTGCATCGCCGCGCTGCCGCCGACGCTACTCCCAAGGCTAAGGATCTCCTGCTGGGTTTGCGCCAGTTGTGCGAGTAGGCCTGACACATCGCTGGCAAAGGTGGTCTCGAAGGAGACCTGCAGATCCATGAGCCGCTGGGTTTCGTCGCTGAGCCGGGCAATCGCGTTGCCGTAAGCGTTGACTTCCTCGCCCAGCTCGTTGATGTAATGGCCAAGCTGGATCGCCGTGGTCGAGAGACCCTTGGTATTCTTCTCGGTCTCCTCTGTCCGCTTGCCCAAAAGGCCCATGTCTTCGGCGGCCTTGATGAGGGCGGGGCTGAGATGGTCGCGCAGATTGTTGCCAAACTCCATTTCGGCCGCTGTCACGGCGGCAAAAACTTTCTCAAACGTGAGCCCGTGGGTCTTGAACGATGTGGCTGTCTCCTGAAACTCTGCCTTCAGATTACCATTCACGTCCCGAAAGATTTTGACGACGCCCTCGCCGTTCTTCTGGGCGATGGGACCGAGCACTGCCAGCGCAGCTTCCCAATCCTTTGGGATCTGCTTGAATTCGCCCCGATTGATACGGTCTACCATCTCATGCAGGAGTTTGATCTGATCTTGCACAGTGACAGAGGTGGTCTTCGTCACGCCCTCCATGCCCTCTTTCCACTCCTCCTGGACCGCACTTGCCGCCTCTTTACTGGCAATGACCATGCGCCCGTTGGCATCTTTGGTGAGGGCCAGGGTGCTCTCGACGTGGCCCTTCGTCTGGCCCAAGAGGGCCGCCACATCGGCGGTAAATTCTGCGGCCGACTTCTGCTGCGCTTCTTTCGTCTCGATGCCCAGCCGGGCAAAGATCAAGCCAACATCACTGGCCGTCTTGCGCGTCTTCTCCAGGAAGGCATCATAGGCTTTCTGGAACACTGGCGGCAGTTCGCCAAAGCGCTCGCGCAAGACGCTGGCGGCGTCCTCGTAGGCCTGGCTGATTTCCCGGGCGGAAAACTTGCCCGACGCCGCCATCTTCTCCAGGCTCTGGGTCACAAGGGTGACCGCGTTGCCGAGTGCGGCAGTGGGCATGGCGTTGAGGATGTCACCCGGTTTGATCTTCTCCAGGGCTCCCTGGAAGGCCGTGGCTGCCACCCCCGCCGCATCCAGAGCGGCCTTCGCCGCTTGCTGCGAGGCGCTCAGTTGCTCGGTGGCTTTCGCCGCGCCTTCGGCGGCTTTCTGCTGCTGGGGCAACGTCTGAGATTGGGTGTTGATGCCGTCCGTGGTCTTCCCAAGCTGCGTGCCCAGCTTCTCCTGTGCCTCACCCATGCGGTGCGTTCCAAGCACAAAGCCTTGCGCTTGCTCGTCAAAAATGACGGCCGCCTCTTCCAGATTCTTACTGAGGTCCTTCGCCTTCTCGCCAAGCTTGCTCAAGCGCCCATCTGAGAGACCAAGCTTGGTCGCCGTTTGGTCCAGCGCGGCGACGAGTTCTGCGAGAGGGGTCACCACTTGCACCACGGATGTGGCGAACCGCAGAAAAACCGCGACCGTCGCGTTGAACGCGGCATTCATCAAGTCCCAGGCACCCTTCACAAAGTCGATGGTGGGGACAATATTGCCCTGGAGTAACTGATCCAGGACCTCGAAGGCGTTGTACGTCTTGTCCGTGCTGTCTTTCGCTGTGAGAAGGCTGTCGTTCAAGTCTTTCAGGCTGGTGACAAACCCCTGGACGACAGAGGTCTCACCGAGGATGACGAGGAACGCCTTCATGTCAGCGGTGATCGTTCGCAGCGTCTCGCTCTGGGTAAAAGCCCGCCAGAGCTTCGTGACATCGGCCGCCAGGGTCGCGGCCGCGCCCGTGATACTGGTAAACGCGCTGAGGAGCGGTGGGGCCACTTCCTGTACCAGGCGATCCAGGGTGTTGATGAACGTCTGCCAGGCCGCCCCGGCGCCCGCCAGATTCTTGCTGGCGGCTTGCTGCGCCAGGCCGGTGACGTTGGCATACGACCCGACCGTCTCGTTAAACGTCTCGAACTGCGTGCCGGTGAGGGTCAGGGCGGCGCGAAAGCCCTCAGAATCGTTAATCAGTTCCTTGAGGCGTTCGGCACTCCCGCCGGTGACCTCGTTCAAGCGCCGAAAGATGCCCGTTAAGCCTTCCTCCGCGAGGACCTGCTTGACGTTGATGCCCTCAGCGGCGAATTTTGCGCTGTTCTGAATGAGTTGCTGGAAGAAGGAATTGAGGCCCGTGGCAGCCGTATCCGCATTCTTGAACGTCTGGGTCAGGACGGCGATGGCCGCATTGGTGTCGATAAAACTGGCACCTGTGGCGGCGGCCGTGGCCGCGACCTGGGGAAAGGCCTGCGCGAACTCCTCTAAGCGCCCCTGCCCACGCACGACCGTCTGGGTAAAGACGTCGGTAACGTACTGCGCCTGCTCCAGCGGGATACCGAACGCGGCCGCCGATTTGGTCACCGCGTTGATGGCGGTATCGAGGTTCCCGAGTCCACCCTTCGCCAGTTCAGCCGAGCGGGTCAGGACGGTGATGGCGTTGTCGGCGGGGACGTTCGCGCCGAGAATGTCGTAGAGCCCCTTGGCCAGTTCGGTCGAAGAACCGAGCGCTGGCGGTAGGGCCAGCAGTTGCTCACGTAATTTACTGAGTTGTCCCGTACTGACCGTGCCGAGCGCACTAATCGCGTTGAGCGCGGCTTCAAAGCCCGTGGCGGCCGTCGCCGCCGCGCCAAGCGTCGTGGCGATGCCGGCCACGCCGGCGAAGCCCGCCGCCAGGCCCGCGGCCGCTTTGGTGCTCTGCGCCAGGCTGGACGCAAAGGACGTGCTGCTCTGTGTCCCCTGGTGCTGTGCCTGGGTCTGCTGCTGCGTGGCTTTGGTGGTGTCTTGCAGCGCCTTATCGAACTGGCGCAGCTCGACGATACCTTTGTCAGCATCGACCAGTATTTCTAACACCACTGGTGGCACAAGCGTCTCCTCCTAGCGTTGGTCCTGCATGGCCTGTTGTTGGGCCTGCACGTACTCCGCGAGAATGACGAGTCGCGTCAGCAGCCAGTCGGCGGCGTACGCATCCAGGTCATCCAGCTTGCGTAAGATACGGACCGCGTCCCAGCCTATTTTCTGCGCTTGCCAGAAGAGTTCCCACGCCTGCAGGTCGTCGGCAGACACCGGCGTGCCAGGACTGTACCCATGCGTGCGCCAGTAGTGACACGCCTTGAGCCCGCCACGGTCGCAGGGAATCTCCTCGCCCTCTTCCCCTAGTTGCGCTCTGCAGTCCCAGCAGGTAATGGACTTGCCAGTGCTGGGGGAGACGAGGGCGAAGCGTGCATCAAAAAATCGGTATACCTCTCGCGCAG
>Ga0137428_1000937_pt1 | contig 11847 bp, 12 predicted proteins | sample EasRivERMZT718_2_FD_102305 | JGI IMG/M metagenome (GOLD analysis project Ga0137428, IMG submission 102305) | Soil microbial communities from meander-bound floodplain in the East River, Colorado, USA - East River MetaG ERMZT718_2 | ecosystem: Environmental > Terrestrial > Soil > Floodplain ...
GATCGATGCTTCCGGCCGCCGCGAGCTCGCCGCGGTCAGCCTCGCTTTCGATCCGCGCCACCAGGCGAAGGGCGGGCGGCTCGCGCACGCCCACCCGGCGCGCGGCCGCTACGCGCCGCTCGCCGCCGAGACAGTGTGCAGCGATGGCGCGAGCGGCGCGGATGCCCTGCCGGACGGGACCGAGCTCGGCCTTTTCACGTTGCAGGTGGCCGGAAACGGGGCAACCCGGCTGCCGCCGCTGCCGGCGCGGCTGTCGATGCTCCCGGAGCCCCCGCAGGCCGCGGTGCGGCGTTTGCGGCTGGACTTCGACGAGCACGCAGGCTTCCTGATCGACAACACGCCTTACCGCGCCGACGAAATCGCGTTCAGCGTCGAGCGCGGCGCGCGCGAAGTGTGGGAAGTCCGCAACAGCCCCATCTCGATGCCGCACCCGATGCACCTGCACGGCTTCGGCTTTCGCGTATTGCGGCGCCGTGGGACGTTCGGACCGGCGCGCGCGCTGGCGCGGGAGGAGTCGGGGCTGCTGCCGACCGATCTCGGGGTGAAGGACACCGTGGTCGTCTGGCCGAACGAAACGCTATGGCTGGCGGTGGACTTCGCGCTGCCGGACGAAGCAGCGTTCCGCGGCCGGCAGCGCTACATGTTCCATTGCCACAACCTCGAGCACGAGGACGGCATGATGATGCGCAACTTCGCCGTGCTCTGAGCGGCGCTCAGTCGAGGATGTGCACGCCCCAGGGTGTCTTGCCGACCGGGATGTCCTTGATGCGCTCGCCCTTTGCGGTGTCGATGACCGATACGCTGTCCGAGCGGCCGTTCGCCACGTAGAGCTTCGCGCCGTCGCGCGTCAGCGCCATGTTCCACGGCCGCTGGCCGACCGGGATCGTGGCGACGACCTGGTCGGTCCCGGTGTCGATCACCATCACGTTGGCGGCGCCGCCGTTGCTCAGGTACAGGCGCTTGCCGTCCGGATGCATCACCAGGCCGTTCGAGCGCACGCCGACCTTGATGGTGCGCAGGATCTTGTGCTGGCGCGCGTCGACCACGTAGACGGTGTCGGCCCTTTCGCAGGCGACGTACGCTTTGGCGCTGTCCGGCGTGAACGCGATGCCGCGCGGCCGCGTCCCGACCTTGAGCTGCGTGACGAGCGCGCGCTTTGCGACGTCGATGACCTCGAGCTTGTCGTCCTCCTCGGCGCTCACGTAGACGAAGCGGCCGTCGGGCGAGAACACCGCGTGCTCGGGATTGTCGCCCTTGATCTTGACGCGAAACACCACCGCATCGCTCGCGGTATCGATGAACGCGACGCTGTTGGTGAGCTCGACCGCGGCGGTGACCAGCTTGCCGTCGGGCGAGATATAGACGCCCTCGGGCGATTCGCCGAGGTCGATCTTCTTCACCACAGCGCGCTTGTCGAGGTCGATCACGAGCAGCGCGTTGTTCGGCTGATCCGACACGTAAGCCAGCTTGCGTGCGGCGTGGATCGCCGTGCCGCGCGGCTTGCCGCCGGTCTTGATCTCGCCGATCACCACATCCTTGTCGGTGTCGATGAGCGAGATGCTGCCGCCGTTCTCGTTGCCTACGAGGGCAAGCCCCGCGTCGGCGAGAGTCGCCATCGATACCAGAATGAAACAAGCGAGAATGCGTGCCATCATCGGTAATCCTCTGGTCAAACGACAGTGAAATGGTACATCGCTAGTCTAGCGCTCGGATTCGCGGCCGCGTGCGCCCACGCGGCGGCGCCACCGAAATCTCTCGCGCTCATGGACTTCGAGGTGGTCGACGAGACGCGCGCCTTCGCCACCGAAGAAGCGCGCCGCGAAACCGACCGGCGCGCCGCCCTGATCAGCGCCGAGCTGGCGAAGGAGCTCGAGCGCCGCGGCATGTACCGCGTGCTCGACCCCGCGCCTGCGGCGAAGCTGATCGAGCGCCTCAAGGCCTCCTCCGACCTGCGCGCCTGCAACGGCTGCGAGCTCGACATCGCCAAAGCCCTCGGCGCCGAGCGCGTCGCGCTCTGCTGGGTACAGAAAGTGAGCGAGCTCATCCTCAACGTCAACATCGAAGTGCGCAACGTGGCGAGCGGCGCGACGCTATACGCCAAGTCGGTCGACATCCGCGCCAACACCGATGAGTCGTGGCTGCGCGGCGTACGCCGGCTGGTCGACAACGTGGAGGAGCGCAAGCATCACCTTAGATAGGGTAGGCCAGACCGCTTCACGTACAGCGTGCATCCTCCGGCGGATCGGGGATGATGTTCCGAACCAACCGGGAGGCGCAGCCAGCACCCTGCGCGGTACGCTCCGGCTTCGTCGGTGAACTCGCCCTCGAGGACAAAGATCTCGGCGCCTTGCTCATAGGAGATGACGCCAGGGTCCGCGTGCGGCTCCCAATGTTCGAGGCGTGTCAGGTCCGAGAAGCCCGCCTGCTGATAGAGCGCCTTGTAGGTTACGGCCGGAATCGAGCTCGGCTGCCAGGCGAGCTTGCGGGTATCCACCACTACGTGGCGCCGTTCCCGGCTCGGAAACTGCCTTAGCTTGACGAACAGGACGCAGCCAGGTTCCGAAAAGGGCGCATGGCGAAAACCTTCCGGATTGAGGAGAAAGGTGCCGGCGGGCCAGTCCCCATGTTCGTCGGAGAACACGCCCTCGAGCACGAGAATCTCCTCTCCCTCCGGGTGATCGTGCGCCGGGAACCTCGAGCGTGGCTCGTAGCGCACGACGGACGTGACCTGGCCCGACTCCGGAGGACCCACCAAATGGACTCGCTTGCGCCAGACCGAGGCGCTCGGACTCGGGGCCCACTCCATCCGGGTCGTGTCGGCCACGGCTCTCACGCGGAGATCGCCGTTGATTGTTTCACTCATGGGGAGGCGCGCAGTCGCCGTGCCGCACGGCGTCGATGCGCTGGGAGAAGGTCATGTTCTTGCCGCCCATCTTGATCTCCAGGCTGCCGGAGATGCGGCCCGAGGCGGCGTCGAGCCGCGCGGCTCCGGTCGCCACCTGCGGGCTCGCGCAGGCGAGGACATAGCGGGTGGTGCCGCCGCTCCGGGTCTCGGCGCCGAGCTTGCAGCCCTCCAGCGAGTGGTGGCGCAGGATCGGGAAGACCGAGGCGAGGTCGTGGCCGCGCAGGCAGCGGCGCTCGCGGGTCGTTGCGTAGCGCAGGTTCTCCTCGAGATGAGGCATCACCACTTGGGCGGTGATCTCGTAGGTACCCGGCGCAACGGCCTCGCCTGATGCCCAGGCAGCCGCGCACAGCAGCGAGGCGGCCGCCACGAGCACCATCTGCTCCGAAAACGGAACAGTCAGGAGCGCAGGTCTCGCTTGTCTCGACGGGGGCGCAGGGTGCAAGATTGAAAGCTCTCAAAGAGAAGGAGGAATCGTCATGAGCGGCGTCAAGATACATCCGGCGGTCGACGGCGGGTTGAAACCCGCGGCGAAGAACTTTGCGGGCGGGACGCTGGCGTGCAACTGCTCGCAGGGCAGGGTCGAGATCTCGATCAAAGGGCAGTGCGCGCACAATCACGTGTGCGGCTGCACCAAGTGCTGGAAACCGAAAGGGGCGCTGTTCTCGCAGGTCGCCGTCGTAGGGCGCGACAACCTCAGCGTCAAGGCGAACGGCAACAAGCTCGCGATCGTGGATGTCAAAGCCACGATTCAGCGGTATGCCTGCAAGGACTGCGGCGTGCACATGTATGGCCGGATCGAGAACAAGGGCCATCCGCTGTACGGCTTCGATTTCATCCACACCGAGCGCTCGAGCGAATCGGGCTGGGCGCCGCCCGAGTTCGCGGCGTTCGTTTCGTCGATCATCGAGTCGGGCGCCAGCCCCGACAACATGGGCGCGGTCAGGGCGCGGCTGAAGGAATTGAAGCTCGAGCCTTACGACTGCCTGTCGCCGCCGCTCATGGACTTCATCGCGACGCAAACGGCCAAGGCTTCCGGCGCACTGCGCAAGTGAGGCGCTAGTCAGAGGTTGCGGGCGTGGAAGCGAAGGTGGTCTTCGATGAAGGTGGCGATGAAGAAGTAGCTATGGTCGTAGCCTTCGCGCAGGCGTAGGTCGAGCGCCACGCCCGCTCGCCTGCTGGCTTCCTCGAGGAGCTGCGGCTTGAGCTGGCTCTCGAGGAACTGGTCGTTCGTGCCCTGATCGACCAGGAGAGCCGGCCCGCGCCAGCCGCGCTCCTCGATCAGGGCGGTGGAGTCGTATTCGCGCCAGGCGTCGCGGTCAGGGCCGAGATAGCCGGCGAGCGCCTTTTCTCCCCACGGGCAGCGCATCGGCGATGAGATCGGCGCGAACGCCGACACCGACTTGTAGCGCTGCGGGTTCTTGAGCGCAACGGTCAGCGCGCCGTGTCCGCCCATGGAATGGCCGAAGATGCCGGTGCGCGCCGGGTCAACAGGGAGCTCGGCTTCGACCAGCTCGGGCAGCTCCGTCGCGACATAGGAGTACATCCGGTAGCCGCGCGACCACGGCGCCTGGGTGGCATCGACGTAGAACCCGGCGCCCAGGCCGAAATCGTAGCTCTCGGCTTCGCCCGGGATCTTCAGGCCGCGCGGGCTGGTATCGGGTGCCACGATGGCCAGGCCGAGCTCCGCGGCGACGCGCTGTGCGCCCGCCTTGACGATGAAGTTCTCCTCCGTGCAGGTGAGGCCGGACAGCCAGTAGAGCACCGGCACGCTGCGCACTTCGGCCTGCGGCGGGAGAAACACGCCGAAGCGCATGACGGAACCGGTCTCGCGGGACTCGTGGCTGTAGACGGCCTGGACGCCGCCGAAGCACCTGCTGCGGGAGACGGTCGCGATCAGTAGACGACCACCGAGCGGATCGACTCGCCGGCGTGCATCAGGTCGAACGCCTTGTTGATGTCCTTGAGCGGCATGGTGTGCGTGATGAGGTCGTCGATGTTGATCTTGCGCTCCATGTACCAGTCGACGATCTTCGGCACTTCGGTGCGGCCTCTTGCGCCGCCGAACGCAGTGCCCTTCCACACCCGGCCGGTGACCAACTGGAACGGCCGCGTCTTGATCTCCTGGCCCGCGCCCGCGACGCCGATGATCGTCGACACGCCCCAGCCGCGATGGCAGCACTCGAGCGCCTGGCGCATCACCTCGACGTTGCCGATGCACTCGAAGCTGTAGTCGGCACCGCCGCCGGTGAGCTCGACGAGATGGGCGACGAGATCGCCTTTGACGTCTTTCGGATTCACGAAGTGCGTGAGGCCGAACCTCCGGGCAAGCGCCTCGCGCTTCGGATTGAGGTCGACGCCGACGATCATGTTGGCGCCGACCATCTTCGCGCCTTGCACCACGTTCAAGCCGATTCCGCCCAGGCCGAACACCACTACGTTCGCGCCCGCCTCGACTTTCGCCGTATTGATCACCGCGCCGATGCCGGTGGTCACGCCGCAGCCGATGTAGCACACCTTGTCGAAGGGCGCGTCGTCGCGGATCTTCGCCAGCGCGATCTCGGGGAGCACCGTGTAATTGGCGAAGGTCGAGCAGCCCATGTAATGAAACACGGGTTTTCCATTCAAGGAGAACCTGCTCGTACCGTCGGGCATGACCCCTTTGCCCTGCGTGGCGCGGATCGCGGTACAGAGGTTGGTCCTGCGCGAGAGGCATGACTTGCACTGGCGGCACTCGGGCGTGTAGAGCGGGATCACGTGGTCGCCCTTCTTCACCGTGGTGACGCCGGCGCCCACGTCGACCACGATGCCGGCGCCTTCGTGCCCGAGGATCGCCGGGAAAAGGCCTTCCGGGTCGCCGCCGGAGCGCGTGAACTCGTCGGTGTGGCAGATGCCGGTCGCCTTGATCTCGACCAGCACTTCGCCGGCCTTGGGTCCCTGCAGCTGCACGGTTTCGATGGTCAGGGCTGCGCCGGCTTTGTGGGCCACCGCTGCGCGCACATCCATATCGTCACTCCTTCTTATTTCGGAAGCATCAATGCAGCGGTTTCTTGAGGCGCCGCGGGATGCCGAGCCGGCGCATCTTTCGGTAGAGGGCGTTGCGGCTGACGCCGAGCTTGCGCGCGACATGGCTGAGGTTGCTGCGCTCGAGCTCCAGCTCGCGCAGCAGCGCCGCGCGCTCGGCTCTTCCGAGGGCGTTGAGCGAATCTGCCTCGGGCCGCTCGTCGGGCGGCAGGTCGGCGAGGTCGAGCTTGTCGCCCGCGCGCAGCGCGATCATGGCGCGCAGCGCGTTGCGCAATTGCCGGATGTTGCCCGGCCATTGACGCGCGCAAAGTGCCTCGATCAGCTCCTCGCTGAGCGATACCGAAGGCGCGTCGGCCGCCTCCTGCGCGAACACGTGCCGCAGCAGCGCGCGCTTGTCTTCACGCTCGTGGAAGCGCGGTAACCGCAGCACCAGCCCCTGCAGTCGATACAAAAGGTCCTCGCGAAACTCGCCGCGGCGTACCTTCTCCTCCAGGCCGGCCGGCGTCGCGGCGACCAGGCGCAGGTCGACCCGCTTCTCCAGGACTTGCAGCAGCGGCGCCTGGAGAGGGCCGGGCAGCTCGCCGATCTCGTCCAGGAACAGCGTGCCGCCGTGCGCCTGCAAGATGTGCCTCTGCAGCAGCGCCTCCGAGATCGCAGCGCAGTTGACCGCGACGAAGGCGTGCTCCGCGCGTTCGCTCGCAGCGTGCAAGGCGCGCGCGAAACGTTCCTTGCCCGTCCCGGTCTCGCCGATCAGCAAAATAGGCACGTCGCGCGACGCGACGCTCTTCGCCGCACGGATGTTGCGCGCCATCGACGCGTCGCCGAAGCCCAGCTCGTCGAGCGCGCTGCGGCTCGGGCCGGGCAGCGAGGGGCTCTCGTGCGGCGCGGCGTGCGCGGCGCCGATCCGCCGCCGCGCCGACTCGGGTTCCTGCGCCACGGCGAAAAAGCGCCCGCCGTGGCGCGCTTCGTAGATCGGCAGCGGGTGAAACGATTTCCGGCGGCTGCGACCGATCAGCGCCGGCAACGAAATGTTGAATACGCGCTCGAGCGGTGCGCGCATCAGGTCCTCCGCCGTCTTGCAGCCGAGCTGGAACAGCGCGTTGCGGTCCACCGCGGCGATGGCGCCGGTGCGATCGAGCGCAATGATGCCCTCGCTCCACGTTCCCACGAGCTCCGGCCGGCTGTGGAAGCGCACCACGAAGGCGTCGCGGAAGCGGTGCAGGAACAGGCGGTTCTCGATCATCTGGGCCGACATGTTCACCAGCACCAGCGTGTGCTGCTGCGCGCGGTCCGATTCGCCGGAGGCGTCCAGCACCGCGACCAGCTCGCCGCGAGGATCGAGAATGGGCGCGGCGCAGCACGTCAGTCCGGTGTTGCGGGCGAGGAAATGCTGGTCCCGGTGGACGATCAGGGGCCCGCGCTCGAGCAGGCAGGTCCCCATGCCGTTGGTGCCGCCGTAGCGCTCGCTCCACACGGCGCCCGGCACAAGCCCGGCGCGCGCGGCCGCGCCCTTGAAGCTCGGATCGCCGTAGTAGGAAAGCAGCACGCCGTCGCGATCAGTGAGGATGATCGAATGGCCCGAGCCGGCGAGTTGCCGGTAAAGGTGCGCCATCTCGGCGTCGGCGAAAGAGACCAGCTCGAGGCGCTGCTCCTTGCGCAGCATGAGCTCCTGGCGCGAGACCACGACCGGCAGCGCATTCGACTGGGGATCGAGGCCGTACTCGTCGAGGCAGCGCAGCCACGAGCGCTTGACGTGCTCAGGCGTGCCCGCGTGACCCGACGTGCCGCGAGCCACGGAATATACGAGACGCGCGTGATCGCCGATCGGCTGCACGAGGGCTCCTCCTAGGGGCCGCGTACAAATTATCGCGCCGGGGCGGCGCGCGCCGCAATGCGGCTTTGCAGATGGCCCGTGCTAGCATCGACGCATGCCGTCGATCCGACATGTCGCGCTAGCCTTGGCAGTGTCGGCGGCGGGTGTGGGCAGCGTCCCAGCGCGGGCTGCAGACGGGCATGACTATCCCACCGTGGACCGGGTCGAGTTCGTCCTCGAGTGCATGCAAAAGAACGCCGGCAAGCAGGAGTTCCTCTACAAGTGCGCGTGTGTGATCGACGAGATCGCACGCCACTTCGCCTACGACGATTTTGTCGAAGCCGCGACGGCGGCTCGCTTCCAGAGCCTCGGCGGCGACCGCGGCGGCCTGTTTCGCGACCCGCCGAAGACGCGCGAGACCGCCAAGCGTTATCTGCAAGTCCAGAACGACGCCATGAAACGTTGCGCCGTGCCGCGCTAGTCGTGCGTGTGCGACAGAAGTTGTGGCAGCGCAGCACCTCCCGGCTTTGAGATAGCGACTGTTCGGTTTCGGAACAGTTGACAGCGCGCTTTCTCGGGAGCGCGCTTTCATCTTTTGGCGCGGCTATACGGGTATATAGTGACCCGAAGCAACCCGCCAAAGAGGAGGATGAGATGGTACTGAGACACACGTCCAGGTTGGGAATCTTGCTCGGCCTCGCCGTTCTCCCGGCGTTCACGCTCGCCAATCCGGAGGTCATCAAGCTCACTCAGAACTCCAGCAACTGGGCGATGCAGGCGGGCAACATGCAGAACCACCGCTACAGCTCGCTCAAGCAGATCACCACCGAAAACGTCAAGGACCTCCGCGTCGCCTGGACATTCTCGACCGGCGTTCTGCGCGGCCACGAGGGCGGTCCGCTGGTCATCGGCGACACGCTGTACATCCATAGCCCGTTCCCCAACAAGGTCTTCGCAATCAACCTGGCCGATCAGACGATCAAGTGGAAGTACGAGCCGAAGCAGGACCCGACGGTGATCCCGGTCATGTGCTGCGACACGGTCAACCGCGGTGTCGCGTACGCCGACGGCAAGATCTTCCTGCAGCAAGCCGACACCAATCTCGTCGCGCTCGACGCCAAGACCGGCAAGGAGATATGGAAGGTCAAGAACGGCGATCCGAAGAAGGGTGAGACCAACACCAACGCCCCGCACATCTTCAAGGACAAGGTGATCACGGGCATTTCCGGCGGCGAGTTCGGCGTGCGCGGCTATCTCGCGGCCTACGACATCAAGACCGGCAAGCTCGCGTGGAAGGCCTACAGCACCGGGCCGGACGCCGAGATGCTGTTCGATCCGGCAAAGACCATGACCTGGACCGACGGCAAGATGGCGCCGGTCGGCGCCGACTCGTCGCTGAAGAGCTGGCAGGGCGATCAGTGGAAGATCGGCGGCGGCACCACCTGGGGATGGTTCAGCTACGACCCGAAGCTCAATCTCGTGTACTACGGGTCGGGCAATCCCAGCACCTGGAACCCGGTGCAGCGTCCTGGCGACAACAAGTGGTCGATGACGATCTTCGCGCGCGACGCCGATACCGGCGTGGCGAAGTGGGTGTACCAGATGACGCCGCACGACGAGTGGGATTTCGACGGCGTCAACGAGATGATCCTCGCCGACGGCATCACCGTGAGAGGCAAGCCGCGCAACGTCGTGGTGCACTTCGACCGCAACGGCTTCGCCTACACCCTGGATCGCGCTACGGGCGAGCTGCTCGTCGCCCAGAAGTACGATCCGACGGTGAACTGGGCGACGCACGTCGACATGAAGACCGGCCGGCCGCAGGTCGTGAAGCAATACAGCACGCGGGCGCAAGGCGCGGACGTGAACACCAAGGGTATCTGCCCCGCGGCCCTCGGCACCAAGGACCAGCAGCCGGCGGCGTACAACCCGGTCAACAAGCTGTTCTACGTGCCGACCAACCACGTGTGCATGGACTACGAGCCCTTCAAGGTCGAGTACACCGCGGGCCAGCCGTACGTGGGCGCGACGCTCTCGATGTACCCGCCGCCGAAGAGCCACGGCGGCATGGGCAACTTCATCGTGTGGGATGCCGGCGCCGGCAAGATCGTGAAATCGAAGGCCGAGAAGTTCTCGGTCTGGAGCGGGGCGCTGGTCACCGCCGGCGGCGTCGCCTGCTACGGGACGCTCGAGGGCTACGTGAAGTGCGTCGACGCGAACGACATCAGCAAGGAGCTGTACAAGTTCAAGACACCCTCCGGCATCATCGGCAACCTGAACACCTGGCAGTTCAAGGGCAAGCAGTACATCGGCGTGCTCTCCGGGATTGGCGGCTGGGCCGGAATCGGCCTAGCGGCCGGCCTCGAGAAGGACACCGACGGTCTCGGCGCCGTAGGCGGCTACCGGGAGTTGAGCAAGTACACCGAGCTCGGCGGCGTTCTCACGGTGTTCTCGTTGCCGTAAAACTCGCTGCCGTATCAGGGGTCAAAGGGCTGAGGTCCTTCGGGACGTCGGCCCTTTTTGTCTGGCTGGAGAGCACGCCGAACGTGAAAATCAGAGGATGGATTGTCGGCATGGCGTTCGCGCTCGCCGGTCTTGCGCCCGGCCAGGCGGCCGAAGACAAGCCCTACAAGGTCGACGGAGGCAACAAGGTCGACAAGATGACCCTGGAGGGCTGGCGCACGTGGCGCGCGCTCGCCTGCGAACGCTGTCACGGCGCACGGCAGGAAGGGCTGGTCGGGCCGTCCCTGCTCGAAAGCATGCGGCGGCTGTCCAAGGACGACTTTAAGCTAGCCATGATGAAGGGACGCCCGGAGAAGGGCATGCCGAACTTCGACGGCAGCAAGATGGTCATGGAAAACCTCGATGGCCTGTACGCGTACCTGAAAGGACGCGCCGACGGCGCCATTCAGCCGGGCCGCCTCGAAGAGCTGAAGTGAGGCGGCTCGCCCTGGCGGCAGTCCTGCTGCTGCCGCACCTGGCAGGCGCCACCGACTGGCCCGGCTACCCGAAGCTGACGCGCGAGCAGGTGGTCGCGGCGCTGGCCAAGGCGCCGGCGGGCCGCGTCGATTTTTATTCCACGAACCTCTCCGGGCTGGATCTGTCCGGCATCGACTTCAAGGGAGCGAATCTCGCGGCGGCGGTCCTGAACCGCAGCAACCTGACGGGCGCCAACCTCTCCGGCTGCAACCTCACGGTCAGCTTTGCCGAGGGCGCGAACCTCGCCAACGCCAACCTGCAGGGCGCGGTGATGTTCTCGATGCAGCTGCAGGGCGCCAACCTGAAGGGGGCGAACCTCTCGGGGGCGCGCCTGATCGGCGATCTGCGAAGGGCGAATCTCGAGCAGGCCGTGCTTACGAGGATGGACGGCGCGGCCGACATGAAGAACCAGTCGATGGGACTGATGCGGGCGAATATCGTGTCGGCGAACCTGAGGGGTGCGGATCTTTCGGGATCCGATTTCTCGCGCGCCGACTTCAGCTTCTCGGACCTTTCGGGCGCCCGCCTCGCCGGCACCAAGCTGAGCGGCGCGGAGTTCAGCGGCACAGACCTGCGCGGCGCCAACCTTGCCGGCGCCGATCTGAGCGGCTCGAAGCTCATCGATACGGATTTCGCCGACGCGAATCTTGCTGACGCAAATTTCACCGCCGCCACTTTTCGCGGCGTGAGAGGACTCGACAAGGCGAGGACGCAAGGGGCGCGGGGATTGCCGGGCGAGACAAGATGAGCCTGAAGGTTGCCGTCGTAGCGGCGGCGTTGCTGCTGCCGTCCTGGGCGCTGGGCCAGCAGAGCCCGCCGGCCGGGGAGGATCGAGTGCTGCGCGTCTGCGAGGACCCGAACAACCTGCCGTTCTCGAACCGCGCGGGCGAAGGCTTCGAGAACAAGATCGCCGAGCTCCTGGCGCGCGAGCTGGGATGGACGCTCGAGTACACCTGGTTCCCGCAGCGCATGGGCTTCATCCGCAACACGCTGCGCGCGCGCGATCCCGGCTCCAACCGCTTCAAATGCGACCTGGTGATGGGCGTGCCGGCCGGATTCGAGCTCGCGTCCACCACCAAGCCTTACTACCGCTCGACGTATGCCCTGGTCTATGTGAAAGGCAAGGGGC
>Ga0137428_1000938_pt1 | contig 11834 bp, 16 predicted proteins | sample EasRivERMZT718_2_FD_102305 | JGI IMG/M metagenome (GOLD analysis project Ga0137428, IMG submission 102305) | Soil microbial communities from meander-bound floodplain in the East River, Colorado, USA - East River MetaG ERMZT718_2 | ecosystem: Environmental > Terrestrial > Soil > Floodplain ...
GTACTGGCACCTGGCCTGTTCCCGGCAGAATTCCGCGAGCACGACGGCGCGGTAGGCACCTATTTCGAAGCGGCAGCCGTGATCGTGACGCTGGTGATACTCGGCGACGTGTTGCAGTTGCGCGCGATGGGCCAGACCAGCCAGGCGATACAGCAATTGCTGGAACTCGCACCCAACGTGGCATGGCGACTGCTCGAAGACGGGACCGAGGAACAGGTACCGCTCGAGACGGTGAAAGTCGGTGACCGCTTGCGCGTCAAGCCGGGCGAAAAAATACCCGTGGACGGCACGGTGCTCGAAGGCACGAGCCGGGTGGACGAATCCATGATCTCAGGTGAACCAATGCCGGTAGCCAAAGCAGCAGGTGCGAGGGTCACCGGCGCAACGGTGAACGGTAACGGCTCGCTCGTCTTCCGCGCCGAAAGGGTGGGTTCCGATACCCTGCTCGCGCAGATTGTGCACATGGTCGCGCAAGCACAACGCACGCGCGCGCCGATTCAGAAGCTCGCCGACATCATTGCGGCGTACTTCGTACAGATCGTCGTAGTGATCGCCATCGTAACGGCGCTCGCGTGGTGGTTTTTCGGTCCGGAGCCGAAATTCGCGTACGCATTTCTGAACGCCATTGCCGTGTTGATCATTGCCTGCCCCTGCGCCGTCGGTCTCGCCACGCCCATCTCGATGACCGTCGCCATGGGGCAAGGCGCGCGCGCCGGCATCCTGTTCCGCAATGCCGAAGCGATCGAGCGCATGCGCGACATCGACACTTTGGTGGTGGACAAGACCGGAACATTGACGCTCGGGCATCCCGTGCTGACCAACTTCGTGGTCGAGGGCATTCCAGAAAATGAAGCGCTTGCGCTCGTCGCGGGAGTGGAACAGCTATCCGAGCATCCGATCGGGATCGCCATCGTCGAGGGGGCAAAGAAGCGCGGCCTGACGCCGCGTGCGGCTGGCGCATTCGACGCCGTCAATGGGCTCGGTGTGCAGGCCGATATCGACGGCAAGCGCGTCCTGGTGGGAAGCAGTGCGTTCCTTGCTCAGAAAAGCGTCGATACAAAACACTGGGAAGCGCGCGCGGAATCCTGGCGAGGCGAAGCGAAGACCGTCATATTTTTCGCCGTGGACGGCAAGGCGGCCGGGCTTGCCGCGGTCGCCGATCCGATCAAGGAAAACACGCCGGAGGCCATCGCGGCGCTCAAACAATCCGGGATACGGATCGTCATGCTGACCGGCGATTCAAAGCGTACGGCGGAAGCCGTCGCCCGCCAGCTCGGCATCGACGAGACGCTCGCGGAAGTCCTGCCCGCGGACAAGGCGGGTCACGTAAAACGCCTACAGGCCGAAGGGCGCAAGGTGGCGATGGCAGGTGACGGCATCAACGATGCACCAGCGTTGGCGCAGGCCGATGTCGGCATTGCCATGGGAACCGGCACCGATGTGGCCATGGAAAGCTCCGGAGTGACGCTGGTCAAGGGCGACCTGCGCGGCATCGCGCGCGCCGCCACGCTCTCGCGTGCGACCATGCGCAATATCAAGCAGAACCTGGGATTCGCATTCGGCTACAACGCGCTGGGCATTCCGGTTGCCGCTGGCGTTCTCTACCCGGTGTTCGGCCTGCTGCTGTCGCCGATCTTCGCCGGTGCTGCCATGGCATTGAGCTCGGTTTCAGTGGTCACTAACGCGTTGCGGCTCAATCGCGTCAGGTTGTGAACCTGGCGCGACAACGGGCCATAAAACGTTTCCGTGCGATAACGTACAGACGATGAAAACGTTTGCAGCTATACAGGTATTCTCGCAGCTTCAAATTTACCCTCTAAATGAAAACTCATATCATGGACGCCGCAACCAAGTCAGCCCTTGTCATCGCGTTTGTCGTCGCAGCCTTGCTGTTGCTGTTCCTCGGTGGCGGAATGATGACCGGGACAACGATGAGTGGCGGGATGATGGGGAGCGGAAGCATGGGCGGATTCAGCTGGATGTGGCTTCCTACATTGCTTGTCGTCGTACTGGGTGTCGTGCTTTTCTCGGTCATCTTCGGCAAGAAGTAAGGTAAGCAGCCAGGATGTCAACGGCTAGACGGCCACGGGGTTTGCGCGGGGTCGCGCGCGTGGGGCTGCTGGCGGCCTGGGTAGTGTTCTGGCTCAACACGGCATTGTTTTCGTGCTGTGAAGTGGCCGCCGCGGTTTTGGGCGGGCACGTCGACAATGGATCCGTATCAGCCTCTGCCGCGCTGCCGCTGCAACACTCAGCCGCCGCGCAATCCGAACCCCTGCACCAAAGTCCCGACGCGCCTTGCGGCAACATCCTGATTTCGGGGCCACCGCTCGTCGGGGAACATGAAGTACTGGCACATGATCGTTCCCCCCTGAAGTGGTTCATCGTCGATGTGCCAGTTGCCACAAATCTTACAGCAGTAAATCCCTCTGCAATCCTCGCGCTCGCGCGAGCCTCCCCCCCGCCTCCGCTTCGCCTCTACCAGCGCACTCAGCGCCTGCTGATTTAACCCTGCTTCACCCTGGCACGTTAGACCGGTGCGCTGTTGCGCCGGTTGACGGCCGGTTTATTGGCTGAACCGTTGCCTTGTGCTCACGGTAAGCCTTGGCTAACAGCAGTCACCCGTAACGGAAACATGATTTTATTTAACCCTAAAGGAAAGACCGCTATGAAAGCCTCAATACTGATTCCCGCAATCGTTGCCTGTGCCTTGTCGACCCCTATCGTATCAGCGCAGGAAAAATCCGCGCCCGCCAAGCCGGCGATGAGCATGGACATGGACAAACAAATGTCCCAGATGCAGCAGAACATGAAAAAAATGCAGCAGCAGATGGAAAAACTCCGGGCGACGACCGACTCGAAGGAACGCCAGAAGCTGATGCAGGAGCACATGCAGGCGATGCAGGAAAACATGAAGATGATGCGCGGCACGGGCGGCCCGATGATGATGGGGGCAGGCGGGGATGGCAGCCCGATGAAGGGCGGCAAGATGGGCGGCATGATGGAGGGCGACATGATGCAGCGCCACGCAATGATGGAAAAGCGTATGGACATGATGCAGATGATGATGGAGCAGATGATGCAGCATGACCAGATGATGGAGTCCATGCCCGCCAAGTAACGGCGAACTTTGATTCCGCGTTTGATCAAGGAGCGAACACAATGTGCAAATCATTACCCGGCTTCGTGGTGCTCCTCGCCGCGGCCGCCGTGTCTTATTCGATCGTAACCGGCGGCGCCATCGGGTTGAGTGCGGCGCTGGCGGCCTCCTCCGAGGCTGCCAACCCGAACCTCCCAGCCCAGACCAGCAGCGCCCGCGGGGTTACGATCAAAGTCACACCCAAGAACCTGGCGAGCAACGCAGGCAGTTGGGAGTTCGCCGTCGTGCTCGACACGCACAGCGCGGACCTGAACGACGATCTGGTGAAGTCTTCGTTTCTGCTCGATGGCGCCGGCGGACGCTTCGCCCCGGCAGCGTGGGATGGCGCCCCGCCGGGCGGTCATCACCGTGAAGGACTGCTGCGGTTCAAGCCCATCTCGCCGAAACCGAAATCGATTGAGCTGCAAATCACGCGCGCCGGCGAAGATGCGCCGCGTTCATTCCGGTGGCAACTCGAATGAAATCGCGGCGCCCACCTATAGTTCCGCCGCCTGATGGAGCCATAACGGTAGCGTTCATGGATCCCGAGGCCGTGATGCAGTTGGTCGACAAACCGGAAGTGCACGCCCTTGGCAAGGAAGTGCGGGCATTGCTGCAACGGGTCTGCACAAGCCTCTCCGGACGTATCGGTCTTTGATGGAAAAACCTGGAATCGCGTGGAGAATGCCGCCGTCACTGAAAGAGTTGGAGAAATCGGGCTGAGCGTACAGGAAAAAAGACTGGATCCGATGCAGTTCGGGGGCACGGCGAGCTACAGAAACTATTTCAGCATGACCGCGCCCGTACCCTACCGCATCGAACTGGAGATACGCGGCGAGAGCGCCGCGATACCAGTTACATCCACATTCGAGTACTCGCACCTGCGACGGTGAAGATCAGGCAGAAAAGGAGCGGCTTATGAACCATGAACACCGGCACGAGCCGGATAGCAGCAAGGCAACCCATTCCAGGACGAAATGGGTATTTATCGGATTCCTCGTCATCGCCGCGTATTTCCTTGTTACCGAGCACAGGGCACACCTCTCCGGGTGGCTGTCGTCCTATGGGATATGGTTGTTGCTGCTCGCTTGTCCCTTGATGCACCTGTTCATGCACGGCGGGCATGGCGGGCACGGCAGCCATCGCAATGATGGCGACGAGTCGTCAGACACACAATCAAAGGGGCAAAAGAAATGAACCCATCGGAACCTTCGGCATACGGGCTGTGGTCACTGGTGATCATCAACTCGCTGGTGTTCATCATCTTCGCGTTCAGTTTTGCCAAACCACAGAGTCCGCGCGACTGGCGTTCTTTCGGCGCGTTCTCGGCGTTCCTCGTTGCGCTCTTCACCGAGATGTACGGCTTTCCGCTCACGATCTACGTGCTCTCCGGATGGCTGACGTCCAAGTTCCCCGGCGTTGATTTCCTTGCCCACGACTCCGGTCACCTGCTCGAGGTCATGTTCGGCTGGAACACCAATCCGCACTTCGGGCCGTTCCATCTGCTCAGCGCAATCTTCATAGGCGGCGGTTTCATCCTGCTCGCGTCAGCCTGGAAAGTGCTTTATGAAGCGCAGCGTCAGCACAAATTGGCGACCACGGGGGCCTACGCGCGGGTGCGTCATCCCCAGTACATCGGTTTCGTCCTGATCATGACCGGGTTCCTGCTGCAGTGGCCGACACTGGTCACGCTCGCGATGTTCCCGATCCTGGTCTTCATGTATGCCCGCCTCGCGAATCGAGAGGAAGCGAACATGCTCGCGCAGTTCGGCGACGAATACCGCCGCTACGTGGCGGCGGTGCCGGCCTTCATTCCGAAGCTCGGCTCATCTAGTAGTACCGTCAATCAACCCTGAAAGGAGTTTTGTATGAGAAAGCTATTGATCGCCGCCCTCGCGGGCCTCGCCCTGGCGTTGCCGCTGAGCGGTATGGCTGGGCCCGACGAGGCGCAGAAGCAGATGATCCAGCGCGCGCAGGAGGCGAAGAAGAAGCTCACCGCTGCGCAGGCGGCTTCCGGCGCCGAGCGCCAGAAGATGATGCAGGAGCACATGCAGATGATGCAGGACATTATGGCGCAGATGCAGAAGGCGAAGCCGGCGGCAGGCATGAAGCCGGAACAGATGCGCGAATGGATGGACGAGCACATGAAGCTGATGCAGCAGTTGATGGGCCAGATGATGGACGAGCACCACATGATGATGAAGGGCGGCGGCATGCAGGGTAACGGAGGCATGCCGGGCATGGGCAAGAAGTGACCGGGGAGCGTCGATGATGTGGAGCGAAATGGATGGCGTGGGCTGGGGGGTGGATCGGGCTAGGCATGGTTCACATGCTCCTGTTCTGGGGGCTGGTCATCCTCGAATTCGCAGTGCTTCTCAAATGGCTGGGTGGAGGCTCGACTGACGAATCGCGCGCCATCGATATCCTGAACGCGCGCTATGCAAAGGGTGAGCTGACGCGCGAGCAGTTCGAGCAGCTCAAGCGCGAGTTCGCGGAATAGCCGCTGCGGCTGCGCAACTGGGCGCCACCTCCGATCGCGCCGAAAGACGTCGACGCGATGGGGCTGACGCATGCGCATCTGGACCATACCGGCTACACGTGACGGACGCAACACTAACAAGTGAGCACGTTTAAAAACCTGTTAATTTTTGGAGAAATCGAATGCGTAAATTAGGGGCAACCCTAGCAGCGTTGGTTACGTTAAGCCTTGCCGGCTGCGGCTACAACACATTGCAGGTCACCGACGAGCAAATTAAGTCGAGTTGGTCCGAGGTCGTGAACCAGTACCAACGCCGTGCGGACCTGGTTCCGAACCTGGTGGATACCGTAAAGGGCTTCGCCGCCCAGGAAAAGGAGGTGTTGCTGGGTGTCACCAACGCCCGCGCCAAAGTCGGCAGCATCCAGGCCACCCCGGAGCTCATCAACAGCCCTGAGGCGTTTGCCAGGTTCCAGGCCGCCCAGGGAGAGCTATCGGGCGCCCTTTCCAGGCTGCTGGTGGTGTCCGAGAACTATCCGCAGTTGAAGTCCGACGCCAACTTTCGCGATCTTCAGGCACAACTGGAAGGCACCGAAAACCGGATTGCGGTGGCGCGCAACCGTTACATCAAGTCGGTGCAGGAATACAACGTGACGGTGCGATCCTTTCCCTCGAATCTGACGGCAATGGCATTCGGATATAAAACGAAGCCCAACTTCGCGGTGGAAAACGAAAAGGAAATCTCCAAGGCGCCCAAGGTGGATTTCGGAACGGCGCCGGCAAAGCCTCAAGGCGATACTCCGGGAGCCGCCCGGTGATGACGTTGAATAGGGAAAGAGCCTTATTGCTTGCCTTCATCGTTGGCTGGTCTCTCCTGGCCGGAGCGCAGGTCCCGGTCCCGCCCTTGACCGGGCGCGTCACCGATGAGACTGCCACGCTCACCGCAGAGCAGAAGGCAGCCTTGGAGCAGACCTTGCAAGCGTTTGAAGTGAGGAAAGGCAGTCAGCTCGCGGTTCTCATGGTTCCCACCACCGCTCCGGAAACGATCGAGCAATATGCCTTGCGCGTTGCGGAGCAATGGAAGTTAGGCCGCAAGAAAGTGGACGACGGTGCGATCCTGGTCATCGCCAAGACCGACCGCGCGCTGCGCATCGAGGTGGGGTACGGCCTCGAAGGCGCACTCAATGACGCCACCAGCAAGCGCATCATCAGCGAGATTATTACGCCGCGCTTCAAGCAAGGAGATTTCTATGGCGGGATTACTGCCGGGGTCGACCAGATCATCCGCGTAATTGACGGCGAGCCACTGCCGGCGTCCAAAGGAAAGCCCGCAGGCGATACTCCCGCCATCAGTCAGTATGTTCCAATTATTTTTGTGCTTGCGCTCGTAGTGGGCGGAGTGTTGCGCTCAGTGATCGGAAGGGTTCCCGGCGCAATCGCGACCGGCGGAGCCGTGGCTGTTGTCGCCTGGCTATTTGCCGGCGCGGTATCCATCGCGTTGGTCGCGGGCGTAATCGCGCTCTTGTTCACGTTGCTCAGCGGCGGTATGGGCGGACACGGCGTCGGGGGCCATCGTGGAGGATTCGGCACAGGGGGTTTTGGTGGCGGCTCCCGTGGTGGTGGCGGCGGCTTTGGCGGTGGCGGCGGCGGCTTTGGCGGTGGCGGCGCGTCGGGCCGGTGGTAACGATGAACATCAAACGCATAACGAAGCATCTCCTGCTGACCCACTGGCAGGTCAGCCGTGCTTTCCCAAGTGACACGCTGGTCGCCATCGACAGGGCAATCAAAGCGAGCGAGGCCGCACACGCCGGGGAACTTCGTTTCGCGGTGGAAGGCGCACTGGACGGTACGCCGCTCTTCAAGGGGCAATCTGCGAGAGAACGCGCGATTGACGTCTTTTCGCAGCTGCGGATATGGGACACCGAACACAATAACGGCGTACTGATTTATCTGTTGCTTGCCGACCGGGACGTGGAGATTGTTGCCGATCGCGGGATTCACGCGAAGGTGGGCTTGGAAGAATGGGAGAAGATATGCCGCACGATGGAAACCGCCTTTAAACAGGCGAACTACGAAGGCGGTGTGGTCAGCGGTATTCAGGCGGTGACACAGCATCTGATGAAACATTTCCCCGCTTCCGGTGCTGGTAAGAATGAATTGCCAGACAAACCGGTGGTGCTATAGCTCAACCAAACTTGTCATGCTGTCGCAACGGATGTAACGACTTGAAGGCGTATTACCGTATAGTTTTTATTCAACCCTTATGGAAAGGAACATCACCATGCAAACAGCACTTTTGAAAGTAACAGGCATGACCTGCGGCGGCTGCACCAGCAGCGTAACAAGGGCGCTGAAGGCGATCAACGGAGTCGGTGACGTAAGGGTGTCGCTCGACGCTGGCGAGGCCACAGTGCAGTTCGACCAACGGCTGACCTCCCCCGATCAACTGAAATCGGCCGTGAAAGGCGCGGGCTATGGCGTGGATACCACCAACACTGCTCAGAAACCTCAAGGCAAGGGCGGCTGCTGCAGCTAACTCGAGCCGATAGCACGAAGGAGTGATATCGCATGAGTATGAATGGAACCAATAATATTTGGGAGGTGTGTCATGACTGACTTCTGGAAAGTGCATGCGTTTTCGCTGGCGACGACTCTGGGTGCGGCGTATGTCTTGTGCGCCATTTTCGATGCGCTGTTTCCGCCCTTCGGCATGCTTGTCGGGCTTGCGTCGGCCAGCCCGTGGCCGATCTCCGGCAGTCCCCTCGCTTACCTGACGGGATTCGTGCTGTTCACCGTCGCCGGTATTGTGCTCGGAGCGCTCTATGGAATCGCTTGGGGATTCTGGAGTAAGAAACTGCGGTGAAGTGACGTCATGGATCCGGATACCCTGAATTTTTTAAGTAGCGGGAATAGCCAATAAAGAACGTTTCTGAATACCTGGAGCATGCATCGCTCGATTGACCTTCAGGCCTGAAAACGACGGAAAATTTCGACCAGGGATAGCAACCATGAGCAAGACCGAAGACCCCCCTGGATCGAGTGACTCCAGTTCTCCGGACGAGCTCCTCAAGATAGACGCCTACTGGCGCGCCGCGAACTACCTCTCGGTGGGCCAGATCTATCTGTACGACAACCCTCTCTTGCGCGAGCCGTTGAAGCTCGAGCACATCAAGCCGCGGCTGCTTGGCCATTGGGGAACCACTCCGGGTCTCAACTTCATCTATGTGCATCTCAACCGTGCCATCAAAGCGCGCGACCTCGACATGATTTACGTCGCCGGACCGGGTCACGGGGGGCCGGCGCTGGTGGCGAACGTCTACCTCGAGGGCACCTACAGCGAGGTGTATCCGGACGTTGCGGACGACGCCGGGGGGATGAAGCAACTATTCAAGCAGTTCTCATTTCCCGGCGGCATCCCGAGCCACGTGGCACCCGAGACGCCAGGCTCAATTCATGAAGGTGGCGAGTTGGGCTATTCACTATTCCACGCTTTCGGCGCGGCGTTCGACAACCCGGACCTGATCGTGGCCTGCGTGGTAGGCGACGGCGAAGCGGAGACCGGACCGCTCGCCGCGGCCTGGCACTCGAACAAGTTCCTCAATCCGGCCACCGACGGCGCGGTGCTGCCGATCCTGCATCTCAACGGCTACAAGATCGCGAACCCGACCGTTCTCGCGCGTATTCCACGCGACGAGCTTGAGGCGCTTGTCGTCGGCTATGGCTACAAGCCGCACTTCGTCGAAGGATCGGAGCCCGAAGCGATGCACCGGCATATGGCCGCCACGCTCGACGCCGTGTTCGACGAGATCGCGGCGATCCAGCGCGAGGCGCGGACGAACAAGGCCGCGCTGCGTCCGCGCTGGCCGATGATCGTGCTCGCCACGCCAAAAGGATGGACGGGCCCGAAGGAAGTGGACGGCAAGAAAGCCGAAGGTTCCTGGCGCAGCCACCAGGTTCCTTTTTCCGACCTGTCGACCAATCCGGCGCACGTAGCCCTGCTCGAGCGCTGGATGAAGAGCTACCGGCCCGAAGAGCTTTTCGACGAGGATGGCCGACTGCGGCCCGAGTTGCGCGAGCTTGCCCCGAAGGGCATTCGGCGCATGGGCGCGAATCCGCATGCGAACGGCGGCGTATTGCTCAAGGATCTGAAGATGCCGGACTTCCGCGACTTCGCAGTGCCGGTCGCGCGACCGGGGCACGCCATTGCCGAGGCAACGCGCGTCATGGGCGGATTCCTGCGTGACGTGATGAAACTCAACATGGAAAGCAAAAATTTCCGCGTGTTCGGTCCGGACGAGACGGCGTCGAACCGGCTGGGCGACCTGTTTGACGTGACAGACCGGGCGTGGGTCGCCGAGCGGTTCGACTACGACGACCATCTGTCGCCGGACGGGCGGGTGATGGAGATCCTCTCCGAGCACACGTGCCAAGGCTGGCTGGAGGGCTATCTGCTGACCGGCCGCCATGGACTGTTCTCCTGCTACGAAGCGTTCATCCACATCATCGACTCGATGTTCAACCAGCACTCCAAGTGGCTCAAGATCACGAGCAAGGAAATTCCCTGGCGCCGCCCGATCGCGTCGCTCAACTACCTCCTCACGTCACACGTGTGGCGCCAGGACCATAACGGCTTCTCGCACCAGGACCCGGGATTCATCGACCACGTGATCAACAAGAAGCCCGAGATCATCCGGGTGTACCTGCCACCGGACGCCAATACGCTCCTGCACTGTACCGACCGATGCCTCCGCAGCCGGAATCTCGTCAATGTGATCGTTGCCGGCAAGCAACCCCAGCCCCAGTGGCTCGACATGGAGGCCGCGATCAAGCACTGCACCGCGTGTGTCGGCATCTGGGATTGGGCCTCGACCGATGCGGGCGCCGACCCCGATGTCGTCATGGCCTGTGCGGGCGATGTCCCCACTCTCGAAACGCTGGCGGCAGTGGATCTGTTGCGCCAGCACGTGCCGGGACTGAAAGTTCGCGTCGTCAACGTCGTGGACCTCATGAGGTTGCAGCCCAAGGAGGAGCACCCGCACGGCCTTTCGGACGACGCGTTCGACGCGCTCTTCACCACCGACAAACCGATCATCTTTGCCTATCACGGCTACCCGTGGCTGATCCACCGCCTGACCTACCGGAGAACCAACCACCGGAACCTGCACGTGCGCGGCTACAAGGAGGAAGGAACGACGACGACGCCGTTCGACATGGTGGTGCGCAACGATCTCGACCGTTTCCATCTGGCCACCGACGTTATCAACCGGGTTCCCGGGCTTGCCGATCGCGCCGCCGGTGTTCTGGGGCTTCTAAGAGACAAACTCGTGGATCACAAACGCTACATCGAGCGCCATGGCGAGGATATGCCCGAAATCCAGGATTGGAAGTGGTCAGGCTGAGATTGGTAAACGTCGGCTCGCAAGAATAACCGGTATGGCGGTGATCTTCCCAGAAGCCGGGCGTGGCGCATGTACGCTTCGCGTATCACGGTCGCGAACACCTCATCCCATGAGTTGCATCATTATGGTGCGTTGAGCTACCTTGATATGGATCAAGGCATCGAGACGGCATGTGCCTAGACTGGATTGGCATCTATTGAACAGGAGTCACGTCATGAAGCACATTACTGTTGCAATCATCGCCATCCTCTTCGGCATCGGCTCGGCAGCAGCGCAAGGACGGCATGACGAAAAACCGCACGGCTCGACCAAGCCGTCCGCCTCGGCAACAGAGGGCAATTACGAGCCCATGCCCGGTGGCCGGCACGACGAGAAGCCGCACGGCCAGAGAAAACCGGCTAAGAAGGCTGATAGCAGCGCTTCGACCGACGCTGGCAAATCAGCCAAGTAGTAATAAGGTAAGCGCAGCCCACGCTCGCTTGAACAGGCTCGTTGGCCGCCACGCGTGAGAACGCGTGGTGGAGACGGGCCGTATTTTTTGCTTGAACTTTCCACGCGCTGCGTTGCGCTGGTCGCCAGCGACAGCATCCGCAAGCGCTACTCGCAGCGTTTCGCTACCCATTGAAACGCACTGTTACGAAGGGTCACAAACCTCCCTCTCGTGATTGCGGTCCCATTCCCTGATTGCAGTCAGTAGTGCGTGCCGTCCTGAAATATGTCTGGATCAAGCTCAGGCCACGCTCCAGAAATGGCGCCGCGCTGAAATGCAGAAGCGCATGCAGGAGATGCACGCCCGCATGGGCTCGCATGAAGGCCGGGGCCA
>Ga0137428_1000942_pt1 | contig 11828 bp, 17 predicted proteins | sample EasRivERMZT718_2_FD_102305 | JGI IMG/M metagenome (GOLD analysis project Ga0137428, IMG submission 102305) | Soil microbial communities from meander-bound floodplain in the East River, Colorado, USA - East River MetaG ERMZT718_2 | ecosystem: Environmental > Terrestrial > Soil > Floodplain ...
CGCGCGCAGCCGCGCCCCCGGCACCTCGTCGGACTCCAGGCGCTTGTAGAAGCGCATCAGGTTGCGCCAGCGCGTGTCGGCGTCGGCGGCGGGGAGGAACCCCTCGTCCTCCAGCACGCGGCCGCACACGGTGAGCTTCTGCGCCGTGCCGTACGTCAGGTACGGCAGGATGATGATCGGGTCGCGCCAGCGCCGCGCGAGCCGGCGCAGCAGCGATTTCGGTCCTAGGAGATCGTGCTTTGCCGGCCCTGGACCACGACCCATTCGGCGCCCCGGCGCTTCCTCGCAGTAAAGGAGTGAAGAACCTGCTTGAAAATCATTTCAGCACCAGCGCCGACAGCGCCCAGGACACGAGGCTGAAGAGGATCGCGCCGAGCACGCCGGACCAGAATCCGCCGACCTCGAAGCCCTGCAGCCAGGCGCCGACCATCCAGAAGAGCAGCCCGTTCAGCACGAAGATGAATAAACCCAATGTGAGGAGGGTGACCGGCAGCGTGAGCAGCACCAGCACCGGCCGCACCACGGCATTGATCAGGCCGAGCACCAGCGCCGCAGCGAGCGCCGCGCCGAAGCTCGACACGGTGACAGACGGCATCAGATAGGCCACCGCAATCAGCGCGACCGCGTTGATCAGCCAGACGAGGAGCAGCTTGAGGATCATGGTTGCGCCGAGTAGAACAGGTTGGTCAGGCTCTTGATATCGAGGCGCCGGAAGCGCGTGTAGCCCGCCTGGCGCACCAGCGCCTCGGTGGCCGCCGGGCCGAGGCAGGTGCCCAGGCCCGGCCCGCCGCGCGCGAGCGACTGCGTCATGCAGTGGAACAGGCTGAAGCCGTAGAAGGTCGCCGCCACCGGATTGCGGTTGTCCTCGAGCCGGTCTGCGGCCTTTGGCTCAACGATGAACAGGGTCGCGTCGGGCTTGAGCAGCGCCCGGATCTGCCGCAGCATCGGCAGCGGCTCGGCCAGGTCGTGCAGCACGTCGCACAGGCTGATGAAATCGAACGTTCCCTGCACGGAGGAAACGTCGCCGGCCACGAAGCGAGCTCTTCCGCCAGCGTCCTTTGCGCGCTGAATCGATGGCTCGTCCGGATCGACGCCGACGATCTCGGCCGCCGGGAAGGCCTTCGCCAGGGCGATGCACACCCGCCCGGAGCCGCAGCCGACGTCGAGCGCCCGGCCGCCGGCGTGCAGGCGCGCGGCGGCGTCGGGCAGCGATTTCATCCAGTAGTCGGCGAAGCGGCTCTCGTACTGGCCGCGGTTGATGAGGTCGAGCGCGCTCACGCAGTCGGCGCCGTAGTCCTCGAAGCGCACGCCGCCGCCTTCGGCGAAGGCGCGCGCCACCTCGGGCGCCACGCGCATCAGCGGCGGCACCATGGCGAACAGCCCGCCGACGAAGTGGTCCGAGTCCTCCGATGCGAGGAAGTAGGCGTGCTCTTCCGGAAGCGCATAGGTCTGCGCCGTGGGGTCGAAGTCGAGGTAGCCGGCGGCCACCATGCCTTTCAGCCACTCTTCGACATAACGAGGCATCAATCCAGAAATTCTTGTGACGTCGGAAGCGGTGAGGGGGCCCTTGCCGGCCATGAGGCGAAAAAGCCCCGTCTTCACCCCGACGTACACCATGCCCGCGGTCATGGCGCCCGCCATGTCGCGGAAAACCTTCTCCAGCGCCTGCCGGGACTTTTCCTTGTCCACTACTCCCAGAGGCCCTTGGGCATGGGCAGGCCGGCGTAGTCGGCGGCGCCGAGGCGCCCCTGCGGCTCGATTCCCAGGCGCTCGAGCACCGCGATGATCTGGCGCGCGTGCTGCGCCGAATGCCAGGTGCAGCGCTCGAGCAGCTCGTGCACCGGGCGCACGCCGTAGTAGGTCTTCACGGTTTCGCGGCAGGACTTGTCGGAGCGCGCGCTCCACCACGCTTCGAGCTTTTTTTCGATCCGGGAGCCGTACGCCGCCACTTCCGCCACCCCCTGGACCCCGGGCGGCGGCGGAGCGTTGTACACGGCGGTGAGGTCCTCGACGCCGTCCTCGACCGCTTGCAGGAAGGCGTCGGGGATCTGGTACACGTGGTAGGCGAGGTCGCGGATGCTGCGGTCGCGGCTCTGCACTGCGCGCTCCTGCAGCCGCGCGCCGGGAAGCTGGCGGGCGTGCCGTTGCGCGGCGCGCAGCACGTGGAGCCACTTGCGCATCAGCTCGTCGGGCGGGAGACGGTTCGCCTGGAAATCCCGGCCGACGAAGCGCGACACGTCTTCGAGCGCCTGGGCGAACACGAACTCGCCGCCGCGCGCCACCACCGGCACGGTCTTCACGCCGAAGGCGAGCAGGTCCTTCATCGCCTCCGGCCGCGCCGCGACGTCGATCGACTCGTACTCGATGCCGAGCTGCGACAGGTGCTCCTTCACTTTCACGCAGCTCGAGCAGCCGGGACGCCAGTAAACCTTCAGATCCGTGCTCATGGCGCGACGGTCACTCCTTTCACGCCGTGCTTTTCGATGGCCTTCGCTACCAGCCCGGATCGCTTGACGTCGTCCACGAATTCCCGCGTGAACTGCGCCGCGGCGCTCCGGTTCTTGGGCACGCCCACCGCCTGCTGCACGCCGGTGACCTGGCCTTCGAGCACGCGCGAGCCGGGCAGCTTCTCGGCGTCCCTCACGAGCTGCGGCTTGAGGCCCGCGAGCACGTCGAGCTTGTCCTTCATGAAGAGCTCGTGCGAGGCGGCGATGCCTTCGGCGCGGAACAGCTTGGCGTGCTTCAGCGTGCGGGTGAGATACAGGTCGTAGGCGCTGCGCGCCGACACCGCGATGCGCACGCCCTCGCGGTCGACTTCGGACAGGCTGCGGATCTTGGACCCGGGCGGCGCCAGGTAGGTCACCGGGATCTCGAGGTAGGCGCTGGTGAAAGCGATCTCGTTGGCGCGCTGCGGCTCGGCGGCGAGGAAGCCCACGTCGCACTTGCCGTCGCGCACGCCGTCGGCGAGCTGGCCTGCCTGCTGGAATTTGACGAACTCCACCGGCACGCCGAGGCGCTTGCCGAGCTCGCGGCCGAGGTCGGGCGCGATGCCGCGCGGCGTGCCGTCGGGCGCGTCCTTGAGCACCAGCAGGAAGTTGCCGTAGTTGAGCCCCACGCGCAGCGTGCCGCTCGGCGCAAATTCCTTCTTCACATCCATTCTCAGTCTCCTCAGTCTCCCGTGGGCACCACGCCCTTGCCTTCGATCATCAGGATCACCGAGCGCACCGGCGCGCGCGTGCGGTGCATGACGCCCTTGGGCACGGTGAATCCCTGCTGCGGCTTGAGCTCGACCGTGCGGCCGTCGAGGTCGATGACGAAGCTTCCCTCGACCACGTAGAAGAACTCGTCCTCGTCGTCGTGCTTGTGCCAGTGGAACTCGCCCTGCAGCACGCCCAGGCGCACCACGCAGTCGTTCACGCGGCACAGGGTCTGGTTCACCCATTGCGCCTTCGTTTCCCGCTGGATGCGATCGACGTCGATCAGCTCGAGCGGGTTGAATTTGACGTCGGTGTCGATGCTGTACTGGGTTTTCATGGCGATTTCACCAGGGGGACGTAGTCGTACTCGCCGATGCCCTGCAGGACGAGGAACGTCGCCGACTTCTCGCCGCCGTTGGTGACGAGGTGCGGCCGGCGCGCGCGGGCGGTGTAGGTCTCGCCCGGCTTCAGGCGAACTTCCTCCTTCGGGTCCTGCAGGAAGATCCGCAGCTCGCCTTCGAGCACGTAGAACGTGTCCTGGACGTTGTTGTGATAGTGCCAGGGCACTTTCTGCGTCTTCGAGAGCTGGATCTCCTGGATGCGGAAGCCGGGGCGCGCGGCGTGCTGGGCGCGGCGCTCGACTTCGTAGAGATGGCTTGCGTCCTTCACGGCTTCCATGTCGCCTCCCATCATAGACTAAGCTTCTCCAACCTCCCCTAAGGCTTGTCCAGCAGCCGCACGATCTCGGCGACGAGCACGGCCGAGGCCGCGATCGTGTTGCGGTCGCGCGCGGTGCGCGGAAACTCGAAATGCACGCCGCGCGGCGCGAGGGTGAACGCGCCGATCTTTTTCGTGCACCCTGCCGTATACGTGATCCGGTCGGCCGGCTCGATCAGAAGCGCGAGCTCCGGATAGTCGCGCGCGCTGTCGCGCACCCTGGCGAGGATCGCGGCGTAGCCGTCCTTCACCGCCCGGACCTCGGCCGCAGTGAATCCGACCGTCGCGACTTCGATGTTCTGCTCGGTTTTCGGGTTGGAGTTGCCGTGGACTTCGACATAGAGCCGCAAGGGGTTGCCCCCGGCCGCTTTCTCCAGGATCCCGGTGTAAGCGTCATAGACGGACTTTGCCCGCTCGGTCCGTGCCTCCTGGGCGCATGGCAGGAACGCGCCCTCGGTCGGCCGATTGACGTTGAGGCGCACCTTGTCGACGAAGAAGCGCGACGTGACCACGTAGCCCGCGCCCGCGAGCCTGGCGGCATCGGTCGCAATTGGCGCGGTATTCACATCGGAGGTGCCGTGGGGCGCGGCGATCAGCACGCCGTGGGTGGCGGCCACGTACTGGAACTCGCCGAGGGCATGACGGACGAGCTCCTGGCTGCCGCCGGGACCGTGCCACGCGACGAGCGCGGTCGCGATCATGCAGCTTCGCATCATCGCTTCTCCCCGAACGCCTTGAAGAAGGTGTAGCAGAAGACGCCGTCTTCCTCCGCGGTGCGATAGAGCGCGCGGATCCCGGCGTCGAAGGCTTCCGGCGTCATCATTTCCGCCTTGATCGCGGCCTCGCGCACGCCTTCGATCATCGCGGTGAAGGTCTTGCGGGTAAAGCCGTCGACCAGCGCCGGCCTGCTCGAATCCACGTACACCATCCGCGGCGAGACGCGAACCGCGTGGAACCCGGCCTGCTGGACCAGCGGATAGAGCTCGCGCCCGATATTGGCGTTGCCGCCGGCTGCGCGCTGCAGCGCCACTTGGCAGCGGATCGCCGCGTGGGCCGCCTCGCTGTCGGGGTGGAAGTAGGTCGAGCCGTGGTCGCCTTCGATCACCGTGATCGTGCCCCCGGGCTTGAGGAGGTCCTTCAGCCTCGCCAGCGCCTCGAGCGGCCGCGACAGGTGCTCGAGCAGGAAGCAGACGAAGACGTGGTCGAAGGACGCGGGCGCGAAGGGCAGGGCGAAGACGTCGGCCTGCTGGAAGCGCACGTTGGCAAAGCCCGCCGCTTCGACCCTGGCCCGGGCCGCGGCCAGCGAGTCGGCGGCGATGTCGATCGAGACAATGCGCGCGCCCGGGCTGTTGCGGGCGAGCGAGACCGTCTGCGCGCCGACGCCGCACCCTGCCTCGAGCACCAGGCTGCCTTCGCGGTAGGCGGTGTCCGAGTGCAGGAGGTCCACCAGCGCGTTGGCCTGGTCCTGCAGGCGCGTATTCGCGCGGTGGTCGTAGCCGTGAACGTAGTCGTGATTCATTTTTTCTCGAACCTGCGGGACGCATTCAGCCTCACGGCCGCGCGAATCAGGGCCGTCAGCGCCTCCGCGTCAATCTTCTCGCCCTCGTGGAAGTCGATGGCACGCCGGGTGTTGCCCTCGAGGCTGGAGTTGAAGAGGCCCGAAGGGTCCTCGAGTGCGGCGCCCTTGGAGAAGGTCATCTTCACGACGTTCTTGTACGTCTCGCCGGTGCAGATCAGGCCGTCGTGAGACCACACCGGGACCCCTCTCCATTTCCACTCCTCGACCACCTCGGGGTCGGCTTGCTTGATCAATGTGCGCAGCCGCGAGAGCAGCTTGCCCCGCCAGTCGCCCAGCTCCTTGATCCTCTCGTCGATCATCCGGGACGGCGACTTTCCCTTCAGAGGCCCGCTCTTCTTGATGCTTCCTCCCTTCATGAACGCGCTTGGGATTTGACTAGCAAGTATGCGGCTTGGATCAGCGCGGCGAGTGCCTCCCGGTCGATTTCGGTGCCCGGCCGGACCTTCATATGACGCATGTTTTTCCGGTTCCCTCGAGGAGCCCCGCGGGATCCGCAAGGTGGGCGCCCAGGAAGAAACCCACGTTCACGTGTGCCGTAAACGCATTGACGTATCCGAATGCCGCTTCGCCCACGCACGCGGTGGGGTGGCCGTCGTGGAGCAGCTCGCGCACATCGTCGCCGCACCGACGCATGCGCTCGTACCAAGGGCGCGCGATCGTGCCGAGCTTGCCTGCTCGGCTCTCGAACCATGCATCAATTGCGGGGTCTCGCTCGACCGCACTCGCAAGGCGCATCAATTGGACTCGAGCGCTGTCAGGACGCCGATGGTCTCTTGAGGCGGTCATAGTAGGCCTTGGCTGTCGCCTCCCAGTTCTGCCCGTCGAACGTGCGGATCTTGATGGAGGCCAGATCGATACCGTCGATGCACCGGACGTTGAAAGCCCACCGGCCTGGGTCGAGTCGGGGACGAATGAACGGGTGGATCCCGCAGTGCAGGCAGAAATAGTGCTTGGCTGTCTTCGTATTGAATTGGTAGAGGGCCAGATCCGGCTCGCCGGTGAGGATACGCAGATCCGCCTGCGCCGCCGGGTGCCAGAGCGCGCCCTTGCGACGACAGATCGAGCAGTTGCAATCAACGGCGTAATCGAGCTGGGCGCGGGCCTCGAATGTGATCCGCCCGCAGTGGCATGCGCCTTGGTAGGTCTGGGTCACCTGATGGGCGGCCTAACGTTGGGCGGCATCGGAAGATTCCCGGGAGCGATTCGAATAGAGCGCCTCGAACCCGGCTCGCCACGAAGGGAAAGCCGGTTGCCAGTTGAGCTCGCGCTTTGCCTTTGCGTTCGACGCGCCGCGCTGCTCATTCATGTAATAGACCCGCATGTCGCCGATCCTCTTGCGGGCGGAAGCGACATCCTCGCGCGGGGGTGCGGGTGCACCGAGGAGCTTTGCAGCGAACGGCAGCCATTCGCTCAAGCGGACCGGCGAGTCGTCGACGATGTTGTAGATGCCGGGTGCGTCGTGGGCCAGGACGCTGACCGTCGCCGCGGCGGCGTCGCGCAGATTGATGAACGAATAAGTCCCGGCACCGGCACCGACGATCGGCATCGTGCCGTTGCGAATGGCGGTCGGAATGCTGCCTTGCGGGTCGTAGCTGGTACCGGGGCCATAGAACCATCCGTACCGGAGAACGGTACCGGACATTCCGGTTGCGCCCAGCGTTTGACGTTCGAGCGACGCGACGGCTTCCGCCAGGCCGCGAACCGCCGCAGGAGCGTCGAGATAGAGCGGAGTTTCTTCGTCAGTCAGTCCGCTGCCGGAGGGCGAACACATGAACGAAATGCTCTGCGCGATAAACCGACGTGCGCGAGCGGCGTGCGCCGCGGATAGGAGGCTGCGCGTTCCCTCGATACGTACGCGGATCGTTTCTGCGTAGGGATCGCCGTTCTTGGTTCCGAATGCGGTGAGCTGATGGATCACGACCTCCGCTTCGGCTTCCGCCACCAATCGGGCGAGTCGCGCTTCGTCGTACACGTCGCCGACCACGGGTGCAGCGCCCATTTGCACGAGTTGCGAGGTGCGATCCGCGGACCGGGTGAGCGCCACGACTTTATGTCCGGCGTTCACGAGCAGCGGCACGAGAAAGCGACCAATCGCGCCCGTCGCCCCGGCGACGAACAGGTTCATCGATGCATCAATTGCTTCGCAAAGTTGTGATGCCGTCCAACGAATTGGCTGTCGCTGTCCATCGCGTTGTCAGATTGCATCGCGCCTCCTGATGCGTGGTACCGCGTCCCGCAGCAGACGGCCGAGGACTTCCCTCATCGTGCGGTCCATCCTGACTTGATCTTCGCTGAGCGACCACCACTTGTCTTTGGGCATGAGCAAGCCCTTCAGCAACGTAGGCTTCATTCCGAAAATTCGGTCCATCAATCGCGTCCATGGTGTCTGGTGGAGCTGGCCGATGCGATGCGATTCGCTTCCCACAATGACATTGACCGTGAATTTTCCGGCCATGAAGCGCACGCCTAGCTGAAACTCGATTCGTCCATGGCCGTCGAGCACAAACTCGCGCGTCTTGTGGGGCGCGAAGCCGCATTCCACCAGCGCTGGCCTGACGATCTGCTTCAGCGACCGTTCGAAGGTAGCGCGCATGCCTGTGGCGAGCCCAGCCCATTGAACGAGGTTGAAGGTGCCGACGTGCCGCCCTCCATTCGGCCGGTAGGCGGCATCATTCTCTGATCTGAAAACGCAGCCGCATCGTCATTGGACCCTGACGCCCCGGTACGAGAAGCAATGGATAAGGCTGAGCGCGCTGGATTGCCCGTCTGATGGCCGCGTCATAGGCCGGAAAGCCGCTGCTGGTCAGTGTTCTTAGGCCGGTTACCGCCCCAGTGTCTGACAGCACTACCTCGATGATCGCACTCGCAGAATCCGGGACATTACGCGGCAGTACCAGGTTCTTTCTGACCATGGTCCTAATTGCCGCGGCGTATGCCGTGTGATCGGAGTACACGGCCGGCTCCGTCGTCGGCGCTGAGGCGGCTTCGGCGAGCGGCGCGGATGCAACCTGCGGCGGTCGGATCGCCTGCGTCTGCGCAGTAGGTTCTGGTGGTTCTGGAGGTTCCGGTGGTTGTGCACATGAGCACACGAGGAACGATCCAAACAACGTGACTCGGCGCATGAGCGGCCTCAGCGTCCGCGTTTTTCCGCGTCCGCGTGCGGCGTGCTGTTAGGCGTCTTGCTGATACCCCGGATTCCGCTTTCATAAGACGGATAGCCGCATAGCGTGAGCGCGACTCCAAGCATCGTTGCACCAAAGAAGCACCAAACCACGTATGCCCCAAAGGTAAACCAATCCTGTAACGTCGCGCCGAAAGCGCTTTCCGGAGTAGCTTCACGCACCCCGAAACCCACCAGCAGAGCGATGGTAAGAGCGGTGTACACCGTGATCCCCGCCTTGGCGAGGCGTGATTTGGCACCGAATTCGGAGCGCGCCTCCTGCTTCAGAAAGGTCCCATGGCGGATACGGTAGGTGACCGCGTTAGCTCCGAATAACACCAGGATCACTATCTCCCCGGCCGCTCAATTGCTTCGCCATCTTTAGTCGCCTCTTCAGGTAAAAGCCGCTTGCTCTTGCGTCTGCGGCGATTGTCTGGTTTTCGTGCGCCGTCAGACTTTGGATGCGATGCAATTCTTCCTCCGAGCCAATGACGGCTGCGACCTGAATGGCTCGCCGGAGAAGACCTATATCGGTGGACGCGAGCGCCATTCTCACAACTTCTCTGGCTCGAGCGCGAAATGTCGGGTCGGCATCGTGTCTCTCTGCCACGATTCGCTCAAGATGCTCAACACCGACGTAGCCAGGTGGCTCGTTCTTCGTTTGGGCCCACGTGAATCGATCGCCATGCGGTCCGTTGAGCACAAACCACTCCCAACCGCGTTGGGTTGGATCCCCTCCAACGGCCCGGATTGCCGCGGCCACTGCTTTGCTGATGCTCATAACGCAATTGCCTTGAACGATCGCGGTGGCGCTTGCATGACGCCTAACGTTCGCGTTTTGCCGCGCCGCATGCGCGGCGTAGCGAGCTGGAGACGTCGGTCAACAACGCGCTGTTAGTTGGCATTAACGTCCCTCGGGCTGCGTCTGTCCACAACAGCCGATAATCGTTTGCGCTTCAACCAGCTTGACGTGGCCGCTGCACCGACACATAGAACGAGACCAAGTATGGCGTAGATAAACGCTGCAACATCGAAGCTTGGATATCGGTCACGAAACACGATGCTAAAGATAGCAATCACGAGACCGATGCAAGAAAGGCCGTCGAGGATCCACTCCAGTAGACGCCGGCCTTCGTCCATGCCAACTAGCGTCCGCGTTTTGCCGCGCCGCATGCGCGGCGTAGCAAGCTGGAGGCGTCGGTCAACAACGCGCTGTTAGGCCGCGTCATGGGAGTGCTCCGACCAGAATGCCTGGATTCAACTTCCAAGTGGCGAAGGTAAGAGCGCACGCGAATGTTACCCAGGCCAGGTAAGGCACGAGCAACATGCCGGCTAATGGCTGCAGCCGCCAGAAGGCGACGACCGTGCCAGCGATGAGTGCCCAAAGAAGCAGTATCTCGGCAAATGCCAAGGCTCCTTGCTTCCACACAAAAAACAGCCAAGTCCAGATCGCGTTCGCCGCGAGTTGCAGGACGAAAAGACTGAGGGCGGCACCTGCGCGGTGGAAACCGTGAGCACGCCACACCAACCACGCAGCTATGGCCATAAGGAAATAGAGAGCACTCCAAACTGGAGCGAATAGCCATGCCGGTGGCGCCCAAGCCGGACGGTGAAGCTGTAGATAAAATGTTCCAGCCTGCGCAGAGGCAACGGCGCCGATGGCCGCGCAAGCAAAGGTCAACACAAACCAACCGGCGAGACCGAGCAATTGCGTGCGCAGCGAAAGACCCAAGTCCGATCCTTGCACGACCGGCCTAACGTTTGAGCTCACCTGCGGGCGACAGACGGCGAAGCCACCTGGCGCACGTCAGGTGGAGCGAAGGGTTAGGCCGCACCTCTGCTATTGACCGCCAATTGAGCCGCGAACGCCCGCCTGTAGGCCGGGCGCGACTCGCCGCGGGCGACATAGGCGGCGAGGTTCGGACATTCGTTCAGGATGCCCGATGGCCTCAGTCTGAGCAGCACTGACACCATCATCAGATCGCCCGCGCTGAACGCACCATCGAGCCAGTCGGCATCGCCAAGACGAGCGGATAGTTGCTTCAACCGTTCGCGGAGGCGATCTTCAACTAAGGGCAGGCGTTCCCTGGTCCAGGGCTTGTCGCCCTCCAGGAGCTTGGCGGTTGCGAGTTCAAGGATCGGCGGTTCCACCGTGTTGAGCGCGGCAAACATCCATGTGATGGCGCGCGCCCGCGTATTGGAATCGTCCGGCAGCAGGCCCACATGGCGATCGGCGATGTGGAAGACGATCGACCCTGTCTCGAACAGTGCGAGGTCGCCCTCCTCGTAGGTGGGAATCTGGCCGAAAGGATGAAGTGCCAGATGCGCGGGCTCCTTCATCGCCTGGAACGAAACAAGGCGAACCTCGTAGGGTTTGCCCACTTCTTCAAGCGCCCAGCGAACGCGAGTATCACGCGCCAGTCCCATTCCGCCATCGGGTGATCGCTCAAAGGCAGTAATGATGATGGTCATTGTGTGTCGCTCCCGACGGTCGCTGGTGTAGCTTGTGCGGCCTAACGTTCACAATGAGGGGCGCGCGCTGCTCTTGCGCGCGTCCCTCTCGATTGTGTTAGGCACGTCCGTCAATCGACGATGAAAAGCTTGGCCCCAACCTCCGTGTAGGAGCGGTGAGGTTCTGCATTGTCTGCCACCTGGTAGCTCGTGCCAGGCTTGAGCGTGAACTTGCGCCCGTCTTTAAGCTCGGTGTGAAGTTCACCTTCGGTGCACAGGAGTATGTGCCCCTTGACGCACCAGTGATCCGCGAAGTAGCCAGGCGTGTACTCGACCATGCGGACACGGATAGTTCCGAAGTGCTGCGTGCGCCAGTAAGCAAACCCACGTTCACCTTTATGTTCGGTTCGCTCGATCTTGGACCAGTCGGTCGTACCGAACGGAATGGCGGAGATCTGCACTCGTGTCTCCTTTGCTGAAGTGCCTAACGCCTTGTTGAGCGGCGCGCTTCAGCGCGTCCGCTCGAACTAGAGTTAGGCGATGGTGCGTCCACGAAGCGCCCGCATAACGATGCGATTCATAAGGACGCCGGTCATCTTTCCCATGTGATGGCTGCGATAAAGGCAACGAACGCGGCGACGAACATGAGCACTAGTTTGATTGAAATGCGAAGCAGCGTTTCGCAGAGCCGCAAGAATCCTTGCATGACGGTCCGTCCCCTCTC
>Ga0137428_1000944_pt1 | contig 11824 bp, 15 predicted proteins | sample EasRivERMZT718_2_FD_102305 | JGI IMG/M metagenome (GOLD analysis project Ga0137428, IMG submission 102305) | Soil microbial communities from meander-bound floodplain in the East River, Colorado, USA - East River MetaG ERMZT718_2 | ecosystem: Environmental > Terrestrial > Soil > Floodplain ...
GTGCGCATGTTGTGCAGGCGGTCGGCGAGCTTGATCAGCATGACGCGCACGTCGCGCGCCATGGCGAGCAGCATCTTGCGGAAGTTCTCGGCCTGCGCGTCCTCGGCCGACTGGAACTCGATGCGGTCCAGCTTCGAAACCCCGTCGACCAGCTCCGCCACCGGCCGCCCGAACGTGTCCGAGATCTCGTCCTTGGTGACCGAGGTGTCCTCGGTGACGTCGTGCAGCAGCGCCGCCATCAGGGTCTGGCCGTCGAGGTGCCAGCCGGCGAGGATCTCGGCGACCGCGAGCGGGTGCGAGATGTACGGGTCGCCCGACTGCCGCGTCTGGCCGGCGTGCGCGGCTTCGGAAAAGCGGTAGGCCTCGGCGAGCCGCGCGACGTCCTTCGGCTTCAGATAGCCGAAGCGGGTGTCGTCGAGGTGGGGCGCAGTCGCCGCCATGGGGTCAGATTACCCGACCCCAACAAAATCAGGGACAGACCACGTTTTCGGCCCTGGGTGGCCAAGAAAACGTGGTCTGTCCCTGATTTTGACTTACAGGCTGGGGGTACTGGGCCCCATGGCGTTGCGTTTGAGCACCTCGGTTCCGATCTTGCCGGAGGCGATCTCGCGCAGCGCGATCACGGTGGACTTGTCGCGGTTCGGCTCGACCATCGGCGAGGCGCCGGCGCCGAGCTGGCGCGCGCGGTAGGTCGCCGCCAGCGTGAGCTGGAAGCGGTTGGGGATTCTCTTCAGGCAGTCGTCAACGGTGATGCGCGCCATGGGCTTTTGCTCTTTCCTTCCGGATGATTTCCGCCAGCTCTTGCCGTGCGGTGTCGAAGTCTTTGTTAATTATACGGTATTCGAACTCTCCGGTGTGCTCCAGTTCTTCGCGCGCGTTGTCCAGGCGGCGGCGGATGACGGCGTCGGAGTCCTGGCCGCGGGTGCGCATGCGCCGCTCGAGCTCCTCGATCGACGGCGGCAGGATGAAGATGCCGACGCAATCGGGGTAGATCGCGCGCACCTGGCGTGCCCCCTGCCAGTCGATTTCCAGAATCAGGTCCTCGCCCTTGGCGAGCGCCGAGGTGATGACCCCCTTCGACGTGCCGTAGCGGTAGCCGTGCACCTCGGCGCTCTCGAGGAATTCGCCGCGGCTGCGCATGGCAAGGAAGGTCGCGTCGTCCACGAAGCGATAGTCGACGCCGTCTTTCTCGCCCGGCCGCGGAGCGCGGGTGGTGTAGGAGATCGAGAGCTTCAGGGTCGGATCGCCGCGCATCAGCGCCTCGATGAGCGAGGTCTTGCCGGCCCCGGAAGGCGCCGTGATGACGAAGAGACGCCCTTTTCGCTTATTCAAGGTTCTGCACTTGCTCGCGGACCTGCTCGACGAGGAGCTTCAGCTCCAGCGCGCAATCCGAGATCGCCTGGCCGAGCGCCTTGGAGGCGAGCGTATTGGCTTCGCGGTTCAGCTCCTGCGCGAGGAAGTCGAGCCGCTTGCCGACCAGCCCGCCGGCGCCGAGGACGCGCTCGACCTCGCCCAGGTGGACGCGCAGGCGCTCGAGCTCCTCCGCCACGTCGCCGCGGGCAGCGAACAGGGCGACTTCCGTGCGGATGCGCTCGTCGTCGGCCGAGCCGATCGCCTCGCGCAGGCGCTCGGAGATTCTCTCCTGGTACGCGGCGATGGCGTGGGGCATCAGCGGGGCGACGTCATCGACGCGGATGCGCATCGCGCGCACCCGCTCGACGATCCCGGAAGCGAGCTTGGCGCCTTCGCGTGAGCGCGCCGCGACGAGATCCGCCAGGGCGCGCCGGCACAGCCCGGTCACTGCGGCGCGCAGGCTTTCCTCGTCGGCGGGCTCGGTGATCACGCCCGGCCAGCGCAGCAGATCCGCGATGCGCAGCGGCGCGGCGTCGGGAACGGCCTTTTTCGCCGCCTCGGCCAGCGCCTTGAGGCGCGCGAGCGCCTCGGCGTTCAATGCGGGATTGGCGCCCGCCGCGCCTTCGGCGAGCGACAGGCGGCAGTCGACCTTGCCGCGCGCGACCCCGGCGGAGATCAGCTCGCGCAGCATCGGCTCGTGCGCGCGCAGCTCATCCGCGATCCGGAATTGCAGGTCGAGGAAGCGCGAGTTCACCGTACGCAGCTCGAGGCTCAGCGTTCCGCGGGAAGAACCGGACGACGCCGCGGCGTAGCCGGTCATGCTTTGAACGGGAAGGGACAAGCGCGGGCTATCATAGGGTAGATGCCATCGCAAGCCAACACGCCGCTTCCCGACGACTCGATTCTGCAGAACTACCGCATCGTGCGCCTCCTGACGGTCGGCGGCTTTTCCTTCGTCTACCTCGCGCACGACCTGAACGACGCGCCGGTCGCGATCAAGGAGTACCTTCCCTCGACGCTCGCGCTGCGCGTGAACGGCGAGCGCCACCCCCAGATTCCCGAAGAGGATCTGGCGACGTTTCGTGCCGGCATGCAATGTTTCTTCGAGGAGGCGGGCGCGCTCGCCCGTCTCGAGCACCCCAACGTGGTGCGAGTGCTCGATTTCTTCCGCGCCAACGACACCGTCTATCTCGTGATGCGTTACGAGAGCGGCCTCTCGCTCGACGAGCACATCAAGGACCGCCGCGGCACGCCCGACGAGCTCTGGGTCCGCAGCACCTTCGCGCAGCTGCTCGACGGCCTGCGCGAAGTGCACGCGCACAAGCTCCTGCACCTCGACATCAAGCCGGCGAATGTCTACGTGCGCGACGACGGCACGCCGGTGCTCATCGACTTCGGCGCTGCGCGCCAGGTGCTGTCGGCCGGGGACATGAAGCTGCCGCTCTATACGCCGGGCTTCGCCGCGCCGGAGATGCACCTCGCGCGCGAGATGCTCGGCCCATGGAGCGACATCTACTCGGTGGGCGCGACGATGTATGCCTGCCTCGGCGCCGCCGCGCCGCAGCCTGCGGACGCGCGGGTGGAGAACGACCTCCTGGTGCCGGCGAGCCGCGCCTTCGCCGGCCGGTACGAGCCGGAGCTGCTCGAGATCGTCGATTGGTGCCTGAACCTCATCCACGTGCAGCGACCGCAGAGCGTGCTCGCGTTGCAGAAGGCCTTGCTTGGAAAAAAATCCGACCATCGTCCAGGCTAGCACCGTCGGCGCGCGCGAGATCAACGAGGATCGCGTCGCGCAGTGGAGCGCGCCCGACGCGCTGCTGATGGCGGTGGCCGACGGGCTGGGCGGTCATATGCATGGCGAGGTGGCGGCGCAGGTTGCGGTCGACATCCTCGGCGCCGCGTTCCTGGGAGAGGCGCGGCTGCGGCTCGAGGATCCGGCGGCGTTCCTGCCGCGCGCGCTCGCGGCGGCGCACGCGGCGATCGTGCGCGAGGGAGAGAAGCGCAGCCTGCCGGACAACCCGCGCACCGTGATCGCCGCCTGCGTGGTGCAGGAGGACCGCGTGTTCTGGACCCACGTTGGCGACTGCCGGTTCTACCTGCTGCGCGCGGGCCGCGTCCTCGCGCGCTCGCGCGACCATACGATCGTGCAGCGACTGGTCGACGAGGGCCGCATCCGCGAGGAAGCCATGGCCACGCACCCGCACCGCAACCGGCTGCTCGCCTGCCTCGGCGGCTTTCACATGCCGCGCATCGAGCCGGTGGCGAGCGTCGTGCTCCAGCGCGACGACATCGTGCTGCTCTGCTCCGACGGCTTCTGGGGGCCGCTCACCGAGCGGCAGCTGGTGGAGGCGATGGCGTCGCGGCCGCTCGCCGAAGCGATCCAGGAGCTCGTCGCGATTGCCGAGCTGAGCACCGGATCCGACTGCGACAACGTTTCCGTGGTGGCCATGGCATGGAACTGACCCGCCCGAACGGCAGGCGCGCGGCGGAGCTGCGGCCCGTCCGGATCCAGCGCCGCTACACGAAGCACGCCGAGGGCGCGGTGCTCGTGGAGTTCGGCGATACCCGCGTGCTGTGCACGGCGAGCGTCGAGGAGCGCGTGCCGGCTTTCCTGAAAGAGAGCGGGCGCGGCTGGGTGACCGCGGAGTACGGCATGCTGCCGCGCTCGACCAACACCCGCACCGAGCGCGAAGCGTCGCGCGGCAAGCAGTCCGGGCGCACCCAGGAGATCCAGCGCTTGATTGGACGCTCGCTCCGTTCGGTCGTTGACCTGACGTTGCTCGGAGGGAAAACCATTCACATCGACTGCGACGTTTTGCAGGCCGACGGCGGCACGCGAACCGCCGCGATCACCGGAGCATTCGTGGCTCTGCATGATGCTCTCTCCTTCCTGAAGGGAAAGAACCTGCTCCAGAGGTGGCCGATCCGCGACCACGTCGCCGCCGTCTCCGTCGGCGTGGCGAACGGCACGCCGATGCTCGACCTCGACTACAGCGAAGACTCGGCCTGCGGCTGCGACATGAACGTGGTCATGACCGGCGCCGGGCGCTTCGTCGAAGTCCAAGGCACGGCGGAGGGCGAGGCCTTCTCGCGCGCCGAGCTCGACCGGCTGCTCGAGCTCGCCGCCGGCGGCATCGTCGAGCTCGTTCAGCACCAGAAAAAATCCCTCGGGCTGTGAAGCTGGTGCTCGCCTCGTCCAACCCCGGCAAGCTGCGGGAGATCGGCGCATTGCTGGAGCAGCACGCTGTTCTGGTTTCACAAGGGGAACTCGGAATTTCCGAGATCGAAGAACCCCACGCGACGTTTCTCGAGAATGCGCTCGCCAAGGCGCGTCATGCGAGCCGCGCCGCCGGGCTGCCGGCGCTCGCCGACGACTCCGGCCTCTGCGTCGAAGCGCTCGGCGGCGAGCCCGGAGTGCATTCGGCGTATTACGCGGGCGCCGACGGCAGTCGCGAAGAGCGTGACGCTCGCAACAACCAGAAGATTCTCTCGAATTTGAGGGACAACCGAAAAGCGTATTACGCCTGCATCATGGTCTTTCTGGGTCATCCGGAAGATCCGCGGCCGCTCGTCGCCGAAGGCATCTGGCACGGCGAGATCGCGCGCGCGCCGCGCGGCGCCAACGGGTTCGGCTATGACCCTCTGTTCTTCGTTCCTTCCCTTCAAAAAACCGCGGCAGAGCTCGCCCCCGAGCACAAGAACCGCATCAGCCACCGGGGCATCGCGCTGCGCAAGCTGATAGGGTTGTTGAATGACGAAGCTTGACGCGCTGCCGCCGCTCGCGCTCTACGTGCACATCCCCTGGTGCGTGCGCAAATGCCCGTACTGCGACTTCAACTCGCACGAGCGTGCGGGCGCGCTGCCGGAAAACGAATACGTGGCAAAGCTGATGCTCGACCTGGAAGGCCTGCTGCCGTCGGTGTGGGGGCGGCGCCTCGTCAGCGTGTTCATCGGCGGCGGCACGCCGAGCCTGTTCTCGCCCGGGGCGATCGACACGCTGCTGTCCGGCGTGCGTGCGCGCATGACGCTGGAGCCCGGCGCCGAGATCACGCTGGAAGCGAACCCCGGCACGGTCGAGGCCGCGCGCTTCCGCGGCTTCCGCGACGCCGGCGTCAACCGCATCTCGATCGGCGTGCAGAGCTTCGACGAGCGCATGCTCGCCGCGCTTGGCCGCATCCACGGTCCCGAGGAGGCGCGCCGCGCGATCGAGGCCGCGCTTGCCAGCTTCGACAACGTCAACATCGACCTGATGTACGGCCTGCCCGGCCAGAGCGCCGCCATGGCGCGCGCCGATATCGAGGAAGCGGCGCGCGCCGGCGTGCCGCACATCTCGGCGTACCAGCTCACGATCGAGCCCAACACCGCGTTCTGGAGCCGGCCGCCGCCGCTGCCGGAACACGATCTCTGTGCCGACATGCAGGTCATGATCGAGGAAGCCCTGGGAAAAGAGCGCTACGAGCACTACGAGACCTCCGCATTCGCGAGGCTCGGGCGCCGCTGCCAGCACAACCTCAACTACTGGGAGTTCGGCGACTACCTCGGCATCGGCGCTGGCGCGCACGGCAAGATCAGCTTCCCGGACCGGATCACCCGGCACGAGCGTGCGAAGCAGCCTGCGACGTATTTACAAGGAAGTTCTACGGTGGAAAATCGGGTCGTTCCGCCGCACGAGCTGCCGTTCGAGTTCATGCTGAACGCGCTGCGCCTGGTCGATGGCTTCCCCCCGGTGCTGTTCGAAGAGCGCACCGGCCTGCCGTTCCCGATTCTCGAGAAGCAACTCCAAAAAGCAGAAGAAAAGAGCTTGCTCGAGCGCGACTGGAAGCGCGTGCGGCCCACGGCGCGCGGGCAGCGCTTCCTCAACGAGCTGCTGGCGTTTTTCCTCGCCGACGAAACAGGAGATCCCTCACCGGGTGGCCGAGGCGCCGGCCGCGTGATTCGAATTTCGTCACCGGCCTCGCGGTAAAGCCCGCGGCCGCGGGCTCGAGCAGCGGCTCGCGCGAGAACACCTCGTTCATGTGCTCGGCGTACTCCGGCCAGTCGGTGGCGGCGTGCAGGATCCCGCCTTCCCCGAGCTTCGCCGCCGCCAGGGCGGCAAACGCCGGCTGCACCATGCGGCGCTTGTGATGGCGCTTCTTCGGCCACGGGTCGGGGAAGAAAAGATGGATCGCGGCGAGCGACCCGTCGGCGATCATGTGCTCGAGGACGTCCACCGCGTCGTGGCGGATGACACGCAGATTTTTCAATTGCTCGGAATGAATTCTGTTCAGGAGACTTCCGACCCCTGGGCCGTGGACCTCGACCGCGACGAAATCCACGTCGGGATGCGCCTTGGCGATCTCGATCGTGGTTTCGCCCATGCCCGAGCCGATCTCGAGCACAAGCTTCCGCGAAGAAACGATCTTCTGCTCGGAAAATGGAATGCCGTACTTCGGAAGCAGCTGTTCGAGCGCCCGCTTCTGCGCGGGCGTCGTCCTGCCCTGGCGCAGGACATAACTACGAATTGGCCGGTTCAAGCGGCCTTCGGAGCGATCTTCCCTTCGGTGGGCGAGCTGGGCGTAGCCGAGTAGAGCTTCTTCGGCATGCGGCCGGCGAGGAATGCCTCGCGGCCGGCTTCGACGGCTTTGCGCATCGCTTTCGCCATCAGGATCGGGTCGCGCGCGGCGGCGATGGCGGTGTTCATGAGGACGCCGTCGCAGCCGAGCTCCATGGCGATGGCGGCATCCGAGGCGGTGCCCACGCCCGCGTCGACGAGCACCGGCACCTTCACCTTCTCCATCACGAGCTGCAGGTTCCACGGATTGAGGATGCCCATCCCCGAGCCGATGAGCGAGGCGAGCGGCATGACCGCGACGCAGCCCATTTGCTCGAGCATCTGCGCCTGGATCGGGTCGTCGGAGCAGTACACCATCACCTTGAAGCCGTCCTTCACCAGCTCGTCGGCGGCCTTCAGCGTCTCCGGCATGTGGGGAAAGAGCGTCTGCGGGTCGCCCAGCACCTCGAGCTTCACCAGGTCGTGCCCATCGAGCAGCTCGCGCGCGAGGCGCAGCGTGCGCACCGCGTCCGCCGCGTTGTAGCAGCCGGCGGTGTTCGGCAGGTAGGTGAATTTCGAGGGCGGCAGCGCGTCGAGCAGGCTCGGCTCGTTCGCGTTCTGGCCGATGTTGGTGCGCCGGATCGCCACGGTCACGATCTCCGCGCCCGAGGCCTCGACCGCGGCGCGCGTCTGCGCAAAGTCCCGGTATTTCCCCGTGCCGACGAGCAGCCGGGAGCCGTAGCTCTTTCCTGCGATGATCAGTGGATCTTTCAAGTCAACCCCCGCCGACCGCGACGACGATCTCGAGCCGGTCGCCGTCGGCGAGCACGGTGCTCGCGTGCGCGCTTTTCGGCACGATCTCTCCGTTGCGCTCCACGGCGATTTTTTTCCCGGTGAGCTCGAGCTTCTCCAGCAGCCCCAGTACCTGCAACGGCTTTTCCAGCCGATGTGCAGTGCCGTTAACGGTCACCTCGATCATGGCCGCAGATGATAATTCCGATCGCGCACCTCGCGGTATTCGCCTTCGATCACCTGCCCGCGGCGCTGCGGCACCCGACCCCGTCCGCGCCACCATAGCCACCCCGCCAGCACGAGGCCGGTTGTCAGGGCGATTGCGACCAGGATCGAGGTGAACACGAAGACGGCGACCAGGAAGAGCACGCCGAGGAGGGTGGACAGCACGCGCTGGATCATGGGCGAATTATGCCTCGGGCTGGTAGACGATAGCCCGCACCGGAGTAGGGTTGACCAAGCCTGAAATGCGGACTGAAGCTGCGCTGTCGCCGCACCTGTCTAACACTCCCTCACCGTCGCAGGTTGAGGCGTCGATCAGGGCCCCTTGGCCAGCGACCTCAGGCAAGGCGTTTATAGGCTCTACGGCGCGATTCTGTGCCCCCGGGGTGCTGGAGCGGCCTACCGGAATCGAACCGGTCGCTTCAGCTTGGGAAGCTGAGGTATTGCCACTATACGAAGGCCGCGTCTCGAGGTCGGAAGCGATTATAAACTTGGCCATGAACACCGTCTCGGACGAGATCATCGCCGCGCGGGCGGGCTGGAGCCGCGAGATCAGGCGCGGCCAGGTGCTGCGCCTCATCGACCTCGAAGGAAAGCAGGCGGTCGATTTCCTGTGCTACAACGCGCGCGACTACGAGGACCGGTATGCCGCCGCCGATACGATGAAGATCAACGGCAACATCTTCATCCGCAAGGGCACGGTGATCTACTCCGTGAACTGCAACCCCATGTTCACCGTGGTCGACGACACCTGCGGCTCGCACGACACCATCGGCGGTTGCTGCTCCTCGGGGCTTAACCGCAAGCGCTACGGGAAACCCCAGGATCCGAACTGCCGGCAGAACTTCCTCGACCAGCTCGCGCGCTACGGCATGGGGCCGCGCGACATGGTGGCCAACCTCAACTTCTTCATGTACGTCCCGGTCGCCGCCGACGGCGCCATGGACATGGGGCCCAGCATCTCCAAACCGGGCGACTACCTGGACCTGCGCGCCGAAATGGACGTGCTGGCGGTGGTTTCCAACTGCCCGCAGATGAACAATCCGGTCAACGACTACAACCCTACGCCGGTCCGGGCTATCGTCTACGAGCCCGGGGCGTAATCGGGATGCGCCGCTTGTAGGAGGATTCGTGACGACCAAAAATCCTGCTCCGCAGACGCGCAGGGTCGACGTTCGGCGCATACTGTGCAGGTCGTCCTCAAGCCTCTGCGTTATCGGCCGGCATTCTTCCCGCTCCTCTCCGCTTAGGAAACTCGAAAGTTCTGCTTATCTACGACCGAACCTCTTTGAGGGATCTGTGCCGCGATTGCATCGGCCTCGCAGGAGCGGGCTGGCGGACCGAGCCACACCAATTCCTTAGGCAGGCGGAGCCCACCCACTACCGGTGCAGCACCTGTCAAAGCGCTTGGCAACGGGAAGCGGGCACCGGCGGACGCGGATGGATTCCATTCAAAGGTCAAACAAGGGGTGCACTATGAGGTGGGACGCAGTTCAAGAGAAATGGAGAAGAGTTTCCGGCACCACGAAACAGGCGCTGGGCGATATTGCGCGCAGCAGTTATGGGGTCCTCCATGGGAATAACCTTGCTCCGGAACGCGAAAAGACCAACGAAAGCTTGCGCACGGAGCGCGAGAAGACCGACCAGGCGGTGGCGGCAAGGCAGAAAGATGTCGCAAAGCACGCCGATGCCGTGGTCGACCGCGCCCGTGACAATGCGGATGAGGTTCTGAGCCTCGCGCGCGAAAACGCCGATACCGTGCTCGAGGCCGCTCGCGAGAAGGCCGATGAAATGCTCGATCCGGATGCGCGCGGCGTCGAGCCGAAAGCTGCAATCATCGAAGAAAGAGCCCTTGCAGACGAAGCTCTGCGCGATGAGCGCGACGGCGCCGACGAGACCTTGCGCCTGGAACGCGCGGAATATGCCCGCACCTTGGTGCGATTTCTTCCGCTTGAGCGGGAGTCCACCGACCGCTACCTGCTGACGGAGCGGATTCGTTCCGACGACGCGCTGGCCAACCGGGACGATTTCCTGGCGATCGTCGCGCACGACTTGCGCGACCTGATTGGCGGAGTCGTCACGAGTGCGGCGCTACTCTCGAAGAGCGCGCCTCAAAATGAGGACGGCAACAACGTTCTCGCGGAGACCAAGCGCATCGAGCGGTACGCCGCCCGCATGAACCGGCTGATCGGCGACCTGGTCGATGTGGCCAGCATAGACGCCGGTAAGCTCGCCGTCACACCGGCAACACGGGATCTGGCCATTCTGATCGCCGAAGCGGTGGATACATTTCGAGCAACGGCCTCGGCAAAAGGGTTATCCCTGCGGACCCAGATCGATGCCGCGCCGCTTCTCGCGGCGTTCGATCAGCAGCGGATTCTTCAGGTGCTCGCCAATCTCATCTCGAATTCACTGAAATTCACGCCTCAAGGCGGGGAAATCACGATCCGTGGCGAGCGGGAGGCGAACAACGTTCGTCTGTGCGTCCGGGATACCGGTTCCGGCATACCGGACCATGCGCTGGGGAGCGTATTCGAGCGATTCTCGCAAGTCGGCAAGAATGATCACCGTGGCCTGGGTCTCGGCCTGTACATCTCCCGCTGCATCGTTGAAGCCCATGGGGGACGGATCTGGGCGGAGAGCCAGCCCGGGGCAGGCAGCAAGATATGCTTCACACTCCCCACGCATTCCTCCGCCTTCCCGGGATCGCGTCCCGAATAGCACGGAGGAGCAGGAACGCGCGATTCAGGCTGGCGACGAGGCCGCACGCGCCGCGCTGCCCCGCCCATGGATTGCGCCGTTCGCTACGCGCGTTGCCGCACCGAAAACGAACAGCTATTGGCCTTACCCTTTCAACCATGAATAAAGACCAAGTGAAGGGCCTCGCGCAATATGTCGCGGGCAAAGTTCAGGAACAGGCGGGCAACCTGATGGGGAGCCCGGAGTACATCGTCAGAGGGTTGACCAGACAGGTTGCCGGCAAGGCTCTAAAGGGTCGCGGCGACTTCAAGCAAACCATCAAGGATTTCAACAAGGATCATCCCAGATAATCCTGGGATGGTGAAAGACCTTTACCGGTACATCTGGAAGGTCAGCGCCCGGGACCAGGTGCTGCTGTCGCTGCTCGCGGTGTCGCTGTTCCTGATCGAGCTGGTGCCGCTCGAGCTGCAGCGGCGCATCGTCAATGGCGCGGTCGACGGCCGGGGGTGGGAGTTCGTCGGGACGCTGTGCCTGGTTTACGTCGGGGTGGCGCTCCTGCACGGAGGCCTCAAGCTGGTGATGAACGTCTATCGCGGCTCCGTGAGCGAGGCCGCGAACAAGCGCCTGCGCCTGCAGATGAACCCGTCCGCGACGGCCGCTCCGGCAAGCGCGGCCGCGCCGGGGGAGGAAGGCGTCAAGATCTCGATGATCGTCTCGGAGGTTGAGTCGGTCGGCGGCTTCGTCGGCTCCAGCTTCTCGGAGCCGCTGCTCAACGGCGGCATGCTGCTGAGCATATTCGGCTACATGGTCTTCACGCAGCCGTGGATGGCGCTGGTCGCGCTTCTCATCTTCTGCCCGCAGCTCCTGTTCATTCCATTGCTGCAGGAGGCGATCAACCGCCGCACCAAACGGCGCATCGAGACCATGCGGGCGCTCAGCGTCGATATCGTCAAGGAAGCGGCCGATCGCGCGGGCGCGCGTACGCCCGAAACCTTCCGGCAGCGCATCGTCAAGGTCTGCCGGTTGAACATTGAGATCTTCGTGCGCAAGTACGGCATGAACTTCCTGATGAATCTGCTCCATCAGGCGGGCATCATCGGCATTCTCGCCGTGGGCGGCTGGCTGGTGCTGCAGGGAAAGACCGAGGTGGGCACGATCGTCGCCTTCATCTCGGGGCTGAGCCGCATGAACGACCCCTGGAACGACCTGGTGGACTTCTTCCGCAAC
>Ga0137428_1000947_pt1 | contig 11770 bp, 7 predicted proteins | sample EasRivERMZT718_2_FD_102305 | JGI IMG/M metagenome (GOLD analysis project Ga0137428, IMG submission 102305) | Soil microbial communities from meander-bound floodplain in the East River, Colorado, USA - East River MetaG ERMZT718_2 | ecosystem: Environmental > Terrestrial > Soil > Floodplain ...
CGGAGAAAATCACCCAGCGCCGGCGCTTCCCGCGGTGCCAGCGGGCGCCGCCGCTCCGGCCTGGGCTTGCGCGTCGGCAACCCCGCGTTCCGCGGCCTCCCACCCCAGAACGTTGGGCCTCTTCGCCCTCTGAACCAGCCGACTTGACAGAGTCGCCGGACCCCGCCACGATCCTCGCACACCCCCGCGCGAGCTCGAAATTGCCCCCCGGCTACGAGTCCGATCGTGACCCCATGGCGCTGGCCGGCGCTGGTCCGGGGGCGGACCCTGTTCCCCCAGCGAGGTCAGGAGGAACCCTTTGCACGCCCGAGAATTCATTCCCAGCCGATTTGGCGCTCCCCTGGCGGTGGCCATCACCGCACTTGCCGCTATCACCCTGCCGAGCCAGGTGAGGACCGTGTCCGCGGCGAGCAAGGGAGGCGAGGAGATGCCCCAGATCACGTTCGAGAAGTACACGCTTCCCAACGGTCTGCAGGTGATCTTGCACGTCGATCGCAAGCTGCCGGTCGTCCACGTGAACCAGTGGTACCACGTTGGATCCAAGAACGAAGAGGAGCGGCGGACCGGCTTCGCGCATCTCTTCGAGCATTTGATGTTCCAGGGCTCGAAGAACGTTCCCGGCGAGTACTTCGGGATCGTCGAGAACGCCGGCGCCAACCTGCGCGAAGGCGGCGTCAACGGCACCACCGACACTGACCGCACGAACTACTTCGCCACCGTTCCATCCGCCAATCTCGAGCAGCTCTTGTGGATCGAATCCGACCGGTTGGCCACCCTTGGCGATGCACTCACCCAAGAGAAGCTCGACAACCAGCGGGAGGTGGTCAAGAACGAGCGCCGTCAGGGGCTCGAGAACACGCCGTACGGGCGCTGGCACAAGATCATCACCGAGAACCTGTTCCCGGCCGGGCATCCTTACTCCCATACGGTGATCGGGAGCCACGAGGATCTGACGGCCGCTACGCTCGATGACGCGAAGGCCTTCTTCAGCAATTACTACACGCCCAACAACCTTTCGCTCGTGATCGCCGGCGACTTCCAGGCCGACGAGGTCAAGCGCCTGGTCGAGAAGTATTTCGGTCCGATCCCGGCCGGCCAGACTCTGGATCGTCCAAAGCGCTGGATCCCGGTCCTCCAGGGCGAGCGGGTGATCGAAGCCCTGGATCGCGTGCCCCAAGAGCGGGTCTACATCGCGTGGCCGGCACCCGAGCTCTTCGGCACGGATCAGCATGCGCTCGATCTCGCGTCCACGGTTCTCGCCGACGGGCTCTCCTCGCGGCTCAACAAGGCCCTCGTCTACGATCGCCAGCTCTGCTCGGATGTCACGGCCTTCAATTGGACCATGGAGATCGCCGGCGCGTTCATCGTCATCGCCACCGCCCGGCAGGGGACGTCGCTCACCGACGTCGAGACGGGGATCCACCAGGAGATCCAGCGGCTCGCCGCCAAGGGCCCGACCGCGGAGGAGATCACCCGGGCCAAGACCAAGCACGAGTACGGCTACGTGCACGGCCTCGAGAGCCTGGGCGGCTTCGGGGGCAAGGCCGATCGCCTGAATCAGTACAACACCTACTTGAACGACCCCGGCATGTTCGTCGAGGATTTGAATCGCATCCGGGCCGTGACCCCGGCCAGCATGCGGGCGGCGGTCAGCAAGTGGATCGACACACCGAACCGGCTCGTGGTGCGGTTCCGCCCGGAGACCTCGAGCCGCGAAGTCGCCTCCAACCTCGATCGGACGCACAACCCGGGCATGGGCGACGATCGGCCGTTCCTCGCGCCCGAAGTGCAGACCGGAACCCTTCCGAACGGCATCGAGGTGTTCGTGGTCGAGCGGCACGAGCTGCCGATGGTCTCGTTCTCGCTCGCGACCAACGCCGGCACCGCGGCTGATCCGCCGGGCAAGGAAGGGGTTGCGGAGCTCACCGCCCGCTGCATGGATCTCGGCACCCGGACCCGGAAGGCGCTCGAAATCGAGGACGCGCTCGGCGATCTCGGCACCGGAATCGGCGTTTCCGCGGGCCGCGAGCATGCGGCCGCGTCGTTCTCGGTGCTCAAGCGCAACCTGCCGGCGGCGCTGGCGATCGCGAGCGACGTGGTGCAGAACGCGACCTTCCCGGCTTCGGAAGTCGAAAGGGAGCGGGGGCTGCTCCTCGACGACATCGCGCAGGAATCCAACGAACCGAACGCCGTGGCCGGGCGCATCCGCTCCATGCTCGCCTTCGGTCGCGAACATCCCTATGGCCGGCCGGCCACCGGGCTCCGCTCGACCGTGGAACCGCTCCGCTCCGAGGACCTGGCGGCCTTCCATGCCGCACGCTGGAAGCCGGGCAGCTCGGCGATCATCTTCGCGGGCGACGTGACGCTCGCCGAAGCGCTCGAGCTCGCGCGGCAGAGCTTCGGGTCGTGGACCGGGGGCGATGCCCCGGCGATCCCGATTCCCGTGCCGCAGCCGATGGGGCAGGGCAAGGTGTACCTGGTCGATCGGCAGGGCGCGGCCCAGACCGTGGTGTCGCAGATCTTGCCGGCGCCCAAGCGCAACACGACCGATTACTACGCCCTGCGAGTGGCGGATGCGGTGTGGGGCGGGGGCGGGTTCGGGACCCGGCTGAACCTGAATCTGCGCGAGGACAAGGGCTACTCCTACGGCGTGTTCTCGTCGCTCATCCAGTTCCGGGAGTCCGGCGTCTGGCGGGCGCTCGGTGGCGTCCAGACCGACAAGACGAAAGAGTCGATGGTCGAGTTCTCGAAGGAGCTCAAGGCCCTGGCCGGCGAGCGCCCGATCTCGGCCGAGGAGCTCGCCAACGCCAAGTCCAAGTTCATCCGCGGCTACTCGCAACAGTTCGAGAACCTGAGCCGGATCAGTGGGCAAGTGGCGGGGCTGTGGGCGCTGGACTTGCCGATGACCGAGCTTCGGACCGAGCCCGACCGGGTAGAGCAGGTCACTCTCACCGAAGCGAACGCCGCGGCCCACCAGTACGCGGTGCCCGCGCAGGCGACCTACCTGCTGGTCGGCGATCGCGCCAAGATCGAGCCTGGGCTCAAGGACCTCAATCTAGGTGCGATTGTGGTGCTCGACGAGGAGGGGCGGTCCCTCACCTCCGCGGCGCGCTGAGCGAAAGATCGAAGGAAGCAAGGAGCCCGCTCCGGCGCTCGCCGGAGCGGGCTTCGCTTTCGGTCCCCACCATCACCCGCGACCAGCACCGGGCGCGCGCTTCTTACGCACCGTTCGCTTCGAATTCACGGTCCGGCGTAAGTTGCCTCTGGCCCCTCCTCGACTCACGAGCGGGTACTGGTCGGGATGGCTGATCGAATCGAGGTGAAGATCGATATCGAGGTCAGGCCAGTAGAGGTGATGCGGCTGAGGCCGCTCGACGTTTAGTACTCCTGCCACCGGAGCGTCGCGGAACCACGGGAATTTCTCGAACGGTAGGAAGATCTCTCGATCGCCGAGGAAGAGCCACACTCCAAGAGCCGAAATACCCAACACTTCAACTTGGGAAGTGGAGGCGCCACGCGGACTCACTTGAGGATTCTACCTCAAATGTCACGCGGCTAGTGGAGCGCGCGCCAGAGTCCGGGCGGGTTGATCCAGAAGCCGAAGGCTGTGTGCTCGTGATTACCGAGCGCCGATGCCGGAAGCGCCACCTCTCCGCGATCGAAGTAGACCCCACCAAGTCTTGGCACGTGGAATCCGAGGCCATATCCCCAGGTGTTCCGGGTGGTCAGTTCGGGGTTCTGGAAAGCACCCATGACCAGGGCCTTCTCGTGCGCCTCACTCCCTACGATTCGATCGACCACGAGGGTCTCCTCCCGGGATTCGATCGATCGGGGACAGGGCCGAGGCGAGCCAGGAGGCATAGCGGAGAGATTCGCGGCCGAATGCTGCTCCACTCGTAGTGCACACCCCGGTGATGACCGAGGAGGGCGGGGTTGCGGTAGAAGTCCGGAAATGTCCCCAGAAGACCGCGGTCCCCGTGTGCCCCATCGCCGACGCCCCGGCGGAGGGGTCGAGATCGAGAACGGAAGCGCCGGATTCGATCTGAGGCGAAGCGGGGATAGGCAGTAGGAACGCCACTCCAACGGCGAATAGAGCTGATAATCCGGTAAGATCCGGTCTACTCGGAGTGATTCGCCGCGGCACGGATTTACTCCCTAAAGCAAACAGCCCGTCCCGGATCGGATCCGAGACGGGCTCGTGTGCGGGCAAGGGTGTTGCGTGTGCGGAGCTAGTCGGTCGCTCCACCGCCAGCCCCGGTTGCAGATGTCGCCACCGGGCGGACGATCTCAGCGTCCACCCGCCGGGACTCCCGGTTGCTGCTCTGTCCTTCGACATCGGCGACCACCTCGCCGAGCCCGATATTGGCGATCCGCACGAAGTCGGATCCGAGCTGCTGCGCGAGATAGAGCCGACAGGCTGCCGCCCGGCGATCGGCGAGTTGCACGTTGTACAGCTCGTCACCGGTCGGATCGGTATAGCCCGAAAGCAGCACCATGTAGTTGGGATTGGCCCGGAGCTCGTCAGCCACTCCGCTCAGGGCCATCCTGGCGTCGTCGTTGAGATTCGCGCTGTCGAACGCGAAATAGACTCCAGCCGTCCGAACCTCTTCGCGGGCCACGTTCCCGAGGGCGATATCCCGCGCGAGCTCGGCCTGCATCAGGGCCTGCTGGGCCTTCTGGTCACCTTGCAAAGCCAGGTCCCGGGCACCCTTGGCCTCTGAATTGGCGGTATTCGCCGTGCCTTCGACGCGCCCGACACGTTCCTCCATCTGGTTCATTTCGTCGCGGACGAAGCCCTTGGTGGCACATCCACTCGACAGGAAAGCAATTGCGAGCGCCGAGCTCGCGGGTAGAACAACTCGGATCAGGTGGCGAACCCTGGATCCAAACATGGCCATCCTCCTTGTCAGGGTGGGGTCAGAGACGATCGTGGGGGGAATGGCGGAGGCACAATATTTATACCCCAGATCGGGTCATTTGCGCCAGCAGAAAACCGACCCCCGGATTTTCCGTCCCGGAGCCAGATCACGTTCCGATACCGCCTTCCGCGGCCCGCCGGCCCCGGGATTCGAGGTCCCCGGCCCGGTCCCAGAGGGCCGCGAGCTCGGCCCGCACGCGCTCGTATTCGCGCATGAGCCGCCGAGTCTCCTCACCATTTTTGTAGATGTCGGGGTCAGCGAGCTGGGCCTCGATCCCCGCCTGCTCGCTTTCGAGGCTCTCGATCCTTTGCAAAACTCGGCGCTCTTCGGCGGCCCGCGTGCGGGCGGCCCGCTCGACCGCGCGATGCTCGCCACCCTTCGCTCTGGGTTTGGACGATCCCGGGGCCGGCGGAGCGCTCGCAGACTTGGCCTGCTTCGCAGCCGTCGGCGGGCTCGCAGATTTCGCCGGCTTCGCTGGTCGCACGGCCTTCGCAGCTCGCTCGATTCTCGCGGCCTGGGTGGTGTCTTGCGTGGTCTTCGCAGCTTTCGCGGCGCGCGTCTCCTCCGCCCGCGCCTTTTCCCCCGCCCGCGCAAGGAACGCTCGCGCCGGATCCGGGCGATAGCCGGGAAGCGGGCGCCCCTCGCGAGCGAGTCGGTCCGCATAGTCCGAGAATGTGCCGGGGAAGCTTCGCACCACTCCTCCCGGCAACACTTCGATGATCCGAGTGGCCACCGCATCGATCAGATGCCGATCGTGGGTCACGAGCACGAGGGTTCCGTCGTAGCCCTTGAGGGCTTCGAGCAGCACCGCTTTCCCCGCCATGTCGAGGTGGTTCGTGGGCTCGTCGAGGAGGAGCATGTTTACCGGGCGGAGGAGCGTCTTCGCAATCGCGAGCCGCGACTTCTCGCCTCCCGAGAGCACCCGCACCGTCTTTCCGACATCGTCGCCCCGGAAGAGGAAGGCACCGAGGAGGCTCCGGAGCCGCTCCTGCGTCTCCCCCGGACCCGCTGTCGCCGTCTCTTCGAGGACCGTGTTGTCGAGCGTGAGCCCGTCGGTCGTGTGCTGGGCGAAGACCGCGACTTCCGCGCGCTCGTCCGGGCGCCGGGTGCCGTGCTGGATCGGCTCGTCACCGGCCAGGATCCGGAGCAGGGTGGATTTCCCGGCGCCATTCGGGCCCACGAGCGCCACCCGCTCGCCGCGCTCGATCCGGAGGTCGAGCCCGTTGAAGACCTCGACCGGCGTCCCTTCGCGCCCCGGGTAGGCCTTGTGCACTCCCTTGAGCTCGATCAGCACGCGTCCCGAGGGCGGGGCCGGCGGGAACGTGAAACGGATCGCGCGCGCGTCGGTGCGAATCTCCACCCGCTCCATCCGCTCGAGCATCTTCTCCTTGCTCTTCACCTGCTTGGCCTTCGAGTTCTTGGCCCGGAAGCGATCGATGAATCGCTCGAGCTCGGCCACCCGCTTGGCTTGATTGGCAGCGGCGGCCTCGAGCGCCTCGCGGCGCCGCACCCGCTCTCCGGCATAGAACGAATAGTTGCCGGCGTAGCGCTCGAGCTTGCCGTCCTGGAGCTCGTACACCTGGCTCACCGTGCGATCCAGGAACGTCTGGTCGTGCGAGATGACGACGAGCGTCCCCGAGAACTCGTCCAGGTATTCCTCGATCCAGGCGAGGGACGGGATGTCCAGGTGGTTCGTCGGCTCGTCGAGGAAGAGATGGGTGGGGCGGGCGAGGAGGAGACGCGCGAGCGCGACTCGCATCCGCCAGCCGCCCGAGAGCGCGGCCAGCGGCCCCCGGATCTGGGCCTCGCTCAGGCCGAGCCCGGAGAGCACCCGCTCCGCCTCGGCATGCATCCGATAGCCGTCGGCGTCTTCGAAGAGATGCTGGAGGTCGCCCAGCCGGCGGAGGAGCGCCGGCAGCTCGGGATCGCTTTCGGGGCGGCCGGCAATGTCCTCGCGCAGCTCTTCCGCCTCTCGCTCGGCGTCGACCACGTTCTCGAACGCCCCCAGCGCACTTTCGAGCGCGGTCTCGCCCGGGAGCGGCACCTCTTCCTGCGGGAGGTACCCCGTGCGGACGTGACGGGAGCGTGAGATCGACCCGTCGTCGGGTGCTACCTCCCCCAGCGCGACGCGATAGAGCGTGGTTTTCCCGGCGCCGTTCGGCCCGACGAGCGCCACGCGCTCGCCGTCGCCCAGGGTCCAGGAGAGATCGGAAAAGAGCTTCCGGGCGCCGAAGGAGAGCCCGATGCGATTCAGGGACAGCATCGGACGATGGTAGCAAAGGCGGCCCCCGGCTCCGCAGCACCCTGCTAAAATCGGCCCGGCGCCGTCCGGGGCGGCCGGCGCGCCCTCCCGCCCCGCCAGCTCCCCGCGAGCCCTGCCTTCCCACGCCAAGGAGCGACCGTTGACCGTCCGAGCCGAAAACAGCGTCACGAGCCAGTACGAGGAGCAAGCCGCCCACTTCGCCGAGTGGGAGATCATCAAGGACGTGATCGATCAGCTCATCGATCTGATGCTCAACTATCGGCAGTCGGGCCATCCGGGCGGCAGCCGATCCAAGGTCCACGCCCTCGTGGCCACGCTCTTGGGCGGCGTCATGCGCTGGGACATCCGGCATCCCGAGAAGCGTTTCGGGGACCGGTTCGTGCTCGTGGCGGGGCACACGGCCCCGCTCATCTACGCCACTCTCGCCGCCTTCAACGAGGCGCTCCGCATCCGCCACGCCGAGACCCGCGATCGCCGCTACGAGGTCTACAAGGCTCCGGAGCGAATGCTCACCTGGGAAGATCTGCTCAAGCTCCGGCGGCACAAGGGGCTCCCTGGCCACGTGGAGATGGAGGGGAAGACCCTCTTCGTCAAGTTCAACACCGGGCCCTCGGGCCACGGCTCACCGCCGGCGGCCGGCGAGGCGATGGCGTTGAAACGCGCCGGCGCAGGAGAAGTCCGGGTGTTCGCGTTCGAAGGCGAGGGCGGACACACGACCGGCGCCACGCACGAGACCAAGAACTCGGCGTACGGGCTCGGCCTCGACAACCTCTTCTACGTCCTCGACTGGAACGATTTCGGGATCGACGACAACCCGTGCTCGGCGGTGGTCCACGGCACCCCCCGCGACTGGTTCGCGCCCTACGGGTGGCACGTGCACGAGGCCCGGGACGGGAGCGCCTGGCCCGACATGACGCGCGCGCTCCTCGAGATGGTGCACGGCGAAAATCCCCTGGGCCGGCCGGGCATGACCTTCATGAAGACTCGCAAGGGACGCGGCTATGGCACCTACGACAACAAGAGTCACGGCACCCCCCATCCCATGAACTCGGAGCTCTTCTGGGAGACGAAGCGGGGCTTCGCCGAGAAGTACGGAGTGACCTGGGATGGTTTCGGGGCCCCCGCCCCCAGCGACCCAGCCGCCTTGAAGCAGCAAGCGGCAGCCAACATGCAGGTGGCGGTGAGCGTCCTGCGCGCGAACCGCCGGCTCTGCGAGTACCTGGCCGACCGGCTGGTGGAGATCGGGGACTCGGTGCCGGCGGACCTACCGGCCTTCAAGCTCGATCCGCGCCGGAATCCGATCCACGACCCCGTCCTCTACGACTACGAGCGCTATCCGGCCGAGCTCTACGCCAAGCCTGGCGACAAGAAGGCCAATCGCCAGGCCTTCGCCGGTTGGGGCGCCTGGGTGAACGCCCACTGCCAGACGCAGCATGGGCGCCCGCTCTTCCTCGCCATGGCCGCCGATCTCGCCGACTCGACCAACATCTCCGGCTTCTCGAAGAAGCACGGGGATTTCCCCGGGCTCGGCTGGTACCTGTGGGAAAAGAACCCCGAGGGGGTGCTCCTGCCGCAGCAGATCACCGAGTTCACCAACTCGGGGATCACGGTCGGGATCGCCACCGTCAACATGCATCCCGAACCGGAGCAGGACTTCCTCGGCTTCTATGCCGCGTGCGCGACCTACGGCTCCTTCTCGTACCTCAAGTACGGTCCGATGCGCCTGTTCTCCCAGCTCGCCCAGGATTGCCCGCTGAAAGTGGGGAAGGCGCTGTGGGTGGTCGGGCACTCGGGTCCCGAGACGGCGGAGGACTCACGCACCCATTTCGGGATCTTCGCCCCGGGAGTCACGCAGCTCTTCCCCGATGGGCACGTAGTAGACGTGCACCCCTGGGAGCCGAACGAGGTGCCGGTGGTGCTCGCCGCGGCACTCAAGCTCGGACCGCCGATCATCGCCCTCCACCTCACTCGCCCGGCGATCACCGTGCCCGATCGGGCCGCGCTCGGGATGGCATCGCATTTCGCCGCCGCCCGCGGCGCCTACGTGATCCGGAACTACGAGCCCGGCAAGCCCCGGATGGGAACCATCATCGTGCAAGGCACGATGTCCACCGCCAACACGGTGAAGATCCTGCCGGACCTCACCCCGGCCGGGCTGAACGTGAAGATCGTCGCTGCCGTGAGCCCCCAGCTTTTCGCCGCCCAGTCGGCCGACTATCGGGAATCGGTGCTCGACTTGAGCGATCGGATCGATTCGACTGTGATCTCCAACCGCGGCCGCCGGACGATGAGCGATTGGTTCTTCAACCCACTCGCGGCAGAGTATGCGCTCACGCCCGACTTCGACAATCGCTGGCGGACCGGGGGCTCGGTGGACGAGATCTACGAGGAAGCGCACCTCTCTCCCGAATGGATCCGGCGCGGGATCGAGCGCTTTGCCAAGGATCGGTCGCTCCGCTTGCAGCAGATCCGCGCCGCTCTCGACGCGGCCGCTCGCGGCTAGGCGGCGCGCGTCATCTGACGCACTCGAGCGGGCCACCCCACCCATGGGCAGCAGAGTGCGAAACGTTTAGACCCCGCTAGATGCAGCAGACTGAACGGCCCGGAGCTTGCATAGGCTCCCGGGCTCGCCCCTGGAGCGCCTCCATTACACAATTATAGTGCGAGCGCGCTCGGCCTCTCCGCGTCCTGCTCCTTGCACGGTGATCCCGTGCAATGGACCCGGCACGCACCTCTTCCAGCCCCCTGCGCGAGGCAACCCTTATCATGCGCTTGCTTTATTCTCGGATCGCTTTGTTGCTCGCCATTTCTTTCCTGGGGACTGCGGCCGATGGCGCACCTGCTGTGACGCCGATGGTCGCCATTGCCAACGGTGTGATCATCGCCCATGGGAACGAGCTCGCGCCGCCGTTCAAAGTGGCGGTGGAGAACGATACCCTGTGCTTCTATGACGGCGAGGGCCGGCGCTTTGCGCGCAGCACGACGGACCCGGAAGAGAACGCACCGGCGAGCGCCCTTCCGCGCCCGCCCCTCGTCGGCCCCGCCCCCACGAGCCCGGGCCTGAGTGGTCATCCGGCGCTCGTCGCCGCCCAGATCGCCCATTTGCTCTCGGCCGGCGGGCTGGTCGCGATCGGCCAGAGTTATCTGCGGGTCTTTCCGCCGTCCTCCGCCGGCGCTGTGCTGGCCGATGTGCGGTGGGTGATTCAGCACGCGGCCGAGCTGGTCGGCGTCCTCCCGCCCGGCGACCCGCTCCTCCGGGATCTCCTGTACCCCACGCCGCTCGCACCTCCGCCTCACGCCGAAGATGACGCGACCCTCCGGATCGAACATCCGGAGGGTCGAGCCTCGCTCCCCTCACCAGGCTAGGCCCCGAACGGGCCCCAAGGTCCGGTGATCTCGGCGCGCGCCTAGCGGTAGGTTCCCTTGATCTGGCCCCACGTGGATCCATCCACCGGGGTCGCCACCGTCAGACAGCAGTCCACGAGCCGTCCGATGCCGGCGTTGGTGTAAGGGCAGACCGACCCCGTGCTCGGGTGCCCCAAGTCCACCACCACGTGGCCCCCGCCGTAGGCCGCGCTGAACGCTCCGGGGTTGTTGGTCACCGGTCCCCGGGTGAGCACGGTCCACTGCGCCGCCAGGCTGATCACCGTATCCGCGGGGAAGGGCAGATCGCTACCTGCGAGCCCCTGGGTCTCGCAGAGCTGCGGGTTCGCGATCACCGCTGGGCAGTCCGCCCCGTTGTACAGGGCGTTCACCGTCAGTGCATAGGGCGCCCAGGTGATCGTGGCCTGCTGTCCGGCCACGTTGAAGGGATTCGGCTGCCCGATGAAGAGGCAGCCTCCCCCTTGCACGTACTGGACGTAGTCGTTGGCCAGCGCCTGGAAGTTTCCGAGCGTCGCCACGCTGGCGTGAGAGATGGGCAACACCACCACCTGGTAGAGGAGCAGGGTCGCCAGGTTCGAGTTGAGCGGGATCGTCGTCACGACGTGGCCGAGGGCCTGCAGGCGGGTCTGATAGTCGCCCATCGACCCATCGCCAGTGTTGACGATGGCGATCGTCGCGACGGCGTTCTGGACCGCGGGCGGGCTGGCGATCTCGTCGTCGATCCCGTCGTCGTTGAAGTCCTGGGCCCAGGCCGGCCCGGAGATAAGCAATAACGACACGGCAAGCCATCGCAGGAAACGCATGGGGAGACCTCCTAACCTGGATGAGCCGAAGGGCACTGCGCGAAACGCAGAGCGGGGGAAAGAGGAGGTCGGAGCGCGCCACGGGGGTAAAGCTGGTGCCGTCCTGCGATCCGAGCCTCCCCGGCACCCTTAAGCCTACGCCCGGGTCCCGAGCTCGTCAAACCCCCGGGCGGCGAATCAGAAGCGCGCGAGCTTGCCGGCGGCGGCGGGGATCCCGCCGGTCTCCAAGCGGTAGAAATAGACTCCGCGCGGCACCCCGTGCCCTGCGTCATCGAGCCCGTTCCAGCGCACGTCGATCGGCGTGTCGCTCAGCGGTCCCGCGAACGGAGTGGCGATCGCACGCCCCTGAGCGTCGAAGATGCGGAGATGGAATGGCCGGCCGCTCGGTCCGGCGATCCGGA
>Ga0137428_1000949_pt1 | contig 11760 bp, 24 predicted proteins | sample EasRivERMZT718_2_FD_102305 | JGI IMG/M metagenome (GOLD analysis project Ga0137428, IMG submission 102305) | Soil microbial communities from meander-bound floodplain in the East River, Colorado, USA - East River MetaG ERMZT718_2 | ecosystem: Environmental > Terrestrial > Soil > Floodplain ...
TCAATCATATGATGATTTGGTGATTGAGTCATCTTAGCTCTAGACTGATGTTCAATGCCGTAACCTAACTTTTTCATATGCCTGAAAAACTCTTTTAACTTAGTCCAATTATATGGATTATCTGCACTATCTTTACTAGTTAATAGTTTGCCATCTTTATCACGAGTATCAGTTCGGGCACCATCACTTGAAAAAGTTATACGCCATTTATCATGTGGTCCATCATCAATAAAATCCTGCCAAGAATCATGTGGACCATCTTCATAATCTTTTCTATTAAGGTCACTTAGCTGTTTAAGTTTAGCACCATGAAAAGAAATGAAATCATAATTCTGACCAATCTTCATATTCTTATATTGGCCAGGAGTATCTTCATTTCTATTCACATCTATTAGCGCACCTGGAACTTCTGCTCTAACTAAATCTCTAATACGTTCATGTAAACCTTTTTCAGGAAGTTCATTACCAATCCTGAACATATTAACATGTAGGTCTAGTAATGGACATATCTTCTTAATGAATTCTTTACACCATGAATCAGGTAGTAATTTAGTTAGAGTGGAATCACCAGGTGGCCAATAGATACCATTGACATTGTTACGCCAGAATGTACTAATTTGCTGAGGGCCGGGCTTTCTATCTGACCATGAATATAATTCAAGAAAACACCAGGGAATTACAATACCAGCTTTATTAAACTTTTCTTTAATTTCGAGTAATCTTTCAAAATACCTGTTATCCCAATCAAACAAATCCCACTTACCATCAGGTAATTTTTTGAATGGAAATACACCATTACCACTACGGCTAGCATTGATAAGATTAATACTAGAGTATTGAACACCACAATCAATAAATCGTTTAAGTGTTTCATCAATATCGTGATTAACGCCAGTAAGTATTCCGGCAATAGTCATTCCAACACGAGGATGTTGATTTAATGGTTTAAAATTTGGATTCTCTATAACAGATATATCCTCACCATAATCAGCAGGATTAACCCCTATCTCATTTAATATTTGTTTAACTGTTTTGCTATCAACTAATCGACGCCATGACATCTCACCTATTTTCTCGAATAGTTGTTCAATGTCATTATGACCAGGATTTTTATCAACCCAGGCTTTTCCTATACGTCTAATTTCGTCAAATACAAATTTATTATAATCAGCCATGATTAATCTCTATTAATCTAATGTTTTTATCTCTGTTGCATGGACTTTATCTTCCATTTGCTTGGGTATAAAGTCTACTGTATCACCGACTTGTAGCTTATTAAATGTTTTAGACTCTTTAACTAAGAAAGTCCAATGAAAGAAATGGTCAACACCATTCTCTCCCTGAATAAATCCATAGTTCTTCTTGAGTGATTTAATCCTACCTCTAATATGGTCCATATCTAACACCTATTAATTATCCTTTAGATGCCTTAGCATATATAGAAACTGAACCACCAACTACAGCAACAGATACTCTATATCGTAATGCTCGGCGCGGTCCAACAATAGACGCATGTTTATAACTAGATAAAGCTGCCCATGCTATTGTAGCTTCAACATGCCATGTACCAGCAAATGCGGGGTCATGTGAAGATTCTATTACTACAGTACCAGCAGAAGTACCTGCTCCAAATTCTACACCAACTTCAAATCTATCTGCTTCAGCCGCTTGTGGTATAGGACCAGCAGCATTTAATGCAGATAATCCTGAAGCTACTAAAGCATCATATAATGTTTGCATTTTAATTCCTATTATCGCTGTGCGATAACTTCTGCTTCAACTACTTCAAAATTTTCTTTACGTATTTGCTGTGGTGAATAGAAATGAATGTTATTAGTGACAGTATTACCACCATCTTTAGGAGTGGTCTTATCAATAACACGTGCAGCATTCGCAGCAATCTGACTTAAATCAGTAGCTTTTGATGCCTTTAATTTTTCATCAGTAATATGTTCTAATGCTTTTCTACTAACTTTATGAGCCAGGCTATTTAATTTCTTACGCTTATTATCGTTATGTTTCTTTAAGTCAGAATCTACTACCTTATTGACCATTCTATCTGTACTAGTTGAATCACCTTTATATGCATTAACAGACGACATGGATACACCATATTCCTTTGCTATTTCTTTAGCCGTAGCTATACCATCAATTGCATCACCAGCAATAAGTTTCCTTAATGTTTCTGGTGTTTCAATGCAACCATCTGGTCTACCCATTTTCGGCATCTTAATGATGGTAGAATTATTCTTAGAACCATTACATCTTTTCAGTTCTAATTCAAAATCTTCATCATCAACAATAAGCATTGGCATATGATGTATCCTTTTGATTAGAATCTTTCTACCTTATCAGCTTTAACAGTTAGTTTATGCTGTGTCTCAACCTTAACAGATGAATCAACAACATAAGGCTTATTATCAGCAACATTAACAATCTTACCATCAACTACTTTATATCTGTCATCAATGGTAACAAGTCCATCTTTCTTATCGTTCAGTTTCGGACCTTCATTAATATATGGTGGATAAACAACTTCTATCTGATTGTCAGGACCAAATGATAGAATTCTTACTCTAAGATTAACAACCTGCCCAACCTCAAGTTTCCTGCCATTCTTATCTACTACACGTAATGACTGGCGAGATACTTTAACTTCAATTTCTTCAGTACCTAATAGACGCTTCATTATAACAGGAACATTAGCATCTGTTGGCCTATTACTGGCTGCACTTGCAGACACATCTTTACCATCAGCTTTAAGACCCGCTGCTGTATCACCTGTACCAGGCTTATTACTAGCTTCACTTACGCCAGCAGTAGTTTTTTGGAATTCCTTTTCAGCAGCAGCTTCATCTTTTATTACCTGTGCATCTGATTTTGATTCTGTCATTGATTACCACCTTTTCATGGCGCTTCGCCATAACGAAAGAGGAATTACACCCCTATTGTAATGTTATATGTTAATAATTAATAGACATATATCGTTAAGTAATTTTTACATACTATTCTCTACGGTCCCGTTCAGAAGGGTCTAATCCTCATAGGGGAGTCTAACAGACTTCGGTTCAGAAGTCAACAAGAAAATCAGACATCTGAACATTCTATCTGACCAATAATTAAATCTATACTTGTAGCTACTACTAAATAGGGGACCTTTTTATTATTAAGATAATTCTTAAAAACATTAGCCTATCAACCGATTAAGGCAACCGCAATAATCGTGCCATATGGGACCACTATATATAGGGGTATGGGGGTACCTGTGTCACTACATTATGTGGTTGACAAGCTGGAAAATTAATAATTAAGACATGACGCGACATTATTGATACAACTATTATGTTGACAGGCTCGGCGCTGTCCTGTATCATCGTCTGTAGATGGTGCATCTACCATCAAGGAGTTAAGGATTACATGAAGCGAATGAGCATCTACTTTACGCCAACACATGCAAGCGTAACAATCGTGCATGATTCAGGAGTAACAAAAGAAACGTCAGCTAATGATATGGCAATGACAATTCTAAACATGGAAACAAATGAACAGGAAATGTTAAAAGCCTTTGCTCGTGGTATCATTGAATGTATTGGTGGCAACTGCAAAACTTTACAGGAGTTTTAATCATGAAAGCAAAATTGATTAGGTGTCAAATCTGTAGCGATTGGTTTTCACCATTCCGCAGAACGTGTCCAGCATGTGGATGTGCTCGTATTTATGTAGATAGTCGCAATATGATACATGTAGACCCATCAAACGAATCAAGACCGCTGATACATGTAGTCAATGGAACAAGCCGCTACAACTTTTCGGCACATGCATTAGAAATTGCTCGGATGCTTAACTCGCAGGAGAATTAGAATGATTACAATTTCAACTGAAGAAAGTTTACGTCTGATTGTCAAAATGATTTTCCAAATGAAAAAATTGGGGTTATCACAAGAACAGGTTACAGCCGCATTGTGGAATGTATTGAATAAGGATTGACAGCTTGCTAGGATGCATGATATACTTCTAATGTATCATGCATCTTATGGAGGTTATCAGTTATGACAAAGAAACAAGTAAGAGATATTGAACGCAAGTATGCACAACGTGTTACACGTTTAGCTGTAGCACGCGCTACACGTAAAGGTAATGTAATGTTGCATACTCAAGAGTTATGGGCTATCGTGGCGGCCGATACTTGGACCGACGCCTATCGAAATCGAAACAAATAGGTTGACAGCTTAGGCCCCGACTGCTATACTATCTTTAGTTGAGTCGATACGGCCTGAGCAATTCCGCAAGGGCCGAACATGTAGGGAGAATACGTTATGAAAACAGAAACATTCTCAGGCGTCGTCGAAAATGCATATGGTGAAAAGCTTACAACCCCGGTAAAGTTTACTGGCACATTTGAAGCATATGAGAAATACGAAGATATGCAGGCAAAGAACGATGTGCCATCAAACGACGATGTTTTGCAATTCCGCAATAATCAGTTGAAAGCAAATGCACGTCAGAAAGCAATGACGGAAGCATTGGAAGCGGCTGGAATTAGCAAGCCAGACCCGAATGATCCGAAAGTTGTATTGGCTCGTATGATTCGTGACGTTGAAAAGCTTGACATTCCACAAGAGCAGAAGGATATGATGAGCGCAGTCCTGAAGCAGAAGCAAGTAGCGTAAGTAAGTAGATAGATTGATAGGCTGTAGGATAGCATGAGTATATCATGTATCTTACAGCCTATTTGTGTGTCTACTTATAAACGAATACTTAGCAGATACATACATAACTTTCGGATGAATGTTCAGATGAGGGAGTGAGAGAGTCTGAGTGAGTAGTCGATATGGGCATACGGAGCGCATCGCATTTGCTCGATAGCTCGGTTCGGTTCGGTTTTGGTTCTACATTTTTTTTTATATATTTATAAATAATTAAATAAATAATTAAATAAATAAAATGTAAAACCGACTTGGCACAAGTCTTGAGGGGCTTGACAGGTCGGCCTAGGCGTGCTATACTAGGGACAGTCAGACTCCCTCCCTCTCAGAGAGGGGTCTGAACCGGGCCTTGGGGCGGTTTACATGTATGGGAATATATACAGACAAGCATAAATTAGATGAAGGGCCATGCATTATATGTAATTGGCCTATAACTGAGAAACATAGAATCAGACCGGGCCTCAAATATGGTGGCAAATACACTAAAGAAAATGTAGTCAACTTATGCAAAGGCCATCACAAGTTAGTGCATAAATTAATAAGACAAGCTGAAAAGCAATCAAACTTTAATGAATATGAATTTAGTGATTTCATAAAAGCCGCAAAGCAATTATATGATGAAAGCAGAACAATATGAGCAGCACTAAGGCAAAACGACATACACACAAGTATCGTAAAGTAGAAGTTAATAATGTTAAGGTATGGTCTTGTGGTCTACCTACATGTAGCCATCATATGCCTAAACATTACGAGAACATGGTTATAGGTAAAATGAGTATATGTTGGGGTTGTGGTAATGAATTTGTATTAGATGAACGTGCTATGCTTATGGATATGCCTGAGTGTTATAATTGCGCTAAAGGCATAACGCAGAAGGATAATGAAGTAATTAAAGATTTTAACATTGATGAATACTTAGAAAGTATTAAGAATAAAGCAGGGGTGCAATAAATGATTGGTCGCAAAAAGTTGATAGAGTTTTATCCATATTATGTTATTTTGCCGGTCGGCGCTAAAAGTCCTACAGGTTCCATCTATAAGTCGTTTGACATTGTTAAACAGACTAAAGCAGTCAGCACATTTAGCAATGCAGTTAGAACAGTTAGATGCTCTGAACCATTTATCTTATCTGTAATGGTTAAAGGTAAAACGAAAGAGATAATGAGTAGGAAAAGATAATCACTTATCATAGATAAAGAGAGGCTTATAATGTTCAAATACAAAATCGAAATTAGAATGGATGTAATAATTGAAGCTGAGTCATTACAAGAGGCAAAAGATAAAGCATTAGAAAAAGCATGGAATGATGAAATAACATATCATGCATGGATAGGCCAGTCTCATGCTGTAAAAGATGAAGAAAATGATACTTGGGATTATGCAGTAGCTAAACCTTAATGGTTTAGTAGGGTTGCTAATACGCTAGTTATTACCTATTCGGCTTGCACCGATAGGGACTAGAGATACTTGCAAGAGTATCATATTAGTATACAGACATTTTTAGTCTGTAGCTAATAAGGCGATTAGCAATCCTATTAAGTCATTAACGTATAACACAGGAGCATAGATGTTAAGCCACCATTTTCAGCCATTAGAATTAAACCCTATCGTATGTAGAGTATGCAAGCGTAATATGCTCGCGCACTTGGCATCAGGTAAATGCGATGTTTGCGGCAAAACAGAAGTTAAACAGGTTACTAACAGCACAACAGGTAAGACAGAAGATAGGTCTATACTTGAAGTAGTAAATGGTATTCTCGTATGCTCTAACTGTAAGAGTGATGAAATTGAAGCTGCAGGTATCAATGATACACGAGCTGATGACGTTAATGGTAATAAAGTATTACCCGAACCTATTAAAAGATTAGAAGATGAAAGACATAATACACCTGCTATACAGTTCACTAATGATTATAGCGCATTAGTAGACCTACCACAAAATCAGAATGAATTCTTTAATGCTGAGACAATTAGCATTATCGAACTAGAGAAAAAGATTCTTAATGACCCTGATATACCGTCAGCTAACAATAACAAGTGGATTTTCTTTGCTAAACAATTACAAGCCAGACAGTCGTATATGCAACAAGCATTAATTAAAGTAATTGAATTAGGTAATGAAACACGTAACAGGAATGCAGCATTACAAACTGCATTGAATTTGTTAGGCGCTAAATTGCGTAAGGAAGAAAGAGATGCAATACAGTTAAAGTATGCTGATTATGTGCCAGCTAAGCCACCTATTAAAGTATTACATCCTAGACAGTCGGCGCAGGAAAAAGTAATAGAAGGTGTCGCTAAAATGATGTTCGCGCCTCGTAAAGATGGTATCATACAATGGGAAGCATTAACTCACGAAGAACGTGAAGCATGTTTAGGTAAAGCTAGAGCAACATTTAAGGGGCAGCTAAATGATATTAGAGAAATAACTAAGAATGATACATCATCTAAAAGAGATGATGATGACCCTAATGCATTACCTGTAAAAAAGTAATTAGCAGTTATCACAGATAAAGGAAGGCATATAATATATGATTAGAATCTCAGTAATTCGTAAAGGTGCTTGGAAAAGATTAGTTCTTTCAACTACTAGAGAATATTATCTATCTATTCTACAGATATTTGAGACTACAGATGATGTAGTTGATTATCATGTAGCTGAATTAGATAATAATTTTCAAGCAACAGATAAATATTTGCCTAATATGCAAGGGTTTAGTAAATGGAGACCTATTAAATGATTAGAAAAGTATGTCCGTATCTAACTGGTAATATTCCATGCGGCAAAAAGTTTAGGACACGAATTGCAAAACGTGTTCTATGTCGTAAACATGACAAGTCAACGGGTAATAGACCGAATAGGAGCATTAAATGAATGATATGATTAAAGAAATTCAGGAAATTGTTAAACTTAGACGTGAAGCTTTACAAGATTTGTTAGTAGCTACTAGAGAAGTGTTAGATTATATGAACACTTATAAGAAAATGGATGGGACTGAACAGGAGTTTAATCAGCTTAGAATTATCTATAATAATGCTAGACAAGTTAAATAATATTTAATTAACATTTTATAACTGCTCACGAATCTAATCATACGCTAATTAATAATAGATTCGTGGGCAGATACAAGGGGTTAATTAAATGAACAGAAACGACGCAACTAAATTAGCTCGTAATCTTTTAGACAAGTATGGTCTATCTGATTATGGTGTTCGTTTAGTTACAGACATTAACGCTAATTTCTTAGGTAAATGCGACCATAATCATAGGTGCATCTATCTGAATGCACATCACATAGACCAGCATCATGAGAAATTAGTAACAGAAACTATCTTACATGAGATTGCACATGCTCTTACACCTAATCATCAGCATGATGCAATATGGGCAGCTAAAGCATCTGAAATTGGATGTATAGATGTTAGTCCGTGCGCATCATTTGGATTGGATGCTGCTGCTATAGATGCTATTCGTAGTGGTCATGTTGTAGAAGTATCATTTGAAATGGTAGATGTTAAGTCTACTATTACTACTCAAGAATTAAAGCCTAAGCATACCATTCATAAGCTGCAAGATTTATGTCCTACATGTGGTAAAGTAGCTAAAGAAATAGCACAAATAGTTACTGTTGAACGAGTAAGAAATTATGTATGCACTAATAAGATACATGATAGACACATATTCAAATCATTAGTAGGTAAACCAGCTAATTGTAATATTTGTAATAAGCCTACCATATTGTTAGCTGATGAAAAGATTATAGAAAAAGATGTCCAGCTAACAATGCTTAATTGTGGTCATGTAATTCGTAAGATTATACCTAAAGCAACACCATATAGCGAATTTATAACACAAGGTAAAGGTGATTTAAAGTGTAAGCACGAATGGACTAACATAGATAGACCAACTGAATGCGTTAATTGTGGTGCATTTAAGTTATATCCATTTCAAGTAGAGGGTTCGCAAGCTATAGAAAAAGGTTTAGCTCTTAATAGAGGATTCGCATTATTTGATGATGTTGGATTAGGTAAAACAGTTCAGCCATTACCTGTATTATTCTATCATTCTAAAGAGAGAATGCCTTATCTATTAGTAGGTAAAGCTGGGCCGAAGTATCAATATCTTAAAGAATTTGTAAACTGGCTCGGGCCAGCTCATTTTCCACAAGTAATTAATACAGCTAAAGATGCTCTCATTCCTGGCCTATCAGGTTACATTATATCTTATGCTGCATTACGTAAGTTTGACCTAAATAAGTTTGTTGAGATAGGAATTAAGACAATTATATTAGATGAATGTCAGGCAATTAGTAATCCTGATGCATCACAAACGCAAGCAGTTAGAGAATTAATTAAACTAACTGATGCTAAAGTAATACCTACATCTGCTACACCTTGGAAAAATAGAGGCACTGAGTTATTTGTAGCACTTAATATATTAGACCCGAAGAAATTCTATTCGTTTGAAGATTTCAAGCGTATCCATGTTGATACCTATACTGAGAATAATAAGACAAAAATAGGTGGTATTAAGAATCCTACTAGATTTAAGGAATTCATTAAGCATATATGTATTAGACGTGAAGCTGAAATAGTAATGCCTCAATTACCTAAGACTAATAGAACTAAATACTATTGCAAGGTTCCTGACCATGCTAAATTTGCACTTCAATCTGAAGTAAATAATTTAGTTAAGATGTATAATGAAGCTGTTATAGGTGGTGAAGACCCTAATAGCTTTAAGAATAATGCAAAGATAATGCAATCACTCATGCGTATGAGACAGATTGTAGGTGTTGCAAAGGTTCCAGCTACAATAGAAGCTGCTGAAAAGTTTTTAGAAGAATCTGATAAGAAGTTAGTTATCTTTCTACATCATAAAGAATGCGCGGCGATGGTAGAGGAACAGCTTAAAACTCTATTTAAAGAATATGATGATGCACCTAAGCTATTAGTCTTATTAGCTAAGAATGATTCAATGGAACGCACTAGAATACAGGATGAGTTTAATAATAGTAAACGTGCGTTCATGATTGCATCTACGTTAGCATCAGGTGAAGCATTAAATCTACAGACCGGCAGCGATTGTATAATGATGGAAAGACAATGGAATCCTGCTAATGAAGAACAAGCAGAAGGTAGATTTAAACGTATTGGTCAGATGTCTAAGCATATTAATGCAATCTATGTAGAAGCTGAAGATTCTATTGATTCTCATCTAGATAGAATTGTGCACAGAAAACGTATACAATTCCGTAAAGTAATGAATCATGAATTCCTTGCTGATAATGATATGTTACCATGCTCTATTTGTGCATCTACAAGAGCCGAACATGATATTAAGTGGAATGAAGGTAGTATCATTACCGAACTAGTGCAATCTATTGTGGCATCTCATAATAAGAAGAAGGCTGCATGATATATCTATATGGACTTGCATACCTAATTTGTTTATTTGAAGTGTTAATTTGTTTCGATAAACATAAACCATTAGGAGTAAGCATATTATGGCTGATGGGTTTAATCACATGCGTGGTATTGGTTCTATTAGAAGTGAGATGTGTATCATGCTAGATGAACAACAGAAAATTCAATTAATACAAGCATCTGAAATATTACGTCAAGAGGCTCGGCGGTTTCTTAAAGAGCATCAAGGTGTTGAAGGTTCATCTAATCCTAAAGATAAAGAATGTGGCTTTAGAGCATTAGAAAAGTATTATGAATTAAGTAAAATAGCACAATCACTCGAAACAATAGCAGGAGTTGATTCAATATGAAGATGTTTGAAATAGTTTCAGGTCCGTATGGACCACTTAAAATGCTCACTCAAAATTACTATACAGATTCTACTGGTGTTATTAGAAGACGTATACCTAAAGTAAGAGGTAAGCGAGCAAGGCATATTGATAAGATTAATCGTTTTAATAATAAAGTAGATGAAAGGACTAGCAAATGAATAAATGGTTTATCTGTAAAGGTCATGGTCAATATTTTCCTCCTACTACTAAACGTGAACATGAACTACAAATGTGTAAGACTTGTATTAAAGAAGTAGAATTGCAAACAGCACAACAGATTAATGAATACATGACTACACCGAGATTTGAATAATTCATATGGCATATAAAAAATTCCGCAATAATAAAAACTTAAATGTATTACGACAAATCATTAGAGATGCAGCTAATAGAACTAAAAACATTGAATGGCAGAAAGATATAAAAGTATCTAAAGCAGCAATATGGCAATGGGATGAATTAGAAAAGATATTCGACAAGTTAGGTGGTTTCATTGAATAAAACAGTAACCGAACTAGAACAATCAATACTTATTAAAGTTAATCATCGTAAGATGGTAGCTGCACAGGCACTAATGTCTGAATTAACTATGGAGAATATTGGTTGGAATCCACATCATCTCAGACAAGTATTAATTGATTTGGCTAATAACCGACATATACTTGAAGTTGAATTTCTCTATCCTGACGCATCAAACGAATCAGTATTTGTTCCTAAAAATACAGTTATAGGTTATAGAAAATGAATATTCTTGTAATTGGAGACCGTCGTTGGAATGATTTAGATACCATACGTCTAGCATTAGAACCATTCTCTCATAATAAAGATAATATCGTGTATCATAAATTAGAGTCCGGCGCAGCTTTAGTAGGTAAAGTAGCAGCTAATCAATTAGGTATGCAATCTAAGCATGTAACAGAATCACCTGAAGGAAATGATAGCGATATAATTAATATAGACCTAATTCTTTGTTTCCATAATTACATCTATGGTTCTAAGAAATCATTAGCTGTAATTACGCAAGCAAAGAATTTGAATATTCCATATCAGGTTATTGGTAATAAGAGTGATGCATAATGCCACCAAAATCAAGTGAAGCATTCATTATTGATGACCAACTTGCTAAACAATGTAGTGAATGTGGGGAAATAAAAATTTTAGAAAATTTCAGTATTCTTATGACTGGGTTTTTAGCTAGGGCATCTAAATGTAAAATATGTGCAGCTAAAATAAAAACAGAAAATAGGACATATGAA
>Ga0137428_1000950_pt1 | contig 11748 bp, 12 predicted proteins | sample EasRivERMZT718_2_FD_102305 | JGI IMG/M metagenome (GOLD analysis project Ga0137428, IMG submission 102305) | Soil microbial communities from meander-bound floodplain in the East River, Colorado, USA - East River MetaG ERMZT718_2 | ecosystem: Environmental > Terrestrial > Soil > Floodplain ...
GGCGGGCGCGCGCACCAAGCTCGCCGGAAAGATTCTCGGCGCCTCCTGCTACGACGACCTGGAAAAGGCCAGGGCCGCCGTGCGCGCCGGCGCCGACTACGTCGCCTTCGGCAGCGTTTTCCCCTCCCCGACCAAGCCCGGCGCGGCACGCGCGCCGCTCTCCCTGTTCGGAAGCGGCCTTGGCGTGCCGCTGTGCGCGATCGGCGGCATTACACTGAAGAACGCGCCCGCGCTGATCGCCGCCGGCGCAAGTCTGCTCGCGGTGATCTCCGATCTCTTCGACGCGCCGGACATCGGCGCGCGGGCAGGCGAATACCGCAAGCTGTTCCAATGAAAATGGACAAAAGCAGGCAACTCTTCGAGCGCGCCCAGGCCCGCATCCCCGGCGGGGTCAATTCGCCGGTGCGCGCCTTTCGCGCCGTCGGCGGCTCGCCGGTGTTCTTCGAGCGGGCCTCGGGTCCCTATCTATGGGACGCCGACGGCACGCGCTACATCGACTACGTGGGCTCCTGGGGCCCGATGCTCGCCGGGCACGGTCATCCCGCGGTGGTCGAGGCGGTGCAGGAAGCGGCCTCGCGCGCGCTCTCCTTCGGCGCGCCGACCGAGGCCGAGGTCGAGCTCGCCGAGCTTCTCTGCCTCCTCCTCCCCTCGCTCGAGCTCGTACGCCTCGTCTCCTCCGGCACGGAAGCCACCATGACTGCGCTGCGGCTCGCGCGCGGCTTCACCGGCCGAAGCCTGGTGGTCAAGTTCGAGGGCTGCTATCACGGCCACGCCGACGCCCTGCTCGTCAAAGCCGGGTCCGGCGCCCTCACCTTCGGCAACCCCAGCTCCGCGGGCGTGCCGCCCGAAACTGCTGCCGCAACAATCGTGCTGGACTACAACAACGTTGCGCAAATCAGAAATCTGTTCAAAGAAAAAGGCAAAGACATTGCCGGCGTGATCGTAGAACCGGTCGCCGGCAACATGAACCTCGTGCTACCCGCCCCGGGGTTCCTCGAAACGCTGCGCGAAGAATGCACGCGGCACGGCGCGGTGCTGATCTTCGACGAAGTGATGACCGGCTTTCGCGTCGCGCTCGGCGGGGCGCAGCAGCGCTTCGGCATCCGCCCCGACCTCACCACGCTCGGCAAGGTGGCAGGCGGCGGGCTGCCGCTCGCCGCGGTCGGCGGCCGGCGCGAGATCATGGAGAAGCTCGCGCCGCTCGGGCCGGTGTACCAGGCTGGGACGCTGTCGGGCAATCCGATCGCGGTCGCAGCCGGGCTTGCGACGCTGCAGATCGTTTCAAGCAGCGGGTTTTGCGAGAAAGTCGAAGCCACGACGAAGACGCTGGTAGAAGGTCTCGTGGCCGCAGGAGGAAAAGGATTCTCGGCGCAGTCGATCGGCAGCATGTTCGGCGTCTATTTCCGCGACACGCCGCCGAGGAGCTTCGCGGAGGTCATGCAATGCGATCGCGAACGCTTCAACCGCTTCTTTCACGAGATGCTAACGCGCGGCGTGTACCTTGCGCCCTCGGCCTACGAAGCAGGATTCGTGTCCGCCGCGCACGGCGCGGACGAGATCGAGGCCACGCTCGCGGCCGCGCGCGCATCGTTCGCCAAGATCTCGTAACGAAACTGGCGTAAACCTTGCGTGGCCTGCAGGGTCTAACGGCAAGCGACATGGACATTCATATCAGGGAGCTTTCCAGGCTCGACCGCTCTGCGCTCGATCCGCATTTTCTTGCGCTCGGCGGCGAGGATCGCAGGCTGCGTTTCGGTGCATCGCTCAACGACGCAGCAGTACGCGCGTACGTGGCGCGCATCGATTTCGAGCGCGATGCGGGTTTCGGCGTTTACGACGATGCGCTGCACCTGATCGGTGCGGCGCACGTCGCACGTAGCGACGGGCACGCCGAGCTCGGCGTATCGGTGCTGCCGGGGCACCGCGGCCGCGGCATCGGCGGCGCGCTCCTCGCGCGCGCGCACCTGCGCGCCCGCAATTGGGGAGTCAGGGCGCTGTTCATGCACTGCCTTACGGAGAACGACGCCATGATGCACCTCGCGCGCAAGCAGGCGATGGAGATCATGGTCGAATCGGGCGAAGCCGAGGCCTGGCTCAGGCTGTCACCGGCCGACGCCTCGAGCCATTTCGGCGAGGTGTTCGCCCAGCGCGTGGCGCTCTTCGACTACGCGCTCAAACAAGGAAGATCGTGGCTAGGCCAAGGAAGATGAAGAATCCCCCCGAATCGGTGCAGGCGGTGATCAGCACCGAGGAGCCGACCGCCGGGTCGCGCCCGAAGCGCGCGCGCAGCCAGGGGATGGTGACGCCCATCATGGCGGCGAGCAGCAGGTTGAGGATCATGGCGAGCGCCATCACGCCGCCGAGCGCGACGTTGCCGTAGAAGAGATAGGCGATAGCGCCGAGCAGCGTTCCCCAGACCGCGCCGTTGAGCAGCGCCACGCCGACTTCCTTCGCGAGCAGTTTTCTCCAGTACCCGCCGTGGATCTGCCCGAGCGCGAGCGCGCGCACGATCATGGTGGTGGTCTGGTTGCCCGAGTTGCCCCCGATGCCGGCCACGATCGGCATCAGCGCGGCGAGCGCCACGAGCTGCGCGATCGAGTCCTCGAACACGCCGATGACACGCGAGGCTATGAACGCGGTGACGAGGTTGATGGCGAGCCACGCCCAGCGGTTCTTGAAGCTGTCGAGCACCGGCGCGAACACGTCTTCCTCGTGCTGCAGGCCGGCTTCGGCGAGCTGGGACTCCGCGCTCCGTTCGCGGATGTAGTCGACCACCGCGTTGACGGTGAGCCTCCCGACCAGCCTGCCGCTCGCATCCACCACCGGCGCCGAGACCAGGTCGTAGCGCTCGAAGGCGCTCGCCGCGTCCTCGGCGCGGTCCTGGGGATAGAGCTTGACGCTTTCCGCCACCATCACCTGGTGCACCTCGCGCTCGAGATCCGAGACGATGAGGCGAGCGAGCGGGAGCGTGCCCTTCAGCACCTGGTCGCGGTCCACCACGAAGAGCTGGTCGGTGTGATCGGGTAGCTCGTCGAGGCGCCGCAGATAGCGCGTCGCCGCCTCTAGAGTAGTGTCTGCGCGCACCGCGATGTGATCGAAATCCATCAGCGCCCCGACCGCGCCCTCGGGAAAAGAGAGCGCGGCGCGCAGCCGCTCGCGCTCCTCGGCGGGCAACGCCTGCACCACCTCCTCGATGACGCTCGCCGGGAGGTCCGGGGCAATGTCCGCGAGCTCGTCGGCCTCCAATGTCTCGGCCGCGGCCACCAGCTCGCGCGAGTCCATCGCTTCGATGAGCGACTCGCGCACCGCGTCGGAGACTTCGACCAGGATCTCGCCGTCGCGGTCGGCCTTGACCAGCTCCCAGACCGCGAGCCGCTCCTCGAGCGGCAGCGCCTCGAGGATGTAAGCGATGTCGGCGGCGTGCAGCGGGTCGAGCTTGGCGCGCAGCCCGGGCTTCGGCTTGCCCTCCTGCAGCAGCTCCTGCACCTCCAGCAGGTTTCGCTGCAGGTCCTCGACCTCGAGCCGCGCCGGCGCCTCGTTCACGCGGGTCGCGTCACGGTATTTGCGCGCCGGTCATGCGGCTCGAGATGGTGACCATGCGTCCCTCGAGATAGGGCGTCCGACGCCCGCGCTCGTAGCGCTTCGGGCTGGGCAGGATCGCCGCGAGCCACGCGGCCTGCTCGGGCCCGAGCGCCGCCGCCGACACGCCGAAGTGATAGCGCGCTGCCGCCTCGGCGCCGAAGATGCCCTCCCCCCACTCCGCCACGTTCAGATAGATCTCGAGGATGCGGCGCTTGGAGAGCGTGCGTTCCATCATCCAGGTGATCACCGCCTCCTGCCCCTTGCGCAGCCACGAGCGGTGGCCTGAGAGGAACATGTTCTTCGCGAGCTGCTGGGTGATGGTCGAGGCGCCGGCGACGACCTTTCCGCGCTGCTCGTTCTTCTGGATCGCCTTCTGGATCGCCTCCCAGTCGAACCCCTCGTGGTCGAGAAACTTGGCGTCCTCGGCGGCCACCACCGCGCGCTTGAGATGCTCCGAAATGCGGCTGTAGGCGACCCACTGGTGTCGCAGCCGCGCGCCCGGCTTTTCCATGTGCTGGTTCATGAAAGCGGTGGACGCCGGGTTGAAGCTCGACCAGTAGACGATATGCGAGAAAAACCAGAGCTGGATCGCGATCACGGCGAGCAGCACCGTGCCGAGCGTGTAGCAGAACGCCTTCCACGCGAAGATCAGGACGCGAAAGCGCCTACGAGCCACGCAGCTTCGCGAGCACCGGGCTCGTCGCCGGGCGTACCCCGCGCCAAAGGAAGAACGATTCGGCCGCCTGCTCCACCAGCATGCCGAGGCCGTCGCAGGTGTGCGCGCCCGCCTTGTGCGCGGCCGCCAGAAACGGCGTCTCGCGGCCATACACCATCTCGTACGCGAGGGTGGAATCGTTCAACAGCCCTTTGGGCAAGGGCGGTGCGGTATCGCTCAATCCAGCCGAGGTGGCGTTGATCACCACGTCGAACGACCTGCCCGACAACCCTTCATAGCCGCATCCCGAAGCCCCGGGGAAACGCGCGGCGAGCTCCACCGCCCTGCTCGCCGTGCGGTTCGCAATCGAGAGCTGGCCTGCTCCCGCCTCGAGCAGCGCGCCGACCACGCTCTGCGCGGCTCCCCCCGCGCCCAGCAGGAGCAAGCGCTTACCTTTCAGGGTCAGACCGAGGTTCACCGTGATGTCCCGGACCAGCCCTACTCCGTCGGTGTTGTCGCAGAAAGAACGGTCCAGAACCAGGGTATTGCCGGCCTTTGCGATGCGCGCGCGCTCGCTCGCTTCCCTGCTGAGCGCAAACGCCTGCTGCTTGAACGGCACGGTGACGTTGAGGCCCTTGCCGCCGGCGGCGCGAAAGCGTTCGACCGCCTGCGCGAAGCCGTCGAGTGGCGCCTCGATGCGACCGTAGTCGATGTCCTGCCCCGTGGCGCGCGCGAACTCCGCGTGGATCCAGGGGGACTTGGAATGCGCGACCGGGTTTCCGATGACCGCGTACCGGTCGCTCATCTCGCTACTCAGTCCAGATCTTGTCGCCCTGGCCGAAGAACCAAGTTCGCGTGATGACCAGAAGATCGGTGTCGCGCCGGATGTCCGGCGGGAACGCGGCGAACGGCGTCGCCATGCGCACGATCTTGAATGCCGCCGCGTCGAGCACCTTCAGCCCGGAGGAGCGGTCGAGCTCGATCGAATCCACGGTTCCGTCGGGCCGGATGGTGACGGTGAGCCGCAGGTTGCCGTACATCTTGCCGCGCGCCTCGGCCGGGTAGTTGAGCGTGCCGACACGCTCGACCTTCACGCGCCAGTCTTCCTCGTACTGCGCAAAGCGGTATTCGGCGGCGTTCGCGCCGATGAACGTCTTGCGCGGCCGCTTCTGATATTGGTCAATTTGCCGGTCGATCTGCGCCTGCAGGCGCATCGCAGCGAGCGCGAGGTCGGCCATGTCGCGGCCGCTCGGCTGCGCGCCCGGCTCTTCCACGCCGGTCTGGCGCGGCGCGGGTGCGGGCGCGCGGCTCTGCGTCGCGCTCATCTGGGCGAGCAGCTCCTGCTGCTTCGCCTCGAGGCTGCGCTGGCGCCGCTGCGCTTCCGCTAGGTCCTGGCCGGGCTCACGCGGCTCGGTGACCGGAAGCGGCGTCTTCGCGCGGCGGTTCTCTTCGACCGTACCTCCGCGGTTCAGGCGCGATTGGGCAAGCACGTCCGCTTTCACGGGTCGGTCCTTGGACTTCGCATTGACCAGGACGACTTCCAGGGGCGCGCTTTCCTGCTTCCAGCGCAGCCCGTCCGGAGACCGGAAGTGCACCGCGAGAAGCGCGATGTGCAGCGCGAGCGACAGCCCGAGCGCCGCGCCGAGCACGCGGTCGCTCCCCCTTTTGATGAAGTGCATTCTCACCTTAGTACGACAAGCCTTTCATATTTTAGGCTTTTTGACCAGCCTCCTCGCTGGAATTTCGCACGCTACCGAGGGTTTCGCGGTAAACTGCGCCGAGCGAGCGCTCGATCAGGTCGACGCCGCTCACCTCCACCCTCACGAGCGCACCGGGCTCGAGAGTCGGCGCAGCGCTCACCCGCGTCACCAGCGGCAAACCCTCCACCCGCACCATATTCTCGCGCAGCACCACCGCGTCGAGCGTCCTGACGCCCTCCTGCAGCAGCCAGCGCAGGCTCCAGTAGGTCTCCATCCCGCGCTGGTGCTCATCGTAGCGCGCCGCCGTTAGCTCGAATGCACGTAGCGCCGCCAGAAGCGCGTCCGAATTCCTCGCGTAGGGCGGCCGGCGGCCGGCGAGCGCGGCGGCAAGCTGCCACTGGTTGACGAGGTCGACGTAGCGCCGCAGCGGCGAGCTCATCCAGGCGTAGGACGCCACGCCCAGTCCCTCGTGCGGCTCGGGATGCACGCTGAAACGCACCTTTCCGGTGGATTGCACGCGATAGATGGCGGCGACGTCGCGCTCGGCAAGGAGCTCCCCCCAGGCCGAGTTAGCGAGGATCATCATCTCGGAAACCAGCTTGTCGAGCGGCGCGCCGCGCTTGCGCGGCACGATGCGCACGCGGTCGTTCTCGACATGGAAGTTGTAGTCGAGCGCCCCGGCGGCGCTCGGCTTGCCGCGTCGTGCTTCCAGGGCGAGCGCAGCGCGCCACAGCGTGCGCAGGTCGTCTTCGAAGGCAAGCCCGCTCGCCTCGTTTTTTTCCAGCTTTTCGTTCAGAAGCTCGTACTCGGCATGCCGCAGGTTTGCGACGATCGGCACGCGCTCGAGGCGGGTGTGGCGGCCCCGCACCGCGTAATCCGCGTCGAGGTCCACATAGAGAGAAACCGCGGGCAGCTCGCCGCCGTGGTCGAGCGAGAAGCGCTCGATCACGTCCTCGGGGAGCATGGTGAATTTGCGCCCGGGCAGGTAGGCGGTCGAGAGCCGCTCGCGCGCGATCGCGTCGAGGGGAGAGCCCGGGGCGAAGCCGAGCGCCGGCGCTGCGATGTGGACGCCGATGCGCACGCCGCCTGCGAGCCGCTGCACCGAGAACGCGTCGTCGATCTCGGTGGTGCCGATGTCGTCCAGGCTGAAGGCGCCGGCCGGCGCTAGCGGCAAGTCGGCGGGCGCGCTCGGCACCTCGTGGGCGGGAAACGCGATGCCGCGCGGAAAGAGCTCATGCAGGAAGCGCTTCAGGTGGTAGTCGTGGCTGTCGCTCAGGAGCCCGCAGCGCTCGAAAAGCCGCGCCGCCGTGAGGCCGGTCTGCGCGCAGGCCTGTTCCAGCGCGCGCGTCTGGGGCTTGTTGCGGTCCGGCGCATAGAGAAGCTCGTCCTTCAGGGCAGCGATTTCGGCGGGGCAGTCGCCCTTCGCCAGACCCTCCGCCCACGCCGCCACCTGCTCCTGGACGCGCTTTTTCTTCTCGACCGCAGCGAGGGCGAGCTTGAGCGTCGCCTCGGGCGCAGGCTGGTAGCGGCCCTTGCCGCGGCGGTAGAAGTACATCGGCGCCGAGTGCAGCTTCATGAGGACCCCGGCTGCTTCGGCCGGGGTCGGCTCGCGTCCGACGTATTCGCGCGCGAGATCCTGGAAGGCGAACTCGCGCGCCCCGCTGCATTCCCAGAGAAAGGCAACGTCCAGCCCGCCGGCGAATTTTCCTCCTTCTGAGAGAACCTCGGCTGCCGCCGGCCGCTCGAAGGCCAGCAGGACGTTTGCCGCCTTGATCTTCGAGCGCCTGCCGTGCGGGCTCTCGACGTGGAACGACGCCGGCGAGCGCTCAAGCACCGTGCCGGCTTTCAGCTCCCCATCTTCTTCATACAGAAGGTGCACGCGAGAACTCGAGTATGCGCGCGAGGTGCTGCGGAAAGCTCTGCAGGCTGTGATCCCCGCCCGGGATGACGACCTGCTCCGCGCCCGCGTAGCGCGCCACGGCCCTGCGGTAATCGAGCACCTCGTCTCCGGTCTCGACGATGAGCAAATAGCGCCGCGGGGTAATCCGGGGCACGTCAAGCGCTTCCCACTCCCGCAGATGCGCCTCGGTGAGCTCGTAGGGCTCGCCGGAGTGCAGGTTTTTCTGCGGCCCGAGGTAGGCGCGCAGGCCGATATGCGGATCGATCGCCGGGTTGACGAGGACCGCCTTGAGCCCGTGCTTCTCGGCGAGATAGGTCGCGTAGAAGCCGCCAAGGGAGGAACCGAGGAGACAGGGCTTGCCCGGAAGCAGGGGTTCGATCGCCTTCACCGCGTCTGCGGCGAACACGGGCAAGGCAGGACAGGCGAACTCGTGCGCCATGCCGCGCTCGGCCATGAAGCGCTGCATCACCTGCGCCTTGTGTGACAGGGGCGAGGAATTAAACCCGTGCAGATAGACGATCAAGCAATTTGCCGTGAATGCCGCCGAAGCCGCTGTTGGACATGACGACAACGTGGTCCCCTGCCCTCGCCTCGCCGACGACCGCCGCGATCAAGGCGTCGAGATCTTCCTCGCAGCGCGCCCGGGGGCCGAGCAGCGCGAACAGCGAGCGCGCGTCCCAGCCGATGCCGGAGCTATAGATATAGACGCGGTCCGCCTGGGCAAAGCTCGGCGGCAGCGCGTCCTTCATGACTCCGCGCTTCATGGTGTTCGAGCGCGGATCGAGCACCGCGAGAATGCGTGCCTTGCCCACCCGCTGCCGCAGGCCTTCCAGCGTGGTGCGGATTGCGGTGGGATGGTGGGCGAAATCGTCGTAGACGATCACCCCTTTCGCTTCGCCTCTTATCTGCATCCGGCGCCGGACGCCGCCGAACGAACCGAGCGCCTTTATCCCCGCAGCGGGCTCCACTCCGACATGCCGCGCGGCAGCCAAGGCGGCGAGCGCGTTGAACCTGTTGTGGGTGCCGAGCAGCGACCATTGCACGCGGCCCAGCCCCTGGCCGGCAAAGGACACCTCGAAAGCGCCCTGCGCGTCGGCCTCCCCGGCCTGCCAACCGTCGGCTACCCCGAAGGCTTCCACCGGGGTCCAGCACCCTAACGTGAGCACTCGCTTCACACTCTCTTCGGTCCCGTTTGCGATCACCTTTCCGGATCGAGGCACAGTTCGCACGAAGTGGTGAAATTGCCGTTCAATCGATGCGAGATCGTCGAAGATGTCTGCATGATCGAACTCGATATTGTTGAGAATTGCGGTCCGCGGCCGATAGTGGACGAACTTCGAGCGCTTGTCGAAAAACGCCGTGTCGTACTCGTCTGCCTCGATAACAAAGAGGGGCGAGGCCGTCAGGCGGGCGGACACGGGGAAATCGTTCGGCACGCCGCCGATGAGGAACCCGGGCGAGCGGCCGGCTTTCTCGAGGATCCAGGCGAGCATGGCGGAGACGGTGGTCTTGCCGTGGGTACCAGCCACCGCGAGCACGTGCTTGCCCGCTAGCACCTCCTCCGCAAACCACTGCGGCCCCGACACGTAACGCTCGCCGGCGTCGAGGATCGCCTCCATCAGCGGGTTGCCCCGGGTCACCACGTTACCGACGACCCACACGTCCGGGCGAAGCGCGAGCTGCTCGGCGCCGAAGCCCGGGGTGAGCTCGATGCCGAGCGCGCGCAACTGCTCGCTCATCGGCGGATAGACATTGGCATCGCAGCCGGTGACGCGATAGCCGGCGCTCTTGGCGATCGCCGCGATTCCGCCCATGAACGTGCCGCAAATGCCCAGGATGTGGAGGTGCGCCGGCATGGAGGGTCGAGATTCTATGATTGAATCGCAGCCGTGAGCCGCAAGGGCACTCGCCAGACCGGAATGCGCGCGCGAAGCCAGGAAATGCGCGCGCGCATTGCAGCTACCGCCGCGCGCATCATGGCCGAAGACGGTATCGACGACTTCGCGCTCGCCAAGCGCAAGGCTGCGCGCCAGCTCGGCGCATCACAGACCGAGGCGTTGCCCGGCAACGACGAAATCGAAGCCGAGCTGGAGGCGTACCGTGCGCTCTATCAGCCCGAGGAACATCCGGAGCGCATCGCGGAGCTGCGCCGCATCGCGCTCGACGCGATGCAAGCGCTCGAGCGCTTCAGTCCCTACCTCACCGGGCCGGTGCTCAAGGGCACGGCCGGTCCTTACGCCGAGATCGAGCTGCAGCTCTTTCCGGAAAGCGCGAAAGAGGTCGAGCTCTTCCTGCTCGAGCAGCGCATCGCCTTTGACACGCACGAGGGACGGCGCTTCTCGGGCGATCGCGTGCATGCCATGAGCGTGTTCACGCTCTCCTGGCAGGACGCGCCGCTCAAGCTCTCGGTGTTCGACCCGCGCGACGAGCGGCTTGCGCTGAAGACTTCGCAGGCCGGCCGGGTCATGGAGCGCGCGGGCATCGCCGAAGTGGGTGCGCTGCTGCGCAATGGCGAGCAGGCGGCGTGACGCGCTGATCCTCGGCACTGCCGGGGTTGCCGCCGCGGCCGCCGGCGCCCTGGCAGGCGTGCTCGCTCTTCAAGCGCGCAGCGGGGCCGCTCAGCTTCTCGGCGCCCGCTTTACCGATCTGGACGGACGCCCGCGCCGCTTGCTCGATGAAGCGAAGGGCAGGGCGCTTCTGTGCAACTTCTGGGCGACTTGGTGCGCCCCGTGCCGGGAAGAGATCCCGTTGCTCGTTGCTGCGAAGCAAAAACTAGGTTCTTCTGGTTCTTACGGTGTCGAAATAGTAGGCATCGCCATCGATTCGGTAGACAAAATACGGCAATTTGCGGCAACGTATAAAATCAACTATCCGTTACTGGTGGCCGACGCTACTGCCGTGAACCTGCTGCGCGCGCTGGGCAACAAGAGCGGTGGTCTCCCCTACACGGTGGCCCTGCACGGCAGCGGAGCATTGGCCGAACGCCACCTCGGGGCCCTGAAAGAGGCCGATCTGCGACAGGTGCTGGCAAGGTTAGTTGTCTAAGATGCCGCGTTCTGCGTCGAATTGCGGCTAAAAAACGGGGTTCTGCATGGACCTGCGCAAGCTTAAGAAGCTGATCGACCTCGTGGAGGAGTCCGGCATCGCCGAGCTCGAGATCACCGAGGGCGAGGAAAAGGTGAAGATCGTAAAGGGAGGCGTGGTCACAGTCGCCGCTGCCCAGCCGGTCGCCCTCGCCGCAGCCCCGGCGGCTGCCGCGGCGGTGCCTGCTGCAGGCCCGGCCACCGAGCCCGAACCCGGCCAGGAAGGGCACGTGGTCAAGGCGCCCATGGTCGGCACCTTCTACCGATCGCCTTCGCCCGACGCCAAGGTGTTCGTCGAGGTCGGGCAGGCGGTCAAGGAGGGCGACACGATCTGCATCATCGAAGCGATGAAGCTCATGAACGAGATCGAAGCCGACGCCTCGGGCGTGGTCAAGGCGATCCTGGTGGAAAACGGGCAGCCGGTCGAGTACGGCCAGCCCCTCTTCATCCTGGGCTAGATGTTCGGGAAGATCCTCATCGCCAACCGCGGCGAGATCGCGCTTCGCATCCAGCGCGCCTGCCGCGAGCTCGGCATCCGGACCGTGGTGGTGCATTCCGAGGCCGATACCGAGGCGAAGTACGTCAAGCTCGCCGACGAGTCGGTGTGCATCGGACCGCCGCCGGCGGCGGCGAGCTACCTGAACATCCCGGCGATCATCAGCGCCGCCGAGGTCACGGACGCCGAGGCGATCCATCCCGGCTACGGCTTCCTTTCCGAGAACGCGGACTTCGCGGAGAAGGTCGAGCGCTCGGGGTTCGTGTTCATCGGCCCGCGGCCGGAGAACATCCGCCTGATGGGCGACAAGGTGAGCGCCAAGGCGGCGATGA